>Ga0114925_10000802_pt1 | contig 14699 bp, 17 predicted proteins | sample SumtaG_2_FD_87287 | JGI IMG/M metagenome (GOLD analysis project Ga0114925, IMG submission 87287) | Deep subsurface microbial communities from Indian Ocean to uncover new lineages of life (NeLLi) - Sumatra_00607 metaG | ecosystem: Environmental > Aquatic > Marine > Oceanic > Sediment | place... | reverse complement strand
ACTACAGGTATCTAATCCGTCTATATCTGTTGCTGTATAATTGAAATAAACATTAGTCCCATTACTTAAGTAAGAATTATCTGAAGGAGCATCCAAAACTACTGAAGGAGCATCCATTCTTATCCCAAACTCTACCTTACTTAAATTTATATTACTAGCACTATCATTAGAATAAAAGGTTAAATTATAATCAATATCACCCCCAGGTAAGGAAAAAGTTGTATTTGCGCAAGAAGCAATAGTCGTATTTGCTATTATTTCATCTTTTGTTGAATTGTATACATTATACCAACAAGAATCTACTCCAGAAACAGTATCACTTACAGTATAATTAAGTGATAAACTTTCATTAGTAGGATAAACTTGGGGTTTTGGATGGTCTATCTTTATATATGGTGCAGTAGAGTCAGAAATATTAAATTGCTGTAAAATATTGGTTGTCATATTTATTGCATGACTATCAGGGTTATCTAGATTCCAATTAGTTAATGTAGCATTTATTGTATAATTACTATAATAAGCTGTTGTGCTTGTATTTATATATTCAATTAAATATTGTTGGGTTATACTTCCATCAGCAGCACTTAGAACTGAAAAATAAAAATCGCCTGAAGTATTGTAGGCACTAACATTTGCACCTTGAACTGCTGAAGAATTGTGGGTAAAGTTTACCTGTCCGTCAAAATACCACTTTCTTATTAACTGAGATGTTTCATCTACAAACTCAGTTGAATAAGTTACATTTAAGAAAGTGTTGTTTATTGATGTTATTTTCACGTAAGCATCCCTATTCGTGTTTGAAGATATGTTTCCATCTTGGAATGTGTTGTTTGAACTATTATAAATATAAATTCCATCTCTTGTATTTGAATTCGCAGTTATGCCTGTCAAGATATTATTTGGACTATAAATAGAAATCCCATCTCTTGTATTTGAACTCACATCCACATTTTCCAAGATGTTGTTATTTGCAGTAGTGTAGATATTAATTCCGTCCCGTCCATTTAAACTCGCAATTATGTTTGTCAAATTATTATTCGAACTTTCATAAAGAAGGATTCCATCAAGGTCGTTTGAACTCACATTCACATTTTCTAGGGTATTGTTATTTGAACCATCATAAATATAAATCCCATAGGTATTATTATTTGTTGTAATTGATGTTAAATTATTATCTGAACCATCATAAATAGAAATTCCATAGGTATTATTATTTGTTGTAATTGATGTTAAATTATTATCTGAACTTGAAATAAGATGGATTCCATCATAATTTACATTTGAACTTGCATTTACATTTGTCAGGGTATTATTTGAATTTGATTGAAGGTAAATTCCATAATCATTATTTGAATTTGCTATAACATTTGTTATGATATTGAAATTTGAACTCGAATTAAGATTAATTCCATTACCCTCATTTAAACTTGTATTCACATTTTCCAGGGCATTGTAATTTGAAGCATCTTCAATATAAATTCCATCAACTCCACTTGAACTCGCATTCACATTTGTCAAGGTATTATTTGAGCTTGAAATAAGATAAAACCCATAATTATTTGAATCCGCAGTTATGTTCGCCAGATTATTATTCGAACTATTATAAAGAAGAATTCCATTAATTGTATTTGAATTCGCGGTTATGCCTGTCAAGTTGTTGTCTGAGATTGAAATAAGGTAAAATCCATAATAATTTGAATTCGCATTTACATTTTCCAGTGTATTGTTATTTGAAGCATTAATATAAATTCCATATTTTACATTTAAACTTGTATTCACATTTTCCAGGGCATTGTAATTTGAAGCATTATAAATATGAATCCCCTGTTTTACATTTAAACTTGTATTCACGTTTGTTAAAATATTATTATTTGAATTAGTACGGAGTTCAATCCCATCTCGTCCATTTGAGTTTGTAGTTATATCTGTTAAATTGTTATCTGAACTTGAAATAAGGTGGATTCCCTCATAATTTACATTTGAACTTGATGTGACATTTGTTAAAATATTACCTAAATTTGATTTAAGGTAAATTCCATGATTTGTATTTGAATTCGCTGTGATGTTTGTTAGGGTATTGTTATCTGAATTTGTATCAATAAAGATACCAGAATCACCATTTGTATTTGCCATTATATCTATTAGGTTATTATTTGAACTTGACCATAAATAAACTCCAGAATAAGTGTTTGAATTTGATGTGACATTTGTTAAAATATTATTATTTGAACCATCATAAATATAAATTCCAAAGGTGTCATTATTTGTTGTAATTGATGTTAAATTATTTAAATCTGCATAATAAAGATAGATTCCATAATTTCCATTGAAGCTTGATGTTATATTTGTTAATATGTTGTTTTTTGATGTTGAATAATGAAGATAAAACCCACTTAGTCCACTTGATTCTATTATGATGTTTGTAAAATTATTATCTGGGGTTCTACTCATATAAATTCCACGGTAAGATGAATTTACAGTCATATTATTTATTACATTTTCCTTTGAATTTTCTGCCGTAATTCCATCATAGAAATCATAAATATAACCATTCTTGATTGTTGTTTCATTATATCCACCAAAACTTACTCCTTCTCCAGTTTCATTTCCTGTTATATTATATCCTGCAAAATCAAGTGTGATATTATTTTCCTGAATTGAAAAACAAGTTCCATTTACTGCTATTGAAGTATTAAGGGTATAAGTTGTATTTGCAGTATTTAAAATCCCACAAGCAGAAATATCTGGGTCTAATAAAATAGGGATTTCTGTACTATCTTGTTTTTTAAAATTTATAGAAAAATTATAACTTGCGCCCTCATATTGGGGAATTTCAAATTTAACTTTATAGGCAAAGTTGGTAAGGTTGTGGAGGGGGGTATCCTTACAATCTTTTGGCAATAGTATCCAATTTGTAAATTCTCTCTTTGTTATAGTTTTAAAAGTTTCCTCTAATCTAACCAAAACCTTTCCATCAGACCCCATATATTCAACTTCAGTTACATTTGATATTGTTTCATTATATAACTCGGATTGATTAGAAAAATAATATTCATATTCTCCTCTAATGGCTTTATCCAACATAAAATACTCGGAAAATCCAAAACCAGGTTTATCTACTGTTAAGGTATAATTATTTGGGTTGTATCCTTCAATAATCGCTTCACAAATTTTATACCCATCATTTTCTCCATCTGGTTTATAATAACAATGTTCACCTACTTTCGCTGAAATTTCAATACCACCATTTGAAACTATTTTCCTTCCATCTACTATTGTCTCTGTTGGAACTTCCTGAGCAAAAACAAAATAAGAAGTGAGAGAAAAAATTAAGACAAGAGAAACTATTAGGGTTACGATAAGTGGGGCTTTGGAATTCTTGAACATTTTGGGTTTTTGGAGACTGTCAATAAGAGGAAATTCTAATTTAAAAATATTTGCTTTTTCAAGTTTTTTTTTAATTCCATCAGAATTTCTCCTTGAGTATTTTAGTTACGATAAATACAGATACAAAGCCAAGTAAAACAGAAAATAATAATGTAAAATTGGTTACAACATCGTATCCAAGTAGTCTTGAGACACTTCCTATAATAATATGATTATCCAGCCACGGAAGTGTTTCTGGTATAGGGACTTTTCTAAACACAAAATATAACACGTCTGAAAGACCTGCCCAAAACAAGATAAAAGGAGTTAAAAATACTGCAAGGGTTTCTGACTTGTCCCGATTTACAAAATAATAATAGGAAACAGCAACCAAGGCCATCAAGATATATGCTGTGTTTCTAAAGGCGAACCACCAAGATTGTGGGAAGTTCCCTGCAGTATAGTCTATTCCTAAGTCAGAGAACACTATCAATCCCTGCATATCTAAAAATGCTATAACCGCCACCAACATGATGCCAATAAATATCGCAATTTTATATTTTCCAAGGCCAAGCTTTTTCACTAGGTATTTCCCGTTTTGTCCAAGAAGATTTAAGCCCAAGATAACCAAAACCACCCCCAATAACATGCTAAAGATGATGTAGTCAAGAAAATAGGTTCCTATATTACTTATATTAACATCAATTCCTTTCAACATGGCAAAAAGAGAAAACCCTATGGTATCAAAGAAGTCTGGGATTGGGGAAACAAGTATAATACCGATTATAACAATTATTCCACCAAGCCATTTTTTTTGTTTTTTGGTTAACATTTTATTTAAATTATATAAACCTCCTTTTAAGGCAATACCTCATTTTAATTACTTAAGGCGAGGATGCACCCCCCATTCTCCACCACATTGCTTCTTCATAAATTGCATCAGTGATTCTATCTGAACCAATTTGTTGCCAATTTGTAGAAGTTAAACAAAAATATTGAGTAGTAGGAGGAGAAGGATATTTAATTATTTTTGCCCTTAATGCAAGAACATTACCTACAAGACAAGAATCTGGAATAACTATTTCCTGAACATATTCTATACCTCCAGGGTCTTTAGTCTTAAAAATTGCACTCTCTAAATTATATGGAATGGTATAATTTACATAATAGTTTGATTCTGATGGAGGATAAAATGCCCAACTCTTAGTATTCCAATCTCCATCATAAACATTTTCAGGACTACCATATTTCCAATCACCATCCCAACTATATACTCCACTATCTAAACCTCCACAAGTAGTAGCTACATTTGCTGTCTCTTGATAACATTGAACGATTGTTGGTTCAGGATTACATATTCCTCCTGAACATCCCAAAGTTCCACAATCTTCTTGTTTAATTTTTGATGTTGATTGAGTACAACTTAAACCAGAACAGCCCCTAGTTACATAGTCTCTATAAACATCATTATTATAGCAATAATTGCTTCCTGTATATGCACTTGTCCCACATTCTTCCTTTTTATCATTTATAATTCCAAGGTTATCATACCAATAAACATCACCAGAATAACAATTATAAGTTGAATGTAAAATATAAGCCTCAAAACTAATATCTCCAGAATAAGCCCTGTCTGGAAATATTGTAGTATCAGTATAAGTTTCTATTCCTGAAACTTCAATCCAAAAATTAACTGGAGATATGGCTTCAAATTGTTCTGTATCCATCAAATTAGAAGTCCATAATGTTTTTATTTCTTCACTTGCTAAAGTTTGTGTTGTTGTTGGTAAAGCATCTTTAAACACTTGAGGAGAAGCACCAATAATCTGTATGTTTTCTATTGGAACATCCTGATTTATTGCAGAAATATCAAATGAAATCTGGTCATAAGTTCCACCAGGAGGAGTTACAACACTAAATCTCAATAAACTAAACTTGGGAAAAACCTCAACTCCATCCTTATAATAATGCGGAATTAATCCAATCATTCCTTCTTCTGTTGGAGCTTGAAGTTGTGGCAGAATTAGAAATATAACAATCGCAATACCGATAATCCAAAATATTGTGTTATTCTGCTTTGCCATTTAAACTTCCTTTTGATTTAAATTTAATATTATTTCTCTTTCTGGTGAATATTGATAATCATATCTTTTAGTTAATAAAGATTGGAAATGCTTTGTCCAAATTTCTCTATCGGAATTTGTCTTTTGATGGCAAGAGTTACATAAAGATATTAAATTCTGTGGTAAATTACACTTTTTATCATAATTAATATGGTGAATATTTATCTTTCTTTTAAGTAATTTTAAATCTTCAAAGTTAATATTACATAACATACAACAACTGTCCCTATTTCTTATAAATTTCTTTAATTTCTTATTAAATTCTAATCCATAAGGTTCGAAAGAAGAACCCTTATTCCACCAATAATTTTTTTCTCCAGCAACATAAAATTTTTGTGACCTAATTTTAATGTTATTTTCTTTTAATATCCTTTTTATAACAGAAAAATCACATTTCATTAATTTTGCTATTTTTCTTACTCCCTTTTCTTGATTACAATATAAATTTATAATTTCTTTTCCTTTATCTGACACATCTAATCTTCCTTTTTTTCTTCTTCCAGTATCTTTATAACAAGGATGATTTTTTAAAGAATCACTTATTTTCTTTCTTGTTTTTTCAGAAACTTCACGTCCAATATTTGCCTTGCTTACCTTTTTGCCAATTTTTCTCCTTGTTTTTTCTGAATGTTTTTTTCCTTTAATCCAAGGAACAATTCCTTTTTCTGCATATTTCCCTAAATTTTTTATTGCTTGTTCTTTACTACATGCCATTTTATCTTTTTATATAATACCGCGATAAAACGCTTTTTATATTTAGTTTATCGAATAGGAGAGATACAGGCACAGCCATTAGGGTTGTTATTAGTGCTGGTGAACCAAACCACAAGGTTAAGGAATTCATCTGACTCCAACTGGCTAATCCAAATGCTGTTGAAAGATATGTGCAAATTGCTGCAGAGATTATAATTGCCATTGTGAAATTTTGTAATCCATTCCCTTTCTTCTTAAAGGAACCATATAATAAAAAGAACCATAATGTAGCAATTCCAATTCCAACTTGATAATCTATAAATGGACCTTCTGTGCCCCCCCTTAATGCAAAGAAGAAAAGCGTAGCTGATATTGCACCGATTCCGTTTTCTATAGCATCTGATAATCTATATTTCATTTTAATCTAGTTTCAATATGGTGTGTGCTATTACATCTGCTAATGCAATTGCCAAACCTAATTTTAGTATTAACAACCATTCAAATCCTAAGCAATATCCAAACCAGGACATTACTTGGATTATTACTACAGATAAAATAAGGAGATGTACCCAATATTTCAATTCATTTATTTCTGGTTTTAACCATGCTGGTTTTTTAAATAATTTCATTTTATAAATTTAAATCTGTTGAAGCATATTTAGTTTCTATCAGTTCGGTATATTCATTTGTTCCACCCACCCAAACCTCAAATGTTTGAGTGATGCCTTCCCATTCTGATTTAATTGCTATGTTATCTGAATACCAGGTTTGGATTGAACCTACTGGTAAATCATAAGATACTATAGGAAGGGCATTTTTGAGTTCACTTGGGGTTGCATTTGTAATAGATACTCCTGTATAATCAATCTCTGATGTTAAGGGGTTCGTTGCTATTACTTCAAATGAAATATAAACAGGTTCCGGTATACATTGTCCATCACTACAAATATATCCTGTTTCACAAACCCCACAATTCAATGTTCCTCCACAGCCATCAGACCAGGTTCCACACTGCTTTCCTAGCGAGGAACAGGTGTCAGGAACACAAGTAGTTACTGTATATTTAATCACAATATATGGTCTATCTGCATCATCTTCATCATAGAAATCTACTCTTTCATCATCATTCGTATCATATTCTCCTTCTATGCCTATTGAAAGATATGGGCTAGGGCTTCCATCTTTGTTGTTTATTATTTCGTTTTTCACCCAGCCACTAAGACTAGATATTTCACGGCTAAACCACCTTTGCTCTTCAGTTTCCTCAAACCTATAAGTGTATAAGGCAGCTAAATCTATGTCAGAACCACAATTTTGGAACTCACAAATATAGTCTCCTCCGCCACTACATTTTTCCAACATTTCATACATATCTTCTCTTTCCCCTTCATCATTGGGGGTAGTATCAATTTCTTCAATATCATCAATTACACAAAAATCTGTTGAAGCCCCATTCCCTTCATCACTATAGATTGTTCCTGTTTTATACCATAAAGTCACGCTTGTAATTTGGGCTGTTGATGTTAAATCAGCAGAAAGACCTGTCACAGGAAACTGCATCAAGGCATTACATACTTCAACACCCCCAGTAATTTCATCAGAACCAATATCATTCAACATATATTTGTCAAATTCATATGAACCATCTACTTTATCCTCACAATAAGTATTTGTATTATATGCATCTATTCTAACTGTCTTTGTGGTTGTTACAATTCCAAAGGTTCCAATTTGATAAATTAAATTCTTCCAAAAATTTATTCTAGTACTTGGAACATCTTCTATATCTTCTTCTGGATTGTCTGGCAACCCGTTTTCAAAATTATGTTCAATGTCTTCCCTAATAACAAATCCTGCTTCATCATCCAATAAAGAAGGGTCTATGGTTTCAAGGATGCTTTCCCTAGGGGCTACTATTGAGAAGGGCACTGTTGGAGAAGTTGAAGTTAAAGGAAAAATCTCATTCATGTCTTTATCATAATAATGAACCCCCAATGTTATGAATTCTTCTTGCTCTTGTACTTGAAGTTTTGGCAGAATTAAAAATATTAAAATCGCAATGCCGATAATCCAGAATATTGTGTTGTCATTTTTCATTTTTTCTTCGTAAAGTATAAATAACCGAGTATTAAAAGTACAACTATTCCTAAATGAACCAAGGTAACTTTAAACCCAGCCACTTCAAATATTTCCTTGCTTAATTTATCCTTGAATGTTTCTGGTGGTGCTGTATATGGCACAGATATTGTTGGTTCTTCTGCTATAATTAAACTATCTTCGCATAATGTTTGACTGCTGAAATCTGTACCCAATATATCTTCGCAATAAAATCTCTTTTCACACACACTTCCAACAACATAAAATCCCGTGGTTGTTTCCCATGTATAGTCGCAATTAGGGAAGAAAGTCCCAGAATAATTCAAACATCCTGTTGTTGCTGGTGTGACTTGTTCTGTGGCATAATCCTTACAGGTTACATTTTCTTCGTATGATGTAGTATAACAGATACTTCTTGCGCTTCCGTTATTGTATATGTCGAGCATTGTTTCCATGCTTAAATCACTGAATGTTGCTGCCATGTCAACAGAGCCGTTAAATCCTAACCCAAAGCCAGGCCCTATGGGAATTATTTGTTTTGTGTTGTCTAATGCTCCATTGACATAATTGGTTCCGTTTATATCTGCTACAAAAGAATAATCAGTGTCTCCAATAGAATAATCTTTAATCCACATGACAGTCACATTCGCTTCTACTGCTGGAAAATCTATATAGTTTGTCGTATTGAACTCTATTGCCTGTCCTATCTTTCCTGGAATAAATTTAGCATTGAAATTAATTCCATCATTTAAATTAAGGGAGTCTAAAACATTTTCGTCAAAATCCCAATCAGAAACCGTGTTATCTATACAGGTTGTTTTGGTAATAATGGCAAACCAAGGTGTGGTTGGAAGGCTAGTAACGACTATCAAAAATATCGCTATTCCGATAATCCACAATATTGTGTTGTTGTCTTTTGCCATTTTTCATTTTTTTAGTATGGGGCTGTAAAGTAACAAGTATAACTTGTATCCATTACACAATACGCTCCTCCTCCACCAGTATATGAGCAAGGATAATAGGTAGTTCCTGATTTAACATAAGTACTTCCACACCAATAATAAGGAATTCCTGTACAAGTATCTACATGTCTTCTTCTTCCACCACAACTAGGGGTCTCGCATATTCCTTCACATTCTCCTGAAGAAGAACTAATACTATATACTGGACTCCAACCAGAAGGACAACTATATTCATAACAACTTACAGGAGAGTCCCCCGCATCATAGGCTATTTGTTGGACACAGCAGACATAATCTATTTGGGGTGTTTCATCATGTTCAATATACATAGAACCCTCGGGTTTCCAATCTGGGTGAATTTCTTCTGTTACTTCATTTAAGCACATACAAGCCCAAGTATATAATCCTGTCCAAACTTCTGAACATACAGGATAGGAATCTGGGCAAGTTCCTTGACAATAATCTCCCCCTAATTGCCCACAAGTATATGATGAAGTATCTTCTCCTGAACCGGGATAATCATTAGGGTCTAATGGATTTGTTCCAGCATCTATTTCTTCTTGGTCTGTAAAACCATCTCCATCAGAATCACCTGGAATTGCAGATACTGTTAGCATTTCTGTATTTGTTCTACAAGATACTCCTGCGGTATCTGTACATATTGCTAATATTTCATAAGTTCCGGGAATATTTATTGGTGCTTCATAAGAAAATTCACCATTTGAATCTAATCCATATGTTCCAACATTTGTCCAAGTCCCAGCATTTAGTCTTGCATAGACAATACAACTAGCAAAAGGACCATCATAAATTGTTCCTCTGACTGTATCTCCTGCATCCATAATATATTTATTTAATGAAAGTGAACATGTTCCTATTGGGGTTTCTAATGGCTGTTCTATAATTTCTCCTGGAATAAATGGAATGTCAATAATTCCTTGTTGATTTAATAAAATTAATATAAGTAAAACTATGACTATCCATGCCCAAATTGGAAATCCTTGTTTTTTTGCCATTTTTCTTTTTCTTCTACAATCTCCTTCTTAAGACTCTTGCATCTTGCCTTGCTTTTGTTTCTGTTTCTCTGTCAGTAGTTACATTTGCCAAAGCATTTAATGCCCTAAATGCTGAAAGATTTTTTCTATGCATATCCCAACTTCCAGGTCTTGATGCAATTGCCACTCTTAATCTTTTTTCCTGAGGCATGTCCTTATCCCAGCCCAACCTTCTTGTTGGTTTAAACCACCTTTGTGCTTTTGGAGTTCTTCCTGGCTTGCCTTTATCTACCCTAAGATGCCCTCTTACAGTTGTTGCTGATATTCTTCCTTTTTTAACTCCAGGACCTGGCTTTACATCTTTTATGTAGCCCTTTCTCTTATATCCTTTTATTCTTATTCTTGTCATTATAAATACATTAAGTTTAAAAAAATGCTAATTGAAATTATCAAATACCATAGAATGTAAGAACCTGAAAAAGGCCTTGTAACAAATCTCTTCGTTATAAAGTGTCCGACCCAAAATGACGCCAATAAGAAAACAATTGTCACAATTAATTCTGGTTCTCCTAAAGGTAGCCAACCAGCCACCCTTGTAAGGATGTCTCTAACCCAACTTAATCCTTGTTGGATATACCCAAGTCCTGTGTCTAAAATTCCTATTCCTAATGACATTTTAAATTCTGTTTTTATAGATTGCAATCGCTACAATAATCATCCAAATACCAAAAATTACTCCTGGTGTAATTCCAGTATTGAACAAATTTGTGTCTGGAACAATATCAAATGCCTTTGTTATTCCTAAGAGCAAGGCTCCTGTTAATGCTGTCCCTCCTACTCCAATTGCCTTCCACATTCTTGTACTTAACATTTTTCTTTTTCTCCTTCTTAATTTAATTATGCTTATATCGGAGACACTATACTTACTATAAATTCGCCTGTTGGGTCTGCATCAAATGCTAATTGTATCGAATCTCCTGGTGTAACTGTTTGTCCAGTATATTCATTTGTTCCAGATACAGTAACACTAAATGTTTGTTGTGTTCCTTCCCAACCACTTAAGGATAATGGTGATGTTGTTATCCAAAATCCAACTGGGTCCCCTGGTGCTAATGTAGAGACTGGGGTCTTATCTAGACTAGTCCACCATTCTGATGGTGTAGCTGAAGATGGAGCAACATTTAAAAATGTTATCTCTGAAGTTGTTGGATTTTCAACACTAATACCTAAATCCATAGAAGCTACATTCCCTAAAACACATTTACCATTCCAACACATTATGTTTGGGTTTGTTTCATAGCCTGAACACTGGGTTACTGCTGTACAAGCTGGTGCTGGTGGATGCCTTACTATAGTAAAGGCTTCTCCTGCAATAGAACCTACCTTAAACCAATCTGGAATTGTTATTTCATTTCCATCTTCATCATAAAGTTTCAAATAGATACCAGTTCCTTTTTCTTCCTTACTTATATCTGCTGGTTCTCTGTGTTCTAAAATTGACTTTCCGCCTGCTGAAAACCAGTAAAACAATCCAACCACTGCTATTGCTATGATTACAAAGACAAGTAACTTATCTGCTTTTCCTTGTTTGTTTTTCATTTGTTTTTATGTTTAATTTAATTGAATATTATACAACCTCTATTCCTACTAAGATAACTACTAAAAGAGTTTCTCGGAGGTTTTAATTTCAATCCCATTTTTCCTTTAAAAAGAAAAAAGAGAAAATAATTTAAATTTTAAACTATCTTCTTTTCCTTTTTCTTTTGGTTGTTTTTTTCTTCTTTGTTGTTCTTTTTCTTTTGTTCTTTGGCATTTTTTCTTTTGTTTATTTATTTAATTGAGGATTATACAACCCCTGTTCCCATTTTTCCAATAGTCCCAATGACTTCTTGTAGGAATTCTCTAATTTCTAATGATTGAATTGAAAATATTTGGGGGAGATAATCGGGTAAAAATATGAATGCTACTATGATTGCTCCAAATATTAGGATGATAAAAAGTAAATTCTTTTTAATTTCTAATTGGGTTATGCTTCGTCCTAGTGAAAAGAGGGTTGTTAAACCAACTATTACCAAAAGAAGTAATAAAAACCATCCTCCTTTAATTATGGGAAAAATATCCAACTCTGATAAAAGCCATGAGATTCCCTGGATTACGACAAAGGCTATTAAAACTACTTGAAAAAACTTCGATGCATTTATTTTTTCTCTTATTGCCATTTTACTTATTTCTTACCATTTATCTACGATAAAACCTATGATTGCAAATAATATTATAATAAATATTTGGGGGGTTATATCTCCAAAGAAAAACCATTCTTTTGGCATATTATTTGCTATAAGATTAAAGATTCTTTCTCCGAATACTACTGATAGACCCATTAAACTACCTATGATTAGCCCATTTTTTGCTTTATCTTTTAAACTTGATTTCCAAAACTTTGTCATTTTGTTTTTATTTATTTACCTCCTTTCATTTTCTTCTTGTGATTATCCATAATACTATGATAAAAATAACGAGCATAATAACCCCTTTACTCCCTAATACCCCAAAAGTTGCTCCCCCTGAAAAAAGTAAGACTAGCAAATAAATAAAAACCATACCACCAAATAATTTTACTAATCCAGCCACCAATCCTACATAGCCTTTATTATTCATTTTCATTTTTTCTTCTTTCCTCCAAGTACAATAAAAATAAATATTATCAAACCAACCCAAAATAAAGGAGGGATGTTTTTGAGGGTTGTTTTTAATATAAAACCAGATACCCCACCAAGACCAAAGAACAAAAGAAAAAGTACTCCTATAACTATTAAAAATACAAACATTTGTGGAAATACTCCTTTTTTATCTTTCATTAATTTATCTTTCATATTTAATTTCTCCATAATATCCTCCAATCCTTGAAAATAAAACAAATAATAGTATTAAGCCACCAACCCCAATGATTATTCCGTCTGTTAGTGGGTCTCCTGTAATTGGAATTTTTCTTCCTATATCTTTTAATATTTTAGTTAATCCCACTTCTTCTTCGCCAAATACACAGAGACCATAATGTGTTTGAAAATAATCGTCTCTATTCCATTGGAATTTTCTGGTGCATGATTTCTCATTATCCCAAAAAGCTTTCCACCATCCTTCATTAATACAAAAATCTTCTCTTGCTGTTTTCATTTGTGTTTCTGTTACATAACCTTCTCTTAGTAATCTCTCAATAATTTTACAACTTGAATCAGAAGGACAATGTTCTGATGTTTCACAAAGAGCATCTTTTAGGGAAGAACTCGGCAAATCAATTAATTCAGATATGTTAAAGGATTTTACTCCAACTTCATCATCTACTTCATCATCTACTTCATCATCCACCAACCCATACGCATCTTTACATGCTTGTTCTGTTGAATATTTTTCTATTTCTTCACAGGTTTTTGTTGTAAATTGGAGGTATGGGCCCTTACATTCCTTAAGAGAATCATCATAAATCCAACAATTTCTCGTTAATGCAAACAACCCTTGTTCACAGTCAGCTTCAGAAGAATAATAACCACTATCTTCACAGGATGTTGTATAGATTGAAATTGAATTACATTGGTTATCTTGAATTCTCCAACAGATTTTTGGAGGTGTCTTACATTCCATTGGTTCGTTTTCTGGTTCATAACAAACTCCAGAGGTTCCTCCAGCAGGTAGAATATAATTATTCTCGTCTGGGTCAGGACACCAATTAATGTCTCCTCTTGATACTTCTCCTATGTAATCCTTACTTCCGTCCCTACATTCATAAACCTTAGTCTCATGGTAAGTAACTTCTTCCTGTTCACAAACTCCGAAGAACGGGAATATATCGCTTATGGCTGAGACTTGTTTGTCGCACTCTTCATCACTTTCACACTCAGAATCCTCTGTACAGACCCCCTCATCACAACAATAAATCTGAATATAACATTTTTCATCCCAATACATCCCTGCATCACATTTTATATAAGAATCTGCATAAATAGAGCCTTGACCATCTCCGTCAGTGATATATGCCCCATTAGTTTCTTGATAATAATAAATTTCTTTTAGGTATTGGTCGAAACCACTTTCCCCCCTGAAAAAATTCACGAAAAAGTCGTCACTTCCACACCTATCTTCTTCACTAAAATAATATTTTTCGTCCTTCACAAAATTAACTGTTCTATCTGGTTGGATGCTACAGCTCAACTCTCTTCCATAAATTGTGAACATGTCCTGTTCATGGAAAAAATAGTTTATACTAGAAATTATCCTATCTAACCAAGTATCTCCCACTTCTGTAGGGATTTCTTGTTCTTCCTGTGCATTCATAAATCCAATAGTCCCCACTAAGAGTAGGGAAACTATTCCTATTATAAATACTATTACATATTTCTCTTTCATTTTTAAGAACCTGAGAACCTAGCAAAAAGCTTGTTTCCCTAAATTCTCAAAAATTTAAAGTT
>Ga0114925_10000801_pt1 | contig 14699 bp, 8 predicted proteins | sample SumtaG_2_FD_87287 | JGI IMG/M metagenome (GOLD analysis project Ga0114925, IMG submission 87287) | Deep subsurface microbial communities from Indian Ocean to uncover new lineages of life (NeLLi) - Sumatra_00607 metaG | ecosystem: Environmental > Aquatic > Marine > Oceanic > Sediment | place... | reverse complement strand
TTTTTTGAAGGTGTTTTTTTCCGGGAGTATGTCTTTTATATTACATTTTATTTCATATTCAATGGCTCTTTTGAGCGTTTCTTCAGGAATTTGTGTAATATAACGATTTAGTATTTTTAGGTGTTCATCCGTTATATTTATATTGTTCGATGTTGTTATTGATTTACATCCACCAGAAGTTTCAACTATTGCCGTTGTGCCTGTTGCTTCAATATAAGCTTTCAATAGCGACAATGCTTGTAACATATTACTACAAACTTGTTCGCCTGTTTCATCCTTGTAGTTTTCATGGCTTAGTATTTTTTTACGTCCTATATTTCTATTTCCTATTATTTCACTTGTAATTGATTGGTTGTCTGCAAAAAATGTGTTAACCATTCTTCTTGTAAACAAAGACTTTCCATTTGGATCAAGTTTTTTGAGCATGTTTACATAGGATATAAATATAGAGTGTTGATCATATTTTTCTAGGGTTGAGAGGTTTTGAAGAAATAGAAAATTATTGAATAGATCATTGTCATTGTCATTTTCTTTGGGATAATAATTATAGTAGTGTTCTTCTTCACGGTGTTTATGTAACTTTTCAAAACTTTTTTCCAAAGGTTCAACATATAGTTCTACAGAAGCATGTAGTTCTACAGAAGCGTACATAGATGCAAAACAGAATAAAAATCTCAAAAGACTTGATAATTGTAAAAATTTCATAATATTTTCCTATTCTAGAAATACAAGAATTTCCTTTTAATTTAGTAAAAACTTCAATTATTACCGTAACTGAAAAGGTGAAAACTATCAAATGGTATTAAAAAAGGTCGATTGATAGTTTCTTTTGATTCTTATCAATACTCCTAATGTAGTTATGAAGAGGTTGATTTATGATCAAAAAGGTCTAAAATTAGAACTTATCAAATACAATTTTTTTAAAAGAAATGGTGAGTCATGAAAAAAGATACCAATTCACAGTGTGGACATTGTCATAACGGTTCATTAATGAGTGAGCTTGTATGTCATCTTCCATATGCAATTTTTTCTGTTGCGTTTTCGCTTGTAATTTTAAGCTTCACAACCTATTTAACATGGAATATGAAAGATCCACTTTTGTTAAGTAGTGGTGCATCGGTTTTGTTTCATAGTTTTCATTTTTTACATATTGTGTTTGCAGCGACAGGAACGTTGATTGCTTTTTTCAGATATTCACAAAATGTTTTGTTAGGTTTGATTGTTGCTGTGTTTACAACAATGATTTTTTGTACAACATCTGATGCAATTCTTCCATACATTGGCGGAAATCTTCTTGGTGTTGATATGCATTTTCATCTTTGTTTTTTGTCAGAGCTTCGCAACGTTATTCCTTTTTTGATTGTTGGTTTGATTAATGGAATTGTAATGGGCAAATATCATAGGACGAACAGTAGCTTTTATTCTGTGTTTTCCCATTTTTTCCATATTTTAATTAGTTCTTTTGCTTCTACCTTTTATTTGGTTTCCCATGGTATGTTACAGTGGTACACATCAATTGGGATGGTTTTTCTGTTTTTGGTGATTGCGGTTGTGATACCATGTACTTTATCTGATGTGGTAATTCCTATAGCTGCTGCAAGGGCGGGCAATAAAAATGAGAGAAATTAGATTACAAAATATCAAAAAAACATTTGAAGACGAGCTAATTCTTGATTGCGTTAACCTCACCATTAAAAGTGGTGAGTTTTTTGCGCTTCTTGGGCCCAGTGGAAGCGGTAAAACAACGTTGCTTCGTCTTATTGCGGGATTTGAAACCGTTGATGGCGGTTCTATTTTTTTGGGGAATCAGGAGATTACGTACGTGCCCATTCATAAACGAAGGGTTAATACTGTTTTTCAAAATTATGCATTGTTTCCACATTTTAATGTCTTTGACAATGTTGCCTACGGACTTTATTTAAAAAAACTTTCAAAAGATCTCATAGAACAAAAAGTAATCAAGGTGCTAAGATCTGTTCATTTGGAAAAACATATTTATAAATCAATAGATCAACTATCTGGCGGACAGCAGCAACGGGTTGCGCTTGCGCGTGCTATTATTAACGAACCAGATGTTTTGTTGCTAGATGAGCCGCTCGCGGCGCTTGATATGGGGCTGCGAGAAAAAATGTTGGTTGAACTGATTGAATTGCAAGATGAGCTTAAGACTACATTTGTGTATGTAACGCATGATCAATTTGAGGCACTTACTGTTGCAGATCGTATGGCTATTATGAATGCAGATGGTGAAATTGAGCAAGTTGGGACACCAAAAGAGATTTATGAGTTTCCGGCCTCATCATTTGTTGCATCATTTGTTGGATCTACAAATATTTTGCAAGGAACGTTGATTCAGGATTGTAAAAAAATAGAAATTTCTGGAATTGGAATGTTTGAAGTTGTTGTTCCAAAGGAAAAAACTGGTTTGTGTGAAGATTTAGAAATTTTGATGAGTATTAGACCGGAAAAAATTGAAATTAGTAAAACTGAAATGACCGGTTTTACTAATCATTTAAAAGGTAAGGTGGATTCTATTGTATATCATGGACGGTCAACACAGTACCTTGTAGAACTTGAAAATGGACGTATTTTGCATGTGTTTGAGCAAAACGAAGAGCATTTTCCACAAGAAGTTATAGATTATGATGATGTTGTACATATGTATTGGCAAAAAGAAAACGTAGTGTTGCTAGATAAATGAAAAATACCGGATTCAAAACAGCGGCGTTAAGAGAGCGTCACATTTTTGCATCGATGCCTGCCTTATTGTGGCAGATTGTTTTTTTTTATGTGCCACTTTTTTTTATTTTAGTCGTAAGTGTTTTAAAGCGTCTTGAATATTCTATTTTTGATAATTTAACAGTACAGCATTATAAAGCGTTATTTGATCCTGCATACTATAAAATTATTTCACGCTCGTTATTGCTTGCATTTTCTAATTCTATACTTTGTTTTGCAATTGCGTATCCAATAGCATATTTCCTTGTGTTTCGCATAAAACATTTAAAAAGTTTGATGATTTTTTTGTTGGTGTTGCCGTTCTGGGCGAACTTTCTTGTGCAAGTGTATGCATGGTTTTTTGTTCTTGAGCGAGGTGGTTTTTTAAATTCTGCATTGCTTGGTCTTGGTATTATCTCTGAGCCGTTGCATATGCTAAATACACCATTTGCCATTTATATTGTAATGTTGTTTTGTTATTTGCCGTTTATGATCATGCCAATTTACAGCAGTTTGGAAGGTATAAATAAATCGCTGTATGAAGCGTCTTCAGACTTGGGTGCTTCTTCATGGCAAACCTTATTTCGGATTACGCTACCACTTTCTTCTTCCGGTATTCGAACCGGTTTTTTTCTTGTTTTTATTCCTTCGTTTGGTGAATTTATTGTTCCAACATTACTTGGTGGTGGCAAGCAGATGTTTGTTGGTTCATTGATTTCATATTTTTTTATAGAAACACGAAGCATCTTTTTAGGTGCTGCGTTTACATGTGTCAGTGGCTTTATGCTCCTTGTTGCGATTGCATTGTTAACTGTTTTCCTGCGGTTGGTATTTGGCAGGGATAGGGCGTGATATGAATAGTGTAAAAAAATTGGGTTCACTTGCGTTGCCGGTTTTTGTTTTTTTTGCATATTTTTTTATGTATATACCTATTATTGTTTTGGTTATGTTTTCATTTAATAGTGGTAATACCAATTTTTGGGAAGGATTTTCATTACAGTGGTATCATGAGCTATTCAAGTCTGTAGAAATTATCGAATCACTTAAAAATTCTTTAATTGTTGCATTTTCAGCCGTAGCATTGAGTCTTGTAATGGGCCTTTTTTTTGTTTTTTATGGTTCTAAAAAATTTGTAGAGCGAGGGCTTTTCTTTTTTTATGGAAGTTTGGCGGCTCCAGAAATTGTGCTGGCTGTTGGTTTGATTAGTTTTTTTTCATTTTTTTCTGTTCCGCTTGGACTGACGACGTTAATAGCAGTACATACGGTTGTTGGTATGAGTTATATGACGCCGATGTTGTACAGTGGCTATAAAAGTATTGATAAAAATCTTTCTGAAGCATCATTTGATCTTGGAGCAACACGGGGTCAGACATTTATAAAAGTTATTTTACCGATTTTGTATCCGGCTATCATGACCTCTTCTCTTTTGGTGTTTATTGTTTCGCTTGATGATTTTATTTTGTCCTTTTTCTGTGCGGGTGCTTCAACTGTCACTCTACCTATGTATATTTTTTCTGTTATTCGCTCTGGTGCAACTCCTGTTGTGAATGCTCTTTCTACGTTGCTTTTGTTGGCGACAAGTTTTATTGTTTTGATTTTTGTTTCGTTAAGAGCTAGAACAAAACTTTTTTGAGAAATTGGGTATAAGGTTTTAATATTGAAGGGCTTAGAGCTTACTATGGCTGGTTTATTCAGAAGTTTTTTTTTAAAGTTTCTTTTTGTTTCCTTTTGGATTGGGGCGTTTTTCTTATTTCTTTTTTCCTCTCAACTTTTTGAAACGTTTCGAGCAAAAAAAAGTCTTACAATTTTTACATTTCCTTTATTGCTTGATGCACAAGAGCTTTCTGTTTTTGAGCGCGAGACGGGAATAAAAATATATATTCATTATTATGAAAACAACGATGAGCTTGTTGCAAAGATGTTATCGACCGATGTTTCAGGGTATGATGTTATTATTCCTTCAGATTATGCTGTTAAAACATTGCTGCAAGAAAAAGGGGTGTTGCAAAAAATAGATACAACAAGGCTGAATTTTACTAATAAATTACATACTGCTTTGTTGGGACACTACTTTGATCCGAATAATGAATATTCTATTCCATATCAGTGGGAAATTTACGGAATTGGTTACAGCAAAGAAGCGTTTGAGTACAAAAAACCTCCGGCAACATGGGATCTTATTTTTGATGAAACCTTTGGTCTAAGAAACTTTGGAATGATTGATAATGCCAGGGAAGTTGCAGCACTTGCATCTTTTTATTTGTTCGGTTCAGTGAAAATGTTATCACAAGAAAAAATGGAAAAAGTGAAACAGCTTCTTCTTTCTCAGAAAGATAGGGTTGAAGTATACAGTGATGATCGTGCAAGTTATCTGATCACATCAAAAACATGCCCCGCAGTTGTTTGTACGGCTGGAGATATTTGGCGAGTAAATGAATTTGAGTTTGACTTTTTGCTCCCAAAGGAAGGAAGTTTTGTGGTAATCGACAGCATTTGTATTCCAAGGGGAGGCAACACTGATTTGGTGTATCAACTGATTAATTTTTTGTATCAAGACGATGTTATGAAGTCTAATGCACATGAGTATTCTTTTTGGCCTGCAACCAAAACAGTTTCTGTAAAAGAAGGTAAGAATTTAATGGAGGATGCTCTTAATAATTTTAGCAAGTTTATGTTCTACAAACGAGTTGCGACTGAAGAGCAATTGGATGATCTTTGGGTTGCGCTAAAGGCGAACTAGGTTCTGTTAGAATTTTGTTTTTGAAAATAAATAATTCGATTAAAAAATAAGCTTCTATTTCCCTTTGGACACGGCTGGATGTGTTAAGAGGAGATACGTTCAGTAAAGTGTTACGATACAATTGTTGACATTCAGATGCGTAGGTTTTTATTCTTGAAAAGATTTTTTATTGAGGTTGGCTGAAACGAGATATTTGTTGACAGAAGATAATAAAAGATCTAGAAGTTAATTTTAAGAATTGGAAGTTTTTTGAAGCAATCACTTTCTGTGAGTAGTAATGAATTTTCAAAATAGTTTTTTTAATATTCGCCAGGTCGGGCGAATTTTCTTGTCCGTAATCATGTCAGTTATTATAAACAAACTTTTTTCAAAGAGGAGACTTTGCTTGTATGAGAATGTTGTTATAGGAGAGTTGTTTTACAAAAAAGGGTGTATGTGTATGAAGGAAAGGGTGAAAGGATGAAAAAACGCTTTTTCACGAATTGTTTCCGGTTGCTTGCGATCGGATTTTTACTTGCGGGTGTTAATGCACTCGCGACAGTTGTTTGGAATGGCACTGCTTCTAATGCGACAAACGAAGATGTTGATATTATTGCAGACAGTGATATTAACAATGTAACGATCAGCGCTTTAACAACTGACGTTCTTGTTACTATGACGGTTGGCGATGTTGTTTTAACTGGTATTAGTGAACCAGGTCTTTGTCTTGTTACTAACCTAGAGCACACAATCACATTTCAAGTTGACAATAACTTGTTCTTTACCGGTGACAGTGATACAACGCTTGTGATTACCGTAAGTGGTAATGGTACTGTTGTATTCCAGATTGACGATGACAAAACGGTTTCGTTCAGTTCATCATCAGATACAGCAGAAGGCACCTACATTCTGGTTGATATGGACATTGTTGGAGCAGGGTATGATTATACTCCAACCTTGAAATTTATTCGTCAAGATCAAGTTTCAAGTTCTGCTCATGTTAAGATTGTTGTTGGTAACAAGTCGATTATGTCCTACGTTGCAGAAACTATGGTTTCAACAGGAACAGCTGACGAAGAAGGGTATATTGTATTTGATCCTGCCAATACTGGTTCCGGTCGAATGCATCTGAAAGTTGAAGACGGCGGTAACGTATATGTTGGTGGTAACTTAATCGCTGATACGGGTTGTCCTTTGGTTTCAGATATTCGTTTTGACCTTCCTGCAGGTAAAAAAGCTCGCTTTGTTGTTGAAAACAGTGTTGGGGCTTCAGCAAACGCAGGTCTTTTGGTTACGAATGAAAATACAACCTATCCAAGTCTCTTGATAAACCCATGGCGTGAAGCGGCATCATTTGATGGTGTACGTCACGGATTTGTGCAAGGTGCGGATTCAATGGTCTTTATCGATAGCGATTCATTTGTCGATTATGTTGGATTGTATAATGACTTTTGTCCAACTCCAGATATTCCAGCAGCAACATTAGATGGCAGAGAAGTTGAACAAGTGGTTAAAGCTCGTAACGCTTCAGCATACATTGTTGATGGAAATACCGATGAAGATTCCCTGCGTGCAGAAATCCAAATGGCTGATGAAGCAGCATTGTTTTTCCGTTCAGGTGTTGATGTAAATGGTGATGTAAGCTGGTATGAAAATGATCAAAGTTATTCATTTACCGTACTTCCAGCAAATCGTTCAACAGATGAAGGAGATATAGTCTTTGATGTTGAAGGTAAAGTAAACATTGTTGGTAGTGGAGGATCATTCAACAGTAAAGTTGAAGTTCTTTCTTGGGAAGTTGATCCAACAGGCGGTTCAGTTCTTATTTGGGGATCAGAAACTACATTCCCACTCAGAACATTTACACAAGATGGTAACGGAGATTACTTGCAGTACAACGCAGCATGTTTCTTTATCAATGAGCGAGTGAATTATTGGGAAACCAATCTTGTTCATACCGATAAAATTCACGTTGTGAATGAAAAAGATGATATTAATTCAGAACCAACCTACATTGGTGGTGACAGCTTTGTGATTGATCAAACACCATATGCACGACCAATGATGGCGTTCTATGATTCATATTTCAGAATTCATACCTGTGTTGCATTGACCGGTGTTGATCTTCGTATTCCAAACGGAACAATTCTTGATCAAATGGCTGGAATACCAAGAAAAGCAGCAGGTTCAAATAGCTCAGAGTTTGTGTTCTACCACAACGGTATTGCATACAGAGATGGTACAGGTCGTCATATGATTTTGGGAACACAATCAGGTTCTGCAACTTGTAACCCATGTTGTGCAGATATTTCCAAGGACTCACATCTTGATATTGTTCAAGACCAAGCACTTCCTTCTGCTCTGACACATGAGCTTGCTCTGACAACATCAGAAAATAACAGCACCATCATACCAAGCGTTCCAGCAAGTATTGAAGGTCAGGCAGAGATTCATACCATCTATCTTGGACATTCAAGCAACATTTCAATTGGTTATTCGGCTGATGATGTTAGTGCAACATTTACAGCTCCATTAACAACATTCCCAACCATGAGAATTAGTGGAAACTACTTCTCGTTTGAAACTCGTGGTGGACCAGATTCATCGCCAGAAACAAGCGCAATTACTGGTCGCGGCGGAATATTTGTTGACACAAACGGTGTGTTTACTATCGATAGTGGCTATCGTGCAAACATGTCAACTATGGTTGTGAAAACTGATAACGGTTCAATAAACTTACCTCGTGAACAAGTTTACTTTGACAACCGAATTGGTATTGCAGATTGGCAAGTTGATTTGACTGATTCAGCACAAAGAGAATTGATCGGAGCAAGTGAGACACTTTCAGATTACACCATGAACTGGCGTGCAGTGACAAAAGACTACGACAACTTTACTCCATATCAAGTAGATAATTACAATCCATGTTCAATTCCAGCAGTAACAGCAGCAAACGTTGCGTCACTTCCTGTTGTGTATGGTCAAGTGAACCAGTTCCAAATTAAAGGTTCACGTATCGGAAATCCAGCACACCTGAAAGTTGATGGTGGTTGGATTCGTGAATTAACATTCCTCTGTGGATGTGATTCTGCGGATGCACCAGTTGCAGTACTTGTACTCGACAATCATGGCCGCGTTGGTCTTGGTTCAACACACAGAAATATAGACTCAAATGGATCACACATCACACTTGGTATCAACGGTATAAACATCATCGCAGATGGTGATGGTATTGTTGATATTAATGAAGATGTAATTATCGACAACGTTTGTCATATCTTGAAAGGACCAAACTTTACAACGGGTGACAAACTGGTCTTCTACTCAGATTGTGAACGTGCAATTACTATCAAATCAACTGGTACGCTCAACATGACTCAATTTACTACAGAAGATGATGTGATAGAGTTTGCAGGTAATTTGAAACTGATATTAGAACCAGGTTCACATGTTGTCTTTGGTGGCGGTATCATGCGTGCCACTGACCAGGTGATTATTGAAACCGCCACGGTAAAAGACCTTGAACAGTTTGATTTTGGTCTTGCTCCCCCATCAGTTACTGATCCGATTCGTGTTGACTTTATAGGTACTGGTACCTTGCAACTTGATGAAGATTCAACATTCTTCATCGGTGATGATTCATATGTTGGTCTGGTAACCGATTCTTGTTACACAAACACAACAAACCTGTTGTTCGAAATTGGTGACAGAGCTCGTATGATAGTCGGTTCACGCACCGGTACAAGAAACAGTGTGTTCCAAATTGGTAACACCACAGACATTGTTGGCTCATCAATTATCTGGAGCTTGCATTTGAACGGTGTTGATTCACTGTTTGAAATTGCATCACGCGGTTTTGTTGGTCTTGGTGTTGGTATGGGAGATAACTTCTATGCATCACCAAGTGACTGGTTGATCGATGGCTTGTACAATGTCGATTTCATTGAAATATTAGTACCTGCAGGAACATTCCAACACAACAGAATCTTTAATTCAGATGATGCGTATGCATCGTTGCTTGCAATTAATGATTTTGTTACATCATTTAGTTTTGACTATACAAGTGCGATTACAAATGATGGAACACAAGCAACCATTTTGGGTGGTGGTAACATGTTGTTACTCACAACAACCGGAACACCAGTTGCAGCAACAGTACAAACCACTGATGGCGTTCTTTCTACAACGTTGACTGTTGGCTTGTTCTCATCAAAAGCGTTGCTTGATGTTAAAACTGCACCAACAATGCCTATCACTGGAGGCCTACTGTTATTCAACTACTTGACATCATATGATGCAAATCCTGCACTTGCTCGTTTTGTTAACGCATCACAAGATGAACACAATTTGTTGAGCTTAGGATTTCCTGATGGTGGCAAGATTTCTCGTGTATTGACTGACGAGATTGTTGGTCAAGGAGGTATTCCGGTTGCTCGTAAGGACTTTGTGCATACACTTTCTCAAGGTGCAGTTTTTGCTAACTTTATACCTGGAACAACCTATCCACGTACTTTGACGTCAGTAGTTGAGTTACCATAGTCGAATATAAAATCCGGGGACAGGTTCTTGTCCCCGGGCAAAAAATTTGAAATAAATAATGAAGAATAAAAGAAAAAACGAAGGAGAGCGATGAGAAAAACGATTCTGAAAGCCGTCACGTTAGTAGCCTTTCTTGGCTGTTGCCGACCTTTGGTTGCAACAACCGGTGAGTTGCGCACTCCTGTTGCACGGTTTCCATATCACTACCCGCTAAAGTCAGTTGATGATTGGAATAGAAGTTTAAACTTTTTCAGTGATGCGTATGTCCGTTGTGCAGACAAAGGGCTAGCAAAAGATTGCTGCAATAACAGTGAAGAAGTTCCACTTTCGCAACTGTTTTTCGGCAAAGCAGACTTTAAAGGTGAAGAAGTTTTCTACGGTGGATCTATTACACTTACAGATGTCATACAATCAGTTCCGGCGTATCTAAAATACATCACCATGAAGCCTCGCTTTAAGTATCAAGAAAAAGGTGCAAACTTTGGCATAGAAGCTGAATACCGTTTTGAAGATGACAGCAAATGGCGTGTTGGTGGTTGTGCATCAATTCCGTTTAAAGTAATTGAACTGGAGCGAATTGTCTGCAGTTCAACTATGACAGATCAAGCCGCGCTCGATGAAGCGTTATCTGGTGTTGTATGTAGAAAATCACAAACATTGTATTTGGCTGATGATGGTGCGGGAAATCGTGTTATAGGCAATGCTGTTACTGCTTGTGTTCCTGCTTATAGACTAGATTTTTTAACAAGTCTTGATCAGGCAAATGGCAAGTCTATGGTTGAATATGATACAGGTTCAGTCAGAATTGCAGGAATTGAAGTTGCTAAGCGTACAGGAGCAGGTGTGTTATCTGCTGTTGGTGTTTTAAAAAATGATAACAGCGTGTGTCCTACAGAATATTTCGCAACACCAGATAATGCCACCGGTATTGGAACTGATCCTGTAATAAGTGATATACAGACTTTAATTTCGACTTTCTGGGTAAACGATGATGGTGCAATTCAAACTGGTGTAACACGTGGTGCTTTTGTGTCTGATATCACTCAGACCGATGATTATACCCTATTGGGTCAAAAAGCAGCTGCCTTGGAAACTCTTTATGTTGTTCCTGTTTATAATTCAAAGCCAAATGGTGCTGAAGCAAATACTCAGTACCTATCTGAAGCCGTTATCATTATGAATGCAATCGAAGAAGCAATTAGCGATCTCTATGACCACGGTGCGCAACAAGCGGAACAATATTTCTACAACCAAGGTGTACACTTTTGCCAAACAGAAAAAAATGTTGGTGTTGGTGATCTTGCAACAGATGTTTACATAGCCTACGACCACAGTGACAAAAAATGGTGCAAAGCGATTCTTGGTGCTGTTTTTCCAACAGGTAAAAAAATCTGCGATCCAGGATTACTCCTTTCACAACCAACTGGTAACAACGGACACTTTGAAATTAAAGGTGCGTTGCAAGCAGGTTGGAAGCCAAACAAATGGTGTGCAGTGCATGGTGACATTTCTTACAACCATGTGTTTGAAGCAGATGAGTGGAGAGGTGCAGCATTTGCAGGTGCAACAGTCAAAAACATTGGTCCAAAAATCAAAGCACGCATCAAATGGGGCTACTTCACTGGTCATCTTGATCTGACAATATTCCATCCAGAAAACCAAAATTTTGGTTTCAGTTTGGGTTATGAAGGATACGTAAAACGCTGCGACAAAATCAAATTCTGCGGTGATTGCACAAACAGTAATGGTGCAACAATGCAAGAGTTTGAAATTAGAGGTTCATGCGGCGGTGGGGATGTTCTGAATGCAGCAGCAAAAGAACTTGATCCTTCAGTCATGGCAAAAGACACAAAAAGAATTTCACACAAAATCCGTGGTGAAGTATTCCATCGTTGGAACTACTGCGAACTGTTTGCAGGTGCATCACATGTTGTTGGTGGTAAAAATATCATGAAAGAAACCGAAGCCCATATTGGATTTGGTTTTTTCTGGTAGGAGTTAAGAAATCAAAACGGAGTTTTTATGAAAACATTCTTTTTGAAAAAAGCAGCAGGACTCCTGATTGCGCTCGGTTTAACACTGAGCGCAACAGGATATTGTTTTGCTGAAACACGTTCACCGCGCGAAGATGCAGCGTCTTCTGCTTGTTCAAGTGGTGATTCGTGCGCATCGGACATTAACAATTTGCGTCAATGTTTGTGCGCAGTGAAGGACAAAGTTAACAAGATTTATAATGATCCAATGTGGGTTTGGAATAAAGATCAAGTTGAAGGTGTCATCACGCTAAGCGAGTCTGGAAGTTATCGTGCAGGGGAAGATCTTATCTATCCGATAGAAATTAGCGGGGATAAGATCTGTTTTGATTTAAACTGCAAAGAATTAACATCAGATGATGGTGCAGAAGATATTCTCACTGTCAAATCGGGTGTTTCTGCAGTTCGTATTTTCAACGGTTGCATCAGAAATATAGATACACCACTTGGTCAAGGTGCTGGTAACGGTATTTTGGTAGAAACAAGTATTACAGCATTGCAAGTTGACAACGTTAACATTTACACCTGTGGTACCGGTATCGATTTAACTGGTTCAGATGGAAATGAAATTAAGGAATGTGAATTTCTTGATCTGAATTTGATAGATAATAATATTGGAATTTCCAGTTTATTTGGTGACAACAACGTCTACAAAAACTGTCATGCGTACAGTTCCTTGACCTACGGTTTTTATTTTGTAACAAGTGACAACAACTGCATTTTAGATTGTAAAGCTGTTGATATGACTGGTGATGGAACTGTTGCAGGATTTAGATCTGAAAATGGTCTAAACAACTTGTTCAAAGGTTGTGTTGCAAAAGACATTAGAACAACAGGAACAGATTTTGGTGACATTGCATACGGTATTGTGTTGTATGAAAATGAACTGAAAACAAAAATAATTGATTGTGTTGTTAACACCGTCTACGCACCAGAAAGTGGTTGGTCGCATGGTATCTTTTTGGAGCCAGAACCAGACGCCTCAATGCTTGATCTGTTTATTGAAGGACCACATACAACAGCTGCTGAGGCTAAAATTGCATGGTCACCAGATGAACGGTATCTTGTTAATAGTACTTCATCGATTTTTATTGTATACAAAGTAAACGATGATCAAACATTGACAGATATTTCAAGTATTAGTCCACCTGGTACTGGTACTGTTAATAGTGTTGCTTGGTCGCCAGATGGTAGATTTATTGCCATAACATATTTTACCGCAGCAGATGAATCTGCATTGAGTATTTATCGATTTAAAGGTACACAAGTTAGTTCAGCTGAAGTAACCTATGCCCCATCTACAGGAGATAACTTTACAGATGCCATTTGGTCATCAGATGGACACTATATAATCGCCGGCGGTGAAATGGCTCTTTATGGATTTAATTTTGATGGTTCCGGGTCTACAGCAACGTTGACTTTTTTGACTTCAGACAATCCAGACACGACAAACATAAGCTTTTCCCCTGATAGTAGATTTTTTGTGATAGGGAGATTGAGCGCTAATATTGCACAGGTATATTTGTTTGATGGATATAATATAGTACAAAAGGGCAATATAGCTTTAACTGCTGATGCATTATGGGTTGAATGGGCTCCAAATGGCAAATATATCGCTGCGGTAGATGATAATAATACTATTCATGTGTTGTCATACAATGAAAGTACAGATGAATTGTCTTCAGTAGATACTGAAACTTTAACTGGAGCAGTGTCTTTGAGTTGGTCTCCTGATAGCAAGTATTTGGTGGTCTCCAATACGACAGGAAAAACGGTATATTCATTTGACGGATCTACTTTGTCATCATATGACACGCTGACATATACGTCTAAATATCTTGAGTGGTCACCTTCAGGACGCTTTATTGCGCTTGCCGGTGCGGTATCGACGTATAAATTTGGTATATGGCGTGCGATGCAAGTGCCGGGTGGTATTTTGATGCAAAACAATACGGTTGCAGATGTATCTGCAGGTGATGATACTGTTGGAACAGGTATTATGCACACAGGTTGTTTTGATGTTTACAATCTCCTTCACGGTAGTGGTGTAGAAAATGTTTGCAGCAGCAACGAAGTGAATTTTGGGTTTGGAATTCCAAATACATTCTGGGGAAACCATAATATTCAGCGGCCATTTGATAATGTTTCAATGCCGTTGGTTCCATAGAAATCTTATATTGTTATTATCACAGACAGGTAGCGTCATATTGTGGCGTTACCTTTTGGGAGAGACGTATGAAAAAAGTTTTTTCAATAGGAAAAATATTTTTTGTTTTCCTTGGCTTGATGCTAAGTTGCGCAAAAAATAGTTTTGCTGATACACGTTCACCTCGTGAAGATGAAACGTCTTCATTTTGCTCAAATGGTGGTTCATGTTCAGTAGAAGTTGATGCGTTGCGTGAGTGTTTATGCACTTTAAGCAATACGGTTGACAAAATTTATAACGATCCAACGTGGGTTTGGAATTCAGATCAAGTTAACGGTGTTATCACGTTGAGCGAATCAGGAAGTTATCGTGCAGGGGAAGATCTTATCTATCCGGTAGAAATTAACGGGGATAAGATCTGTTTTGATTTAAACTGCAAAGAGTTAACGTCAGATGATGATGCAGAAAATGTTATTACAGTAAAAGCTGGTAAATCAGCAATTCGAATTTTTAACGGTTGTATCAGAAATACAGATATTCCGCT
>Ga0114925_10000800_pt1 | contig 14702 bp, 14 predicted proteins | sample SumtaG_2_FD_87287 | JGI IMG/M metagenome (GOLD analysis project Ga0114925, IMG submission 87287) | Deep subsurface microbial communities from Indian Ocean to uncover new lineages of life (NeLLi) - Sumatra_00607 metaG | ecosystem: Environmental > Aquatic > Marine > Oceanic > Sediment | place... | reverse complement strand
CAATTATCATAATCGGGACATCAGTAACTGCATTAATAGGCATAATCTATCTTTATCACAAGAAAATACATTATTCTTTTGAATGAATGGTTTTTAATCAAAAAAAATAAAATTTACTCAATAATTAACTAAAACTTTTTATTTAACTAGAAAATATTTAATTATTGAAAAATGGTTGATTTTGAAGATTTTTTAAAGTTTATTATTTCTCAAGATTATTATAAGAACCAAGATTATTCAAGATCCATAATACATAATATCCTAATTCATTATACCCTTTTGTTCTTTTTTGAATCTCTTCCTTTTTTATCCAAGAACTCTGAATTTCCAAGATCCTCTTTATTTTCCTCCGGAAATGAAAAATCATTCTCGGATTCAAATTCATGACTCTCAAAAGTTTCATCAGGAAGAGGTGCAATCACCGGATAATCCATTTTGGGGTTTTCTTCGGATTTATCAACTCGGTAGAATGCTCCTTCTCTTTTCTTTTTGACATAAATAGCTATAAGAACCGCTGATACCGCTCCAATTACTCCCACAATTATAAGTGGCAATACAACTACTTGAAATTCTTCAGTTTCTGTGTAAGCAGGGGGATCAAGGTATATAATAATATCTTCTGTTTCCTCATTGCCAGCTCTATCATACATTATAATCGTAATCGTTAGCGAAGAATCATAAATAGATGCATAATCCTCAATATTAAATGTTATAGATGCTATATCATCTTCTACATCTGCTTCTCCTACATATAAATAATTGATCTTAATTTCCACTTTATCAACACCTGCTAAATTGTCAGAAACTTCAAAGGATAATTCATATTCCCCCCATAAATCTTCTGTATCGGATAGAATTTCACCAAGAGAAGGATCGGTATAATCATAAATCGCGTGGATTTCATCAGAGTTCCAATTACCAACAGTATCATAAGCAAAAATCGTAAAATTATAATCACCTTGGGTACCAAAATTTACAATATCCGAGAATGTGCTAGGTCCTAATGTAGAAAAAAGATTACTGTTTCGATAAAGCAAAAATTTATTTAGACCGCTAGCTCCATCGCTTCCAATCCATCTTAAGTTGTAAGTGCTTGAAGAAACATAGATCGGACTAAACTCATTAAAATTTACGTTTGGAGCAGTATCATCTATGCTTATAGTGAGCGATCGATTATACGTGTTATCAGAATATTGAGCATCAATGCTAAATTGTATATCGAAAGTTCCTGTATTCTGAGTCGTTAAATTCCAAGTAAACGTGCTGACTAAATATTTGAAAGGAGTGTACCATGTTTTTGAAATAGTTTCCCCTGGAGCTAATGAAAGTTTACTGCCCGGAAATGTAATTGAAACGGTGGCACTCTCATCCCAAGCGGAATTTATATTCTGAACATCAATAGAAACTGAAAAATTAGTATCATGACCCGAACGTTTATAAACAGTACTCGGACCTTGATAATTCGTTAAAATATTATAGGGATCATCGAAGGTCCATACGCCTTGATAATAAACATCTATTGAATTAATAATATTATCATTTTCAATTCTAACCCTATAATCATCTGCAGATGTAACCCTATAAATTACGGCATCTTGAACGATATTGAGTTTACTAAAAACATTATCCCATGATCCGCCGTTAGATTTTTGAATGAAAAAATCAGAGGGAGAAGTTAAATCAAAAAAGAATACAAGTAATTGTCCAACTTGTCTACTAGTTAAATCCCAATTTAACGAATTTCCTGCGGGTAAATTCAAATATTCCGACCATTGAGTTCCGAAATCATGAAAGCAATCAATGAAAACTTCCATATAATTTGCGTATTCTTGAACCGCAGATACTACCAGCTCAAAACTTCCAGTCAACCAACTAACTGTTTTTTCAGCACCCGTTTCATCATCATCGAATTCTACTCCATTCAAATTAACAGTGCTATGGTCACCTCCCATATAATACAATCGACCTTCCATACTCCCTTTTGTCTCGTCTATTAAAGACCATAATACTCCATAATCAGGTAATTGGGAATCATAACCATAATTGTCCCGAAATTCTATTAAGTAGAATTTGGTTGAATCATACTGAACTTTAACCGCATAATACTGACCATCTGGACAATTGGGTGCCTCTAAATGAAATAGCTTAATATATCCAACATTATTATCTGATTCATCAAATTCCAATATCTCGGAATCCTTAATCCATCCAAGTTCAATTTTTGAGTAGGCACTTAAATGTGCAGGACTTGTACCCCCGCCATTATAATTTCCAGAACCCATAAGCTCCCAATAACCAACATAATAATCAGGAGGATCATCCGCATAATAATCTATTAACCCCAAAGAATGGCCAAATTCATGTGCATAGGTCCCTAATGATGTTACCTCTCCTACGAATCCTAACTTATCATAAGCAATATTATCTCCTGCCTCTATATAACAAGTCCATACATGTGGCCAAAAATGAGTATCATCTTTATCATCTGAACCCGCATAAACAATATAAATGTAATCATAATTGTTAAAATCTACAGTGGAATCCCATTGATTAATTGCCCAAGTTGCTAACTCCGACTCTCTTGTCCAATCATAAGGCCCAATAGCATAATAAGAAATCGAATAAGGTGTCTGGATCCAAGCTTTTGTATCTACTGTTATATCTAACTGATTATAGGAACATTCTAAGTAATAATCTCTTGCTGAGGGTGCTCCACCATCCCACTTTGCATCCACCTGAGCTTGTGTTTGGCTATTACTCTGATCTGGAAAATATACTGGTAATGCTAAAACAGAGACAGTACCTATTGTTGGACGAGGCATTATAGTATGTGAAGGTTTTGGCCCCCCTCTGCTCGGAATTTCTACATCAGCAACTAAATCATCTCCCCTTAGTGTTGTTGGAATCTCATCATCAACGTCTTTCTCTTTCTTTTCTATAACCTTATTTGGAATATCTTCATTTATTTCGATTAAATCCTCATAAGAAGTTACCTCATCACCCTTTAATACATTCTCTCCATCTATTGACTCTTTTGTAAAATTCTCACTCAAAGATATTTGAAAGGGTACGAGATATGAGCATATTGAAAGCATAACAACGCCAAACATTATTACGAAACATTTTGTCCTTACCGCCATAAACTAATTATAAGTTAACTTTATTATTAAATATTTTGGTAGATGAAAAATCCCCAAAATCTTTAAGAACTTGTATTTAATCGATATAATTAAATATTCTCCATGACCTAATAACGCGCCTTGTCCCTTTTCAATTATTTTAATTCCTTCTCTTATCCTCGGTATCAAAAAATATAAAATCCATAATTGACATTGAATATCCGTCTTGTAAATCCCTCGTATCTATAATATCTTTAATATCTTTATCAATACCTTCTTTTATAAAATTTAGGTATTCTATACCATATATTTTATATCTGAGAAAGATATAATACTCTCTTTTATTAAAAAGGATCTCAATAAGGCTTAATTTTTTTAGATCCTTAAAATAATCAAGGTAAACTGATCCATAGGCAAGATATCTGAAAAAGAGCATGTCATTCCTATCCATATTTTTATTCCTCAATATTTTTTTTATTTATATTTATGTCGAGATTGAAAATTTTTTAATAAGTTTATAAATATATTTGTACAAATAATTTTCTTTTCACATTGCTTTTTAATCTAATTATTTGTTCTTTAATATATTAAGGGGTTAACTCTCGGATATGTTCTCAATATTAATTTTAAAAAGTTTTCATTTTTTTTATTTTTTAAAAATTTAAAATTACTGAATTTTGCAACTACCCCATTTAATTGAGATTAATAACTAATTGCGCGCAATTCGCGCCGCTAACCATACTTTAGAAAAATAGTTCTAATTAGTATAAATTTTTCTAAACGCTTTATATTATACTTAAGAAACATTTATTTTAATAGAATAATGATTTAAAAGAAAAAGAAAATTTTGTCTTGTTCATATTTTGTCATTTTTCTTCTTTACTTTACAAATTGAACAATTCGATTAAATTCTTCTAAAGCTTTGGATTTTATTAGGTCTTGATCATGTCCTACATACTTAGCATGAACACACAGAACATGTATAAACTTTTCTTGTTCAAATAATGCTAAAGTGTATTGAAATCCTTTATTCCTTTGGCGGTATTTTCCTTTTGCATATCGTATATAATTATTTTTTTTGATATACTCCATTAATTTTTCTTTATTATCCATATATAGCGTACCATGAGCACATCTTCTGTCTTTATCCTCTAAGAATCCCAATCTAGCTTTAATGAGTTTTTTATCTATTTTATACATTTCTCGCATGTTTCTTTTCTCATTACTATCAGGAATATGCTTCTCTTTTCCTTGAATTATTTTATTAATGTCAAAATGAGCAAACACTTTAATCTGTGGATAATTTTCTGTACCAGAAGATTTAACTCCAAATGCTACGTGGAGGTGATATCGTCCATTTTGTGTATTTCTTACAAACACTTCTGTAGGGATTATCTCATCCTCGACCTTTATGCTTTTATTATTTGAACCAATATGTTCATATCTAATATCTTTAAAAAATTGGAGGATTCTGCTATTTTCTATTCCATAATTCTTTCGTAAATTAACTTTTACCATTATAATTACATCTGATTAACAAATTCTTATTCTTAGAGTTAGTGTTTCTTTACAACACTAAATAGTGTCCCACTGCTATATTAATTTGTTTATAGAAAAACTACTTGATTTCAATAGAATTACCTTACTATTAAAGAAAAAACAAATTATTTATTGGACCTTTTATCTATCATTAATAAAGATCTATGGAAAGGTAATCTTGATACTGAAGAATATAATGTGAAAGAGATATTGAAAGATTTTAGCAAGGAGCTTCTGGAGATATTAGCGAATTTTCGAGGTGAACCCGAAGATTTGGAAAAGATCTTTATTGAATATATTAAAAAAGAATTTGGAATAAAGTTAAATTAATAAAGAGGCAGGTAGTTAGATTTGGTAAATATAGCAATATTGTTCCCTAAAAATCTTGAAAATATCGTTAATCGAATTATCTATACATTTACGGATTTTGTATCTAAAAATGGCGAATGGGGCCTCTATGACGGATACAGAAAATATAGACTCTTTCAAAAACAGTTAAATAAAAATAGCAAACTCATAAAAAGCCTTATATGGATTAAAGAACACACGTTAAAAAAGAATCATATCATTTTTACATTAAGAAATAATATTAGCGATCCTTTAATCCATCTCGGAATCATTCTTACTTGTAAATTAAGCCACAAATGTATATTTTTATGTTCTGGTAAAGATGATTTGACTGATCAATTAAAATTTTTGTTTAAGATACTAGACTCAGGAGAAAAAGAGATCTATGTTCTTTTAGATGATATTAATGAAGAAGAAGAATTTTTAGATATTAAAGAAGCGTTATTTGAAAACTTTAAAAAAAAGAATATGAGATTAGTAGAGATTTTTCCAATAAGTAAAGAACTAATCCATATTTCTTTGGATAGAATTGTTGGTCAATCAATTAAAAATATGGAAGAGCTCAAATCAAGAACCGATAAATGGAAAGAACTACAATGGGAAGTTATGGGAAAGAGTATCAATTTCGTCTCAGAAAAATTTAAAGATATAGAAAGAAATGAACTTCTAAAATACCTATATTCTTACTCTATCTCAAAGATTCTGACGTTCATATTAGAACAAGGAATGCAATGTAAAGACCAACATATTAAGAAAATTGAACATGGTAGAGAGCCCACATTCTATTATTTTGAAAAAGGCATAGTTGAATGTGATTGGGACGAGGATAAGGTTATTTTATATGAAGAGAATTCTGACATTTTTAATATTTTAGAAATAACTTCTGAAATTATTGATAAACAAGATCTTATTTATTGGGTTGAGACTTTACCATATCCTCTGGCTTCAATTTTATGGGAGTTCTTAGTTGAGTTTAGGACTAGGGAAAAAGTGCGTATATTGCTCAATTTTTTTGAGTCATTTACCTCCTTCATTACTATTATAATGTTAAGTTCATTTTATTTCGATAAGAGATTTTATATTCAAGATTGGATAGAAGAAGACTCTAAAGAACCAGATTGGGTTAAAGCGCCTACTTTTGGAAGTTGGCAATATTATTTTGCTCGGTGCGCAAAAATAATTAGAAAAAAATTACAGGGGAAGGAATATTTGGAAATGTCAAACTTACCTGAAGATTTCATTAAAATTATTTCAAAGGCGTCTCTTAGTCAGGATGATGGACCTATTAATGTTTCTAGAGAAATTCGAAATAAAATATCTCATAATCCTAACTTACCTAACAAGTTTTATGAGGAAAGTTTTATTAGTTTAGAAAAAGGGCTTAATCAACTATCAATTTTTTTTGGAGAGATTTTTTCAAACTTAAAACTTGTAAAACCAATATCAAGTAATACAATACAGCAAATCCCTCAAAAGATTTATCGTAATGAATTGTTTAATTTAACGGGGACAAGAACTCCATTTAAGAAAGAGGTGATAGAGACAAAAGATAACCTAGTTTTATATGAATTATCTCTCTATGATAAAAATTCAAAAAAAAGCTTAAAAATACTGCCTTTTTTGCAAATTAACTCTGAAGGTCATTGTTTTTTCTATAATAAATTAAATAAAGATAATCATATTGAATGGAAGTCTTATATTTCAAAAGGAAAAGAATATTTAGATTCAGAATTTAAAGATACTATTGAAAATGAACTTAAATTTATTTTAAAACAGTTTAAAGTTAATTAAAATAAAAAAAAATAAAAATTTAAGAGTTCAATTTTCTGTATTTTACTTTTGAAATTATATGTATTACTGATAATACACAAATTCCAATAAAGATCGTAGTTATAACAAATGGAATTGTTTGTGTTTCTTCATTTGAACTGTCTGGACATTCAACACACTTTGCTTCACAGGAAGGTAATAGTTTATAAACCATCAATCTAAAAGAGATAGTGACTGTATTCGGAAATTCTATAAGAACGGAAAAAAATCCATTTTCGGGAATTTCAAAATCTATATCGAAATTATTTGTATTTTCACATATTAAAATCATATCAACTGCATCAAAGGAACTTCCGTTCATTATTAACATATAATTATATTCATTAAGCATAGTTATATTTATATAAACATCTGTAAACCCCACCATATGCAGAATATGCGTATTAGGACTTGATACCCAGAACTGAGAATTTGGAAGGTTAGACCTACCATCTGGATTATTTATCCAATTATCATCCTCTTTACTATAATGAATTATTTCATAATTATCAGATTCTAATGTTCTTCCTGTGGAAATAATAGAACTCAAGATTCCAATTGTTATAAGTAATCCAAATATGCTAACTAATTTTTTGTTTTTCATTTTAAATCATATTTTTTTAATCTAAATTTTATTAATTATATAATTTATTTATTTATTTAAAAAAAGATTGTTAAAAATAGTTAATAAATCCGTTTACTAATTATGTCCTCCAATTGTCTGACAAATATCTTAGCTTATCTCTGGTGCGAGTCTCACTTTGGAACCGATTTTTCCTTTAAATATAGAGAATATGATAGGATAAAGAATGCTTATATACAAAAAGGTATAACTAGTATATGTAATATATATTTATTTTTTAGGAGGATTTACTGTGGAAAAGACAAAAATCAGTATATCAATAATATTTAATCTCATTATATTGGCCTTCTTTTCACAAGCTGTATGTGCTGTAAAAGTAGATTATGTAAGTGTGAGTGCTGGAAGTGGACATACATGGAAATATACTATTAATAAAGACTTATTTGAAGATTATTTGGACGATTTTGGATTTGATTCTGATGATTTTGATTTAAATACTGAAGGGATTAAAATAAAAATACTCGAGGTTGACGAGCAGGAGAAAGAATATGATATTGGAGGTAGAAAATTCAAAGGAGTTGAGATGGAAACAGAAATATATTATACCAATGATTTTAGGAACGAGAACGCATGGACTCAAGATAAAGACCAAGATTCATCCGTTATATTCGAATTTGATGATGACTTATATAGTGTCCTTATAATTATGGTTGTATCTCTTGCTACCCCTCATTATATAGCTAAAGATATAGATTGGGTGGAGGTTGCTGATGAGATTAATCGCTTCGACGGGTATTTTGATGATATAGACGATATTAAAGCTGAAAAGAAAGGGAATGGAATTCATTGTACGATCAAATGGAGTAAGGATTTTTATGGTAATAGCGTTAAAGAAGAAGAATTCTTTATTAAATACACTCGGTTTGGAGTTTGTGAAAGTATCAGGCATCTTTACGGGGGGGAGCAATTTTTCTTCTCACATCTATTTACATTAGTCCCGGGATATCCTTTAGCACCTTTTGTTTTAATTCTGGGAATTGGGATTTTTGGGGTTATTATTTTATTACTTAACAAAAAGGAATTAAAAAATCCATAGTGTGAATCATAACATGAAGAATTTCTCTGAGTTAAAAAAGTTGATTGATACTAAAGTAAAAGATTTTATTTCAGATCATAATTGGGATGAGGTTCTCCGTATTTTTCAGTCATGTCCAGAACAGATTTTTTATCATAGGAAATTTCTTGAAAATACGCTCAAGGCATCCAAAGAATTAAATGAGTTCCCTGTAGAAAAAATTGTATATCTATTAGTCATTATTGATGGTATTTATAGAAGATAAAATAAATATGTTATCTTTTTGAAGATTTAATTCTTTTTTCTTTTTTACATTTTTATATAGTAAAATAATAAAAGTAAAAGTGAATTGTAATAAACATAAAACAAAAATATCAAAAAGGGTAAGTTTTATTGGTATGGCATTATTGCGAGTTTTGTAATAAGAATATTCAAGTATCTGAAGGTAGAATTAATTGTAAGAGTTGCGGGCGTTTATTATATTCGCAAACCATTACAGCCGAAGAAAAGAAACGAAGAGATCGGGAAAGAACGACATATTGTGAATATTGCGATAAGATGGAATATGCTGTCCCTATTGAAATCGTTACATCCAATATTAAAAAACAAGGACAAATGGCATTGCACTCTATCAAAACTCCACCAAAGCCCGTATTGAGAGTAAAAGATGGTCGCTACAAATCGGGTTACCGACTCACTGAAGAAGGGGAAAAACAAGAGATGTTATACTGTATTTTATGTATTCTGACTATTGTAACTCTTGGTTTGGCGTTAATACCCATCGGAATTTATTATCACCTTAAGAGTAAGAAGGAGAAAGAGGAAATTAAAACCAAATTTAATATAACTGCGGGTAGTTTGGATATTGTTTTACAAACCCTTAACGGTATTAGTGGGAGTTTTAATTATGTATGCCGAAGGTGTTATAATGGTGTAAAGTTAGGAGAAAAGCCTAATCTAAATGTTAGGAAATTACATCTTACATTTGACCAAAGATGTTTTACTTTTCAAGAATCCAGAATACAACAAGAAATAGCTGGATTAACGAGTTTTTACAAAAAACACATGATTTTAACAATTTTCGGATTACTTTGGGTTAGCACATTTTTTATTGCTGCTTTCTCTGGTAGTGAATCAATTCTTTACGATCCTTTATTAATGCTTGATGCATATCTAATAATCTTCTTTATTCCCATTTTGATAGCTGATATTATTATTGCCAGAAAAATTAAAGGCAAAAATAAAATAAAAACAGAAGGAAAATTCACGCAACAAATGGAAGAATTTAAAATGCAAGAAGATAACCATCGTTTAATGCTGGAGAAGTTAGCGAATGAGGTCAATTCCATATCTGATAATGCATTTATGGAATTTAATAATGGTAATTTTGAGAGTGCTGTAAATTTTTGGGAAAAAACATTATCTATTTTGACTAATGGTCGTAATACCATAAGCGGAATTAATTCCTACGCGATTACCCAGATAGATAAAATGGTTAATCGGTTGAAAATTAACATCAGAAATGTGAACAAATCCATTAGAGAGAACATCAGACCGAAAGAGATAATAGACACTCCAGACAAAATTTATTGCGAAATGTGTGGAAGCGAAAATTATACAGATCAAAAATTCTGCGTGAATTGTGGAACTCAATTAAGAACTATATAAAATTTATTAGAAAATACCAAATAATAGACTTAGATAATATTAAAAAAGCAATAGGATAGTGAATTATATGAAAGAAGAAGCTGAAATCTGGAGTAAAAAAGGTCTTGAGTACATGGATAATAGAGAATATAAGGGTGCGATTTGGAGTCTGTCAAAGGCAATTGAGATTAATCCCGATTTGGGTGAGGCTTGGTTTAGACTGGGAGTTGTTTATTTCCAAAGAGAGGAATTTGAAAAAGCTCTAGTCTGTCATTTAAAAGTGTGGTATATAAATCCTGAATTGAGAGGGATTGAGCATGATATCATTACCTGCTATGATAAGCTTGTCGAAATTAAGTCAAAGGACTTTAATACATGGAGGTTAATAGGGGACTTTTATTTCCTAAAAGGAGTGTATAAATTAGCAGTCGAATGTTATGATAAAGCATTAGCTATTGGAAAACCATCAAAAAGTTCTGTCAAGCTTAATATGATATGGACCAATAAAGGAATTGCTCATACTTATTTAGAGCAACTTGATCTTGCCTTAAATTGTTATGATAAAGCACTAGAAATAGATCCTGCCGACATTATAGCCCAGAAAAATAAAGTGAAAATAATTAATAAAAGAAAGAAAAAATGCTCAAAATGCGGAATGCCATTAAATTTAACAGTTGGTCAGCTTCTGGGGAAAAAACTTTTTGTTATTGTAGAGACAGACGATCTTAGATATCTAATGAATAAAGTGAAGATTGATCTGGGCTCTGAGCCTTCTTATGATAATGAGAATTTTAAGAAATTAGAAGTTAAATATGAAAATATTAAAGATGATTATTGAGGTTTTGACATGAGCGAATTTATTTTTTATTTTATTCTTGGAGGTATTATTTTTCTCCTATTTTTTATATTATTATCAATTGGCTGGAAAAAACTAAAAAAGTTGCTGATTAAGAAAGGAAAAATAAAGAGACCTACAAGCTTCATATGTCTCGATGGTCATAAAGTCAGGTCTAAAGGTGAATTAATAATAGATAACCACTTACACCGATTAGGGATTAAGCATATATGTGAACATACCATAAAAGTTCGCGGAAAGTCAATCAAATACGATTGGTTTTTGCCAGATTATAAAATTTACATTGAATATTGGGGCTATTATGGCAAATTATACCTAAGAAGGAAAGAAGAGAAAATCAAATTGTATAAAAAGGGAAAACTTACTTTAATATCCATCGAAGATATTATGTTAGCAAATATTTACCCGAATTTAGAAAACGAACTTAAGAAATATATAAAAAAGGGAATCAGTTCTTCAAAACACTGTCCAAATTGTGGTGTAGAGCTAGACGAGAGATTCTAAAAATCGTTATTGAGGCAAAAATCGTTAAAAGTTATATTGTTTATACTTTTGGAAGTATGCTAATATACGTTCTTTCCTACATTTAACTTTTAAGTTATTATAAAGAAAAAATCTCATTATTTTAACCCTCTTTCTTTTTATAATACAAGAAGTATAATTTAATTCTATTATGGAAGACACAATCAATCCAAATGAACAAGCAAGGCAAGGTCTAATCCAACACATATTAGATAATATAGACCCAAATCTTAATTATCGGGACTTTTTTCTTCGGGCTTTTCATGAGTTAGCAAGTATGGGGCTAACCTTGAGGAAGGATGTAAAGGGGTTTTTTCAAGCACCAGAGTGGCAAGAACCCGGTCATCAAAAAGAACTAATGGAACAAATTAAGGCGTACCTTAGGCGATATATTAGATAAATTATAAAAAAAAAATAAAAAGACGTTGCTGATGCTTGGGAATTATTGCGGAATGAGGTTCCAGACTCAAAAATATATGAGGGAATGGTATATGTAGGTGAATGCAAACATGTCTTCCATTTTTTTTATAAACAAAATCATTTCAGATTTTTGTTTTATTGTTTTAATATTTGGGAATCTGAATGTAACTATAATAAGATATAAATAAGATTAATATTATTTTATGATTAGTCGATGTTGCTTACTTATTACGATTAAAAAGAATGTCTGAAAATCATAGAAATCAAATCATAGGAATATTTATTATCAGTGGCGTAATTTTAGCTTCCGTTATTTTCTTCTTATTTTCTTATTTTTTTCTCATAGATGATTGTAATGTAGGTTATGGAGAAGATGAGGAGAATGAGGGGGATCTCTTTTTAGTTAAATACAATGCATTTGGTGATTTATTACTGAGCAAATCATTTGGAGGCATTTTATTGGAAGAGGGTTATGATATTACGATTGATGAGGCTAATAATACTTATATAGTAGGTTATAAAATTGATTTTAATAGCCCTTCACCACATAAACTACTCGTTATGAAATTGAATGCTAATGCTACGCAATTATGGAATGTTACTATCAGAGGAGTTTCTTGGTGGGAAAACTTGAAATATTGCGGTATCGTGGTAGACAACGAGAGTAACATATATATCGCTTGTACCACCGCTGGTTATGGCATAGGAGGAGGAGATGTCCTTATACTTAAATTTGATACTAATGGTACTCAATTATGGAATACTACGTGGGGGGGCTCAGCAGAGGATTCTGGTAGAGATATTTCCATAGATAGTGAAAACCATCTATATGTGGTAGGGAGTACTAAAAGTTTTGGTGCGGGGAGTTCGGACATTGTTATTATAAAATATGACTCTAATGGCACTCAACTCTGGAACACAACGATAGGATCGAATGATTACGATTCTAGTCAGGGAGTAACTATAGATGAAGCAAATTTCATATATATAGCTGCCAACACTCCTACTGGCGTACTTATCATGAAATTCCATTCAGATGGTTCGCAAATCTGGAATACCACATTGGGAGGTTTAAATCATGCTACATCTAATGCAATTACAGTTGATTCTGAAAATTGTACTTATATAACAGGTATAACTTATTCTTATTCGAGTTGGGAGGATACTTATTATGAAATTCTGGTTTGTAAACTTGATGCTAATGGTTTCCCCTTATGGAATTCTACATGGGGTGAAATTTATCCTAATCACGACATTGGTTATGATATTGCCGTTGATTCTAATAAAAATATCTATGTAATTGGAACAGCCTCTAATGACATCCTATTAAAATATAATTCAATAGGGGAATTGTTATGGATTCGCAAATCGGGAGGGAATCAGGGTTATGGGATTCAAATAGATGCCTCAGATGATATTTATATTACAGGAAGGAATATATGATAATTTATCATCAGGATTAATTATTAGCGAAAAAAATGGGAATAATATTATGATTTATTTTAGAGAATCTTTTGTTTCTTATCTACAACTAATAAATCTGATTATTGACTTCATTTATTATTGTTTTATAGTACCCTAAAGAACGTTTAATTAATCTAAAAAGCAAAATATATGGGATTGGGAAAATATAAAGGGAGACACTTATATGCATAAATATTCCCAGTGTCCACATTCCCCCATCTACTACGTACATAAAAATATAATAACTCAATGGGAGTATAAAAATCAATAATAGCACCCCTAAAATAGCTATTAAACAAGTTATATGTATTTTTAGCCCTTTCTTTATATCTTTTTGTATTAAATTACGATTGTATAGAAATAGCAAACCTATTGCTATAGAAAAAAAAGAACTGAAGTTAATAAAAGTCGATAAATATCCTGAAAAAATGATAAGAGAGAGAAAACCTATTATAATAAAAAATAAACCTATTATTTTATCCACTTTCAAGATATTTTCAACAATATGCTTTACTTTTGGATTATTTTCTATCGTCTGAGAAGATTTAATATTTACAATTTCAATCTCATATTTATATATTTTATTTTTCGTTGTCTTATAGTACCCTAAAGAACGTTTAATTAATCTAAAAAGTAAATAATAGGGAGGTAGAAATAATATTAGTACCCCAACGATGTAATCGATGAGAGTTATACAATTGAATATAATAAGAATTCCAAGTGTAATAATTAAAAGGATAATATGCATTCTGAGACCACTATTAATATCTTTTTGTATTAAATTACGATTGTATAGAAATAATATTCCAATTAGAATTCCTAAGCAAATTATTATTGACCCGAGATCAATCATAATTGAAGAGAATAAAAAAAAACTTAAACCTCCTATTATAATAAGAAGTAAACCTATTGTTTTATCCACTTTTAAGATTTTTTCAACAATATGCTTTACTTTTGAATTATTTTCTATCATTTTGAACCCATTAATCTCTTAGTATCTTTATATATAACCATATCTATAAAAAAATTATATCTTTATTTTAAAAATTAAGTTTGAGAAGATTTAATTTCAATCTCATATTTATTTATTTCCAAGATAAAGAAATTATGTTCTTTATCTTTTACTTATCATTCTAACCCTTTTTTTGGACAAGTAAAAGTCGTGAAATTTGTGAGCATTACCAAGATTGTTCATTGATAAAGAATTATAGCGAATTCTAAAAGATTTAGAGAAATTTATATACTTTAATCTGTATATAATTATTTGAGTTTAAAAAAAGGTTTATCTCTATGTCAACCATGATTAGCGATAATGAAAAT
>Ga0114925_10000799_pt1 | contig 14709 bp, 13 predicted proteins | sample SumtaG_2_FD_87287 | JGI IMG/M metagenome (GOLD analysis project Ga0114925, IMG submission 87287) | Deep subsurface microbial communities from Indian Ocean to uncover new lineages of life (NeLLi) - Sumatra_00607 metaG | ecosystem: Environmental > Aquatic > Marine > Oceanic > Sediment | place... | reverse complement strand
TTCCTCAAGGGTCTATATACCAGTTTGGCCATGGACTTGATGGTGCTATCAGAGACTATGTTTTATATTTGAAATCAATAATTTTTATTAATCCAAAATTAGCCAAAGAATATATAACATTTATTCTTTCATTAATGTCCCCAAGCGGGGCTTTACCTTATAGCTTATATGGATTCGCTAAAACCTTTACTGGCTCTGTTCATTCAAATCCCTCAGATTTATACCTCTTCTTAATATGGGGCATTCAGCAATATGTATATACTACTCGAGATTTTAACTTCTTGCATGAAAAAATTGATTTTTATCCAAAATCTACCGGTAAAAGCTCTACAGTTTTAGAAAAATTATATTATGCTATAAAATATCTATTTTCAGATAAAGTTGGAATTGGAGAGCATGGACTAATCAAAGTAAATGATGGTGATTGGTCTGATGGAATTTCTTTAATGGTTAAAAAAAGAAAAAAATTCATAAAATATGGAGAATCGAATTTTAATTCTACTTTTGCTCTCTATATTATTCCAAAATTAGTACCTCTACTAAAAAACCATAATCCTGAACTTGCGGAGTTATGTGTTAAAAATTTAGAAATTCTAAAAGAGTCTGTTCTAAATTCTTGGAATGGAAAGTGGTATTATAGGGGATGGGATGGACAAGGTAATCCAATAGGGGATAAGAATATCTATTTAGAACATCATACATGGCTATTAATTTCTGAAATTTTAGAAAAAGAAGAAGCATTAAAATTAATAAAAGAAATTTATACGAGATTGGATAAACGCTCACCTATAGGCCAATATATTTCTTTTCCAGCGCAAGATGTAAAATTAAGAATTCTGCCAAAAGGATGGGATGTAAATGGTGGTATTTGGCATGCTATGAATGCTTTATTGACATGGGCGTATTCAAAATATGATCACGAAAAAGCATTAAACTCATTAAAAAAAAATTCTATGGCTCAAAGAGCTGAATCATATCCTAATATATGGTATGGAATTTGGAGCGGCCCTGATGCATATATTTCAGATTACGCTGAAAATGCAGGGGAAGCTTTTTACCATCTAACAACACCTATGTGTGATTTTCCCTTAATGAATCTAAACATTCATGCTTGTTATTTGTTATCTGTCATTAAAATGGTTGGATTTGAAGCATCCCATGATTCTATAGAAATAAATCCAAATCTAATCCAAGGGAATTTTAAGTTCACATCACAAATTCTATCAGTAGAATCCACAGATAACGTCCTATTGATTGAATTTAAATCCTTATTCAATAATCAATTCAAGTTTAAAATAGTTAAGCCAAGTTGGTGGAAGAATGAATCGAAAATAGTGGTTAATGGTATTGAAATAAAAGAAAATAAAGAGAGAGTTTCAATTACAGAAAACTTAATTATTATTAATACTCATAGAAGTCAAAAAAAGTTAAGAATTCTCTTATCTTAAAGAATATATCATATTGAAATTGATAAATAAAAGGATAAATAGATTTTATAGTTTGGATTAAAAACTGAGATTAAAATGAATGAATTCATTAAAATAAAAACAAGTTCTCCCAAGAAGGGAAGGGGGGCTTTTACGAAGAAAGATATTAAAGAGGGAACCATCATTGATGTAGCCCATGTGTTATTAATTCCGAATGAGGAATATTCCTTGATTCGGAAAACTATCCTGGATGATTATGTCTTTACCTGGGATGACCCGAATTATGATGGAGAATACTCACATGCCATTTCTCTAAGCATTACTCAATATATGAATCATTCTTATGAACCTAATGTGAAATATCTTTATAATTACAAGAATAAAACGATTAAGTTTTATGCAATTAGAGATGTAAAGAGAGACGAAGAATTGACGATTAATTATAATGGTATTGTAGATGATAAGAGTGCCGTGTGGTTTGATGTAGAATGAATGAACATTCTCAAGTTTTTTCTAATGATCTTAGAACTGCTAAGTTCTTAGCATCTTCTTTCATGTCCTTTCCCTTGGGAGTCTCTAAAATGCCGGGATGATCCTTAAAACGATCATCATTGACGAAGAAACTAAATGGCTCCTTTCCAATTTTCCCTTGACCGATATGTATATGTCTATCTACTCGTGAACCGAGTTCTTTATCAGTATCATTTAAATGGAAGGCAAATAGGTATCCTAAACCAATAATATCATCAAATTCATCCCAAATCTCATTGTATTTCTTTTTTGTTCTAAAATCATAACCGGCTGCGAATATATGGGCAGTATCGACGCAGACTCCAATTCTTTTTTTATTCTTTATTTTATCTATAATATTTTTGAAATGATGAAATTTATTTCCTAAGCCTTTACCCTGACCTGCTGTTGTTTCTAATAATATTATTGTTTTTGAATCTTTAGTAGCATCCATTAACTTATTTAATTGATCCGCAATTTGAGTTAAAGCCTCTTCTTTAGTAATTTTATCTTTATCGCTCACAGCAATAACGCCTGGATGCATGTTTTCATATTCAATTCCTAATTGAGCAGCTTTAGTTAGCTCATCTAACATTGTGTCATAAGATTTTTCTAACTTTTCTTTCTCTATACTAGCAAGATTAATTAAATAGCTATTATGAGATATAATCGGCCAAATATCTGAAATCTCCTTTCTTTTTTTGATAAAATCATCTATATCTTGTTGTTCTAATGGTTTTGAAGCCCAAGATCGGACACTTCTAATAAAGACTTGAATCGCTTTGCATCCCAGTTCTTTCCCTCTAACTAATGCCATATATTTTCCTCCTCCTATACTCATATGAGCGCCTAATCTCATAAAACCACCAATTCTTCTATATAAAAACTAGAATTATTAATTATTTTAACTTCATGAACCTATTTAAATCTATAATATTATTCGATTTCAATACTTTAAAGAAATATAAAACAAGTCTGAATGAATAAATATTTTAATAACAATAATTTTTGTCATATTCTTTGATGATAGCGTTTTGCTGAGCAGCCCACCAAATCCAAATCTCTCTTATAAAAAAATGTACAATTCCGAGGTTTGAGGCCCATGCTTCTGTTTCAGCCATATGTTCATGGCAGATCATTATATATTTCTTACCATCTTGTTCCCAAATATTCTTGAGAAAGATTTTACCACAAAATTCAATAATTCTTTCCTCAATAAAACATCGAGGACATGCTTTTGGATATTCTGAGGTTAAAAGGACTTTAATATCAAAACTAATTTCTGGTCTTTCAGGAACTAGTAAAAAACCACTCCAAATTAAGTAATTATAGCGAGGATTTTTTTCAGGGAATAGCTTGAACCAGGGTTTATTTTTAGTATTTCGTAAATAATCAATATATTTCAGAATTTTCTCAATTTCGATCTTAACACGATCTTTCCAAGCTGGATGTTTTGGTCCTACTTGAGTCCATCTTGGTTGAAACTCTAGTAGGATTTCATCAAGAATCGATCTTTGCCAACGCCGGTCTGTAGAGTGGCTACCAACACCGCCTCTATCTATGACATCAAAGGAATTTCCAAATTTATCAACTAATTCTTTAATAGAAGTCGCTAAATCTGTAGCAGTTAGTACTTGCCCCCCCATATTAGCCAAACAAATATTTTGGGAACTAATTCCAAATTTTCTTGAAATTTCTGGGATTATATCCATTAATTTTATATTTGGACCAACTGGAAATGGAATTTGCTTTTTTTCGGACCCAAATTTATTAATGAAATATATAGTATCCAATTCATGCGCCATTTTATCTTAGACCCAAACTGTTATTATTTAATTATTTATTAACTCTCTTAATATTTATTTATTTTCGTATTTTTAATTATTAATTAAATTCAATTTATCTTTAATTGATTTGGCATATTTAGTAATTTTAACTTCCCAATTAAATTTCCTTGCCAATTCTTCTACATCATTTAGAAATAATATTATTTGATCTTTAATTTTACTTGGTAATTCTAAACCTTCATAAGATTCAAATAATGATAGAATCTTAGAAATGAACTCAAAGATTTTTCGAGAGATTTCCATACTATTTAATTCTACTTTATCGAAACATAATATTTTAATATAGAATCCAAAAAAATTGAGATAATGATCCTCTGGAATTAAAATTGTATTTTCTTCATAGTTAATTATACAATTGTAAATTTTCTGCAAAATATTATTGCTTATAACCTCGGTCCTTATAGCGTTATTAAGATCTTTAAATTTCTTTTTATCTGTAACATAGATTGGAATTTTTAATTTTAGATTTAATTTCAATATATTACTATTTTCATCATTAACTTTCCCTATTTTTAAAGAATTTTGCTTCTTGTTTTTCACCTTTTTGGGAATGACAATTGCAACAGCTTTCTCTGCTAAATTTTCCTTTAAATATTGGTATATAATTTCTATATCAATAATTTTACTATCAAAATAGAAAAAGTCAAGCTTCTCCCAGATGACTTCAAAATATGTTCTTAAAACATTTAAAATCTTAATACGAAGATTTCCTTTCTCTTCTGCTTCATTTAATAAAGAGTTCTCGATCTTAATCTCAATTGTTTCATCCATTGATAGTAATAAGAATTTAGGTATTGTGGGTTCGATAAATTCTGCTGATATTTCTCGAGTTTTACTATTTTTTCCCATTTGATAATAATTTATTTCTTCACTATTAGTAACTAATGAGACGCAATTAGGGAATTGATTACTTAAACTAACAAGTGTTTTATCATCAGTGTGACTATGAAAAATTTGACTTTTAAAAGGATGGGAGTGATAAATTCCGACAGGTCCTATTCCTTGGGGCATAACTGAACTAATTTCTTGAAATTCTTGGGTTTGTGGAATTGCGCTTATAAGACTTTGGTGGACAAATTGCTTACATTCTACAATTGCTAGTATAATCGGTATATCATCTTTTAGATATCCAATTAACCATCCATAAATTTCATCATCACTAGTAAAAGCTTGATTCTTTATTACTTTAATAAAAATTTCGGGAATTTGAAATTTCTTTATAATTTATCACCTTCGTTTCTAATTTTATCAATAATTTTACCTAAATCTACATCTGTAGTTACTGGTTTAATCTTTTTCTTACCAATCTTTTTCTTTTTTTTAGGTTTACCACATACAGGACATTGTGGATCTCTCACAGTTTTATAACTTAAGAATTGCCCTGATATCATGCTATACATAACATAATCAACCATTTCTCCAAATTTTAGCAAATATTTTAGCATTTCTTGTATTTGAATACTAGCCAAAATTGCCATCGTACTAGGTAAAGACGCAACGCACGGTTCACCTCTTTCCTTTGGAATCTCTATCTCAACTCTACTCATGCACTTAGCACATGCGGTTTTATATGGAATTATTGGATGAACATGGCCGGATAAACCACTTCTAGAAGCGCCGGCATCGAGATAAGGAATCTTTAACTTAATACATTTAATATTTAAATATTCTCTCGCAGGAATATTATCAAGACCATTCAATAATACATCCATTTGTTTAATCTCATTTTCAAATGTAGGTTCAAAACTATGCTCCATTATATCACTATGAAAATATCTTAATTCTACATCTGGATTTATTTTTTTTAAAATTTTTGCTGCTACTTCCACCTTTGATTGTCCAATATGCTTCTCTTTAAACATATGCCGGTTTAGGTTGACAATTTCAACATTATCAAGGTCAAATAAAGTGATTTTTCCAATTCCACATCTTACTGCCATCTCAGATGAAACACAACCAAGTCCACCCACACCTACGATTCCTATATGATATTTTTTAAGATCTTTCCAATTTACATTATATCCAAACTTCTTTATCGCTTTTAATCTAGTGTATCTACTTGGACTCATTTTATCTTCAAATCAAATCTAATATCTTAAAATTTTAGGAATTTTAGAAATATTTCTGCAATGTTTGCATTTTACAATACCATTTATATCTATATCTTCTACTGGTAAGGGTGCTCCACATCCAGGACACTCATTTTTAATTATTGTTATTTTTTGTTCTAACCCTTGTTTTAAATCGGAAATTTGTGAGGCATATAAACTCAATGCTTCAGAGATAATGTCATCATTCTTCCCTGTTATATTTATTATTAATTTTCCAGAATTTTCCGAGCCAGCCACTTGAATATCAATTAATTGTGTAGAATCCGTGTCTTGACCTTTCTTAAAGACGGCTGTTGCTAAATAATCTTGTTCATCATCAAACGTCTCTTCTGTGGGTTCTTCAATCACATCTAAACCTTTAAAGATATTCTTTATTGAGGCAAATATCTTTTTAGGGTTAGTTGCCTTGAATTCATATATTTGACCTTTGTGAGGAAAATTATTATGCTTTAATTGCCGAATAGATTCAATTTGTTCATTCTTTATTTGAGCCTCTAAAATCTCAACTCTTTCTTCCTGAGTTTTTAATTTCTGTCGTCTAATCTCCAAAATCTTTTCATCTGAAATCTTATCAACAATTATATGAGTATTATCTCCAATTATTACAGGAGGATTGGGCAATGTTAAATTAATGATTCCAGTTACGATAATGGGTGCTCCTCCTTTCCAAGGAATTATGAATGTAACATCTCGCCCATAATCTATAAGTTTTCCTTTTAAAGAAGGCAAAATTACAGATGTCCAATCCCCTTTTGTAATTATTCCATATTCTGTTGAAATACTAATATGAATCTCTAAGGCTTCAGCCGGATAGTATTTTAAAATTGATACTTCCTCATCCTTGATAAAACTACCTAATATCCTCTCATCTATATAAATTAAGGCTTCTTCAGAATCTTCAATCGCATCTACTTTGCTAATTATTGAATATTTCTTTGTAGGGGTTTTTTTCATCAAGAATATTGTATCTCCGACATTTATTTCGGCGATCCATTCTTTTTTACCTTGGATGATGCAATTCTCTCTAAATTGTGGAATTAATTTAAATGTATTCATGATTTTTCGATATTTCTTTCTCTTAAATAATAAATAAAACAATTATATATTAAAACATATAAAATTGAAATAACTATAAGAGTTTAATATTATAACCTAATACTAATAAACTCTAAATCCAAATTAAAAAAAAGTATCAGAGATTAACATGACTGAAGAGATTCCAGATGGAATTCATCAAACTCAGGTAAGTAAACTGTTAAAAGGAAAGAAAGATGTTAAAATAGCTGAAATGATACATGAAACATCTCAAGATTTAAGTGATAAAAGAATTGTATTCAGACTTTCCTTAGCGGAGAAAGATGAGAAAGGTAGAGAAATTTTTCCTTATTCTGCTTTTACCGTTAAACCTTATGAAAGTGCTATTCTCTTTCAATTAGGGCAATACGCAGGTATAGTACCTGAGGGCTTATGGGAAATTGATAAACAATACATTCATTCAAGTTCAGAAATAATATGGATCGATAATACAGAATTTAAAACAAGATGGGGAATAACCGATGTCTATTTAAGTGATAAGATAAAAATTGGTGCTTATGGTTCTCTTCTAGTTAAAATTTCTAATCCTAAAGATTTTGTATTAAATGTGGTTTCCAGCAAACAAATTGTAGAGAAGGAACAAGTGGATAAATTTATATTTGACCTTGTCGTTCAGAGTTATAAGGATGTTCTTGGAAATCTTACAATCGACGATGTCATTAGAAGTCGCGACGATATTAAGGAAAAAGTATATTGGAAACTTAACGATTTCTTAACTCACTGGGGAATTAAACTGATTAATTTAGAAATTGAAGGGTTTAAATTGCCCGAAGAATATGAAGAGCTTGGAAGAATCGCAATGACAACTGTAGTGAAAAAGGCAGAAAAAGCTAGCGAAAGAGAACTCATTCAAGAAGACATTGAAACTGTGAAAATAAAGATTGAGCTAGAAAAAGAAAAGCAAATATATGAAGATAGTAAAGTACTTTATGAAAGACTCGGGTTTTCTGAATTTAGCACTTTAATGGAAGAACTGCAAGAATTTCGGCAAGAAATGCATGAACGCTTCGATTCTTTAGAAGATATGCTAGGAGATGTTGTAGATATAATCCCCAATGGAGAAGACTTTCTAGGTGCAATATATGGAGGCGATGCGTTTGAAGAATACTTAAAAAATAATAAAGATGTTCTGAAAGCCATTAAAAAATTAACGAAAAAGACTAAAAAAACAGATAACATGATGAAATTACTTATCGAAAAAACAATTGAGAAAGAACTAGAATATGACATAAATCTAGAGGGTGGTACTGAGGATAAAGGTATATATCACGTTGGTAAACCATTTAATGCAGAAATAAAATTAAAACCAAAATTAAAAACATATATTCATAAAATTACTTCAACATTAACAGTAATTAACGCATGGTTTGGAGAAGAAGAAAAAGAAATTACAGAAAAAGGTATAATTATTGATGAAAAAATAACACCAGGGGTTGAATATATTATAGAAATAGAAATTGAAAAACCCCTTGAGAAAACATCTCTACTTTTAGAAACATCTGGACAAACAAAAATCCATGGAAAGAAATATCCCATTTCTTTAATTACAGATCCTATTGATGTAATGAGCGGAAAAATTAAATGGGTTAAAATAAAGAAAGTATTAAAAAAAGGAATAAAGTTTGCAGCCCCTCAACTTTCGAAAAGAGTATCTTATTTATTTGAGGATTAAATTATATAATGAGTATTCTGGCAAAGAAAGAGACTATAATTCGATTAGTTGGAATGGTAATCCTTTTTCTAAGTATTATCTTCTCTTTAATCTATGATTTTTTTATTCTTGATACAGTACTTTTAAAATTTTATATCTTATTAATTGAAATCCCTTGGTTAATTTTGATTATCCTTTTAAAATTAGAGAAGGATTTTTTTGTTGAAAATGCACTAAAATTAGCTGCTATAATTGGGATTTTTTCAACAATTATGATAATTTTAGGAACTTGTTTTAATTTAGATGAAATTTCATCTATTTTATTCGTTATTTTATCGATTGAAAGTATTTTAATATCTTTATGCTGGCATTTTACACTTTCTATTTATAAAAAAGAAAAATTGTTTTTTCTACTAAGCGGATTAATCTCTATTATTTTACTCTTAATCACAGTATTTTTATCTATAAATATTAGCCCATTTTGGGTTTTTGTAATATTCCCTCTGATTTTTATAATTATTGGCTTGAGTTTAGTGCTCCTAGTAGAGAATAAAATGAAAAAAGAGAATTTATTAAATTATATTTAATTTGAAATGCTTTCTTTACTCATCTAATTTTTTCCAGAAATCTTGAAAATCTTGCTTAGAAAAAGTAACTTTCAAATCGAGAGGAACCGAAGGCTCTTCTCTAAGAAATTTTGGAAGATCATTCATATTTTGAGTTATACCGGCTTTTTCATTGAATTCAAGTTCATTCCTTAAAATCTGTTTCCCCATGTTGATGACATCATCCCTTGATAAATCCGTACCGTGCATAGCATTAATAGCTTTAGCAACGATCCCCATATTATCAAAGCTTGGTCCTATGAAATAACAGCAACCCATTGAATCTAAAATAACAGTATATACTTGCAATTCATAAGATAAATCTAACTTTCCCTCATCCTCAGTGAGATCTCCATAATCTCTTATTTGTCTAGCAGCCCTCCCAGAAATTGCAGCTCCGGAAGTGTGATCTGCCCCCATTGGGGAGGTTGCAAAAGTAACACTCATACCTTTAAACACCCGCGGGTCATACCCAGAGATTCCTTGTCCTTTTACATGAGGAATTCTATTAAAGTCAATTTCCTTTCCTAAATGGCAAACACCATTCCCATAAAGTTGTCCTAAGATTGTATTTTTCCGAATTTCTTCTAAGATCTCAAACACTCTCTTAGCATCTCCCCAATCAATCTTCCCTGCATCCATACCAACTCCGATTGTGACGCCAAATTCTATAGTGTCAATTCCTATATCATCACATAAATGATCAATTTTAGCAAGCTTGTCAATATCATTAATCATACAATTTGAGCCATTTAGAGCTATTGTTTCATATTCAAAACTTGAAGTTAGATGATTACCTTTTTCATCAACTATAAGATTAGAACACTTAATAACACAGGTTGGACTGCATGGCAAGCGTTTTTTACCTCCTCTGGCCACGACCAGCTCATGGAGCAGTTCACCGGAAATTTTTTCAACATCTTCAAATGACCCTTTTCTAAAATTTTTTGTTGGTAATCCTCCTAGTTCACTCATCGCTTTCATCATTAGAGGGGTCCCATAAAGAGAAAAACCAGCTTTAGATTCTGCCAATGATTTGGCAAATGGTTTCACAACTTCTCTTAACTTTTTTAGGTCATAAATTTTAACTTGCGAGCTTTTAGGATGCATAATTACAATCGCTTTGATTCCTTTAGAACCCATTACCGCACCCAATCCTCCCCGTGCAGCATGTCGACTTGGATATCCTTCTAAATCATTGGCACATACAGTGGCACTTTTCATTAAATATTCTCCAGCAGGACCAATTGAATAAATCCCTATTCTATCTCCATATTTTTCTCTCAATTTTTCATGGAGTTCATAATTGCCTAAGCCTTTATATTGATTAACAGATTCGAATTCAATACCATCCTTATCAATTAAAATAAGCTTTAAATCTGAAGAAATTCCGTCAAAAATTAAAGCCCTAATGCCATATCGTGCCATCATCATTGAGGGCCTACCTCCAACATTTGCTTCCTTTACTCCATTCGTTAAAGGACTTTTTGCTCCTACAGAAGTGCGTCCAGAACATGGAAAAGAGCTACCAGTAAGAACTCCTGAGGCAATAATAAGTTTATTATCTGGTCCTAAAGGATCACATTTGGGAGGAACATCATCATGAACAACTTGAGAACTTAGTCCCCTTGAGCCTAATAAAAAGAATTTCGAATCTCTTGTTATTTCTTCATAAATAATAGACTCAGAATTAAGATTTATTCGTGCGATTTTCATAATAAAAAAAAAGATTTGTTTTTAATTAAAATTTTTTAGAATTTATCATAATGAACTATTTTCTCTAAAGGTTTACGATCATGAACCTCACCTTTAGGTTTCGTTGAATATCCTAAAGGTGTTAAACCTACTACTCGAAATCTCTTAGGAATTTCTAAAATCTCCTTTATCTTACTTTCATTAAAAAATCCTATCCAGCATGTTGCTAATCCTTCAGCTGTAGCCGCAAGGATTAAATGCTCAAAACAAATACCAAAATCGACAGTATAATATTTTAAATTATTTGCATTAATATTAGTACCAGACTTCGATTCACTAATAACTCCAACAATGAACATAGGTGCTTCTGCGAATTTATTCTTTTGCCCTATGGCTTCCCATATTGCTTTTACTTTTTCAGGATTTTGGACAATTATATAATGCATACCCTGCATATTAGCCCAAGTTGGCGCTAACCTCGCAGCTTCTAAAATACGTTCAATTTTATCTTTTTCAGGCATTTCTGACTTAAAAAATCGAAAACTTCTTCTCTTTTTTATAACTTCATAAAATTCCATTATTGATTACCTCATAAATGAACTTTAAATATATTTTATGATTAAATTATTTAAGGTTTATATTTCTTTTTTTATTAATTAAATGTTTATTTAAATAAAAGTTCTTAAAACTACAATTTTTAGGCATTTCAAGACAAACATTTATAAATGCAACTGATCAATATAAGCATATCACATTATTATTAAACCTATAATAAGACCTATTTTTTTCAATAGTTTTATGAAAAAGGTTAACCTTACTTTTAACATTTGTTCCGGGATTTAATATGAATAATAATTATCGTACTCTTCTAAGAAACAACAAACACGAGGAGCATAACTTGCCTTTAGGCAAGTGTTGTGATAACCCATCTGTGGAACCCCGTGATGGGAATAAAGTTTGTTTGAATTGTGGTATGATTTTTGAGAGAACCTTTGTAGGGAACGAAAGAAGGGCTTATACGGTTGAAGAAATCCAAAATCGAAGAAGGACCGAACCACGGTGGAGGGATTTCGGACCCCGAACAATGCTCCCAACTACCAAAACTGACTCAAAAGGAAAATCAATTGGAGCAAAGGAACAAGCATTGTTTTCAAGATTATCAAAAATTCAAAATTCTCTAATCTCTAGCATAGAACGAAATTTTTGGGAGGCTAAACCCAAATTAAAAATGCTGACGTCCAAGTTAAATATTCCAGATTACATCTCTGAGACTGCTTGGAAAATTTATTCATTAGTAGCAAAGAAAAAACTCACCATGGGTAGATCTATAAATGGTTTCATAGCAGGCGCTTTATACGCTGCTATTCGCGTCCATGATTTCCCTCGTCTATTAGATGAGGTATGTGAAGCTAGTTTGACACCAAGGAGAACTGTCCATCGAAGTTTAGCTATGATAATTCGTGAAGTATTACCAGAACTTAATTTAAGATATCAACCAATTACCGCAGAAAGCCTAGTTTTTCGATTTGGAAATGAATTAGATTTGCCAATGGATATCCAAAAAATCGCTATAAATATGTTAATAGAAGCTTCGAGAAATGGACTTAGAAGAACGGGTAAAGATCCTAAAGGACTTGCCGCGGCCTGTATTTATATCGCTGCTAAAGAAGGTTCTACTCGTAAAACACAATCTAAAGTAGCAAATATTGCAAAAATTACTGAAGTTACTCTTAGAAGTAGAGCAAAACAGATTAAAGGAAAATTAAATTAATTTTAAATTATTTTATTCTTTTTTTATTCAATTGTTAGTTGTACTAGTATTTTGTCAGTAAATTTGTAATTTATTTTTGTCATTTTTTAATTACTGATAACAATTCAATATTTAAAATATTTAAGACTACTTGATTGTTGGTTTAAGAACGTCTATATCTTCTTTTTGTCTTTCATATTCGAGCGTCCAATTAATCCCGCTTGCGGCAACGACGAGTCCCGCCATTAAATGACTGCATACTACTGCTGTTAGAAAGATCCACATGCAAGCTGTAGGAATTGGGGTAAGATCATTATTAAATAGAAGTGCTTGGAACTTTGGAAGCGTATTTTTCATAGAAAAACTCAATTCAGATTTACCTAATAATACAATGTATTCTAATTTTATAAAAGACAAAACAAGAATGAACATGCCTAAAATCGTCAAATATTTCGCTAAAACGGGACCATCTAAATTCTTTTTAATTCCGATTATTATAAAAACAAGACCAATTACCATAAATATGCAAATACACATGATAATGAATATCCATAAAAAGATACCTTCGATAGGCATTAGATCTTGATTTAAAAGTAAATCTTGAATAAGTAACATCTCACCATTAATATAAACTTCTGTTAGAGCAATTAACAACATAAAAACGAGTTCTATAGCTGAAAGAGCCACAAATATAATTCCAAGCCCAACCACGCATTTTGTTACCACTTTATACTGCATCCTTCTTCTCCTTTTTTCTTCTTCTTTTATCTCAAGAAAAAATAATATTATTTTATTATTATTATTATTATTAATAAAGTCTATACTATAAATTTTATAAAAAAATGAATTAAAAGTTTGGTTTATTGAAAGAAAAAAAACAAAATAATCAAGAAATCTCAAATTGTCCTCATAAAAATGTTCTACGGGATGGTGGATTTCTTGTTTGTCAGGATTGCGGTGAGGTTTTTGATGAAGATGTGACTTTCGACAAAAATATTTCTGTGCCTGATTATTACAATGATACTCAAAGAGCTTATGAGAAAAATATCCGTATTAAGGATTCAATTGCTAAGAGAGACCCCGTAATTAAGCAAAAATATGATAAAATTCAAGTCTTAGATAAATGGTATAGAGATTATAATACAAGCTTTACAGAACAAAAAAAAACAATAGAATTATTGAAAAGCTATGAAATAAATATAGATAAAACTAATTATCAAGCAATAAAAAAGAGATACCTTAAATTCAATAGAAAACATCGCAAATCTTATCAAAATATGGTCATTATTTTTCTTGCAATTGTGTGGATGGAAATAAAAGAAACAACAAATATCCGTATTGAAAAGTATATCAAAGTGTGTAAAGAGCTAGGACATAAACTAAATAAAAAAATGCTTAACAATGCAATGCTAAAAGTAAAAAATACTGAATTAACATGGAAAAAAATAAAAAATTTAGGAGAAATTGAGAAAGAAATAAAAGAAAAAATAAAAATCTTGTTTCAAAAGGATCTTAATAATATACCTTATGATGAAGTAAAAGAGTATATTCCTGACAAATCTGATTATGAGAAATTAAAAATTGAAATGCAGCTTTTAGTTGATGGATATCTTGAGAAAATCTCCCATGAAAATTTAAAAAACTTAAATTATAAAGCATTCACAGCGGGTTTAATTTATTATATCGGCCAAACTTTGCCTAATCGTAAAATTTTTACTCAAATTCTAATTGAAAAGGCCACTAGTTTCTCAAGTACGACAATTAGAAAGAAATATCATTTTTTAAAGGATCTTTTAGGAGACCCTAAGGTTAAATAGTATTTATAATTGTATTATCAATTCTTTTTATCAAAGATTTTAATTGAGATTAAAGAAGAAATCATTTTATTCTTTAAATAATTATTATTTACATCTAAAATCAAAGTTCTTTAAGAAGAAAAATGTCAGAAGCTAACATTATTAGCGAATTATACCATTATCAACCTATTGATGAGTTAATTTCAAAGTTTAATTCTGATC
>Ga0114925_10000798_pt1 | contig 14716 bp, 8 predicted proteins | sample SumtaG_2_FD_87287 | JGI IMG/M metagenome (GOLD analysis project Ga0114925, IMG submission 87287) | Deep subsurface microbial communities from Indian Ocean to uncover new lineages of life (NeLLi) - Sumatra_00607 metaG | ecosystem: Environmental > Aquatic > Marine > Oceanic > Sediment | place... | reverse complement strand
ATGAAGATGGCGGCATCGATTCATCTTCTTGAGTCACTGGGACAGATGGGGTTATTGGTGGAGCTGTGGCCCATTGTGAAGGAAAAGTACTCGTCGGTGGAGTGATCGGTTTGCCGGCAAGTACCGGCGCTGTAGAAGGAAACCGGAAGGCCCCGGGCCGGTAGTGTGTTAGTTGAGGTACCGGCACAACAGCTCCGGGACCAGAAACTGTTTGAACGGTAAACCACCACGGTCGACGGACAATTAACGGTGGTGGTATGTATCCGGGTGCTTGAATACGGTTAACTTGTACTTGGGTAACCTGCGGTGTGAGCATAACCTGCTGGGCGAAACTCGTTGTACTCACCAATGAGCAACAACAAATAAACCAGTTGCGAAAATGGCTACTGATTAAAGTTGCAGAGGTGTTTTTTGGAAAAGCTTCTAACATGGTTCGTTACAGCTATAACGACGAAAAGCATAAGGAACGTTCGCTGTGATACCCATTTGTTTTATCGGCACAACGACTCCTGCAGAACCGGAAAATTCTTTTAATCCTGCCCCGTTTTCAGGAATTTTACGTATTATCTCACTTTATTAGTCCCCCCAGTTCTCGTGTATGGGGCTGATTTTTACACACTGAAAGCCTCCGGGAGCATTCCATGTTAGGAAGATTTCTTCTGCTGTTTGATCGCCGAACGTTATCTCGCAGTCGCTCTGCAGTGAAGTGTCTTTTGTTTCAGCAATGCATCTTCCCTCGGTTTCTTGCGTTCTTGTTTCTGCTGGTCTTTGTCTTGGCGGCTGAACGAAAAGTGATTTATGCAGAGATATATTCGGATCCTGTAAAAGTCGACTGGACGAACGTTATTTATCGATCACGTCTTGCAGGGTTAAACGTTTTTCAGAGTGATCATCTGGTTTTAATTACAGATCACCCTCGTAGAGCTGATGATGACATAAAACTATTGCCAGAAGTTTTTGATGAGGCTGTCAATGTTTGGGCAAGCCACTACAGCATTCCATTATCGGTCGTTTCAGAGTGGAAGGTCTGCGGTTGTTTGATTGTTGATCGAGAGCGGTTTCGAGAGGCTGGCTTGCTGCCCGATACAATTCCAGATTTCACGAATGGCTATTGCGACCATTACCGGTTTTGGTTTGTCGATCAATCTAATTCAGCATATCAACGCCATCTTATGTTACACGAAGGCGTGCATGCATTTACTGCAACGTTGCTAAAAATGAGTGCACCTACGTGGTACACAGAGGGTATAGCAGAGTGGTTGGCAACACATCGGCTAACGAAAGAGAAAAAGGCGTTCGAGCATACTCCAATACCATCTTTACCGGATGATGTAGAGCAACTTGGTCGTATTGAAATGATTCACCGCCTTTCCAGTTTGGGTGAAGCATCAAGCCTTCAAGACGTATTTGGGCTTCGTCCAACACGTCATGGTACGATTTCTTCCTACGCACTAGCTTGGTCAGTTGTGGCTTTTCTGGCAACTCATCCTCGGTACCGAGACGCGTTCATTGCAATGGAGCAAGGCCCGTTCGATGAGCGTATGACATACCATTTAACTTCGCATGCGGGTTGGAATCCGGTTATAGCAAGCCGTGACTTCAACGCTTTTTTATCAGAGCTCGATTACGGATACGACACCGAATCCATGGTCATCGATTGGTCTCAAGGACAACTCGTTTCTGATGAGACACTCATAAGCTCTGTAGCCGCTAGTCGTGGTTGGCAGAATCCAGGTTGGCGTTTGGAGACCGGTCAACGATACCGACTTCAGGCTACAGGACTCTGCTCGGTTGGGAGGATTCAAAGCGATGATGGTCAGTTAGAGTTAGACAGTACCGCCGACGGTATTTCAATTGATTGGTATCGGAGCAGGCCGGTGGGAAGACTACTTGCAGCTCAATGGGTAAACAAAGAGTCTCGGTTTCACTTTGATTTAATCGGCGAAGGTGCAGAAATGAAGATTACTGCGAGTCACAGCGGTCCTCTTTTTTTGAAGATAAATAATTTTCCTGGCCGGCTTCGAGAGTGTCGAGGAGAGCTACGAGTTCAAATAAATCGTGACAAATCTTTGGGTTATTCATCCCCTCAGCAGTGAGATTGAGCGCACCGTTATGTCTTTTCGATCGGGATGAGAGCGAATCTAAACACGTATCAAATTCAAGCTGAAAGCGGGCGAGTCATTTCAACCGGCACAACCCATTCGTCGTATTGATCCGGGGTTACAAGGCCGAGAGCAATCGCGGCTTCTTTCAAGCTTGTTCCATCAGCATGTGCTTTTTTTGCAATCTTGGCTGAGTTTTCGTAACCGATGTGTGTGTTGAGTGCTGTCACAAGCATAAGTGAATCATTTAGGTGTTGTTCTATTCGAGTGAGATTCGGTGTTATACCAGTCGCGCAGTGAACTCGCATTGAATCACAGCCATCTGCAAGGAGATCCGCACTTTCCAGAACATTATGAATCATTACAGGCTTGTAGACATTTAGCTGAAAGTTGCCTTGGCTCCCAGCGAATGCCACGGTTGCATCGTTTCCGAATACCTGGGCACAAACCATTGTTAATGCTTCGCACTGAGTTGGGTTGACTTTCCCTGGCATTATCGAACTCCCAGGTTCATTCTCAGGTATTTCAATTTCACCAATACTACAGCGAGGACCACTTGCTAACCAGCGGATGTCATTGGCAATTTTGAGAAGAGCCATTGCAAGTCCACGTTCGGCTGCGCTTACTTCTACGAGTGCGTCGTGAGCAGCAAGCGATGCAAATTTATTTGGTGCCGAAATAAAAGGGTGGCCTGTTTCCTTTGTGATAAAGGAAGCCGTGGTATCACCAAACTGTGGATGGGCGTTGAGGCCCGTGCCGACGGCGGTGCCACCGATAGCCAATTCATAAAGGCCAGGCAGAGCCCGCTCTATGCCAGCCAGCCGATCGTCAAGTTGTGCCCTCCAGCTGGAGATCTCTTGCCCGAGGGTGATTGGGGTCGCATCCTGGAGGTGAGTTCGGCCAATCTTCACCACGTCGGCGTACTGCTTCTCGAGTACGTTAAACGTGTTCCGCAGCTCCCGAACTGCTGGCAGCAGCCGGTCGTGAATGACTTCGACGGCTGCAATGTGCATAGCCGTGGGGAAGGTGTCATTTGAAGACTGGCCACGGTTGACATCATCGTTTGGGTGTACGGGCTGCTTCGTGCCCATCTCGCCGCCGGCTATCTCGATGGCTCGGTTTGAGATTACCTCGTTGGAGTTCATGTTTGACTGCGTACCGCTGCCGGTTTGGAAGACAACCAGCGGGAAGTGATCATCAAGAGTACCAGCAATCACCTCATCAGCCGCCTGAGCAATCAGCTGCACCTTATCGGCAGGCAGTTGGCCCAGTTCACCGTTGGCAAGAGCCGCTGACTTTTTCAGGATGCCGAGAGCTCGTTTGACTGCCCGCCCCCACTGAAATCGCTCGACACCGATCTTGAAATTATCGCGTGACCGTTCAGTCTGAGCGCCCCAGTAACGGTCTGAGGGAACCTGAACTTCTCCCATGCTGTCAGATTCTGTTCGGTATGACTCAGACGAGTTTGGCACAGTGAAGTCCTTTCGGAAGAAGCAGTGGGGAATAGACGGTATTTCCCAAATTGTCAGAGGTGCTGGCGTAGTTTGCAACCCGTCAAGATTTCATTTCCACAAAGCAAGGCCCTGGGGTTCTCGCTATCGAAGGACAGCGGGCTTTTCCTCTGGAGTTTTTGCCGTCTGGAGTTGTGGAGGGTCGCCGAGAGCGATTGCCATCCAGCCATCTAAACTGACGGCTTGCAGGGTGCTGAGATTTTGGAGTCGAGGATGATCGGTGAATTTTTTGGGTACGATTGGGATAGGTCGTTCTTTCGGGAAAATTTTTCCAAAAATCGTCCTTAATGCGAATTCAATACGTCCTCTGTGGCCAGGACCACTTATACGAATTGGTCCCTCTCGCTTCAGAAGAACAGTGTTACCTATAGCTGTGGGCTTGTAAGTAACGCTGCCAATCACGTCATACCAGCTTCGGCGACTACTCTCGAGAGCATCAATAGAGACTTTTACCTGAATAAGGCCCTGGTCAAAATCAACGCAAATTGGTTCAACTTGTTCGAATGCAACGGATACACCTTCAGGCAGATCCTCTGGAATCTTTTGTTCCAAACCTAATTGTTGCTGTACGTGAAGAAAGAGGTCTTCCAGTGCAAGTTGTTGGCCGTTGATCCCAAGTCGCTCAAATGCGTTATTGATGGTCGATTCATGCACTTGATAGCTAAAAAGAGTCCCGTCAGGCTCACGCGGGCGAGGGGTGTGAGCTGCCAGTTGGGTATCAGCATTAAGTCGTAGCCGAAGTGTGGCTTGATTCTCCGTTGTTTCCATGAATGGGGTTGGACTGAGACCAAGTCGTACTAAGGGCTGCCAGAATTTTTTTTCAATATCGTCTGAGAGAATCGCAAATTTTTTCCCAGCCTCTTGATCAGTCTCACGACATGATTGCCAGACGATTTTCTGAGCGACTTCTCGATTTGCTTCTGGAAGGCTGTCTGCGTGTTGATTACGAGCTAGTGTTCGCAGCAAGGAGCCCATGAGTGGTACAGAATCAAAACTTGTAGAAACATTCATGAGGCGTGCTCGGTTAGACGCTGAAGCTACCGATTGGCCTATAACAAGTCCGTCACCAGAAATTTTTATTGGTTTCTTCACGGTGAATTGGCCAGATCCTCGTGACGTAAGTTCTATTGGTCCGGTTTCGGTGATTCCATAGGTTGAGACTTGGCCATCAACCGTAAGGTCAAAGCAGATTTCATCAACATCTGGAATCAGATCTATAGACGTTTTTTGCTCAACGACACGTCGACCTCGAACAGGTTTCCCAAGAATGACATCTCGTATTGATTCGGTTCGACTCGGCGATTCCGGCATAAGTCGTGTAAGGAATGTTTCATTTAGAGCAACCCGAAAATTTGGTGCCGCATAGTGATGGATGACTGCCTGTTGAAGAGCTTCGAATTCCAATAACTCTGACTTTTCAACAGCCGCAAGAGCATGTCGCACGTTAGCAGCACGTGTGGCTTCTGGCTTCGCTTCAAAGTCTTCGAGTGATGCGAGAAGGGCGGCAACGTCATCTTGTGTCTTATTCGCATTATCCAAATCTGCCACAAATTCTCGGGCCAGAACGGCTGCGGCATGCCATGTTTTCGAGCGGCGTTTCACTGCAAATGCAGCACGGCGGATCTGAGCTGCACGATCGATGTCGGACAGAGAATCAGCCAAGATCATTCCGTCATCAAAGCATTTGTCCAGAATGATGACCGTTGGTAATGCCTGAATGTCTTGTGGACCACAAGTTGCCATAATGTCAGATAAAGCAGAGGTTGTCTGGTCCACCCATTTACGAATGCCTGTATATGACGATGGCCGCGGAGGGCCATCCGCGGCCAGTTCATCTAGGTTTCGCAAGAGTTCTTTCGGTGGTGGCCATGCTGTGATTGGCGATGTTGCTGTCGCTAACGTAGTAGTCTCAAAAAGCTTGATATTTTGACCAATGCGGTCACGCAAACGTTCTCCCGGTCGTAACCTCTCGATAATTCGTTTTATTGGTGGATCTGACGGAGGTGGCTCGTTAGCCGAAGTTTCTTTTGTCTCGATACGAGGATTCGAAACGGGTAAAGGTGCAGTTGGTGGTGGCGGTAGTGCCGTTGCTTTGCGTTCCGCAGAAAGCCGTTTCACAATTCTTTCTCGTGGTGTATCCAGTTGTACAGGCGACTCTGGTTTTGTAACGGTGTCAGCCTCCGACCACGTTTCCTCTTCAAGATTGATCCAAGATTTATCGGACGATACACCTTGGTTATATTTCAAGTTTCTTGAAACAGGATCAAGTGGTTTCCCGGCCTGCTCAAGTTGGAGTGGCGGCGATGGAGCGTTAACCGTATGGAGTCGGGCGTAACGAGGTGTAAGACGTACGTCCGGGTTTTTTTTCCAACGCTTTGGTTGAGGAAGAGACCTTAGCCCATTCGATGGCGCTGCTGAAACTGGTTGAAGGCCGTTCTCCAACTTTCCGGTAGAGGGTGGAAGTTTGGTCACGGGGCTAAAAGAGGGGTTCGCCGTACTGCTAAAACGATCGGCAGAAGTTGTTTTTGTCGATGATTGGCCCAAAGTGCGTGTTAAGAGGCTTTGCACTGGAACGTTGTTTTCTACCTCGTCGCGTTTGACGGCTGCTGCTTGAAGTTCCTTCACAACTGCTTCATGATGTTTTTGCGGAGATTCTGGAGACAAAGCAGGTGCACTCGCTTCAACTTTTTGTTGATCCTGCGGGGGTGTTTGTGTACGCGAAACAAGTGATCGTAGTGAGTCTGGTGATTCAACAGACGTTGTAGTACTCACATGACCTTGTGCTGCCGTCGGCATCTGAGTTAGACGGTCAGCAGGAGCCTGTGGAGTGGAATGCTGATGTTTTGTTTCCAGATGTGTTGAATCATCATCTGCAGCCAATGATTTTGGTTTTTCAGCAGTGGCTGACGTCGCAATGTTACTCGTATTAGCTTCAGATCTTCCCGCTATGCTATTCAGAACGGGATGAGTTTTTTTGCTCGGATCTTCCATTACTGGTGATTGCACGAGTTCTTCTCTGGAGCCGTCTGCCGGTTTATCAATTGCGTGTGGTTCGGGTGAATTTGTTGCCAGATCTTTTGTTTCAGAAACAGGAGTTCCATTGAATGCGGTAACAGAGACAGAACCATTATCAGCCCGTTTTGCAAGATTCTCCAGAGAGAGAATCTCTTCAGTGGAAAGCATCACTGCTTGAGGAAAGCTGATAGTGTTTGTGGATATTTCACTCGGCGGTCGAAGATGTTCTTGGATCGTTTTACTAAAAGACTCTGCTAGTTCGTTTGGTGAGTTGGGAAGATCGAATATCTCAGCAACTGGTGGTGTTGAACTTTTGGAGGCTATACCCGGTTCCAAAAAAACCGGAATATTTTGAGCACCTAGATCCTCTGACTCACCAGGAAATCCAAAGTAGGGGCTTGTTGTTGGGGTGATGCTGAACGGTTCAAAAACCACCACCGTGACAAGAAGTCCAGCCAAGAACGACGTCGCGAAAATAGCTAAAGCTTGCTTCTGTGACATACCTGTCAATCCTCAAATCACCGGCACCACGCGTGGTCCAGAGTGACAACCCAAATATCAGTAGCGCTTAGGCCACCGCCTGTAGGAGTGGATCGACAGAAACGATCGGAAAAATGATTAACACTTGGAAAATCAGAAACTTTTTACATCAAAAGACAATCTTGAGTGAAATCAGGCAGTTCAGGTAGGGAAGGAAGCCGTTGTTGTCGGTCATGCACGCTCAAGCTTTGCAGTCCACGCATCGACCAAAATACCTAAGTTTGCATTTCTATCTACGCTTTGGCGTGCGTCTAACGAGTATTCCAATTTTTGTACAATTTCTTCTGGTGAGTCACTGTAGGCATCAATCGTCGATTCAAGAACGTTGTCTGGTAGGCAAGAAAGGCCATGAACCACATGCAACTTAGTCCGAAAGAAATCGACTGATAAGTCCAGGACAAGCCGCAGTCTAGTTCGTCGAACAGCCGGTTCTTTTCCAACAGCTTCCACTATACCGATCGTTTCACGGGTGAGATCAACACCACGAAGGGGCTTTTCTGAAAGCATTTTGAAAAGCTTTTTTCTAAATAATGCAAGTTCTTCGTCAAGAAAGAGTCTCGCTTTTGAAAGACTTCCTTGGGCAAGATGGGCAATTTCATCTAGCGTTGAGCTTTTTAATTCTTGACCATTTTGCTGTTGTTCTTTTTGGATAACCTGCCTGATGATCTTATCACTGAGAGATGAAAAACGAATAACTTGGCAACGAGATTGGATAGTAGGTAATTGTCTTTCAAGAGTTGTTCCTACAAGAATAATGACAGCTCCTGGCGGCGGTTCCTCGAGTGTTTTGAGAAGGCAGTTTGCAGCTTCTTCTGAAAGATTATCGGCGTCGAGGATTATTGCGAATTTCCTCGACGCAAGTTGTGGCCGTAAAAGAATTCGCCAACATAAGCCTGCACGGAGCCGTTGGTCGGGAGTACCAATCAAAAATTCGATTGGGATCGTAGTCCGTTCAGTAGGCTTTTGGACAATATCGATATCTGGATGCGTTCCGGCAAGTGCTTGAATGCAAGAGTTGCATTTGTGGCAGGCGATAAGACCGTTCTCCGGATCTTCACACGCAAGAGCCATGGCGAGAGATTTTGCGAACGTAGCTTTCCCAATGCCCTCTGGTCCAATAAATAGATAACTTCCGGCTACGCGCCCTGTTGCCTCCGCCAAGGCGAAACGATTGGCTATTCGATCGTGGCCCTCGATTCCTTCCCAAGACATTGAACAACTCTCTCTTCCTTCTTTTTTATTCTGCAGTGTTAGACATATCAAAAATCTTAAGAGTCATTGAGGATGTCTGGAAATACAGACTGGGTCGCGGTAATTATCTCTGTGTGCACTTTTTCTTTGTCTGCTGTCGCGTCAATTAAAATCGTTCTCTCAGACTGAGCCTCAATGCGATAACCACTCTGTACTTTTCTGTGGTACTCATCCCCTCGGCTTTCAAGCCGATCCAGAGGACGATTCATCCTCGTTGATGCTGTATCGAGATCAATATCAAGAACAAGGGTGAGGTCAGGATGAATGCCGCATGTTGCAATTTCTCCAGTCTTTCGAATGGCTTTGATATCGAGCCCCCCAGCGTGTCCTTGATAAACAATATTACTCATAAGGAACCGATCAGATATTACCCAGTCGCCATTTCGTAAAGCAGGCTGTATGACTTCTCGCACTAATTGAGCCCGAGATGCCATATAGAGAAACATTTCAGCCTCGGGATCCAGTCGAACCTCTTTGCGGTGAAGTAAAACGTCCCGTACAGAATCTCCCAAGGGCGTTGAACCAGGATCATGACAGCAGACAACCCGGCACCCAACGTGTTGTAACCACTCAGCAAGGGCCTTTGACTGAGAGGACTTCCCAGATCCATCTGCTCCCTCAAGTACAATGAACTTCCCTGATTTCATGCAACTTCTCCAGAAAGTCGAGGTAGTCTCAAAAAATTACTTTGATAATAAACACAATGAATGTACAGGCAGTTGTTCCACTGAAGTCCTTGAGCATCGCATAGTGTACAGATCCATTCTGTGCTTCAATAAAAACTTTTTCAAAAGAGGTGCAGATTGCATGAAGCGTAGGTTACTTGCTGATTCCGGTGTGTATGAGTGAGGTTAGATGCTCTCAGAACAGCTGGATGACTGTTTTTTAAATCAGCTCTTCTCCATGGGGTGTACTAAGCGAACTGACTGTGTCCCATGATAAAGAAATTTTACCTTGTTCCTCGAGTCGTGCTCATATATCTGATCCTAGTGTATTGATGCCAATCAGTGCTTCAATGTCGGTCACGTTATCAAAGATATTGTGAAGACCCTACGTATTTAACACACTCATGGCATCAATCATCGTCTGGTCGTAGTCGTTGCGCGATGCTTCGTATTTGTTTGCAATGGAAGCTAATTCGAGTGTGCAGAGTATTGAATGAACTCTATGAACAAAAAACGTAAGCAAACACCGGCTTGCTTTGATCCAGCGCAGTGGGCAGCAAGAAGAAAATCTATTTCCCAAGTACTAATTAGGTGGTACCACAGTATCGCACGAGATCTTCCTTGGCGGCACATTCCGGATCCATACCGCGTCTGGGTCAGTGAAATTATGCTCCAACAAACGCAGGCAGAGAGAGTCAAAGATTATTTTCAACGTTTTGTCACAAGATTTCCTTCAGTGTTTGATCTTGCTGACGCAGATGAATCAGTTGTTTTAAGGCATTGGGAAGGTCTTGGATATTACAGACGAGCTCGCCAATTACATGCAACTGCAAAACTGATTGTGTCCGAGCATCAAGGAAAATTTCCCCAAGAGGCAGATGCTTTGCGTCAACTCCCCGGTATTGGGCGGTACACAGCTGGTGCTATTGCATCGATTTCATTTGATCTACCTGAGCCAATTCTTGAGGCAAACTCTCGTCGCGTTTTAGCACGGTTGGTCCAGTATGACAGGCCTTTGCTGGGAAATAAGAGTGACGAGCCGCTCTGGGATGTTGCCGCGGCTCTCGTGCCGCGTAACGGCGGGGCAGGTGAGTTTAATCAAGCACTGATGGATTTAGGTTCTATCGTCTGTACGCCAGTGAGTCCGTGTTGTGAGAAGTGTCCATTGGCGAATCAGTGTGAAGCCTATCAACTTGGCGTTGTGGATCGAATACCGAATGTTGCAGTTCGGAGATCAACAAAAAAAGTTCATGAGAAAGCCTTTGTTGTAGTACATAAAAACAAATTCCTTGTAGTACGTCGGCAGCCAGGAGAATGGTGGCAAGGGCTTTGGGATTTTCCACGTGGGATCCCAAAACAAATTACTGTACGTGGTCGTCCTCGTAGTCTCGGTGTCATTGACTACACCGTTACGAATCACAAGATAACCTGTCAGGTTTCGTCAATACTTGCCTTGCAACGTCCAGCAGCTCGTCGACATCAGCGATGGTTGTCACTGCCTGAGATTCGAAAACTACCCATGACTTCGCCCGGTCGCCGGATTGTACTTCTCGCAGAAAAGAAGCTTCTTTAGAGAAAGGTGGCAGCGATCGCCTTGCAATTCATTCCACCGTAACACTTTTGGCGAGATTTCTGGGTTTATCAACATCGCATCCTCGGAAGACGGCAATATGATAAGCAAGGAGTTGAAGGGGAATCGATGCAACAATCGGATTCAGAAAGTCGGGGCATTCAGGGAGCTCAATTATTTCATCAGCAAGGTGCTGAACACGATCGTCTCCCTCGCTGACTACTGCAATAATCGGTCCTTTTCTGGCCTTGGTCTCCTCAAGGTTAAGGAGGACTTTTTCGTAAACAGCGTCCTTGGGGATGAGGAAAACGCTCGGTGTCAGTGGGTCAACAAGGGCGATCGGACCATGCTTCATCTCTGCTGCCGGATAACCCTCGGCGTGTATGTAACTAATTTCCTTAAGTTTGAGTGCCCCTTCTAGAGCAAGTGGAAAATTATACTGTCGTCCCAGATAGAGAAATGTATTTGCGTTTTGGTATCGTTCAGCAATATCACGAATAGTCGATTCTGCTGCCAAGGCCTTTCGAATGAGTTCGGGGAGCTGTTCGAGTGCATTAATAAACTCCAAGCCTTGCTCGTAGCTCATGTGACGCAATCGTCCGAAGTATAACGCTAGCATTGCAAGAACAATGCACTGGCTCGTAAAGGCTTTTGTACTTGCTACACCGATTTCTGGCCCTGCATGTAAATAGATTCCGCCGTCAGCCTCTGTAGCAATCGTGCTTCCTATTGCATTGCAAATGGCGAGAGTTGAATGACCTTTTCGTTTCATCTCCCGAAGCGCGGCAAGGGTGTCGGCTGTTTCTCCAGATTGCGTAATTGCAAAAAGCAATGTTCCCTTATCCAGTGGTGGATTGCGATATCGAAGCTCACTCGCATATTCCACTTCAACAGGAAGCCTCGCGAATTCTTCTATCAGGTATTCACCCACAAGGGCAGAGTGCCAACTCGTGCCGCATCCTGTGAGGACAATTCGATTGATATTCTGTAGTTGGGAAGGAGTGAGGTTAAGACCACCGAAAATTGAAGTTGCATCATCCCGATCAATTCGACCTCTCATCGCTGCTGTTATCGTGTCGGGCTGTTCATGGATTTCCTTATGCATGAAGTGGGAGTAGTCGCCCATAGCAACATCATTTGCATCAAGTGAAAGAGCTTGAACAGTCGGTTCAATTCTGCCGGCATCTCGGTGAACAACTCGAAGTTGTTCGCGTTTTATGACAGCAATTTCATGGTCAGCCAGATAGACAATTCTGTCGGTATGACCAGCTAGGGGGCTTGCGTCACTGGCAACAAAGAACTCATCATCCCCTACTCCAATCACGAGCGGGCTCCCTAATCGTCCAGCCACCAAGAGATCGGGCTGATCTCGGAAAAGTACAAGTAGGCCATATGTGCCACGCAGATGACCAATAGCTTCACGAACTGCAAGGACATAAGGTGAATCAGTAATGTCGTCAGTCAGGTGAGGGCCCGCCGAGAGGATCTGTTTCAGACAACTGTCGATCAAATGAGCTATAACCTCGGAATCAGTTTCAGATTGAAAGACGTAACCCTCGACTTCGAGTCTGGCTTTAATATTTTGGTAGTTTTCAACAACCCCGTTGTGGACTACAGCCACAGAGTGTCCTTGTCCTTTTGCGCAGCCGCCGCCGAGGTGAGGATGAGCATTCCCATCTGTTGGAGGCCCATGCGTTGCCCATCGAGTGTGCCCAATGCCGATGGAACTGTCGGGCAGATCCTTGTCGACAAGTGCTTCTAAATTCGTGAGCCGTCCGGCAGATTTTTGAACAGAGAGTTGGCCCTCGTGGTCAAGTACTGCTACTCCCGAAGAATCATAGCCACGATATTCAAGTCGTTGTAACCCTTCGAGAACACGTTCACACGCACGTCGAAACCCTATGTATCCTACTATTCCACACATAAAGAAACTCTCGGGTTTGATTGAGGACGTGGAACCTTAAAGTTGATTCATGGTTCGACGAAATACGTCTTTTCAGAACCGGGGAATATGCGTATTTCTATAAACTAAAATTACAGTTTCGAGCCTTCGCAGTTCCACTAGGCCTCCTTGCTTAACAAAAACTGGAACGCCCGGTCGTGAAAGATTTTCAAAATGAAGTGTTCCGCAATCATCACTATTCCGGCACGACTGGCGAGTCAGCGGTTGCCGAACAAAATGCTTTTAGCGGAGACAGGCCGCACGCTCATTGAGCATACCTGGATAAATGCATCAAAAGTTTCAAATGCTATCGATGTCTTTGTCATCACCGACAGCCATACGATTCAGCAAGAGGTGCAGCGATTTGGTGGGAAAGCAATTATGACATCCGTCGACGCTACGAGTGGTACAGCGAGAATCGTTGAAGCACTGCCGTCACTGCCAGATGCCGATATTGTTGTTAACCTACAAGGTGACGAGCCCGAGTTGGTGCCCTCAGCAATTGACGCCGCCATTGCGTGTTTGAAGGAGCATCCTGAAGCACATGTAGCAACACTTGTAACGCCGCTCCGTGAAAAAGAAGCCCTCCATGATCCTTCCATTGTCAAAGTAGAGTTAACACCTTGGGTAGGAGAATGTTCTAAGCAGGAAAGTGGGGCACTCAACCAGACTTGGCGAGCAATTACTTTTAGCCGGGCAGCAATACCGGCAGCGAGAGAATGGCAAGATAGTTTACTGGAAAAAATACCGCCCTTATTTTGGCAGCATATTGGTGTCTATGCCTACAGAAGGTCTGTGTTGAAAAATTGGCACCACCTCCCAGAGTCACCCTTGAGTGAACTAGAGAGTCTAGAACAATTACGGCTCATTGAGGCTGGCGAACCAATGATTGCAGTAGCAATTGATCAAGTAGCTAGTGGCATTGATACAGCTGCAGATTACTCCGCTTTCGTCAAGCGTTTTTATGATCACAAGGAAAAAGCTAAACGCTAGTCAAATGGCCTGCGTGGTTTTCCTTGGCCATCTGGCTGTTTGTTTCTGGTCGTGATAATTTTATCAGGAGAACCTGCACCTGGGCTGTCAGAGGATGCTTCGTCATTTGAAAGTTTTGCCTCCGGCATGCTTTGCTTTTCTCGCCAGGGCTTTTTTGCTTTGTAGCTTTTCAATTCTTTTCTTAATTGTTCATCAATACCACCGTTTCCAGCGTCGACATCAAGAGCCTTTTTGCTGAATTCACAAGCTTTTTTGAAGTCACCACTTTCCGCGTATCCGGCTGCTAGCGTGCTTATTATATGTGCGGCTTTCCACTCTGTTTCTTCACACGCTTTGGTGGCCAGTTCGACAGCTTGTGCTGCGTCGCGAAGATCATTATCTGGTGATGTTGCAAAAAGCCATGCGAGATTATTGAGTACGCCGGAATCGTCTGGATGTAATGTCAGTGCAGCCTTTAAATCTCGAGCCGCTTCTTTGTGTTCACCTATGGAAATAAGAGCGTCACTTCTTCCACGCAGACTTAGAAACAGTGTTTTGTCAATACTCAATGACTTTTCAAACCATGCTATGGCAGCCCGAGGTTGTTTTGCAGCAAGATGCAACATTCCGAGCTGTCCAAGGACAAGTGGATCGGGTGGGTCCTGCTTTGCAATGCTTGTGAAGTCACGAATCGCTGCGGAATACTCTCCTGCATCAGCAGCCATGAGACCACGAAGTTCTAGTGCAGCTACATTGCCGGGCTGAGCCTTAAGCACTTTTGCCAAGTCATTCGCAGCAGCTTTAAGATTTCCAGATTGCTGTTGGATTCGCGCCCGTAGAACAAGTGGTACAGCATTTTGAGGTGATATCTCAATAGCTTTATCGAGGTCGGCAAGAGCCCCTGGTTGTTCTCCCAGCATCGCCAGCACACGGGCTCTTTGAAGACGTGGAGCGACAGAATCAGGAGTGATTTCGATTGCTTTATCGAATGCATTCTTTGCACCCTCTAGTCTGTCTTCGTCATCGAGTTCATTGTCCATCATGTAAGACATACCAAGAGCTTCGTACACACCAGACTCATTAGGGTCATGTTTCAAGGCAGCTATAAAATCTTTGCGTGCCAGTCCGAATTCATTTCGGAGAAGCCT
>Ga0114925_10000797_pt1 | contig 14728 bp, 15 predicted proteins | sample SumtaG_2_FD_87287 | JGI IMG/M metagenome (GOLD analysis project Ga0114925, IMG submission 87287) | Deep subsurface microbial communities from Indian Ocean to uncover new lineages of life (NeLLi) - Sumatra_00607 metaG | ecosystem: Environmental > Aquatic > Marine > Oceanic > Sediment | place... | reverse complement strand
TGATGAACGAATACATCCGGACCATCTTGCTGCTCAATGAAGCCAAAGCCTTTGCGTTCATTAAACCACTTCACGATTCCATTAGCCATAGTAACATCCTCCTTTCAAATAATTTCTCATGTTTCCAGACTTCAGGATGTCACTTTTGACAAATAGATCTTTCCTTCAGAACGAAAAAAGCCCGCCCATAAAGGCGAACCCTCATGAATTTTTTACCTTCTTCTTTTTTATCTTGAAAAGTCAAGTTTATTTAAATTGATTCGATAATAAGCTTATTTTTCATTTAAGAGGGATAAAATTATCTATTTAATTAGTGCTCATAAAGGAGGTATTAGGGGATACATGTTGTTTTCTCTCTAAGATTATAAAATTGAATGATTCTTGCCTTCTGACTTTGGGTGGCCTTATTTTATTACGATTATGTGAAGAAACCTTAAAAATTAGTCTATTTGATACTACCCAAATAAACCTTCACCTTTTTACAGCCCCGAAAAAGGAGAGCCACTTGTCATAGCCTGAAATCCCACAAAAACGCGGTTTACAACTCCTAATCAAAACTTCAGTATCCACCGCTGAAAAGAACTCAAGACATCCTGAGCAACATCGTAAGATCAAATTCCAGTTATTCCAGACCTAATTTTTCATTTGGATCTAAACAATTTTATGTTTACTTGGTCAACACTTAGTCAACAAATTGCAAAAAATATCCCCCTGTTTTTGTGGTTTTCACTCTGTTTACTTACTGTCTTAAAATCAAGATAACCTATTGGTTTACTTCTTTCTTCCTCTTTCACTCATTTTACTCTGCATTACCAAGCAGTTACACTCAAAATCCAGTGGACTTTTTGTCCGTGTCGGTTCGATTCCGACCTCCGGCACCAGAAAAATTTTGCAGTATACGGGGTTAATCTCATGCAAGGCAGGGTTAACCCCTTTTTTTTGATCCAATTTGAGGTTTACCTGTAATTCAGGCAATTCAGGTAATTCAGACCAATTCAGCAATTCAGGGGACACCATACTTTCAATGCGACAGGATCAAGAAATAAGTATGGTGTCCCCGGAATTACGATTTTATTATTTTGACGGATTTTATTTTTTTTATGTGACTCTAATCTTTGTCAAGGAATTAGTTAAAATAAGTATTTTAATTTCCATGACCGTATAAACCTGCTTGTTTTAGCTTGACACTCAACCGGCTCTCACCTATTCTCATTTCCCTGAAACATCACTTCTGCCTTCACAAACCTGTTTTCGCTTGAGTAGGCGAGGCCAACCATGATTTCAGATAGACAGGGGAAAAAGATGCCCGAATCATGTGAGGATCCAAAAGACTGTTGGGGCAATAAGCAGGATGATTTAGGTGTTATCTCAAATAAGTGGAACGAGACAGTCGACGTGGTGATTATCGGAAGTGGATTTGCGGGACTGACCGCAGCAATAGAGGCAAAAAATGCTGGCGCCTCGGTGATCATTTTAGAAAAGATGAAAGGGTATGGTGGAAATTCCATCATTAGTGACGGCATGGTTGCCGCAGCGGGCACACCTTTACAGAAAAAGGAGGGGATTCAGGACTCCGCCGAACTTATGTACAAAGATATGGTTAAGGCCGGGTTGGGACTTAACCATCCCGACTTGGCCAGAATCGTCGCGAGAAATTCAAACACAATTATCCAATGGACGATTGATTACCTGGGGGTAAAATATAAGGACAAGGTCCATCATCTGGGTGGTCATTCCGTACCCCGAAGTCATGCTACCAATAACTATTCCGGTTTTGCTATCATCAAACCTTTAATCAAAAAGATCAAAAAATTGGGCATGGAAGTTAGGGGACAGATGTATCTTAAGAAAATCCTTAGACACAACGACGGGAAGGTGTGTGGCGTCCTGGTCCGGGAAGGTTACCACTTCCCTGACATCGAAAGCGGCATTTATAGGTACATCGAAGCTAAAAAAGCGGTTATCCTCGCTACAGGAGGATTTGCCAATGACATCTCTTTCAGGATGACGCAAGATCCACGACTGACCGAGGAGGTAGACAGTACAAACAAGGTGAGTACCACCGCCGAGGCCCTCATTGAAGCCCTGAGAATTGGGGCCACTCCTGTGCATCTCTCTTGGATTCAGCTTGGGCCCTGGACCTCACCGGATGAGAAAGGGTATGGTGTGGGTCCTTATTTTGCTGACTACGTTGTCTTCCCTTTTGGCATCATGGTAAATCCGACCACGGGATGGCGGTTTGTCAACGAATTGGCAGATCGCAAAACACGGGCTGACGCCATATTAAAGACTAGTCAGCCCTGCATCGGTATTGCCGATGCTAGAGGGGTTGAGCAATCCGGGTACAAAATAGACCATTGTCTTAAAAAAGGCGTTGTCAAAAAATTTGATCAGTTGAAGGAGCTGAGTTCAGGGTACGGAATACCTTTCGATCCATTGAAAGAGACGATTGAAAAGTTCAACCGGTCAGTTGAGGAGAATTTTGATGAAGAATTCGGGAAACCTATTCTCCCGGGTGCGCAACTTCTGACCTTTCCACCTTACTATGGGATCCGTCTATGGCCTAAAGTCCATCATACCATGGGAGGCGTCCAAATCAATACCGAGGCCCAAGTCTTGAACCTGAACCAGAAACCCATAAAAGGGCTTTATGCGGCCGGTGAAGTCACCGGCGGCATTCATGGTGCGTGCCGCTTGGGCAGCTGCGCTATTACAGACTGCCTTGTTTTTGGCAGAATCGCGGGCAGGAACGCTGCCTCAGAAAGAATCTGATTAGAAACGGATAATTGAATCGAGGGATTAATGAAAGCCTGTTTGGTTTTTCCTGATCCGAATGATTTATCCGCCTTTCAGCCATGGATTGGAAATCCTTAATGTGCGTATTATACAAAGGTAAAGTAGGGGTAAAAATGAAGATAAAATAGAATAAACACGCCAGCTTTACCATTACAGCTGACGATGGGACAGTGCTTGTCACAGATCCATATGATCCTGCCGGTTATGGTGGGGTTTTGAAATATGCCCTGATAACGGATCGAGCCGACGCGGCACTTATCAGTCACGACCATGCTGACCACAACTATGCGGATAGTCTCTCCGGTTCTCCTCAGATCTTAAAGGGATCCGGGCAGGTAAAGGACATCCAGGTCAAGGGGATCGAAACACATCATGACGAATCGGATGATTCAGAGCGAGGATCAAACACGGTTTTCGCTTTCACGGTGGATAACGTCAATGTCTGTTTTGTGGGGGACTTGTGTCACCAACTTACACCGGAACAAATCAATGCCATCGGTTCTGTGGATATTCTGTTTATACCAGTAGGGGGCACGTACATTGTGGATTCAGAGGGTGCGGCGAAAGTGGCCAAATCCCTTGATCCCAGGGTAGTCGTACCCATGCATTTCAAGACAGAAAAATGCGATCTTCCCATCGCGGGCTTAGAGGGTTTTCTAGCACAGATGGACAATATCAAAGAATTCGGCATTAATGAAGTCGAGCTCTCGTCGGGTAACCTGCCGACTGATGGACCTGAGGTCTGGGTCCTGAATTATGCCTGCTGAATTCCATGGAAACGTTTAAGAAAGATATACACACCCAGATTATAGAAAGAGCCAAAGAATTCGGAGCGAGTTTGGCTGGCATCGCCAGTGTCAAAATACTTAAAAAATCCCCCTCCCATTCCATTTATGGAAAACTCGATCCATTTAATAGCGTTGGGAACAAGGAAGGGAATGTAGAACCCAGTGCGGTGGCATGGCCCGAAAAAAGCAGATCCGCCATCATCATTGCCGTCGAACATCCTGAACAAAAGCCGGAAATGGATTGGTGGCAGACGGGTTACAAGGGAGGCACACCCGGAAACCGAATGCTCATATCGATCAATAACAAGCTATCCGAGTGGTTGAAAAAAGAAATGGGTATACAAACGAATCCCTTGCCCTACCATATAGAACAAGGAGGCATATTTCTTAAGGATACCGCCGTCATGGCCGGGCTCGGGTGTATTGGAAAGAACAATATGCTGGTGACGCCGGAATACGGTCCCCGTGTCCGTCTTCGCGTCATGCTCACCGAGGAAGTGCTACCTGCCAGTGGTCCTGTTGATTTTGATCCCTGTGAGGGTTGCCCCGTGCCCTGTAGAGATGTATGCCCCCAAGGTGCCTTTCAAAAAACGATCTATTCCGAGAAAGAATTCGGCCTTAATAAGCTGCCTGCCAGGAGGGGTATTTACAGCCGATATCGATGCAACAAGCAGATGGTATTGGATGAAGAGGCATATGAAGAAATAGAACTGGAAGGACGGCACCAACCGGGAAAATTAGTTAAATATTGTAGACGATGTGAATGGGCTTGCCCGGTGGGTAAGACAGGTTAAAATGTGATTTTTTTCACTGTCTTTTGAAGAGCTCCTGACAATTCATGAGATAAAGGGTTTCACTCGGGTGTATAAATCGCAATGAGGCATTGGACTTCATTGTTATCGCGACTGAATCCATTGTGGGGAATACTGGCATCGAAGAAAACACAATCGCCTTCGTTTAAGTTAAACTCCTCATCTCCATATAAAAATTTCATTTTTCCTTTGAGCACAAAAAGCATTTCTTCCCCTTTATGCTCAAAATGAAAATCAGTTTCCCTTTTTACGTTGGCCGGAATTGTGAGGATATAAGGATCAAAATGCTTGTTGTAGAACTTGTGAGCTAATGCCTGGTAACTGTATCCAAAAATCGATCCATTCTTTGCGACGAATGGTCTTTTCTGCATTCTAACCAGAGAAATGAGCTTACTACTTTCGTTTTCTCCAAAAATTTCGGACATACCTACGTTAAGGGCCCTTGCGATCATGAGCAAGGTGGATACTGGAGGTGCATTGGAACTGTTCTCAATTTTTGATAGGTACCCTTGAGTTATTCCGGTTTTTTCGGCCAATTTACTCAGGGTTAGTCCAGCCTTTAATCGAAGTTCTTTGATTCGACTTCCGACCTCTTCCTCTTTTATCATTTTGCCAAGTCCCTCATGCAAAGAAAGCGCATATTTGGTTCGAATACTTAGGAAATTCAACAATCCACTTTTCTGTTTTCCCACAACCCCTGCCTCCAGCAGCCGTTATTCCATGATTCCAATTCTAAGGGATCCAACTCAAATCCTTATCCTTTACCGGAAAAACCGATATTTTCAATACCGATCGTTCGATCAATCACGATTAGGCCTACAATGACAATCAAAACCAAATAGACAGAAATTGCAGAAATTACAGGACTGAGTTCATAGCGTACAGAGGTATAAATCATTACTGGAAGAATGATCGTATTTGGCACATACAAGAACAATGCGATGATGAACTCCTGAGTAGAGAGCACGAAGGCAAGGAAAATGGATGCCACCAACCCCGATCGAACCATGGGTAGCGTGACCTTCCAAAACGTCTGAAAACCATTGGCTCCCAAATCCTGGGCCGCGTGAGCATAAATGGGATTAACCCTTTCGAAAACAGCGGTCATGGTAATAAATACGATGGGACCTGCCCATAGGGTGTGCCCAAAGGCTATGGCAAAATAGGAATTTCTTAAGCCGATTCTACTCAAGAAGATTAAAAGGGAAATGCCTATCATCACCGGTGGGATCATGATCGGACTTGAGATAAAGGCTCGAATCATATCAACAATTCTGCTACGTCGCTTGCTCATGACATAGGCCGCAGGCGTGCAGAGAATCAAGGTGAGGACTGTTGTAAGGCTTGCCACGATGAGGCTGTTTATAAAGGCTCGCACCCATAAAGGACGTCTAAAAACTTCGATGTACCAGTTGACCGTGAAAGCGTCAAAAGGCCAACTCAGATGGGTCTTATCCAAAAATGAGGTGATAAAAAGAATCACTATGGGAGAAAGCAAGACGACCAATACAAAGCCCAACACAACGTTAAAGCCCAGACTTTTGATGTCAATTCTTTCCAATGTGCTGATACCTCATCATATCATGATTTTCATGGATTCATTAATCCTACTGAAAAGTCTGCGCCCCCTTGAAGAGACGACTCTGCGCATACATGATCAGCAAAGTAATTACCAAAATAATGATACCCATGGCGGAACCATAGGGCCAATCCCTTATTGAGAGGATCTGTCTTTCGGCATGAACGGCCAGGGTCCAGTGTTTCGGCTGCCCAAGAATGGTCGGGGTAGCATAGGCCCCAAAAGACCATATATACGTAAGTATACCCCCGGCGACAACACCCGGAAGACTTAAAGGCCATGTCACTTTAATAAAGGCTTTCATTGTGGTCGCCCCTAGATCATATGCCACATCAAGATATCGCGGGTTGATGAGTGTCAAAATACTGAATAGGATGAGCACGTAATAAGGGGCACATTCGGAAAAAAGACCAAGCACTATGGCAGGCCAATTGAAAAGCATGTTTACATTCTGATCCGCTATCCCCACGGCCTGAAAGAACCAGCTGATCGGCCCTGCGGGGGAAAGCATGATTCTCCATCCATAAAGTCTGACAACGAGATTGGTGAACAGGGGAAACAAAATACAAATATACAGGATTTTTCTCTTCATCCCTTTTGATTTCCAAAGGGCATAGGCTACAACATATCCGAAGGGTATGGTGACAATCGCAACGGCAGTGCCGAGGAGGAAACTGTTCAGCAATACTCTTAGATAAAACGGGTCCGTAAAAAATTTTACATAGTTATTCATTGTGAATACGTATTTTATCTTCCCAAATGTAAGTCCCTCACCCAAACTGAATCTCACCATTGTAATCTGCGGCAAAAGAAAGAATACAATGACGAAGAGTACAAGCGGGATTGCCGGCACGAGATACTTCATTCGTCTGAAATTGTTATTCCCCGGATTGTTCAAATCACGCACTCCCTTCGAATCCAGTTTTAGTGTCCCTCGAAACACAGAGTATGAATAGAATCAAAGCCGACAGTCACGGGTTTGCCCCGTCGAATCTCATCCAGCTCTGTAGCGAAAATATCCAAAAAAACAATTTCGCCGCTTTCGTCCATCTTTACCCATAACCTGATTTGCTTTCCCATATAACTGTAATTCTCTATTTTCCCCTGAAAACAATTTGCCGGCTTGGTCCCCTTATCAATCGTAATTTTGACATGCTCGGGCCTTATAATACAAACCGCCCTGTCGGCTTGTAGGTGTTCTTTGTTTTCCTCCCCCACCTCTAATTTTAGTCCGAGGTCGGTCTCAAAGAAAGTGTCCGCGTCTTTTGTAATAAATTTGCCGTGGAATTCATTGGCCTCCCCGATAAATTTTGCCACGTACGCATTGATCGGAGATTGATAAATTTCTTTGGGTGTACCGACCTGTACGACTTCACCCACATTCATAACAGCTATCTTGGTTGCCATACTGAGGGCTTCAATCTGGTCATGGGTGACATAGACAAACGTTTTTCCGATCTCCCGATGTAACCTGACCAGTTCCACCCTCATCTGTTGACGTAAGGTTAAATCGAGGTTTGATAAAGGCTCATCAAGGAGAAGAACGTCCGGCTCAATGGCCAGGGCTCTGGCCATGGCGATTCTCTGCTGCTGGCCTCCACTTAACTCAAACGGCATTCGGCCCTCATACCCAGACATATGGAAAAGTTCGAGTAATTCAGTAACGTTACTTTTTATTTCAGCACTCGAAGCTTTCTTCATCCGTAGCCCGAATGCAATATTGTCAAAAACATTCATGTGAGGAAATAGGGCCCATTCCTGGAATACCATGGCCGTATTTCTTTTGTTTGCGGGCACCCGTGTCATATCCTTACCGGCAATGGTAATGGAACCTTCTGTCGGCAGTTCCAAACCACCGATAATCTTCAGCAAGGTTGTCTTACCACAGCCACTGGGTCCGAGCAGGAAATAAAAATCACCGTTTTCCACTTCCAGGTTTACATTTTTTAAAGCGGTTACTTCACCGAATTGCTTTTTTAGATTCTTTAATTCAACAGCGTTGTTGCCCATTGTCTATTATTACACCCCTCTTACACGATCCGACCAATTGCTCTGACTAAGTAACTTGTCTTGTATATATAGAAAAGTCAAATCGAATATGGAAGGGAAATCTGGTGGGATATTAACGAATTTTCTTCTAAAGCTGATGAACTCGTAAAAAGTCGAAAAACACAATTTTTTGTCATTCCGGCGAAAGCCGGAATCCAGTTTTTTCAATTGGTTACAGAGTTTCTGGACTCCGGTTTTCACCGGAGTGACGACTTTTTACGAAACCATCAAAGCTAAATAAAGCTTGGTTCCGGCTGTGAAATATAGCCGGAACCAAGTCTTCATGGTAACAGGAACTTGAGATGTAATAAACTATTTAGCCAGAACTTCCTTCATGAATCGTTCTTCCAACTCTTTCCGAAGGGGTTCGAGGAATTTGGCGTCAATCATGTCAAACCGATCCCAATCCGCATCTTTTTGAGGCTGGAGGCCCTTCTCCTTGAGAAAGTCCGGGCAACTGGCAACAGCCTCTTGGTTGACAACGATCGCATATTGCGTATTGGAAAACGCCTTCTGGGCTTCCGTGCTGATCATCCAGTTCAGGAAGGTTTCGGCAAGTTCCCTCTTCTTTGTGCCCCGAACCACACAGAATTGATCCCTGTACGCAACACTCCCTTCTTCAGGAAACGTCACACCGTATTTTCCGGCCTTTCCTTTTTCCTTATGTTCCATATACAGCTTCGTTGAGGACCCGTTCCAGAAATTCCCGACGACCACTTCACCCGAATCCAGGGCAGCCACGAGTTTCGCCCCTGCATCATAGCAGAAAAACCATCGGTTGCTGAGCTTCTTCATTTGCCCCAGGATGGCGTTCCTTCCTTCCTTGCTGTAAATCGCTTTCGTGGACGGGGAATAGTCCGTCAGATAGCTCCCAATATAGACCCAGTAAGGGAACCACCTCTCAATGGCGATTTTACCTTTCAGGTCGTCCCGGGTAAGGAGTTCCTTCCAATGAAGGACAGGTTTTTTTAATAGATCTGCACGGTACAGCAGGACATGTACACTTATGCTGAAAGGGACACCATAGGTGGTGTCCCAGGCGATATCATTCCAAAAGTGACGATTGATCTTCTTATGGTTGGAAACCTTATCCCAATTGATGGGTAGCCAGAGTTTGTTTTGGACACCCACGACAAAATCGGAATCCGCTGTTTCAGCGATGTCCAAGGGTGGTTGATCGGCCGGTGCAGCCATGATCTCAGGGGTAAAATCCCAGGCAAATTTATAGGCTATTTTGGCACCGGTCATTTTCTCAAAAGGGTCACCAATGGCTTGTTTGAAACTCTCTGCCCAGGGGCCTGACCAGATGCCGATAACAAGCGTCTGTCCTTCAAATTTTTTTGAAGAACTATGGGCGGGATTAGCCACCATAAAACCCACACACAAACAAACAAAAACAAACAAAAATATTTTTCTATTTCCCCACATCGCATTCCCTCCTTTTTGGATTACTGTTTTAAAAATCGATCCATTTTTCGAAAAAATGTGTCTGACTCAATCCTGGCCAGGAGATAACTGCACCGTATTTCCACCCTATCCGACTCAATTTTACGAGATTTCATCCCCTTTCCTATGAAGACCGACATCCAATACCTTTCGCCAGGTTCGTCGATTCCGAAACCTCTCGAAATCAATAAATAAATTTTTTACACCTCCTTTCTTTTTCTGGTTAACGATTTCAATAAAAACGATTAATTCGGCGGGATATATTAAACTCACTCATTGTAACGCAGCCCATGGAAAATGAAGGTATCTCGAATATCTGGCAGGATTTCAATAGGGAACCTCTCTGTTTAACACCAGAAAGGGCTCTCCAACAATTTACTAAACGAGGATAGAATATTCCTATCAGGAAAATTTGTCAACTTTTTTTAAGGAGTATGTTACTTTAGTTTTGATATGAAGGTATTAGGGGGGGTCCAATAAACTGAAATAGGCATAGAGAACCCATTTTCTGACAGTAATGGAAAAGCATTATCCGAAAAAAGTTCCCGGACCGATTCGGGTCACGATTAAACAGATCATGTCAATATTTTGAAAGACTTAGAGGATTGTAACCGTACCATTTTGTTCTATTCTGATCTTATCGCCTTCTCGGACAGTTTCTAGAAAATCATTCCCAAGTTGGTCTATCGTAATAATCCGCTTTTCCATCCAGACATCGGCTACGATCAATCCACCTGCCCCCAAGGAATCAATCTGTGGGGAGAACAACATGGCCTTAGGAGCAATACCTATTTGGGCCACTCTCTGCCATACTGCTCCGCCCGACGTGGAACCGATCGTTTTTGGAAGGCAGATGATCTTGTTTGTCATATTCTTTCCATAAAGATCATAATTGCCGCTGTCGGAGCATACGGCTTTCTCGGCCCGGGTGTGCATACTTGTATAGAAGCTGGCATAAGTATTGAACCCCAAGCGGGTCACCAGGGCCTCACCTTCCAAATGACCGGGGATTATTGCTCTACCCTTGAATGATCTGCTCATCTCAATTTTCTCCTTACATCTCTCCACTGACCATAATCTCGACCAGTTCCTCGTCCTTGAAGAATCGTGCCGTAGAATAGGCTCTCAGTTTGTTTGAGTTCGTGACAATCGCTTCACCTGCACTGAGATCATTGTCAAAAAGGGCCAAAGAACAGGTTGCGCTGAACCTGACCCCTGCATGTTTCAGTTGTTCGTAGGTTTCGGTGTCTGTCTGGAATTTCTGTAACACCTCCGTTGCCGAACATATGACGGTCGGAACGGCGAGATGATTTTTACCTTTTGCATCCAACGCCTTTTGGATATTCTCAGCCCACCAGTAGATCTGCCTCAGACTGAGGTGAGGGCATCCGATAAGGCACTTTTCGGGTTTTGCCTGTTTGTCTGCCCACAATATAGGGTAGGAGTCCTCTAAATCCTTGAGAATCTGATCATCAATTACAAATGTCTCATAGTCCTGAACCAGCAGGTCTCTGCCATAATCCACAGCTTCCGGCGTTATATTCTTCACATGATATAACCCGACGGCCCCGAAGGTCGCACATGCCGCGCCCATCTCATGAAGGTAATCCATAGTCTCCTCATTTAATCCGGGCCCCAGAAACCGGTCGAGGCCGACGATGAAAGGTACGTCGGCCATTACTTTTCTACCTATGGCCGCTCCGAGGAGCGCAGGGAAGGGCCGGCATGAAGTCTTCACTTTTACCAACCAGGTTGCCCTCCTGCCCTCATCAGTCAAAAGCCCGGTCAAAGGCGTTTTGCCCGCAATGTTGCACAAAAGCTCCATAATGGCGCCATGGCGGTTGCTTCTCGCCCCCAAAGCCGAATTGGCAAAAATCACACAAGCGGATTCTGACCAAGCCAGGATCGTATTTCTTTTCGGAATGTTTCCCACTTCAGGGAGGTACGGGTTACAAGTAAAGGCATCCTTGTCACGAAGTCCAAGCTGAAGCATCATCTGTTCGTATTGTGCCTGATTTTTGTACATCTCACTGAGCATTCTCTCCTGCTCGGGCTTCAAGATCAGGTTTTCAAAATCCAGGGGAGCTTTTGGGTCCAGCGTGAACGGAAACTTGGTCTTTAAGCCGGAATCTACCAGTTCATGAAGCATTTCCATGGAAGGCCCTATACCGGGAATTGCATAGCAAATGACAAAGTGGCCGTCCCCTTCGATGTCTACCAGACTCTCGGCATTGAGGGCTTCACCATAGAGCACAACGGTTTTCATGATCTTCTGCATGACCGGGTCCTGAGCGCCTCGTAAAATGTCCTTTTCCTCCGGTGTCAGTTTGATCTTCAGGTTACTGAGATTATCCATAACTGGCCTCCATGAATGTCTTTCGAAAATCGTTGGAAGGAGCCGATGATGCTCACTTTGAACGGCCCACATAATCTTTGATGAATGCTTCACCCCGCGCCACTAAGTCTGCATAATCCTCGGGAGGCTTGGCTTTGTTCATCAGCTTCAAAGTGTGATTTCTTAACAAATCCTCGGCCTGAGGAGATCCTTTTTCTTGCCATTCCTCCAGATTCATCTTCTCAAAGATAGGGCTTTGATAATGGGCCTCCCGGCAGAGCCTTAGGGTCGTATCGGACGATAAAAAATTTCCACCTGGGCCTATCCGAGCAATCTCCTCTAGTCCTAAAGCCTCTTCGTCTACGATGAACCCTTCGGTAAAGAGCCGTGCCTGTTCTATGATATCGTTGGCAAGGACAACAACACTAGGTGAAAACACCAAAGATCCAAGATTGTCTCCCACAAAGGGCGCCAACCCCACCTTGCCCATGCAACTGATGAGGTGGTTCATCCACTGATGTCCGCTGGCGATGAGATCCCCCCGCCAACCCTGCCCGCTGCCTGATGTCCCTGCATGGGGCATACCGTAATGAGCCATCATCTCGGCACAGGCGAGGTCCAACAAATAGCTCTTGGGATCATAAAAACTCCCTTTCCCTTTCATGTCAAAGCAGGCGGGCAAGCTGCCGAGGATCATTGGCGTACCTTCCCGGATCAGCTGACCGAGTGTCAGCCCGGCAAGTAACTCGGCATTCAGCAGGCTAAGAACGCCTGCGGCTCGAATCGGCGTTGTTGCACCGGCCATCCCGTAATTAGAGTAAATAACCGGCAGGCCTCGCTCTATGGCGGTCCACATTTTATCGATCGTCCCGGTGTTCATCACCAACGGTGTAATCGGATTGAAATAAGGAATAACAAAAGGTCTTTCGGCCAGTCCACCGTGGAGATGCTCCAAGAGGTCCAATACACCGGTGAAGAGTTCCTCATTGGAAATCAGGATGATAATCGGTTTGGTGGTGTTGGCAGTCATTTCGAGTGTTGAATACATATCCGAAACATCTGGAGAAATATCCTGAAGTATGCCCATTGTTGATATGACATCAAAGCTCGGCAATGAGTGGCCCAACCGTGCCGAAACCTTCATGTGTTTTCGCGTAAATGGAACGATCTCATCCGTCTCAGGATCTTGGAAATAAAGATCGGTTGCACCGATTCCAAAACGGGCCCGACCCGGCAGGTGAAATGCCGGTGAACCGTTTCGATCATAAACATCTACAGATGAAGGGGCCGCTTCCAAAGCCCACTCAACCAACTCTGGTGGCATCCGCACCAATTCACCTTCAACGGTTTCAGGGTTACAGGCCCGTACAAAAAGTTGCCGTGCCCGTTCCGAAATAACTCGAATACCGACGGAAGACAGAATTCGCAGCGAATAGTCATGGATCCTGTGTATCAAATCTTGATTCAATAGGGAGATACGAGGTTTAATCCGATTGTTTCGTTGCATAGTGGCTACTCACTGAAAAAAGTAAACACAAGAAAGAAGATTCATGATTGACAATTGAATCATGTTTATCTTACACTACTTTCCAATCAGGCAACTTTTTATTCCTATTTGTTTTACCACTGAATGCCCTTATTAACAACATAATATTAACTTTCTCACTGCCCAAATTGTATTTTTTATTAACCGAAAGAGGGGGTGTCTCTATGAATGTTAATATCAGCCGGGTAATCACCAGGCACGCCAAATATCGGCCAGAACATCTTGCCGTTGTTTTTGAAGATCAGCGTCTGACGTATGCTGAATTTAATTCCAATGTGAACCGATTGGCAAATCTTCTGTTGGACATGGGAATTAAAAAGGGGGACAAGGTAGCCGCGATCTTGCCCAATTGCCTCGAATTGCTCGAGATCTATTGGGCGGTGGCCAAAACCGGGGCCGTGGTCGTCCCCCTCAGCACCCTCCTTCTCGGCAAGGGGCTTAAAACCCTGCTGGTTGATGCGGATACGAGAATGATTGGATATTCCGGGATATTCCGGGGACACCATACTTAATTCATTGGTTTTGGCTTAGGCCCGGATTTCCCGGCTTTTAACCTGAGGCCTGTTATTCCCTCCAGCACCTCGATGAAGGCTCCATCTCCCATCTCTATGTACCGGATGCAGGCAAGAAGGTGGCTCTGTTGCATTACACAAGACGCGAACCTCCCCTGCCACAAATGTCCACGCCAACCCTGGCGGAAATTGACTCTTCGAGTATAGCGACGATGCGCTTCACCGATAGCAAGGCGCAACCCATCCCGATTGGAGGGTATAGCGATCATGTGGACGTGTTGGGCATCAGGCAGTAGCCCCATATGTCAACGGCATGTTTTCGGCACCAGTGAGACATCAAATCGATGTACGCACGGTAGTCCCCGTCGGTGAAAAATGTCTGCTGCCGGCGGTTGCCGCGCTGGGTTACGTGATGCGGATAGTGGGGTACAACGACTCTTGCGATTCTGGCAATGGACTTGATTATAGACGATCCTGTCGCATTGGATCAAGAAATAAGTATGGTGTCCCCGGAATTACCAACCAATGACAGGGCACGTAAGTTTCTCGAAAGAATCGAGAAGGAATAACATGACCTTGGGATGCAATATTTATGAAGGGCTCCTCATGATTAAAGGGATTGTTGGTTTGCATGGCTCATTCACAGATGTCGAACCTCAGATATTGTGGTTGCTTCCCCACAAATAAAAGCCTGATTTTCTTTTTTCTCCTCCATTGATTTTCCTCCTTTACTATCAAAGATCCGGTAGATCCGGTAGTGCCCCAATTCCGGCCAAGTGGGTATTGCTCTTCGGGTAGACCAATTTTGCCTTGATGTCTCTTTTTCTTTCATCAAATAACTTTTTAGCTTGCTATATTGTAGTCT
>Ga0114925_10000795_pt1 | contig 14733 bp, 4 predicted proteins | sample SumtaG_2_FD_87287 | JGI IMG/M metagenome (GOLD analysis project Ga0114925, IMG submission 87287) | Deep subsurface microbial communities from Indian Ocean to uncover new lineages of life (NeLLi) - Sumatra_00607 metaG | ecosystem: Environmental > Aquatic > Marine > Oceanic > Sediment | place... | reverse complement strand
TACCTCATCTGGACTCTTAATATTATATATTTTTATCGTTCGAGTTAAAGAACCCCGCCTCTGAAATCCTCCAGCCACTTCAATCAGATCTTTTAACCTCTCGCCTTCTTTTAATTCATAGTTCCCTTTCCTGAATACCCTTCCTGTAATCTTTACGGTCATAATTGCCTGCGGAATGATTACAATATCACCTGCCTTCATGTATGGATTTTGTTCCATTTCCCCTTTATAGAGAAATGCATAAAGGTCAAATATTTGGGACGAGCCATCCGCACTTTTAATTGTTATATTTCGGTATGAACCTGTTCCAGCAATTCCACCAGCAATTTCGATAAGGTTTGAGAGCCTGTATAGTGGTGTTATTGAATAGACACCCGGATCAACCACACTACCAATAACAGAACAAGAAAATAACCGTAATCCAGAGAGTGAAACCCTTACATTTACACCGTAAAAATACTTTTTTACCCTCTTTTCTATCTCTTCTTTTAACTCATAAACAGTCAAACCCTCTGCTTTTATCTCACCAAGTGCTGGTACAACCTCTGCTGACGACACGCCAGCATATCCTGTAAAAGGGATTTGCACTGCTGCCCCTTCCGTCCTTGGAATAAATACTGTCCCATCCTGAGAGACTGCGATAACATATGAAGCGTTTGTGTTTCCCCACAGGTTTAATAATAACCTGTCGCCAGATCCAAGGGTATATGTCAACGGTGCAAGAGAAGGGTCTTTGAGGGATTGTATCATAAGATACTCTTTACTCATTTCAGTCATTTGTGACGTTAAAAAACTTGTGTTAAAAATTATTAAAATTAATGTTAGATAAATTATTTTCTTCAATTCTACCTCCATAATGCTCATTTAATTTTCCTCTTTTATCACAAATTTTGCCCATTGTCAAGGAAAAAGAAACTGGAGAGCACACTGAGACTAGAAGGCTGCTAATTCATCTAACAGCTGGTTATCACAGAATATAAGACATTAGCCCACAAACTTACTTATCTATGGAATGAGAGAGTTTGCTTGCATCTTTGGCGCGAAACAAGTTTCGCTACTTCTCGTCTTTTTTCCAAGGATAAACATCGCCGCTACATTATTAAGAAAATCCAGATTCTTCTGGTGTGAATAGAGGGCACACGCAGGCTAAAGCCTGCGGCTACCTACAGAAATAAATCGAAATTGCTTCAGTAGAGATTATTAATGTCTACTCGCAATGACAACTTTCACCCTCACCTTAATCCTCTCCTCCGTCTGCGTCAAGACTTCGACGGACAAAAAACCTGCTGAAGCCTTGGCGTAGGCAGGCGTCAATGGAGAGGAAATAACCTAACATAGCTTAAGTCTGCTATTACGTTTACAACCATATTTATTTAATTGTATATATTACCTCTTCCATTATCTTACCGTTTGTAACTCTACCCTTCTTCTCAACTGTCTTTATATATGATGATAGTATTTTCATGAGGGCACCTATGTTTTTTTCGAAGAAGTCTCTGTCTTCATAAGAACGCCACCTTTCCGAACCCTTTAGCAATTCAATCTCCTTTTTATATCCTTCTCCAAAACCTTCAAGATTTATCCAGGAGTAGAACGCTATACCTTCTTTTTTAATCGTTTCCCTGTGTTTGAAGAAATCCTTTACATTTGAGAAGAATAGTATATCACCCTCCATTGAAAAATCGACCATATTTTTTGAGAATAATTCATTATTTCTCAAATTAACGGGAAAGTAACTGTTAAAGAAATCTTTTATATCCTTATCAGGTTTTTCTACAACAATGGCAATACCTTCTTCAAGTTCTGGCAGGATTTTCCCATCCTTTATCTTTACAAAATTCCCAAAACAGAGAGGTTTCATCTCTTCAACCTTCAAGAATATAGAATCCCCAGCCGTACCCCTTTTCAATAACCGCTTTATTTCATTCTCAAGTTCTTCTCCAAAGACAGGTAAAATCCTTATCAAATCGACATCTTGAGGAGTTATTGAAAAAAGTTCCTCTGTCTTTTTCAACGATACAGAATCAAATGTAAAACCTTCAATAATGTTGTAGACACGGTTTTCTTCGATTCTCCTTCCTTCCTTTCTGACCGTTACAACTCCCCTATCAAACCACTCCTGTAATTCCGCCTTATTATTGTAGAACCAGTATGATGTGAAATATGTATTTCTTATGCTTTCCGGTGAAAGATATAGGAGAATATCATAATTTGTATCCAGAGAGCTATCGAGCCATCCGAGAAAATCCTCTTTTTTCCATTCCATGAAATTGCTATCCTTTATAAGCCTTTTAAGAAAGAGTTCAAATTCATCCGGCTCATTCGAAAGGATAAGATTTTCATCAAAGAAAGCAAAATCTATCTCCTTATTACCGGACGGATCCTTCTTGAAATAATAGGTAACAGTATCTATTCTTCCCTCACCGAAACTCTCCATCGACCGTGCAAGACTGGACTTTAGGTAATCCGACTTACTGATTTTTGTTATTAAGAGGAGTTTTAACTCTCCAATATCAAAAAGCCAGATACCTGTCTCTTTTCCTGAAAGTGTCTCAACGTTTTTTAATGAAAGAGAAAATCCAAGTATCTCCTCGAACTCGTCTAATCTTTTAGGAAATTTTAACCCGAGCCGCGTATTTTGATACCATTTCACAACAGATGAAGCCATGAAATCCCGGTAATGTCTGTCTCTCTGAAGTTCCCTTAAGACGTTTGAAAAATCTTTAAATTCAAGATAGATAACCGGTTCTTTCTCAAGGGGGTAAAGTGATGAAAGCATAATCAATGCAAAAAATGTTACAAACATCTTTTTTTTAATCATTGTTTCCTCCCGATATAATATTCATTATAACTGACTACATACATTTTTATTAGATTACACAGATTAAAATATGAGATTGCTTCGCATAAGCTGAGCAGGTGAGATGCACTCGCAATGACAAGAGGCGTATGAGATTGCTTTGCAAGGTAGAACAATGAGCAGCACTCTCAATGATACCTGAGCGTAGGCTAAAGCCTTGTTTTTGGGTCGCTTCTGTTTTACTCATAATCTTACCTTTTTTGTTTAACCATTATTTTATTCTTTTCTTTGCTTTATCCCTTATCTAATAACTAATAACCTAATAATTTAATAACAGATTACTACAGTGTTTCCCCATTTGAGAGGTCCTCCTTTATGATGAACCTTTCCACTTTTTTCATCTCCTCCATTTTCTCTTTAACACCCTCGAGTTTTTCTACTATTTTTTCATCCTTTTCCAGGGTTAAGATAGACTCAAGGATAAATCGAGTACTCTCATACTCTTCGATTCTCTCATAAAATTGAGCGGTTTTAAGGAGGAGGTTGAAAAGTATAGAATCAACATTAACAGTATCCCTCTTTTCTTCTTTGTCGGACAACAGGTTTCTTACCCTGGATATGTATTGCTTTTTGCTCTCTTGTTCATCGTACCAATCCAGGTAACGAGAAGGGTTGAGCGGTGTACTGACAATAAGTTCCTGTAATTCTTCATCCCTTTCCTCTTTCATCAATTCCATTACAAGAGGAACGACTATATCCTTTGTATCACCTTTAATATAGAGTGCCTTGTAAAGATATGAAATACTTTCATTGCCCTTGGTAAGTTTTGAGAGAAGGAGGGGAACCCGCGAAGTATAATAAGAAGTTTGGTTCATATACGTGCGGAGAAGAGAAATGGCATTCTCTTTCTTATTCAATCTCTTCAATAATCGTGCCTTTGCAATGTAGATATCCTCGGTTGGATCATTTTTCATTCCTTTATCTATAATTGATAATCCCCTTTCTCCACAATTTTCAACAATCTCGAATGCTTCCTCCTTGAATTCTCTCTTGTTTCTATTTGTTATAATATTAATTGCAATCTTGCATCCATCTTGCACCTGACCCATCTCAAGCAACAGTCGTGCTTTGAGAAGTTTCGCCTCTTGTGAATCGGGATTGTCCCTTAGTACCCTTTCAAGAAATTCGCTTGAGTGTTCAAATCTATCAAACTTATAGAGAAGTTTTGCTATTTCAAACAATTCTTGATGCGCATAATTCATTTTGAGCGCCAGTTCATTTAACGTCTGAACTGCTTCATTGTCTTTACCCATTAAAAGATAGGTTTCAGCAAGTCCGAGATAATTGGTTAACCAATTCCGTCCCCTTGTAATTAATCCTTCATATATATCCCGACGTAATGTCAAACCATTCTTGCCTGCTGAATCAAGAACCTTAAGGATTTCAGCCCAGTTTGATACGTATTCTCGTGATTCAATATAGTCTCTGAGTAATATTACAGCCTCTTTATTCCTTTTTAGTTTGAATAAGAGTTCTGCTTTCTGTGGAACAAACCAAATCGGTAAGCTGTCCTGGGAAACACCCTTTTCAGTATCAATTACCAATTCAAGGGCATCATTTGATCTTTTATCGTCAATAAGGGACACTATGAAGGTTCTTCTCTGGTAAAAATTCTTGCCTATTCTACCCCTCTCTATTAATCCTAAATACCGTTTTATGAAGAAGGCTCTTTCATTCAAGACCTTATTTTTAAGAAGAATATTGTAGAAATTATCATTTTTTCTTACATTTTGCGAAAGTTCCTTAAGAAAACCCTCGCTATTTTTTAATGTTTGAAAAGATAGATTGATCGCCCGTTTTGTTTCTCCATACGAAAGAAAATCTATTTTATGTTGTAGATAGTCGGTCAGTACATTTTCCCCCTCCTTCTGAAACCCAAGTGAGATTAAGGAGTTTATGTATTTCGCTTTACTGTAGAAATCGTCGCCGTCGAGATTTTTGAGAGTTTTTAGTGCATTCTTTTTATCACCAAGTGCTACATACGTCCGAGCAAGGTCTATATATGTCTCATTACTCGGCGCCAGCAGTATTGCTTTTGTTAAATATTCAAGTGCAGATTTATATTTCTCTTTTCTATAATAGTAGTTACCAAGATACCTGTAATTTCTGCTGTTTCGTGGTGATGCTTCGATTCGTGAGAAGAGGTAGCAGGAATCTTCCTCACCATAGAAGAAACTATTGATGTAGTAATCTCTCCCTGTTAGCACATCTATCCTTCTCTCTTCTATTTTATCACCAATACCTCTTATATCAAGAATATCCATGAAGTATTTCTTCCCCTCCTCTCTTTTGTAATCGAGATTAAAAGAAACAAAAGCCTTCTTCGCCTTTTTCCATATTTCTCTTTTATTTGGAAATCCTAAATCTATAATATCAAATGCAAGTGTACCATTTTTTCTTTGATAGAAATAGTTCAGTATCTGACCATTGTATGAAGAGGAAGTATGTGTAAGATCTTCTATCTCACTACTCATATTGTTGCTTGAAAGTATGTTTAGGTATCGCTCTATGAGAGGAGAGAAAGCACTAAAGGTAGTATGATATTTCTTGAAGTTTTTCCAACCGAGTTTATAATATTTTCGGAGCCATATCAACTCTTCATCTTTTGATACTATCCTTGATAATTTAGCAAGCCTGGCATAACCATTGCTCTCTTTCTTCAGAAAATCGTATGACTTTTTGAAAGCACCCCGTGCTTCATAAAAGCTCGAAACTTCATATAAGGAAGGGTACTTTTTTATTTTCTTTTCCTGCTTTAACTTCCAGTGAAGTAATCTTTCTGCCAATCTTGGCATCTCAGCATTTTTTGCAAACTGAAGAAGTGCCCTTATTATATTGGAATTGTATGGAAACCGTATGAAATCATTATATGTTTCACATAGATACCTTCTATCCGATTCATCTGAGAAATCGTTCCAGATAGAGACAATTCTCGTAGAAAGGAAATATCTGATTCTTGAACTTCTTGTAATTGCTTCGTTCCTCATGTAACTTTTTTCTTTCTTTGAATCATTATAATATTTTGCATATTGTGAGAATAAAAAGCCGAAAAGCTCGGGTGCTCTTCCCTTACAGAGATAAGCCTTTGATAAGGTAGAAAGCATTGTGTCATCCAGATAACCGCTGTACGGATGTTGTTCTAATGTCCTCTTTCCTTTTCTTGCATGCCGAAATGCCTCCTCTGTAAGTCCATAATTGAGACATATTCTTGCAACATCAAAATATTTTCGCGCCCCCTTTGGTTTTGATTTTATGAGCTCGTCAAATTTCAAAAACATCTTTTCTTTCTCGCCTCTCCTTAAATAGATAAGTGCTATCTTTCTCGTTATCTCATTCTTTGTTTTTGAAAGTATATATGCCTTTTCATACTCCTTGATTGCCTCATCATACTTTCCCTGTATAGTCAGTCTGTCTGCGAGTTCTTCATGGAGATAAGCCTTCTGTGGTTGGTTACCAACCGCCTTTTTTAATTCTTCTATTGCAACATCAATATCCCCTTCTCTAAGATAGAATCTCACAAGGACCATTTGCCACCTATAATCCTTGTAAGATTTTTGAGCAGTTTTCTTATAGTAATCTGTCAATCTATTGACTGTATCATTTTTCTTTGAAAATGTATATACTTCATCAAGGAGTGAAATATTTTCGGGATCCCTGTTAATTGACTCTATATAGTAATCCTGTGCCCTTGTCTCCATATTCATCTCTTTTAACCTTCTTGCAAGCCCAAGGTAAAGTTCTTTGGTTATGTGCCTTCTACGAGAATAACTCAATGAGGATTTACCTATTAGTTTTATCTTCTCCAGATAAACATTCTCTAATCCTTTTGCATCGCCAAGTTTCTGATACATATCTCCTACAAGATTGAAATAGTTTACATTGTATGGGTCCTCGTTAAGAAGAAGGGCAAATGCTCTCTTTGCCCGCCTAAAATCATTAATGGAAATTGCTCTGTATGCAAGATTGTGAAGAATTGATGCCTTTCTTGCTCCTTTTGCTAACGATTGGGCTTCAAAGAGGAGATCAAGTGCACCAGATCGCTCATTGTGTCTCCATAGAAATTCACTGTATACTTCGAATATATTCATCTTTTCACGTGGCTCATCCTTAAGCATTCTAAGTAGCTCTTTGTAGATGGATTTTGCTTTGGAGAGTTTTTTTTGATTCTCATACGTGGAGGCGAGTAAAAGATAATCCCCCACTCCTCCAGTTACATCTACCAACCTCTTTGCATAATCAAAAATGAGATAGGTTCTATCCGTCGCCTCAAGCTCGAAGAGTATTTCCCTGATTGTGTATGGGTCCTGGAGAAGTGGAAGAATCTCTCCATACATATCAAGTTTTCTCTCGTAAAGACCAAGCCTATCAAGATAATCTGCGTAAATCCGCACCACCTTATCAGGTGTATCACTCTTTTGTATTGTTTTAATAAAGGTCTCTTCTATTAGTTTTCTGAGTTTATGAACCCTTGTTAGATAAATAAGCCTTGAAGTAACTTCTTTTATCTCGTAATAAAAATATTTGCCTGCAAGACTTGCATTAATGTATTCCTTTATGGCATTCTTATAATCCTTTAGTTCCTCACAGAGGACTGCCATCTCCTTTGCGAAGAGTGTATCGTTGAGAAGTGTCTCCCTCGCTTTCTTTATAATAGAAACAGCATCTACAAAATCGTAGTAATCCCAGAGTATTGTTGCGACATTTAAGTATGAGGTTTCCGAGCCAGGATAGAGGTCTATTCTTCTCATCCATTCAGTCTTTGCGCTCTCATATCTATTTGATTCTACCAACATCTCCCCCAACTGAGTGTAAAGTGTATCAAGAGTTGGAAAGAGTTTAATCTCCCTTAAAAACACACCAATTCCCTTTTCTGTTAATTCCCTATCTTCATAATAGTAGGAAAAATCGATTGACCTGTAGAGATTTGCAAGCCTTTCTGCAAATTCCAATCTGTCTGGATATAGTAAAGTAAGATACTGTAAAGGTTTTTCTGCCTTTTCATTCATGGAAAGGTACCTGGCTGCCTCCGCGTCAAAGAGTGTATAGAGTATTCCTTGCTTTTTACGCGTTTTTTTCACATACTCCATCAATGTTTTTTTCTTAGAAAGATTTTTTAAGAATTGTAGCCTTATTTCCGTGTCATAGAAAAAGTAGGTCTTATATAGTCGTAGAAGCTCTCTGTTATATTTCGAAGGCGCTCTGCTATAATAACGAATAAGCTCCTTTGCAAAATTTACATTATCCGGAAATCTACTCATCCCGTATTTGTACATTGCAAGATAGAACCGGTTCCCTGGGTCAGAAAAACCCTTCCTTGGGTCAAAGTGGACGAATTCCCTGAGGTATGCCTCAAGCTCCTTATCATTAAAAATTTCTTTTATTTTCTGAGTCTGGTTTCTAAATGCCTCTTCACCCTTGTGCCGAATATACCATCGGGCAAGCTTGTGATACCAGGTCTTCTCATCAAAATGTCGAACTGCATATTTATACACTTTTAATTCTTCGTGATAGAGATTATAGTTATAGATAAGCGAAAGAAATCTCTGGTATAGGCGTTCGTCTTTTGGATGTTTTTTTATCTCACCCCAGTATAGCCTTGTGCATTGAGTATAGTCTTTCTGTGAAATCAGTTTAGAGACAAACCTTTCGAAAACAGCATGGTACTCATCCATCCTATTTTCATTCGATAACCTGTTAAGAAGCTTTCTGTATGTGTTGTTTCCCTTCTCCTTTTTCCCAAGAACAATGTAACCTGCTGCCATCGCTTCGTAGATTGGGACATAATTACCTTTTTTGAACTTCTTTATATACTCATTGCCAAGTTCTATCACAGGTTCGTTTATATGATGTCTTAGGAGCTGCTTCATCATCAGCGAATAAAGTGAATCCACTTTTTTTATATCCGGATATCTCTTTAGAACATAGGAAAAGAGTTCATATGTAAAAGACAGATTCATAATCTTTCCCTTTACATACTCAAAACTCTCCTCCCTCTTATCATAATCGAGCGTATTGTAGTAGAGTGAGAGTAATCCACCACCAATTCCTGGGTTCTTATCAAAAGTAAAAATAACATCAGTAGTTGGCCTTGTATTATAGCAAACAGAACCTGTTGTTTCATCTGTTAATAATTTAAAGATTTCAAAAAGGAGTCCTTCTGTTTCTCCTTTATTTGAAAGGGTTTTCAAAAAATAGTCATACGAGTAACGTGGATAACCAAGTCTCCTGTATAGCTTTCCGACAAGGTAGGAATCGTCAGGATATTTTCTTATGAATTTTGTAATAACCATTTCTGCCTCTTCCCAATCTCCCTTTTCAAGGCAAACTAAGAAAAGAAATAGAATTGATTTTTTATCTCTTTTACTCTTCCATTCTTTTTTATATTCCCTTAACCTGTTCAGGCTTCCAAGGAACGCAAAGAAATCTGATGTTGCATATATATCTTTTAATGGGTCCAGTTCTTTCAGATAAAGTTCAATTGCTTTCTTTTCTCGGTTTAGGGATGAAAGAAACATTTGTGATTCTTTAAGATAGTACCTCTTCTCATCGGGGAATTTCTGATAAAAACTCTTAAGAGCCTCCATCCATTCATCTTTTTTCTTATCTCTTTTCAACTCGACCATCTTCTCCTTGTAAAATGTATGTGAATCCGGGAACGATGCTATAAGATGGTCAAGGTATTCATACTTTTTTTGGTGGAGGTTGTGTTCCTTTGCTATCTCTATAAGTTGCAGCCAGTTAGCAGGTTTATCTTCCTTCTTAGAACGTTCAAGAAGATAGTTGAGTGCCTTTATTATCTTGTTCCTTTCAAGATAATAGTGACCTGCAAGGTTAATTGCATCTACTGAATTTTTTTCTTTCGAGAGATACTCCGTAACGAGGCTTTCTGCTTCTTCAAATTTTCCGAGATACCTCTTTACTTCAATTAGTTTTTTCTTATCCTTTAGTCTTCTTTCCTTCTCAAATGGAGGTCGAGGAATTCTAACGTTCTCACCAAAGAATTCTTCAAATGTAAATTCACTGTCTCCCTTTCTATGAAGTCTTTCATAAAAACCTTTGATTTCATCCGGAATCTCAAAACCCATAGGCTCTACTTCTGGAAGTCTATACATTACCTCACCCTTTTTACAGCCAGTAAGAAGAAGCAGTACAACAGAAAGCAAAAAAACCAATTTTTTAATAATATTCATCAGATAACCTCCTTATGTCAATTCTATGATACATTATTTTTCCGTTACCTGTGCATCTCCATCCCGCAACTTATAATCTTATTTGAAATTATGTTTATTTTCTTTTATTCATATTTAATTTCTTTCTTTGCGTTCTTTGCGATCTTTGCGGTGAAATAAATCTCATTCCAGTGTTTTTATTTATGTAGCGTTGGGGCTTGTCCCCAACAATGTTTTTTGCCAAGAACAAGCCTCGGCGCTACATTATTAAACTGCCTATGGTTTTAATTCCCTACGACATCAACATCCATCTCCTTATATGTTGTGTTGAAAGCAAAATCCTCGGCTACAACCTTAAGCATATATCTCCCTGTTGGGAGATTCCTCGGAATTCTTAAAATGCCTGTGCTTGCAAGGTATTTCGGATTATAAACAAGAGGAAATGGCAGACATCCATCTATCGATGCCTCTATCCTTCTTGTATCTTTACTCGCATATGCCTTAAGTAAAACTTCTTCACCTGCTGTGAGCACGGCTTGGGGGAGTTCAAGTCGTAATATAGGTGGTTTTCTATCAATGATAAATGTTTTCTTTTCCTTATATATGTTACCCTCTTTATCCTTCATTACGAGGATTGCATTATACCTACCATCATTTGTTGTAGATGGGACAAGAAATCTCACTCGCCAGAGACCTTCATCTTCATGGTAAACCATCCTTTTAATAAGTCCAAAAGGAAAGATTGCTACAATATCTACAATATTTGTATCCGCCTTTACAATGAGCATGGGGTCTCCTGGCCTTATGATTCTTGGTCTTAAGAGTGCTCTCGGTGCTGCGAGGAAGGATGTATACGGCGTAACAAACTTATACTGTTTTGAAAGAGCAATAATCTCATTTACCCACTCCTCCTTCTCGCCCTCTATCCTTATTCTTTCAAGAAGATAATCCACCCTTCGCTTTGCCCAGAGTCTTCTTACCTCTTTATACCTCTTTTCTTCTTCAGGGAATGAGAAGGTTTTCTTTATACTTCTTTTTTTACCTTCATGTAAAAAACTTAAATGAACCTTTCCTTTTTTTACTGGTTTTAAATACTTTCCTGTAAATGAAACACCATTTCCGTTGAAGACGGATGGAGCTGTTTCAGGATAGATATCAGAGAATACTGAAGTGGGTGATAATCTAAGTTTGATATTGCTGATTTTCCTACCACCTATGGTCTTAAAAAAGAGTTTTAATTTTTCATCATTCAACACCCTGAGCCATAGGTATGCTCCACCCGTATTCGTAGCGAGTTTTTCAAGTAATGTCTTATTTGCATTATCTCCTATGCCAACAATAAAAAGAGAAGGGAGATCTTCTGTTATCTCCAATAGCCTTTTGTAATCGATCTCTCCAATCGTTGGATATCCGTCAGTAATGAGAACAGGGATTATCTTTCCTTTCTTCTTCAAACCTTTCAGTACATCTTCAACGTTCGTTCCTCCTGTAACATATTTTGACTTTATAAAAAGAAGTGCATCATTTCTGTTAGCCTCGTTATTCAGAAGAGGCTTTTCCCATTTTGTATCCAAACCTGTGCTGAAACAGGCAATATTAATTCTATTCTTCTCTTCAATTAGATTGAGTAATCTCGATAGAGAAGAATAGGCAAGTTCGAGTTTCTTCCACATCATAGAGAGTGAATTGTCAAAGAGGAAAAGATACTCATGCTGCTTTTTTACACTTTCAGAGCTCTCTGTTATGTTAAACCCAGTCCTCAGAACAAAAAAACCAGTTTGTGGGGAAGGAATGCCATCGAGGTAGAAGTACTCACCTTTCTCTTCGATGTCACGGAAAGTCAAAAGTTTAATAGAAACATCTTCGAACCTTTCCTTAAAAGAAAACACCATATCCTCATCGAAAATTACATTCTTTACTTCAAAGCTGGCTACAATTTTATTATCACTTTTTTCTATAATTCTTAGAGGATATGATGAGGAGGAGACTATAAAACTCTCGATTGGAAGTCTGTCCTCTATTAGTAATGAGATAGAAAGGGATTCTGCTTTCTCCTCCTCAAATAGTGTAGGTTCAAAAGGGAAATTGTAGAAGACCTTTGTCTGATTAAGCGGGAGGTCCTCTGTATAAAATAGCTCTACTCTTTTTGTTCCATAAGGAGGAATGGGGGATACATTCACACTGAAGTAATCCACCTCATGTTCCAACCTTCCTCTCTCGAGCAATCCAGGGTCAATAGCCTGCCATACAAGTTTCTCATATATCCTTCGCGCCTTTTTTCTTTCCATAATTATTCCTGGAATCCTCACTCCGTCCTCCCAGATAGCAAAATCTTTAAGCATTGCCATCTCAGGAATTGTAAAGATATACTGTCCTTCGAGGATTTTACCTGTATAATTTCTGTAGACCTGAAGCACCTTCGTTTCCGCAATCCTGTCGCTAATTGTAATATTGACCTCCATCCTGTAAAGTGAAAGGATAGAAGGATCAGGATAATCACTTACCGAGGATGGGATAAGAACACCCGCATCACTCAGGAGTAAGGATGTCAATAATCCAGAAAATAACAATAAAAATATTATCTTTTTCATAAATCAACCTCCATATGAAATCGTACAACAGTCGAGGCTTCCAGCCTCGGATTTCTCTATTTTGAGCCAAGATGGCTCACCTGTTATTAAATACACATCATCCGCTATTGTTTCGTAGGTGAATCTTTTATACATTAAAATAGAATACTTTGTGTAATTTTACAAATTCCTGACTTTTCCAATCATCAACTTAGGTTATTTTCATTACAGTGGCATTTCTTTTGATTCAATCCTGTAAAGCCCCTGTTCCGTTCCAATGTAAAAATATTCATCATCTACGTAGATCGCTGTAACATCATCAAGGGGAAAGAGGCCTCTTAAGAATTTTCCTTTATTTTCCTTCTCATTATATACAAAAAGTCCGCTTTTACAGGTACACGCAAAGAGGTATGGTTTTTTGTAGAAAAGACCATTATGGTTTACCTCCACACCCTTTGTCTCTTCTATACTCTTTATACCTTCCTTATCCAAATAGGAGATACCGCCGCCGTAAGTTCCTATATAGATTCTGCTACCAGTATCTATTAATCCGTTAATCCAGTTGCTTTTAAGCGCTGAATTGGCTGACGTAAAGTTTTTGAACGATTTTCCATCAAAGACGGATATGCCCCCTAATGTCCCAAGTATAATCTTATCTTCTGAATGTGCTAAGGCATATACCCTGTTGTTTATAAGCCCCTGAAAAGAACCAAAGTTCTTAATATTAAAATGGACAAGGTCCATCAAGCCAAACCCTCTTGATGTACCAGCAATAAGTTTTTTCCCTCTTATGAGGACAGAACTTACAAAATGGGAAGGGAGCCCCTCTATCTTTTTTACACCTCTTTGATCTAGTAAAAAAAGACCCGAATTTGATGCAATAAATAATGCATTTCCAGCACTAACTATCTGATTTATCTCATTAACATCCTTTTCAATATTTAGCCTATGTAAACGATTCGATTTCAGCGAAAAACAGCCATCCTCAAATGTCCCTATTATAAGTTGTATTCCTGTTTTTAACAACGAAGTTATATAGTTCAGTGGGATATCCACAGATGGTCTGTAAAAAACAGACCATTTTCCGTCTTCAAGAAGATAGACACCTTCACTTGTTAAAGCAAATAGTTTGTTGTTTAAGACCCTAAGCCTGTTAATGCAAGTCTCTTTCTTTGCAACCCGATCTATTGTCTTCCCAATAATTACCCTTCCATCGAAGGTGCCACAGCAGATTTTCTCGTTATATTCTGTGATGGTCATTATGAATTCACCTGTTAATTCGAGTTTTACTTCTTCTCTCGTTATCTTTTTTAGGCCAAGAGGAGTAGCTATGTATATCACTTCGTCCTTTTCCTTTATATCATTTACTGCATCAATATCTAATATACTATCCTTGAATGTCGCAGTTGAAATGTAAACCTTTCCTCTTATTGTTCCTACAACAATCCCATCTGAGAACGGTTTTGTAATCTTCGCATCCTTTATATCTTCTATCTTACTGACCTCATCCTCGCTAAGAAGATAGACACCATTCAAGGTAGAAATGAGAACATCTTCTTCTCTTTCTGAGATTCCCAAAACCTTCCCCATCTTTTTCAGGTTGTACGAAAAGAAGAGGTTTTCCCGCAAATCAATAAGTTTACCTCCCTCTGTGAGAGCAAGAATACCATTCTCTCGTTTTAGTAATTGAAGAATACTATTTTCTGGCAAACCCCAGTTTGTATTTAACTCCTTTAATATCGTCCCATTCTCCGAAAGGATAATAATACCCCCTGTTGTAGCAAGGTAATAGTTTCTATTAAGCAAAGCAATATCCCTCACATCCCCTTTATTAACAAAGAGTTCCCATCCTTTCCTGTTCTTAAGAGTTATTTCAGAAACCTCTACTTTCTCTGGTTTTTTCTCTCTCCTAAGTTGAGCAATCACCTCTTGTGATTGTTTTACAACCTTGATAAAAATGACTGAAATGATAAGGATTAAGACAAAAATAAGAACTATTAATGAATAGAGAATTTTTCTTTTCATAAAATAAAATCTATCAGAATACAACTTCCAAGTCAAGAAAAATTGACCGATGATTATTTTTCCACTTTTTCCAGATTTTAATAGTACTAAGCATAGCCTAAAAAGTGGG
>Ga0114925_10000794_pt1 | contig 14742 bp, 14 predicted proteins | sample SumtaG_2_FD_87287 | JGI IMG/M metagenome (GOLD analysis project Ga0114925, IMG submission 87287) | Deep subsurface microbial communities from Indian Ocean to uncover new lineages of life (NeLLi) - Sumatra_00607 metaG | ecosystem: Environmental > Aquatic > Marine > Oceanic > Sediment | place... | reverse complement strand
CTCTACGCGCTCATTTAAAAAGTCTCCATTGAGTGCGGGAACTTTGGCAACAATGGGTTTTCCATTGGCCATATATGGATTTCGCTTTTTAGGATAGCTTTTTACCACTGGATTCTCCTAGATCAAAATACGTCTAAGTGTGTTTGATTAGACTGTAAAACTACAAAAATGGATCTGATATGGGATTCAATACGGCCTCATTGAGTACAAACTCCTGAGGAGTAAGAATTAGATGTTCAATGAGTTCAGCTACTTTCTTTGGATCAATTATTTCTTCAGGAGGTTTTTCACCTATCGCTGCTCCCCGCCAACCTGTATCCATAGACCCAGGGTACAGCACGGTGGCACGTATGTTTTCATTTTTTCCGGAAGCGGCAATAGAGTGAGTCAATCCTGTTAATCCAAACTTGCTACTTCCGTAGCCAGGCGAACTGCCTCCTCTCTTACCCGCGGTACCGGAAATATTAATCACATACCCACCATCACCAGCCGACAATAGCTCCCAAACACATTTCGTCATGTAAAATGCCGCATTCAAATTTGTACCGATAACAGTATTCCAATCCTCAATACTAGTCTCAGCGAAAGTGCGAGGAGCGGGTATACCTGCATTGTTGATCAATACATCGATGCTTGCATACTGCGCAAAAATCTTTTTTGTAGTCGCCTTTACAGCCGTTGCCTCGCTTATATCACAGACAAAAGGCTTGGCAAATTTATACCCTGAATTAATACCGTCGATTGCCGCCTTTAAGGTTTTCTCATTCCGAGAAATCATTAACACGGTATGTTCATGGGAAATCAATTGTTTCGATATTGCTAATCCTAACCCGTGACTAGCCCCTGTTACTATGATGTTTTTTCGATTTTCCACTACTGATTTACCAACTTATCGATGCTGCCGTCGATCTTGGCATAAAAAACCGCCCAATCCCCCGCGTGGGTCGGAGCCGTGGTCCGCAAGCCAAAGGGCATTCCATCAGCCGGTGCCTTAATTTCTTCCAGCACTCTTCCCTGCAGATCATAAATCTTAGCAAATACATCACCCTTTTTCGAAGGTTTCTTAAACTCGAAATCAGGTTCTGCCAGCCACAAACCACTTGTACCGGCAAGCACTGCCTCTTGAGAACCGGTGTACCACTTACCTTCATATTCAGGAGTACCCTCCAACATTTTATAGTGATACATGACATTCAAAACAGCATCAGCCAAAGCACGTCCATCCTCGCGAAAATCCTGAGGCATATAGTTACAGGCGCCGCCGAGCTCAATACTAATTGCCGGCTTTCCTTGATCGTTTAATTCAGCCATTGGGCTCCCCTTTGGATGGGCAGATAGAAGCACCAAGTTCCATCCCTTACCCATTGCCTGGGCAAGTTCAAAGGATGCATCTGTGGGAGCCCGGAAAATGGTCTTGGAGAGAAAAGAATGGTCCCCTCCGGAATGAATACTGATTTCCATGTCGGCGGCAGCCACCAACGCTTCCCTATGTGCCCAGGCCAAGCGTTCGGTAAACCGTCCGTCAGCACGTCCGGGATACACACGGTTCATGTCATAGCTAAACATATCCAATGGATTGCCTCGTTTATGCGCTTCAAATGCAGGCACATTCATTGCCGGAACAAGCACGAGTGCGCCACTCAATTCCTGCGGATCAACTTCTTGGGTAAGAAATATACTGGCAAGCGGGCCCTGCGGCTCATCCCCATGGATACAGGAGTTTATCCACAAAACAGGTCCATCTTTCTTCCCATTTATCACTGTTAGCGGCATAGCCAAGTCTCCACCCGCAGGATGCCGACCTACAGCAATCTCTCCAAACGCACGCGTTCCCGGCGCCGCTTTTACATTTCCTATTTCTAAAGAATCCATTGTGATCTACTCCTTATAATGTATTCTATTTTAACTCCACCTCGAGGATTCTCCCTCTTATGATGCATAGTGAAGCAGCGTATTTTTTTTATTGCGTACTTATTTCTTCTGAGAGATAGCTTCTTTTATAATACCAAGAACTGTTTCAATATTTCTTATTCGACCTCTACCTTTACCTCCGGCTATATGCGGGGTAAGGACGACATTATCCAATTCAAGGTACGCGTGGTCGTAAGGTACCGGTTCTTCAACAAACACATCCAGACCTGCACCTGCAATCTTCTTTCCTTTTAGCGCTTTTACCAAAGCCGGTTCATCAACCACACCCCCACGACTCACATTTACCAGGAATGCGGTATTTTTCATCAACAATAATTCATGGTCACTTACCGCATTTTGGGTTTGAGGAGTTAAGGGGCAGTTTAGGACAATTATATCGGCTGTTTGAAACAGATCGTCTTTGCTTGCATACTTAACGCCCAGCTGTTTTTCATAGTCTGCATCAAACCGGTTTCGTTTGTGATACAGAATTTCCATATTGAAGGATTTTAGACGAATAGCGATTTCATTGCCGATTTCCCCGAACCCAAAAATTCCCAATTTTAGTCCGTTTAACTCTTCAAGCCCTTCGATCTTCATCCACTGAAAACCGTGGGATCTCTCCGTAGTTACCTTGGGTTGTATACCAAGATCACGATATGCCCCTTCTACAGTTAATGCGTGAGCGGGAACAATTTTTTTTGCACAGGCCAAAATGAGTGCTACAGCATGCTCGGCAACGGCTATCGTACTGGGTAAACCTACTACAGCAAAAGGAATACCACGCTGTTTGAGGTCCTCAACAGGAATCTTATCTGCTATTCGACCTTCAAGTTGCACAAGCTCAAGGTCAGGAGCTGCATCCAATAGCTCTTTGGTTAATACCGCTTTTTTGACAATTAGATATTGAGCTGCTTTCAGTTGTTTTTTCAGTTCATCTTGATCATCAGTATTTGAGCAATCAAACTGCAAGTCCATCGACTCAGCAGTCTCTTGCCACATTTTTTTTTGCTCTTCCGGTAGCTGGTCTAGATGAAAAATCTGGCTTTTGTGCATACACTTTTCCTTTAATTTATTTCTAAAAATGCTGTTCAAAGATACCATTTATCTGCTATTTTGACCACCTCTTATTGACGAGGACAAACCATGTTGGATCTGAAACCATTAAAGGTGAGCGACAAAATTTTTGTGTTAGGGACGCCCTGGAAGGGGCGGATAATTCTGTTTGGGTTTGCCCTCATTTTAGGGTGGATGACGGTGGTCAATGCCCGGTTTCCCCTGGTTCCGGGTCTGCTGGCGTTGATAGCAGTGCTGGCTGGGTTCTACACTGAACAATGGCTGTTTGACCTGGAAGGGCAGGTGGTTGTCCATACTGAAGGGTTGTTGTTTTTCAAAAGAAAGAACTCTATTGCCTTTCGGGAGGTGGTCCGGGTGGAATTGCGGAACTCAAGACCAGGAGGGAGTGCCGCCAGGCCTGATCTTTCCGCCACGCTCGATCCAACTTTAGAACAAGCCCCCCCGAACAGACACAGAGGGAAAGGCTTTTCCGGCCTGTTTCTCATCTTGGTCAATGGCGGGGAAGTAAACGTACATACCACCTCCATAAAGAAGGCGCAAGAACAGGCGAAACTGGGACGATTGATCGCCCAGGTCTGCCTGAAACCTTTCTCGACCTATGTTTGATATACCAACCTATCAATACTTCCAGTTCGTCCAGAAATCCTGATCCATCTGTAAATAGCCGCGGATATCTTGACGTTCAAAAGCCTTTTGGGCTTCTTCACGGGCACATTGAATAACTTCCTTTTCATCTACTGAAAGAATATGGCGATCCTGCATAACGATTTTTCCATTAACGATTACCGATTCAACATCATTTCCGTTGGCATAAAAGGCAAGCATTCGAGGTATCAGCTCGCCGGGAACCAAATGCGGGCGGTTGAAGTCAACCAGAATGATATCCGCTCTTTTACCAGGTTCAAGAGAACCGACCAAATGTCCGATGCCCAACACATTGGCCGCATCTATCGTAACCATGCGTAATGCTTTCCCCGGAGGCAATACGGACTGATCCCCGAAACGCATCCACTGGGTCCAGATTGCACGGGAAATATCTTTAAACAGATCATAGGAACAGTATGGAGTTGTGCCATCGGTGGAAATGGATACAATCGCGCCGTGTTGCAGAAGCTCAATAACCGGACAAGGACCATAGAGAATATTTTCATGGGTAAACGGTACCACACAAATACCTGTTGCATGGGAACCGAGTGTTTCAATTTCCACCGGGGCAAAACCGTTGCAATGGGCAAACGCTACCCTTCCGTCCAAGAAGCGGTGGACACGCTCTTTGCCGTAATGCTTTAAAGCGAAACTGACCGATCCGGCAAACGCATGGGAGTGCAATAAAACCTGATATCGATCCGCCAGGCTTTTCACCTCTTCTGCTTTTTCTATCATCAGCGGCACATGTTCTTCCGGATTATAGACAAAAGGATGCCTGGGGTGAGCTGCTTGCCTGCCGAAGAGGTAGGGATAATGGAGTGCGACTTGAATCCTTTCATCCAGGCCATGATTCCAGGCCTGGATTATTTCTATCGTGTTTTCGATTGTATCGCGGAAGGAAAACAATTTTTTCTCAGGCCTACCCTTTTTCCAGAATGTGCCGGACCATGGTTCAGGCAAGTGACTTATCAGCGGATCCGGGGGACCCACGGCGATCACTGAGCGAACACCGACTTTTCCCGTAGATTGAGCTTGGCGCTCGGCGAAAACAGTGCTGTCCATCCGCGCTGGAGTTGCTCCCACCACCGTTAAACCTGTGGTCACTCCAAAACGGAGTCTTTCCACAGCTGAGAGCATACCCTCAGCGTGCCACCAATCCTCGGTGGTAGCATTGAAATAGAATGTGCCCGTCGGCCAGCCGTGTTCCGGATGATGGATGCCTTTTATCAGCCCGTGACCGGCATGGCCGTAGGTATCGACCAATCCCGGCATCACCACTTTGTTGGAAGCGTCAAGGACCTGATCAGCACTATACTTGCTGCGCATGGTATCGCTGTTACCTACATCGATTATGGTGTTGCCCTTTGTAACCACTGCAGCATTTGTCAGAATACGGTTTTCAGTGTCCATGGTAATGACAGTACCATTCTTGATGATAAGGCTGGCGTGACACTTTTTCATACATACCTCATAAACAGTCTGTGGCAATACAAAAGCTCTTACTTGACAACTTGGAAACTCGAAGCTAACCTGATCCACAGAGTTTTTTCAACGTTGTTCCACATTATGGTATCAATCTAAATAGAATGCTATTCAATTGAAGAACACTTTTGAAGATACCTGCAGTTGGCCTGAACGCAACATATATCGTAACCCTGTTCATTAGGTATTTGTTTCTCCCGGCTTGGGTAATTGCCGCGCCTGCATCAAACATAATTGGAAGTGAGGTTGAACTATGAAGAACACAACCGGTGAACATCTGGATATGCCTTTGATTTTCGGTGGGGAATGGGACAGAAAAGTAGTCCGTCAAGTCATGGAGACATTGTATAACGGTGAAACACACTATGTTGATGTCCCTGGAAATGCCGAATTGCGTGCACAGATAGGTGCGTATCTAAGCAGCGCAGGTATTTCAATAGGAGGGCAAATCCTCGTTACTGCCGGAGTCCAGGAGGCCCGTTTCCTGACAGTGCAGGTTCTTGGTAAAGCTTTGGGGAAAATAGCGTTTCCGCACCTCATGCACCCTGGTGTCAAAGAGGTGCTTGCGGTGAGAGATCTGGAATACGTTTCAATGGAGGTCGGAACAGATCAGAGAATGCTAGTTCCCCCGGCAGCGGTCAAAAATACGCTATCCGATGGCGTGAAGGTTCTCTATATCGAATCTCCCTCCCGGCTTACCGGTGCATGCTACGAAAAAGCAGAGTTGGATGACATTGTTTCGCTCTGCAAAAAGTATAATGTTTCGGTAATTATCGATTCTGGACTTCACGCGTTGATTGAAGGCCCCTGTGATTCATTAGCCTGCCGTATTGAGATAGATGATACCATTTTTGTTATCGGAGAAGCATGGCCTGGATGCGGCATCGATGATCTGAATATCGGCTATATTCTCACGTCTGAAGATATGGTGAAAAAAATAGCCACCCAAAAACAGGTCATTTCTATTTGCACCAGTGCACCTTCTCAAAATGGGGCAATTGCCGCTGGAAGCGATTACAAGCAGAAGCATCCTGAAATCATCGATACTATGAAAAAAAAGCGGATTGTGCTGGAATCGATACTGAGAGATATCGGCGCGAACATCTTTTCCAGTCCCGTCGTCAGTTTTGTTGTATGTGAATCCAACCCTATTGTTCAAAAGAAACTCGATTCAGCGAAAATCCGGTATATGGACAGCACCTATTTTGGAAAATCCGGATATATTCAGCTGCCGGTGTCAACGGAGGCAATAAACAGTCTGCAGTGATTTGAGATTAAAGGATGTTAGATGTTGAGAACTTTCGCTTTGCAGCAGGATGTTCAGCGCAGAATTAAAAAAGCACAGGCCATGATGAGGGAGAAAGGACTGGGTGCTCTGTTCATTCCCGCGCAAGGTGCGCCCGGGATGATGGGTATGGCAAAGTACTTTACGAATCTGCAGCTCTGGGCAGGAACTGCCTGGGTGGTGCTAGGTTCAGAGCATCCTGAGCCGGCACTGATTCAAAGTTCATCGTACGGTACGGACTGGAACAAACAGGAGGCAACAACGTCATGGGTGGAAAATCCCTCTCCGGATCCACTCGGAAGAGCTATTGAGGTATGTAGAGAGTTTTGTGAGAGAGACAAAAGAATCGGAATCGCAAACCTGAAAACTACCTGGAAAGTAGGTGACTGGACAAGGATTCAGAAGGAACTTCTGGTTGACGGCAGGGAAACAATTGATGTCACCAAAGATTTGAATCGGATGCGGTCAATAAAAAGTAATTTTGAAATTGAAGAAATATACCGCACAGGTAGGCTGCTCTGTGAAGGACTTGAGAGATTCTGTGAAGTTGCACGACCGGGTGTCCGCTGCTGGGATGCAGCCGCGGCAGCAGAAGTTGTTTTGAGAAGCCAGGGCTGTTTCTGGGGCAGGTCGAAATACTCGCTCGATCTGCATCCGCACACTATCCCCACTACTGTTGACAGAAGGTTTAGCGAGGATGACATCATTCTTTTTGAACTTGTATACACAGGACCATTAGGATATTGGGATGAGATGACTGCTCTGTTTTCTTTCAAACCGCTCCCGGATGATGTGAAGAAACAGCTTGAAGCTCAAGAAAAAGTCATTCAGGCTTGTGCGGTCGCCATGAGGGCTGGAGCAAGGATCGGAAGCATGCACGATATCGCTTCGAAAGTCTGGAAGGAAGAAGGCTTCAAAGTTATCGGCAAACACACCCCAAACTGCCACAGTATCGGACTTGATGACGAGGACGGGCCTTCATCCTGGTTCACTCCGGATGAGATCCTGGAACCGAATATGGTTCTTTCATTTCATCCCAGCACCCTGCTCGAAGGCAATAGAGCATTTCTGATATCGGACAACTTTTTGGTGACCAGCGAAGGTGCGGTGCCGCTTTCACCGCGAGAGTGGTTGTACAGGAAGATAGACCTTTAGAAATTCTGGTGAAAATGAACTCCATAATGATAAGGCGGTAGAGATGATGGATCGAAAAGCAGCACAAAAAAAAGAAGCTGGAACGGGTGTAAACACATCCCAGATATATGCCTTAATGCAGAAAGCAAAAAGCTATGAGAACCTGATCGCGCTCGGAAGGGGTGATCCAGATTTCGATACCCCGGAACCTGTATTGGCAAAAACGAAGGAGCTGTTACGCGGATCAAAACCCGCTTCCATTCCGGTAGAAGGCATCCATGATTTGCGCAAGGCGATTGCCGAAAGAGTCGAGCGCATGAATGGAATAAAAGTGGATCCCGATACAGAAGTCATTGTTACCAACGGCGGACAGGAAGCTCTTTTTTTGATGGTCCAATCCGTTATTGATAAAGATGATGAAATAATACTGCCGGAACCAAACTACAATACCTATAAGGACGCTATCAATTTTGCAGGAGGAATCCGTGTCGGCGTTCCCACCAAACGGGAAGACTCGTTCCGGGTGGACCCGCGCCTGGTGGAGGCGGCTGTTACCCCCAGTACGCGTGCCATTGTTCTGGCATCGCCGAACAATCCGAGCGGTGCAGTCATAAGCCCTGAGGACCACAGGGAATTCGTAGCCATGGCCAATCGCCACAATCTGAAGATCCTTTCGGATGAAATTTATGATTTCTTTGTCTATGACAATTTGGAACATGTAAGCCCCGCGACGCTACCTGGAGGAAGAGAACGGACAATCACACTGAACGCGGTTTCCAAAATGTATGCCATGTGCGGCTGGCGCACAGGGTGGCTGGTAGGTGAGGCGGAGTTGATAAAACCGATCAAGCGTTTGAAAGCCGCTATCAACGGTGGCACGTCGCTGATTTCTCAGTTGGGTGCTCTGTCCGCACTGCATACGGATGATTCGGTACCTCTCGAGATGAAGAACGCCCTGGTGAGGCGTCGGGCAATAATCATGAAGGGCCTTGATAGGATCAACATACCTTACGGTATCCCCCAGGGGGGACAGTTCATCTTTGCCGACATCAGCGGTCTGGAAATGGGTTCTCTTGCCTTCTGTGAATGGATACTTGAAAACTGCCAGGTGCTTCTATATCCCGGAGCGACGTACGGAGCAGCCTTCGATAATTCTTTGCGGATCACTTTTCTCCAGAACGAGAGCAAGCTGGAAGAGGCGATGAATAGAATTGAACAGTTCTTCAGAAGAGAAGACTTATGCTGAAGGGCTGTAACGCCTCGTCCCTACCCGCCTCATGCCTGCACAGCTTTAATCAAATGGTCACACACATAATCGATATCATCCTCTATTAACATAGGATCGATGGGCAGGGAAAGAATCTCTCGACTGATATTTTCAGTGATCGTCAGCGTTTTACTTCCGGGCAGATTGAGGTCCCGATACACTTTTCGTTGATGTGCCGGCGGGAAGTAATTCAGCGCCGCCTGAATCCCGTCCTCCCGAAGAGTATCGAAGGCCAGGTTTCGATTACGAACACGAAGCACAAATTCACGGCGCACCGGTTCAGATTCCTGCCGGAAGGATGCCAGCGAAATGCCTTCAATATTCTGCAGGCGAGATTCATACTGGCGAGCAATTTGTTTCCGTCTTTCTGTCCAGGCAGGCAGATAGTTCAGTTTTAACGCCACAACAGCGGCGTTCACAGGTGACATTTGCGAGTTTAGACCATCCACCTGCTGATCATTGCCGGTATGCGGGTTTTGCTTTGTTCCCGGGCTCAACCCATAACTGCGATACAGTTCCAGCTTGTCCCGCAAGGAAAGGTCGGCAGTGGCAACCATACCGCCATTCCCTATACCGCCAATTTGTTTGGTGGAAGTGGTGCTGAAACAAACCAAATCTGCAAAGGCACCCATAGGGAGACCGAAATCCCGGGATGCCGTGGCAAGAGCAGCATCTTCAACGATGAATAAACTATGTTGGCGGGCAATGTGCTGCAGTTGCTTGATATTCGCCGGATGACCGTACAAATCAACCGGCAGAAGGCCGCGGGTGCGCTCTGAGATCAAGGATTCCACCAGCTCCGGATTGATGGTGTAGTCAGAAGCTAGGATATCACAGAAAACAGGTTTGGCTCCGCAATTTACGATGGCACTGGTGGTGGACATGTCTGAGTTGGCGACCGTGATGACTTCATCTCCGGATTGCAGGCCGGCGGCCTTTAGGGCCAGGATCAACGCTGCAGTACCGGATTGCACTGCGGCCACGTGTTCCAGGCCTATGTATTGTGAGAACCTGTCTTCGAACTTGAGCAGCAAGCTGGGAAAATCCCAATAATCGCCAAATAGTGCGGGTTCAATGGCTTCCAGTATTTTCTCTTTGATTTGTTGATTGAAGTGGTGGGCTTTTGAACGGGGAACTTTCCAGGCAGCGGCTGCAGATGGACGGGCTGAAGCTGGTATGTTTTCCATGACCTGAATACCTTATTACAAACAAACCCGGAGGTAAAGCGAGCCTTTCCGCCGAAAAGCACGACTTTATTGTATATGGACTGAAAAGATGCTAACTTTTCACCTCAATCCAACAAGGAGGAGAACAGAATGAAAATATTAAAACCGGATCATATTTATTCCTCCCCGCGCTATGCGCCGGGGATACTGGCCGGGAATACGATCTACACCGCCGGGCGTGTGCCGGTTGACCTGAAAGGGGATATCGTAGCCCCAAATGACGCCCGCGCCCAAACCGAACAGATCCTGGATTGTCTAGAGGCCATTCTGGCCGAAGGTAATGCCACCCTTAGGGACGTGGTTTATATTCACACCTACTATCTCTACGAAGAGGATATGCCCACCATTTTTGACGTACTGCACGCGCGCGTGGGGAGCTTGCTACCACCCCATACCGGCAGCCATCAGATTAGTTCTTCCTGGGAACAAAAAGGTATTCGCCTGGAACTCGAAATAACAGCCGTGATCGAAAAGTAACACCCGGATTGGCAGCGGTGCGGTGCTCTATTGCAGCTCGACGGGGACGAATCTCCCGGAGTCGATTACCTGAGCGTCATCGAGCCACAGGCTCGAGTTGCGACAGCACAGTCCCAGGTGAGTGCTGCTCGAGATTTTTCCCTTGAAGTTAATATCATTGTTGCTGCCGAGCTCGATCTGGATATTCCCGTAATGCGCTTCGATGTCCGCGCCGGAAGTGCCGGGCTCGGGATTTATCGCCTTGATCAGCGCATGCCATTGGGCCCGTTTATCGGTGCCCCACGAGGTGTGCCCCGCCATGAATGCAGTGCTATCATTAAAGGACGCCAGGAAATCCCGCAGTAACAAGGCATCCAGCCCACCCCGTATATCGGTGATTTTGCCCTCGCGAAAGTCGATCTCCACAGTGGATTCCATGTAACGACCAAAGGAGAAATTCGCATCACCCCTGTCCAGCACGAGTCGGCCCTCCGTGGTGCCTTCCACTTGGGCGGTCTCCACCATGCCGGCGCCCCAGAAATCCAGATGGCCGGACTCATCGGCCACGCCGTAGTGGGCCAGGGCCGGACGATCACCCCGTTCCATGACGAGGTCAGTGCCGGCTTCGGATTGAATGCGAATCCGATTCGCACCGCCCAATAACCGAGCCCCCGCCTTGGTCCTCTCAATCACCTCAAGGTTAGCACGCAACCGGCTCAGGACCTCCAGCGGCTGAACGGCCATCAGTATTCGTCCGCCGTTTTCCAGCGCTTGTCCCATCCGTTCGTGATAGTGCAGCTTGTGTGTGGTCATATAGACAATCAGATCCGCCTCTTGCCAGGCTGCCCCCATCGCTTTATTAGGGAGGGGATGGTCGAAGGGCAGGATTTGCTTGTAGGCCGACGCACCGAGGTTTAGGGCAGCTCCTATACAAGCATCCGAATAGACGGGATTGAATGCCGTGTCCGAAATTACCAGGCAGAGCTCATCCCGTTCAAGCTTGCACATGGAAAGCTGGTACTCGAACAAACCCACCAACTCTACGGCTGCAGAGGGGTTCATCATGATTCGCCGGTTCGCCATGGTATATATTTGCCCGGAGGCAAGCACCTGTCAAGCCAAATTCTTGACAAAAATGATCATTCTACTTACTTATTATAAAGATACTGTCAAAGGGAGAAATATAAGAATGGCATCGGTCTCAGTTGTGCGCTATGAAAGAGAGGTATTAATGACGTTCTGCAAGGACTATCTGAATGCCCTGGGAGCATCGGATGAAGAGGCCTCAATTGTTGCGGATGGACTTGTCACGGCAGCTTCCAGATGGCATCCCGGCAAAGGTCAAGGCCTGGAAAAACTATTCCGCTTGACAATTCAGACAGTCAACGGGGGAATACGGAGTGGCGCTGAATTTGAAGTCCTGAAAGACACCTTCGCGGTTGCGCATGTAGATGGACACAAAGGTTATGGATATGTCATTGCTGCAAAAGCCATGAACAATGCCATCGAAAAGGCGAAAAAAGTCGGAATAGGAGCAGTTTCGGTTTGCCATTCAAATCATTACGGGCAGGCCGGTTTTCATGCCGAAACTGCTGCGAAAGCCGGCATGATCGGGATTGTTATGACCAACGCCAAGGCGGAACTCGCACCCTGGGGAGCAATAACTCCGGTTGCAGGCACGAACCCCTGGGGGCTTGGTATACCCCGCGACAATGGTTTCCCCTTCCTGCTTGATCTAGCGCTGTCCATGTCCGGAGAAGGAATGGTCAGATGGGCTTACCGTGAAGGCGTGCCGATTCCGGATAATTATATGCTCACCAAAGAGGGCAGACGAAGTACAAATCCCGCCGATTATATTGACGAAACCCCGGACGGTCTGGTTTTCCATGGCACACAGATGCCGATTGGTGAATTCAAAGGATTCGGTCTGGCTTTTTTCACCGACGTGCTGTCCGGTGTGCTGTCCGGTGTGCTGAGCGGATCTCTGTTCGGCACCGAAGTGTTCCAGGATATCAGCAATCATGACGTCGGGCATTTTTTCATAGCGATCAATCCTGATATTTTCATGCCCCATGATGAGTTCCAGCAGCGGCTCGATCAGTTTGTGGATATGTTTTATGCCGCCGAGCCGATCGATCCCGATTCTAGACTTTCCCTGCCGGGTGAGCTCGAATTCATCACTGAACAGGAGAACCTGAAAATCGGTATCCCCATTGATACGCGTACCGTGGAAAAACTGCGTCCCCTGGCGGAGGGACGCGGCGTACCCTGTCCGTGATAGCATGGTTCATGAGTCAGCCGAGCCGCAGAAAGCGGAACACCTGCTTACACCCATTTTTTTGGTACAGGTGTGGCATAAAGACCGACTTTTGAGTGTACGGTTTTGATATCCGCCAATCCCTCGGCTACTTTATACGTAATGGTGACCGGGTCTAATACGGGAACACCCAGTTTCTCTGCAAGCTCATCCTGGTAGCCGGACATAGAAGCACAGCCCATTACGATTACTTCCGCCCCGTCTTCACTGATCATTTTTTTCCCGAGCTCGATGCCGCGTTCCAGAACCTGAGCACCTTTTTCCGCGATTTCTACGACTCCCATGTTCAGAGCTCTTACCCCGGCAAATCTCTGTTCCAACCCGAGTTTTCTCACATGTTGTCGTTTTACCGATTCCTTGTGCTTTTTTTCCGTTAAAATGCTGAACTTGTTGCCCAATAGCAGTGCTATCGATAAGGTTGTTTCCTCGGTACCGTATATCGGTATGGCCGATCGCTCCCGCAAGGCCTCGATGCCGGGATCGCAAAAAGCGGCCAGTACAATGGCACTGAACCCTTTAGTATTCGCCTTTTCCACTTTTTCCAGTATGTACGGGTAGGCCAGTGTTTCGTCATGGTACGACTCTAATGATTCCGGACCATGGTCTATCTGTTCCACCGCATAGTCGACATCTTTTCTGGCGACCTTGTTCACCGCGTCCGCTATTTTCTGGGTCACCAGCTTTGAGGTATTGGGATTGAGGACTAGAATCTTCATGTTACTTCCTTGTTTTAGTGCAGCCGCTGCACACATCTTTCAATCTGCATAGGTGTACAACCGCCTCGGATTTTCAACCAGCATGGTGTGAACCTGTTGATCGGTCACACCAATCTCCTTCAATATGGGGACAAAATTCTTGAGGATATGTCCATAGCCCCGGCCCCCATAAGCTTTGAGACAAATCTTGATAAAGATATCGTGGGAGAGAAGGAGTCGCTTTTCATAACCGGCATCAATCAAGCGCTTCAGATGAACCGCATTCTCATCATCCGTTGGTTGACCGGTCCCCAGGCTCGGATAATACAGATCGGAACCGATCAGGTCGTATTCTATAAAGACCCCGCTTTCCAGCACGCTCAGTTGGTAGTCGAGATCCTTGCCGCTGGCGCACATGTGATCGATGATCGTATGTCCGAGATCCCCTCCTTCTTCTCGTACAATATCCACAACGCGATTGGCCATTCGGCAAAAACTGGGTTGGTGGATCGTCAAAGGCACCTGTGTCTGCCGTGATGCCTGCACAGCAGCTCGTAAACATTTGATCTCATCGTCGGCAAAATCCCAACTCACGCCCACCTCACCGATGATGCCGGCTTTGATACCGGTACCGTTTACACCCACGGTAATATCTTCAACCATTTGGTCCACAAGCTGGCTGATGGTCATGACTTTGACTTCGGGTGGATGACTTGTCTCATAATAGTATCCGGTGCCCATAATAATATTCACACCGCTGCCCTCACTCACCCGTTTGAGTTTTTCAGGGAAAGGTCCGATCCCGCGGCAGGACACGTCTACCGCAGTCAATCCCCCTAAGTCTCGAAAAATTTTCAGTTCATCCATGGCAACTCCCTCGTCCAACATCGAGACATTGTCCTTGTTGGCATAGGGATTGACCCGCAGCTCTTGATACATTGATTTGTCCACGGGGACATCCCTCAGATGGCGGGCGGATGCGTCGGGTTCGACAAACCAGACCGGACCGTCGACCATGATATGTTCATGCACCAGGGTGATGCCCAGTTTTTCCACTGATACCGGTCCGGTCACCGTCATAACGGTGTGGACAGCAGCAGATGATTCTTGTTGATTCAATGTTGTTCCCTTTTTTTGGTTTGATCTATAAAGAGAGCGGGAAACTCAAGAGTTATGTGGACGAGGTTTGACATCCCTCGCCCAAAAAAAGAAGGGGGTGATCAGGCTGCATCAACCGCAGCCTG
>Ga0114925_10000793_pt1 | contig 14769 bp, 15 predicted proteins | sample SumtaG_2_FD_87287 | JGI IMG/M metagenome (GOLD analysis project Ga0114925, IMG submission 87287) | Deep subsurface microbial communities from Indian Ocean to uncover new lineages of life (NeLLi) - Sumatra_00607 metaG | ecosystem: Environmental > Aquatic > Marine > Oceanic > Sediment | place... | reverse complement strand
CCTTCTATTACAGAGGCGATACTTTCATCACCGAAGGTCAACTCAACAAAGTTTTCGTTGGTCGGGGCTACCCCCAGCACCGAAGGGATGCGAGCTATCGCCTCTGCGTCATCCAGGGTAAGATTGGCCGTAGCGTAGCCGGGTGCCATTGCCGCCGCGCCCGGTGCGTCCGGATTTACAGGCGTCACGTAGAGTACATCCGTGCCCAGGTCCTCCAGGGTAGAGGTAACATAATTTTCCATCCCTGCTCCCCCCGCCATGATGGCGATTACCGAGCCAACCCCGATTATGATACCCAGCATTGTTAATGCGGAGCGCAGCTTGTTGGCGGTTAAGGACCTTATAGCAATAGCAAAGGACTCGATAAGTTTCACACTTAATCTCCTCTATAGCCAGAAGTGGGGATGGGGTGTCTAAACAACCTTCTCATCACTGATTATCTTTCCATCCAGGAGGCGAATGATGCGCTGGGTTTGATTAGCTATATCCATCTCATGGGTAACCAGCACCACAGTGATACCATCGCGGTTAAGCTGGCCAAAAATAGAAATAATCTCACCAGTAGCGACAGTATCCAGATTACCGGTGGGCTCGTCGGCGAGAATGAGAGATGGATTATTAACCAGTGCCCGGGCGATAGCCACCCGCTGTTGCTCACCGCCCGATAGCTCGGTGGGTTTATGTTTAGCCCGTGCTGCCAAGCCTACTCGCTCTAGTGCCTCCATAGTCCGCTTACGCTTCTGACTACCACCGCCATAGATGAGAGGCAGTTCCACATTAGCTAAAGCACTGGCGCGGGGTAAGAGGTTATACGTCTGAAAAACGAAGCCAATTTTTTTGTTTCTCATCTCGGCTAACTGGTTATCATTAAGCTGGCTGACATCAATCCCTTCAAGGGTGTATGTACCCGAAGTGGGTTGATCCAGAAAGCCGACGATGTTCATCAAGGTAGACTTGCCCGACCCTGAGACACCGATAAGAGCCACCATCTCTCCCTGCTTGATAGTGAGTGTTATTCCTCGAAGGGCAGGAACCTCTACTTTACCCATAGTGTAAATTTTAGTAATGTTTTCCAGTTCAATCATGGCCGTCATCCATAGTAACTAAAATCCTTTGACTTGCTACTAGCCAAAGAGTCCTCCTGAACCAGACGATTTTGTCTTCGTCTCTATCACTACCACATCTCCCTTACTAAGTCCGCTCACAATCTCGGTATTAAAACCGTCACTTATGCCGGTAACCACCGGTCTTTCCTCAATTTCCTCATTAACCATAACCTTTACTACCGGGTTACCCTGGCTATCCTGAGTAATAGCCCGGTTCGGTACCAGCAAAACATTACTCCGTCCCTCAAGAATGATGTCAGCGATGGCACTCATCCCGATCTTAAGGTTGTAGTCTTGTGGAATATCAAAACCAATGGTAACCTCATATAGTACCAAGCCACCCATCTCTATAGACAACGTAGAAATAGAGGTAATCTCACCCTCAAGCTGAAGGGCTGGTAGTGCATCCACCTCAATAATAGCCTTTTGTCCCGTTTCCACGTCGGCTATATCTATCTCATCTATCTCTACTTCTAGTTCCATAATGTCAGTGTCAATCAGGTGAATTACCGGCATGCCGGTAGGTGAGAAGATGTCTCCTTCTTCAGCATGAACACTGGTTACCTCACCGTCAAACGGAGCCGTGATAATCGCCTCATCCAAGTGTTTCTGGGCTTCAGCAACTGCCAATTCAGCGGCTTCAAGCTGCGACTCGGCAGCCTCTACGGCACCATCATCGGGGGCATCCTCCATAGCTTCCAGTTGCACCTCAGCGGCGAGTAAGCTTACCTCGGCGCTGGATGCCTCCATTCTCCATTGCTCCACCGCTGCTTCAGCCGTCGCAAGCACTACTTCTGCAGCAGCTATTTGCTCATCAGTTCCTGACTGCTGAGCGAGGTATAGTGCATCCTCAGCCATATCCTCTGCCTCCTCAGCCCGGTCAAACATCCATTCAGCATAATCCAGATAATCCTCAGCCAACTCCACTGCTGCCTCAGCACTGTCAATGTCATCATCAGAAAATGGTTCTTCAATTTGCTCCAGGTTGTATAATGCCTGGTCCAGAGCTGCTTGTGCCTGAGCGAAAGCCAGTTTCAAAGGGCCGGTGTCCAGTCTGGCTAGCACTTCACCCTCACTGACCTTATCACCCTCGTCAACATATATTCTGGTTATCTTACCACTGGTGCCAAAGACTAAATTTGCCTCATCAGAAGCAACTATGTTTCCGCTGCCACTGACACTAACTATCAAATCACCCCGCACCACGTCGATTAGTTGTTGGGTAGTCTCTTCTTGAGTACCACCGCAACTTGTGGCGCTGAGTAAAGCCAGACATAGTAATAGAATAGTACCTATTGTGCCCCATTTTCTCATTTCAAAACCTCCGTATTAGAAAGAGCATGGCATATGACTTATTCTTGGCGAGTCGCCTCGCTTGCTGCTTGCCTTTTCTTGTGTTCTTGCTCCCAGCGTTCCAGTAATGTAGGTAACTCCTGTTCAAAAAAGGCGTACATATCACGCATATTCTCCAGTCCTTGCCGGATCACGGGAGATTTGCCCTCCGTCAGCTCCAACCCGCGTTCAGCGAGTTGCCGAAATATCGTGAGCACCTCCACCTTTTTTCTTAGCAGGTGCTGTAAAGCACCGGGCCTGATACGGAAACAAACGTGCCGCACGCCCGGTAGGCTGAGTCGCTCAATCAGGCCAATCTGGATGAGGAGGCGGGTTACGGTGCTGATTGAGCCCTTACTGGCCGTTAAGACGCGGGTCAGCTCCTCCATGGATTGATGTGGCGGGTCGGAGATAAGGAGCCAGCCGAGAACACGTCCGGCCATCCGGGGCAAGCCGGTCTGCTCAAAGATAATGCCGACCTCTTCCACGAATTGCTTCTCTGCAGCCTGCTGTTTATCGTCCATCTCTTGTTTACTCCAGAGTTAGCTTAACTTACATTTATTATAATATATATTGTATATATTATCAAGACTGAACATTTTGAAATTCAGGTGTTATTTTGAAGTTGTGGGAGATAACCTTGCTTATTAAGATAACAACGGTGCACCTTCTAACGCTAGAGATATTTTATCATATTGAGGGCTCGTTTCCCAAACGAGCCCGTCTTTCAGCCAGATTACGCGGTCTACATATTTTTCATCCTCAGGCTCGTGCGTTACCATAACTATCGTCTGTCCTAAATCCTTATTCAGCCTTTTGAATAATTCCAGAACAATTTTGGCTGAGGTTGCATCCAGGCTTGCGGTTGGTTCATCGGCAAACAATATTTTGGGCTTATTAATCAAAGCCCGGGCAATGGCGGCTCTTTGCTGCTCACCGCCGGATACCTCATTCGGATAATGGGTCAACCGCTCCCCTAGGCCAACGATGGTAAGCATTTCTACGGCCCGCTTCTTATAATCTTTTACCTGAGCTAAACAGAGAGCAGGCAGGTAAACATTTTCCAAAATAGTTAGCTCACCAAGCAAAGAATACTCTTGGAAAACATAGCCCAATTCTTCCAGGCGAAACCTGGCCCTTTCTCTCTCGGATGATTTCAATACGTTTGTATCCTCAATGTAAATCTCTCCACCCGTCGGCATATCTAGAAGCCCAAGGATATGAAGCAGAGTTGACTTGCCGGAGCCACTTCTACCCATAATAGCTACGAACTCACCCGATTTGACTGTTATGTTGATACCTTTAAGGGCGTGGGTTGCGTTTGAACCCTGCCCATAAACTTTCTGTAAATTCCTCACTTTAATCATATATATTAATTCCCCCAGATACTCTTGATAATACTTTGCCGGATAATACTCAGCACCGGAATAAGTCCGGCAAAAATTGCGGCTAAAAGTAACCCCAACACAGCTTTTAGTATCGCTGAGGGCTCTATGCCTAAACTTACCAGCCCCAACGGTAAATCAAGCGGATAATTGGTGAAATAGGGTTCAATAGCAAAGTGCATAATTAATTCGCCGAAGATTATTCCAAGGACGGCATAGAATAAGGCTTGGATAAGGTAAGAAATAATAACGATGTTTGTCTTGATACCAATGGCTCGTAGTATACCAATTTGCCGTTTCCTGTTGAGCACGTTGATGTAAATCACAATAAACATGACGATAGCGGCTACTACCAAGCCAATACCATTAATAAGGGAAGCAATGACATTAAAACTTGAGACTATACCACCTGCGGCACCACCATATTCACGCCAGCTCCTGATTTTCCCATTGATGCCCAGTGTCTCAAGCTCTTCAATGAACCATCTCTCGTCGCCCGTTTGCTCAATCTTAACCAGAATCTGGCTGGCACGGTCGGCGAAAATAGTTCGCCCCAGAACCGATGTCAACTCCTTTGTGGTGACGAAGACTAAGCGGTCTGCCTGTGTTTCCCGGGCATGAAAAATTCCCTTTACACGATATTCCCGCTGAACACCATTTGGATACGTCAGCCGTACTTTATCACCAACTTGTACCCCCTCTAGAGTAAGAAATGACGAGCTTTGAGCGCTGTCTCCACCAGCAACCTCTATACCAAGGATAATTGCATCCCGGTCATCTGCCTCCAAATAACTGCCTTGAATAATATGTTCGTGAATCGTGGTTACATTAACTTCCTGGTTAGGGTCAATACCGATTACAGACCAGTTACCGCTCTTGCCCTTGTCTGCTGGTGAACCCTTGTCCTGCCACTGGTATTCAATAAAGGCGCTGCTGTTTAAGTGGGCCGAAACCCCGATTACACCTGGAATCTGCTTTATCTTGTTTTCTATTTGCTCTACGTGGTCGAGGTAGTATTCATCTTCTTCGGGGTCAATGACTACATTGGCAAAGAGGGTGTTAACCTGTTGCTTATTCAGGGTATTGGCTACCCCGGATAAGATTGAAGGGGTAAGAATCAGATTAGCAAAACTTAGGGACATGACCATGATAATCAAGGCCAGCGCCCACCGGTTTCCCTTAAGAATTGATTTATAGGCTAAGAATAGGGCTACCTTTAGATTTCCCATAACCTGTTCATCTCTTTTGCACTTAGATAATATTCAACTATGTAACTATTCCGCATTGGAAATATCATCCCAAAAAAATTTATCCAGCTATTTCTTTTAAGGTGGCCACTACTTTGCCGACGAGAGTCAGCAGCGTTGCTCTCTCCTCGAATGTTAGGCAGGATAGGATTTGCTGAACACGTTGTCGTATATAACTGTCGATGATTGTGTGCATTTCCCGGCCGACATCAGTGAGAGCTACCCGGACTACTCTTCTATCTTCTTGGTCAGACAATCTCTGCGCATATCCGTTGTCCACCAGCCAATCGACTATCCGTGTTGCCGTACTGAGCGGTACTGATAGGGCGCTGCTCAATTCCCCCATGGTCAGGTTACCCTTTTGCTGGATACTGTTGCTCACCCGGTAAAAGAGTTCGTGATTGGAAATGGTGTGCGGTTCCTTCCCCGGTTGTATCCCATTGAGACGCTCCTGCATTTGGTCAAGTTCCTTGTCTAACATGACCTCGAACTTGTTCCATATCTGCGTAAAGCCGTGAACGACGGCGGTTATCTGCTCATCATACAACTTCTGTTGGTTATCTTCGGCCATTAATTTTCACCATGCAATGTTTCTAGATTGAAAGTATATCATGGTCTTAAATAGTTGTCAAGTCCATGTATTAAGCTGCTTAGTGCATTCAAAAACATTCAGGGTAGCAGGTAGGCAATCAATTGGAGCAATACTATGGCTACCAGCGGGGAAAAATCTATCATGCCAGCCCGGGGAATGATACGGCGCAGGGGTGCCAGAACTGGTTCGGTAATGCGGTACAGAATGACAGACAGTATGTTTGTTGGTCGTGGTGAAAACCAGGACAAGATAGCCCGGATAACAATGGCTATGGTAAGCAGCTCGCATAGAAACCGGATAAGGCTAAAGAAAAATGTCATTGCTGCCTAATCCCCCAGACTTCTGGCTTTATTATGGGCGGCAATAATCGCCTGCAAAATCAGGTCAGAGAACCCTCTTTTTTCCAGTTGGTGCAGAGCCTCAGCCGTGGTGCCACCGGGTGAGGTAACCATTCTCCGCAACTCCGAAGGCTCTTTGCCCGACTTCTGAACAAGATATCCCGAACCTAACAGCGTCTCCAGCACCATCTCCTGTGCTATATCACGGGGGAGACCAATATGTACGGCAGCCTCCACCAGTGACTCCATGAAAAGAAAGACGTATGCCGGGCCGCTACCACTCACCGCAGTCGCCATATCAATATACTTCTCTTCAGCAACATAAATTTCTTTTCCCATTGCCCCCAGGATAGAGCTTACCTGGCCTCTTTGCTGTTTGGTTACCTCGGCGGTAGCTGCCCATACACTTACTCCCATGCCAATCTGGGCTGGTGTATTGGGCATAACCCGCACTATCAGGTTGTGGTTTAGTCCCAGACACAGGGTATTAATTCTTGTCCCGGCGATGATAGATATTACCAATTGATTTGATTTTAACTGACCGTTAAGCTCAGCCATTACCTCGGCCAGGTTCTGCGGCTTAATGGCTAAAACCACAATATCGCCTCTGGTGAGAACCTCAGGGTTACTGGCGGTAACATAAACACCGTATTCCTGTACGATGTGCTGGCGGCGCGACTCACTAACATCGCTAATCGAGATATCCTGTGGTGTGGCCAGCCCTTTGTTCAGAACCGCCGACAGCATTGCTTCTCCCATATTCCCGCCACCAATGAAGGCTATTTTCATGTCGGCTCCTTTTAGCGCACCACCAGATTTATCAGCCGCCCCGGGACATAGATTACCTTAAGGATATTTTTTCCCTCCAGATAAGCCTTTACCTTTTCCCTGCCTAGTGCTATCTCTCTGGCTTCGGTCTCAGTGATAGACATCGGAACAATAGTGCGGTCGCGCAGCTTGCCGTTGACCTGGATTACCAGAGTGACCTGCTCATCCCTGGCCAGTTCCTCGTTCCACTGCGGCCAGCTTTGATTATGAATGCTGTATTCATGTCCGGTTCGTTGCCATAATTCCTCGGTCAAATGGGGAGTCGTAGGTGCTAAAAGCTTCAGGAGAATAGTTGTGGTCTCTTTCCAGTCTGCGTTACTAACGACGCCATCCTCCCTGGCTTTAGCCAGATAATTAGTAAACTCCATGAGTGCCGATATCATGGTATTGAACCGCATCTTCTCCATGTCTTCGGTTACTTTCCGGATAGTCTGGTGAGTAATACGAGATAGCTCTCGTGTGGTTTTCTGCCTGGTCTCAGGAGCTACTTCTCCGAGAGGACTGTAGCCGCTCAATATCAGCTTCCATACCCGGTTCAGCCAGCGACTGATGCCGCTGATGCCGCTGTCATTCCACTCACCGCCCTGCTCCCAGGGCGCTACGAACATGAGGTAGGCACGTACTGCGTCTGCTCCCAGTTCGGAAACGTACCCATCAGGGGTAATCACATTACCTCGCGATTTACTCATCTTCTGTTTCTCAGCAATAATAATCCCCTGGTTGAACAGGCGGGTAAACGGCTCACCAAAGTTGATCAGTCCCATATCCCGAAGCGCCTTGATGAAGAAGCGGGCATAGAACAGGTGCATCACGGCGTGCTCGGCACCACCGGTATACTGGTCTACCGGCAGCCAGTATCGCGCCTGGTCAGCACCAAATGGAGCCGTATCACAATTGGGGTCGACATAGCGCAGGAAATACCACGAGGAACACATAAAGGTATCCATGGTATCCGTCTCGCGCTTGGCTGGGCCGCCGCACCGCGGACAGGTGGTATTAACAAACTGCTCATGGTATTTTAAGGGTGATTCACCGGTAGGTTTAAATTCGGCATCCTCGGGAAGTAATACCGGTAGGTCTTTTTCTGGAACCGGGACAATGCCACAGGCAGGGCAGTAAATCATGGGTATCGGCACTCCCCAGTATCGCTGGCGGGAGATAAGCCAGTCGCGGAGTTTGTAGGTTACGGTTCGCTTTCCCCACCCTTTCTTCTCCAGGAAATCGGAGATTGCCTCTATTCCCTGCTGGTTGGGAAGCTCATTAAACTGTTCTGAGTTAACCATAGTACCCGGTTCGATATATGCCTCATCCAGTTCCTCTCCCTGCCAGTCAGGTGGTGCTATCACCACTCGTATTGGCAGGTCATATTTTTTAGCGAAGGCAAAATCACGTTCATCATGAGCCGGTACTCCCATTACCACTCCCGTTCCATAGCTCAGGAGCACATAATCAGCAATCCAGACAGGTACCTTCTCCCCGTTAAGTCGATTTATCGCATAGGTCCCAATAAATACGCCGTCCTTTTCCTTCTCGGTCGATAGCCGCTCAATGTCAGTCTGCCGTCGCGCCTGGGTAATGTAATTCTCGACCTCGGCTTTCTTATCCGGAGTGGTTAACTTTGCTACCAGCGGGTGTTCTGGAGCCAGCACCATGAAGGTAACGCCGAAGGTAGTATCTGGGCGTGTGGTAAATACTCTAATATCTTTTTCCTCTATACCGGGCTGGTCAAGGGCAAAGGAAATCTCAGTACCGATACTCTTACCCACCCAATTCCGCTGCATTGTTTTTATCCGCTCCGGCCAGTCAATGCCTTCATGTGTCATAAGCTCATCGGCGTATTTGGTGATACGGAAGAACCATTGCTCTAAATCACGATGAACAACTGCTGCCCCACAGCGCTCGCAGAAGCCTCCCTCCACCACCTGCTCGTTAGCCAGTACTGTCTGGCAGCGGGGGCACCAGTTAACCGGAGCCTTAGCTCGATAAGCCAGGCCAGCTTCATATAACTTCAAGAAGAACCATTCCGTCCACTTATAATATTCGGGTTGGCAGGTGATAACCTCCCGGTCCCAGTCATAAATAGCCCCCATGCTCTTGAGTTGACGTCGCATATTGTCTACATTCTGCATCGTCCAGGTAAAGGGGTGAATTCCCCGGCTAATGGCAGCATTCTCGGCCGGTAAGCCGAAGGCATCAAAGCCCATGGGATGAAGCACATTATAGCCCTGCAGCCGCTTGAACCGGGCATGGACATCAGACGGCGCCATGGCATACCAGTGTCCAATATGGAGGTCTCCTGAGGTATAGGGGAACATGGTTAAGGCATACCACTTGGGTCTGGGGTTATCCTCGGTAACCTTATACAGCTTATCCTCGGCCCATCTCTCCTGCCACTTCTTTTCAATTTCCTGTGGGTTGTATTTTGCTGGCACTTATTTTCTCCCTGTCTATACAAAAGCCCACCGCCACCAAGTTGCTGGTAACAAAGAATCACCGCAGTGGAGCTTTTTAGAATGTTGTCATTGAGTTCTAACCCATTGAGCATAATTGTAGCAATAAAGACACATGATGTGCAACTTGGAGGCAGGAGATTGTTTGGTAACCTGTTTTCCTGACCCCTTTACCCAGTTACGGGCGGGGGAGTGTAAGTAAGAGATGGGCGAAGCCCCCCTCTAAAATCTCTTCCCCCTCTCCTTTGGCCGAGAGGTATGAAAGGTAAAACTTTTCCGCAACTTTTTCTTTCCACCCTCCCACCCTCGCTGCCATCTCATGAGGTCTGTATGTGTTATAATTTATCTATCCGAGTCGGCACTGTACACGGGTCGGTTGTGAAGGAGGGCTAACGATTTGCCGAATATGGGTAAGGCTGAGGTTTTGCAGCAATCTCTCATCTTCTCCAGCTTGAACAAAGAGCAACTGACTGAGCTAGCGAATATCGCTAACGAGCGTAGTTTTATGCCGGGTCAGTTTATATTCCTTGAGGGAGATGCTCCGGAGCAGTTTTACATTGTCCAGGAAGGCAAGATAAAAGTTATCAAACATTCATCACTGGGGAAGGAGTTTATTATTGCCTTTTTCTCCCCCGGTGAGATGTTTGGCGAGGTAGCGGTGTTTGAAAATAGGCCCTACCCGGCTTCCGCCCAGGCTGTAGCCGAGACTAAGGTACTTGGCATCAATAGCCGGGACTTCTTATCATTTCTGGCGACTAACCCTGCGGTAGCGCTAAGGATTATCAGTATCCTGGGAGGGCGCCTTAGAGATGCCCAAAACCGTTTAAGAGACCTGGCTGGGGAAAGAGTAGAGCAGCGCCTGTCCACAATATTGCTCATGCTGACTTCCAAGTTTGGTCCTACTCTCCCTTTCACCCGTCAGGAGATTGCTGATATGGCCGGGACCACCACGGAAACGGCTATCCGGGTGCTGGGCCGGTTGAGGGACAGTGGTATCATCCGTTCGGCACGAGGCAAGATAACCATCCTGAATGAAACCAAGCTCAAGCTGTTGAGCGAAGGCCCGCCACTAATATAAGACAGGAAATAATAGTGGCCGTTAATTAGCTGTTTCCCCCCATATATGATTTAAGTCATAGTCAAGAATGCAGTTACCCTTTATGCTAATAGGTAGATAAAGCATTTGTAATAACAACTGGGAGGTAATAGTAATGTATACTCGATGTCCGGGTCAGGATATGAGAAATCTACGAGTATCGCTACATAAATGCCCAGACTGTGGGGCTGAGGTTGAGATTTTCTCTGATGAAATAAAAGTGAAATGTCATAAGTGTGGCGCTAAGGTTTACCGGGAGAAAACCCCTTCCTGTATTGAGTGGTGCGCTGCGGCACGCCAGTGCCTGGGGGAGGAAAGATGGCGAGAGTTAAGGGGCGAGGACTAAGAATGTTAGCTGCTCCAAGTTCAAGGAGGTGTACTTATGACAACGAAGATATTAAGAAAGATTATCAGGATTGATGAGGAGAAGTGCGACGGCTGTGGAAATTGTGTCATAGCCTGTGCTGAGGGGGCTCTTCAGATTATCAATGGCAAGGCCAAGCTCATCAGCGAGAACTATTGTGATGGACTCGGTGCTTGTCTTGGAGAATGCCCTCAGGGAGCCATCATCATCGAGGAGCGAGCAGCTGATGATTTTGACGAGGAGGCAGTCGAGCAACACTTGAGAAAAAAAGAGGAAGCTGCTACTGAACAGCTTCCCTGTGGTTGCTCTTCGGCTACCGCTCAACAGTTTGAGAGGCCGAAATCGACTGAGGCTGCTCCCGGTACTGCTGTATACCAGCCGTCAATGCTTACTCACTGGCCGGTTCAGCTTACCCTTGTACCTCCTGCTGCTCCATTCCTTCAGGGGGCTGACCTGGTACTGGCGGCAGACTGTGTTCCCTTTGCCTACGCTGGCTTTCACCAGGACTTTTTGCCGGACCATAGTCTATTGGTGGCTTGTCCCAAGCTGGATGACTTTGATGCCCATCTGAGGAAACTCACCAGTATTTTACGTGAGTCCCGGTTGAAAAGTTTGACCGTGGTGCACATGGAAGTACCTTGTTGTTCCGGACTGGTACATATGGCAAAGCAGGCAATACACCTGAGCGGTGAAGATGTTCCTCTGAAGGAAGTGACAGTTGGTATCAGGGGTGACCTGAAGGCCTGAGGATTGTAACTTGGTACCGCAGCGACATTTTGACAAACTTATGGGTAGGTGATAGACTATCAATAGAAGGTGGTTCTTGTGTGAAAGTTGCTTCACTGGGAGCGGTGGCAGGTAGTATTAATAGAGTGGAAGCAATCTTTAGAATATTGATAAATGCGAGTTATTGCTGGCGAGGCCAAGGGGCATCAGCTTAAAGTACCAAAAGGAACTACTGTTCGCCCAGCTACAGATCTAGTGCGCGGGGCGATTTTTTCTATTTTGGAAACTATAGCCAGTGATTGGGCTCAGGTACTGGATGTATTTGCTGGTAGTGGTTCCCTGGGGATTGAAGCTCTAAGCCGCGGTGCCGGCTGGGTTGACTTTGTTGATCGAGAGTCGCGATGTTGTGCTATAATTAAGCAGAATCTGGAGAAAGCAAAGTTTGAAAATCGGGCTCACGTTTATTGCTGTAGCGCATCTAAAGCAATTTCCTTTCTTGACAAGGAGTATGACATTATACTAATGGACCCTCCCTATTCTGATTCTTCTATCGGCAATCTGATAACACAACTGGCGACTTCTAAACTAGTCGGGACAGACTCCACAGTAGTGGTGACCCACTCCAGCCATTTTCCTCTAAGCTCAACCTACGCTACGTTAAATCTCATTAAAGAGCGCCGTCACGGTGATAGTTGTATTGCAATATACCAAAAAGGAGGCAATCTTTGAACATTGCTATCTACCCGGGCACCTTCGACCCAATAACCAAAGGTCATCTTGATGTTGCCACTAGAGCCGCCAAGATTTTTGACAAGCTAATCATCGGAGTCTATGATACCCCGAATAAGCATTTGCTATTTACTACTGGGGAGAGAGTAGAGCTAGTCAGGCAAGCAATTGTGGGACTATCCAATGTTGAGGTTGTATCCTTCATCGGTCTTACCGCTAATTTTGCTGCGGAGATAGGGGTGAAGATAATGGTAAGAGGATTGAGAGCCAGTGCCGACTTTGAACGGGAGTTTGAGTTGGCAATGATGAACAGAAAACTTGCTCCTGAGCTAGAGCTGGTTTGCTTAATGGCTAGACTGGAATACCAGTTTCTTAGCTCCAGCTTACTTAAAGAGGTGGCCAGCCTGGGTGGTAATATTGATAACCTTGTTCCCGGGCATGTGGCGGAAGCATTGAAAAAGAAAGCTAAGAGCAAGGTGTAGACCAGATATTCAGAAAGGGGGATGTTATACCCAAAAACGAGTTGGTTTCTAAGAGAACAAAATCAGGAGGTTATCTAGATGGCGTACAAGATTACAGACGAGTGTATTAGTTGCGGAGCCTGTGAACCGGAGTGCCCAAATGACGCAATTAGCGAAGGGGAAACAATTTATGTAATTGATCCCGATAAGTGCACTGAATGTGTTGGTTCCCATGAGTCTTCTCGGTGTGTTGAAGTTTGTCCGGTAGACTGCTGTGAGCTTGATCCGGAGCATGAGGAAAACCAGGAACAACTACTGGAGAAGTGGAAGGGTCTGCATCCGGGTGAAACTCCGGCTGCTACCTAATATCGGCTCAGCCTAACATCATAGCATTAATTATTTGATAAGCGAGTAAACGCTTAGCTACTTAACGTTAGAGTTTGATTAATCTAGCACTAGGGAACGGTAGTGTGTTAGTTTGGTTTGGCATTTGTTGTTTCGAGACGCTGAATCAAGTTAATGTTTGCTTAAAGTGGGAGTACGCAGGGTTATTTCTTTGATTACCCTGATTCATATTACATATTACGTTGATTCAGGGTACTTGTAGCGCTTCTAAAGCTTTCCTTATAACCTATCTTCTCTCCCCACTGGCCTTAGCAAAGTTTTTTCTTTAGCTGGTCACTCGCGACGCCTTTGAGGCTGACCAGCTAACTTTAGTGCTCCCTGATGTCTTGGCAAAGGGAGCAAAATCCGGTACACTAATTTTTTTAGTGAAAGTCAGGTCGTTGTTCTAATTGTCTTAGAAAGGTGGAATTAATCCAGGCTAAATACCCTTACATATTCGGAGAAAAGGAGATAAGTCATAAACCTGAAACTGGTACTGGAAGAAACAGTCAAGCAGTACGAAGAGAAGACAGCGATAATCTATGGTCACCGTAGATTATCCTACGCTGAGCTGGATGAAGCCTCCAATAGGGTAGCCAATGCTTTGATTGAAATGGGAGTAGAAAAGGGTGACCGGGTAGCTCTGCTATTACCCAATTGCCCGGAATTTGTCATTATCTATTTTGGAATAGCCAAGATTGGTGGCATAGTTGTGCCGCTGAATATTAGATATAAGCTTGATGAGCTAGCCTCTCTGTTTAATGATTCTCAGCCAAAGGTGCTGATAGCGGAAAGCCATTCTCTGGGACTGCTGATTTCTGCTCTACCCCGCTTTGGATACATAGAGCATATCATAGACCTGGATGATAAATACCCAGGTCAATTTATCAGCTATCACCGGGTTATGACTACGAGTTCAGCACGCAGGGTTGAAGTAGCGCTAGAGCCCGAGGATACAGCTGTTATTATCTACACTTCGAGCCCTACCGTTAATCCCAGGGGAGTGGCGCTGAGCCATCGTAGCCTGGTCACTGAGGCGGCTATATCAGCTGACGGATTTCAGCAAACTGATAAAGATAAAATAATACTGTTTGCTTTACCAATGCACCACGCGATGGGCTTAGTAGGTGTATTACTAACTACTGTTTACACCGGTGGCACCGTGATAGTAGTACCGGGGTTATCTATCAAAGGTGTTATGGAAACTATTGAAAGAGAGCGGGGCACATTATTTATGGGAGTGCCCTATATCTATGCCTTAATGGTTGACATGGCAGAAAAGGATGGTATAGAGAGTGACTTAAGTTCTCTCCGCTTATGGGGTAGTGCCGGTGCTCCTCTGTCACATGGTATCATAAGACGATTCAAGCAACACTTCGGCATGGATCTTATTGATTTTTGGGGTTTAACCGAAGCTGCATGTCATTGTACCTGCCCGCCAGTTGATGGTACCGGAAAGTTTGGCTCGGTAGGGAAAGTCTTATCCGGCTGGGAATTGAAGATAGTAGATGATAATGGTAGAGCACTACCGACAAATCAGCGGGGTGAGATAATTGTTAAAGGTCCCATTATGCAGGGCTATTATAATAAGCTTCAGGCTACCGCTGCGCCAATTAAGAACGGCTGGCTTTATACTGGTGATATTGGCAGGGTGGATGAGGATGGTTACCTGTTTATCCTGGGTAGGAAGAAAGAGATGATTATTCAAAAGGGCCAGAATATATACCCTGG
>Ga0114925_10000791_pt1 | contig 14818 bp, 15 predicted proteins | sample SumtaG_2_FD_87287 | JGI IMG/M metagenome (GOLD analysis project Ga0114925, IMG submission 87287) | Deep subsurface microbial communities from Indian Ocean to uncover new lineages of life (NeLLi) - Sumatra_00607 metaG | ecosystem: Environmental > Aquatic > Marine > Oceanic > Sediment | place... | reverse complement strand
TATATGGGTGGTTAATACGCCCTTTATTTGTCCTCCTCGGAGAGCTCCCTGAGTAGTTCCTTGATATCCTTGAACTCCTTCATCATGGCCTGGAGCCCGGGGTTCACGTTGAAGGCCATGCCGGTGTCGTATCTTATCTGTTTCTTAATATGGAGTCTGCCGAGAATTATACTTGCGGGGACATATAGGGATCCGAAGGCGAGGCAGAACTGGAGTAACGTGAGGTCTCTGATTATCTTCTCGAGGAACAGGCTGTACGCTATTAGCACGAAGTTGACGAAGCTGAGGATGAATCCTAGGTAGGTTCCGTGGCCTTGTCTGAACTCGAACCAGCGTTCCTGGATCCAGCCCAGGAGGCCTCCGCGGCTGTATCTGATCTCCATGTTAGCTAGCTCCGTGCGTGCAGATATGGTCTGTAATTACGTGTGTTATTAGGAGGGTATAGCTAGTAATTACATGCCTTATCGCGCGCGCGCACACGTCGAGAACCTGGTGGACGGGGGCTCCCTGATCCAGTACAGCGTCTTCACGACTGCCAGTAAGAGGGGTGCGATAACGGTGTTGAGGCTGGCTGAGCATTATGGAGGGGAAGCCATCCTGTACAGAGCGGAGAGGATGGACCTCAAGTAAATGCATGAAAGTATTTCTAATTGGGTAAACACACCCAGGGATAGCCATATTCTTTAACTTCGTAATCTATACTTTGGAAAAAATCGCGCGCGCAGTCTTCTATCCCATAATGAGGTTCAAAGTATATCATAGGGCGATTTTTTGAAATTGTTTTCTCTGCGCCCTTTAGGACTTTCAATCCAAATCCTTCAACATCAATTTTAATATGGTCCGGTGGAAGTATAATACCTTCTGACACTAATGTATCGATTTTTTTTACTTCCACTATATCGGTCCCAATTACCTTTGCGCTATTTGATTCAAGGATATCGCTACTGAATGAACTACGAAGATGTGGTTCTGTTAAATAGAATGTAAGTATATCCACAGAATCTGACAACCCAAAATTGAAGCAATGGACATTACTTAATTTGTTTAAATGAACATTGTCAAGCAAGAAAGAATATGTAATCGGATTGGGTTCAAAACTATAAACTGAGCATCCACTTGTAGCAAGACTGAGCGTGTAAAGACCTCTAGCAGCTCCTGCATCGTAAACTTGATCCCCGTTTTTTACATGACATAAAAGAATTTCCAATAACTTGTCTTCATAATATTTTTTGGGTAAGGGAGGATCATACATATAAAAAATCCTACCATAAATTTCTTTTTTAAACGTAAATAATTTATATTTATAGTTTTTATAGCAGATCCATCTCCATAATTTATTCGCAATATTTTTCATCATGTTTCAGTATTTAGGTTGTAATTACGCCCTTTATTGTGTGAGCTCATCGGGATCCTCAGGATCCATGTACAAGTGCAGCAAGGAAGATCCAAACAATGCTAGAAACGAGGAGACAGAAAACTGGAGTGTGGAGATGCCTATGCGGAGTCCAAAGAAGGTCATGGTAGCTGGGAATCCCGTTGCTCCAATCATAGTTCCAGAGAGCTGGTATGTCAATGAGTAGATTAGCCAGGCCGCCAGACAGCCCCACAAGAAGTGTCACCAAGAATCCATCCACTAAACAAGCCTCCGTATGTAACGTAATAGAATCCGATATCCATATTTAGGCGCTAACAAACATTTTTGGAGCCAAGTATAGGGTTTTAGATATTTTTCCATTACTGCTTGAAATCCTTTCGTTTCTAAAAGTTCATAAAAATCTTTTCTACATGGATTTCTTTCAAGATGTCCATTAATAAGACGAATATTATGAGATGTAATTTGGTCAAGTGAAACTTTCATCTTCTCGATATTAGTGACTTTTTCAAATAATTTATCTCCCTTTGGAGTGTTTATTATCACTGCTGAAACTCCACGAGGGTCATCAAGTTCTTTTGGAACACCCCAGAAGTCACCAAGAGTTATATCCGAAACCCTTGGAATCCTAGCAAAAGGACAGTCATGGCAAATAGACCGTAAGTAGATGTTTCTAAAAAACCCGATCATAAATGGATCCACTCGTCGTATGCTAACATATTCTTCACCATTATTGAAAATTATCTTTGTACACCATTTTTTCCATCCAAGGGCTTTATCTCGGAAACTAAATTCTTTAATTCTGGAATTTTTGAGTTGGGAAAAATAATCTAGATATGACATAAAGACGGATTCAGATGGAACACCATAGCAGATGACCTCGCAAGTATAGATTTCTATTCTAGGGTTACTTTGAATAAATAGATTTAGGGCTGCAATCTGACATGGGGTTCCAGAAAACAGAACGGGTCTACCTTGGAGGGCAATAGAAACCGCCTTTTGATAAGAATCTCCAACATGGCTTTGAATGTATTTTGAGCCTCTCACAAGGCTTATATCTTCCTCATCTTCTATCGAGATGTGCTTAGTTTTAAAGGAGTCATCAAAGGCCACTCCGAAAACAACACCACCCTCTTTGAGAACTATTTTAGCTATTTCTGTGAAAACTCCACCAGATGAGCTCTTAATACGAGTGTGATCGTCCTTGGACCAGGCTGCGAATGAAACTGGAGTATCAAGATTTTCAGGTAATTTATTCTCTATTATTGGGCAATATCTTTGGCACACTCCACATTCTATGCACCTCTCATTATTTATAGAAGGAATTAAAAATCCTTCATCATTTAAATTCATATCTATAGCATTCTGGGGGCATATATCAAAACAGCCATAACAGCCAGTACAATTATTATTACCAATAATCTCTATTGCAGGCTTCATTTCAACAAATCACCTATCTTTTTAATGAAAGCATAACTATCTTCGTTCATTTTCTCTAAATTATGAGATAGTTTATTGTAATCCAAATTTACTTGAGCTTTTTCAGCTTTGTTAAAAAAGATTTCAAAATTATATTTAACTTTTTTAATGTTTATATAGTTACTTTCTAAAAGAGAAAAATCTTTCAAGAGATTATAAATCTTGCTTTCTGTTGTAAGGTAGATATCCGCATGGTCAACACTAATAAAAGGTATTTTGTTTTTTAGACAAAAGATTGTCCCATGAAAACGATCAGTAATACAAAATGTAAAGTATCTAAATACTTCGGCAAATTCAAACGGGTTTATTTTATTACCTAAATTAATATCAGCATAAGAGTTAAAATTACTTAGAGCTATAATTTGATACCCTTTCTTTTTATAATATTGCTGAACTGCTGCACTTAACTTTTTATCGCCCAACATTATCCCTAAAATTGGTTTATTAATATTTATACCAGAATTTATCAATTTTTCTATCACATTTGTCTTTTTGATTTTATACATAAATGTTGGATCAGGGAATTTCATTATCTTTTTTATATTCTTAATATTCAACGACTTGATCAAATTAAATGTATGGTTATCCCTTACACTAATAAAATCAAATCCTTCCAGTGAATATTTCATCCAAATTTTTTCATTTGTTAATTTATTTATATCCAGTCTATTGGCAGATACTGCAAATGTAGCTTTCTTACATTTCAATTTGGGATCAAGCCAGTATATATTAGGAAATGGCCGCGATTTAGTTATATTAAAAACTTCATCGCTCCCAATAATAATTAAATCATATTTGTCTTTAATGAATGCCATGGCTTTTTTATGATTATCTGTGATCAATTTTCTATTACTTAAAGTTAAATTATTTCTTATGAATATTTTAAAGTTTATATATCTTGAAAGTTCACTTATTAAGGCTTTTATATTCGGGATTTTTGTAACTATACTGAGCAAGTACATAAGTTCTAAACGCAGAAAACTATAATTTATGATCTCTATTTTGTCATTATAATAAAATTTTTTAAACGCATTTGAAAGAGAATAAGCTTGTAATATCGCACCCTCATTGATAACATAATGGTATGTGAGTATTCCTATTTTTCTCGATGGTTTTTTATTGCGCGCGCGCGCATACATATGATTCACCATTTATTTTTGCCCCAAATGGATCTGCTATAAAATGTCTTCTATCTGGTGTTGGAAACCATTTTACTTCATATTCTTTTTCATTTATGAAAGATTGAATAGGTTTATTGATTATACCAACATTCCATTGTCTTGTTGGAGAAATTAAAGCTGTTAATAACTTTCCAACTTTCTTCATCATATATTAACTCTGATCCATAGATGAAGTGTTATGTACACTTCTCTGTTTTGATTCTTATACAATAGAAACTCTAGTTTTTGATTTTTTCCTCTCTCTGTTACCTTGAATGTAAAGGGTATTTCCCATTTTTCGTTCTCGATTAAGAACATATGTTCTTCATGTATCAAGGATCCATTAAAAATGACTTCTAAACGATAGGTGAGGTTTTCATATTCATGATTCACGATGCCTATTATCACTTTTCCTTCTTCTCCGACCTTTAGATCTGTAGGATAGTCGGATGCTTCTCCATTCGGACCGAGAAGATAGAACTCGGTGACCCTTTCAGCGGTCTCCGGTTTTGCTATAATGTAAACTAGTGCTGCAGACGAAGCAATTATGGATATGATCAAAATTATGGAAAGAACTTTGTCCCAGTGTGTTCCTCCTAAAAATTCTTCAGCCCTAAACAGACGCTCAAGCGGAACTCTAAATCTTTCTTCAACTGGCAACCTTAACCGTCTAAACCATGCAAAAAATGAAAGGGAAATCGTAAAGGTTGAGAGAACAATCAATACGGGAATCAATTTAATGCCGAAAGGGGAATAATATAAAATCAAACCGAGCAACGTAACAATAGAAATACTCAACCCAAAGCTAAGTGCAACTCGCTCTATCACCCCTAAATCATCTCTTCTAGGAAATAATGCTGTAATAAGTGAATATCCAGGTAGAAAAGCAACCAAGATTGACCCGAGGACAAGCCTTACAGGTGTCTCGTTTAACTGCCAATACAAAACTAAAGGTATACATAATAATGTTAAAATAATGCTAATTAATATATCGAGTTCTTTCAGGAAACGTTTAAACATATGTGTTCATCTCATAAAATATTTGATTTTCAAGCTATCTCTGTGTTATTATTATCACTATATCTTCGTTCAGACTATATATTTTTCCTTGAACTGATGGATTCGTTTCTATTTTATATCTGAAATATCTAAAAGATTTCAAAGCTGTCCATCCTCCAATGGCATTATAATTAGTACGATAATTAATTATTATAATTTTTCCATGAGAAATATCATCTCCTGTATAAATTGCAAGAATATCATCACCACCTAAATATCCTCTAGTTAAATTACGGTCAAGATAACAGAATTGAAAATAAAACCAACTTGATGTCAATTGGTCAGGAAAAAAAACGTCACTAGTTACATATCTTGAGACCCAATTTGCAGATTGTCGAATATATGAATAGTCATCTTTTTGAACAAGTCCACTTTGATGAGAAAGTGATATTACAGTAAAATTTGTGATTACTAGGACTATCAAAGCAGAATATACTAATTTTCTATACTTAACTCCTTGCCTATTATGATTGCATAAAATAGTGATTGCAACGATGGAAGGGAAAAACAACACTGTAGCTGCAAGTCCACCGATTGCTGCTCTGAAAACTACAAAGAAAAATGCAACACCTAAAAGTGACAAAAATAATCTGTTAGCATTTTGACCGCCTTTTTGTAAGTCCTGTTTGTATATTGTTTTCAAACTCAATAGTGTGAAAAATGACAATGTTGCATATTTAAAAATGGATATTGTCATTATTTCTTTTGGGATTGAAATTGCAAATTCTTTGATGATAATTCCTTGAGAAATAGATTGTCCAAATAAATATTTGATAAATATAACGAAGGATTTTATTACATTTGATTCCAAATTAATGCCCCTCATAAGGGGAATATACGTATTGTATACAAAACGCATTAATCCAAACTCAATGATGAAGGGTAAACTAATTAATATAAGGATTCTTTGATTTTCAATATTTCGGAAGGATGATTTCCTTACACCAATGACTAAGAACATAATAAGGAAACAAATTGTGTGAAATGTCAGATTATATGATATGAAAGGAAGTGCTAAAAGTGATATAATCATTAATAAACTATACTGCCACTTTGATCGGTCAAATAAAACCAGCGATAATATTACATAGTATGTTATTTGTCCCATCCCAGCTGCCCACATAAATATACGATAAGTGCCTATGCGACTACTACTAAACATGAATAAAAGTAATAAAGTTGCCAGATAGGTTTTTCTTTTTGATAAAATATAAACAAAGATAAAAAATGTGAATGTATAAGGAACCAAGAGGATGGGTGTTGTAGAGATGGATATACCCGAAATACCAGATATTAACATCAATTCTGCCACAAAGATGTAAAAACCTGGAACTTGATCAAAGAACCATTGAAATCCAGATAAGTCATCATTATCATTCAAAATCATCCAAGAAATCCCAATATGTTTGGGAGCAAAATCGTCTATAGTATCAGAAAGCATATAGAGCAGAATGGTAAAAAAGAGAACTAAAGTAAGTATCATTAACAACTTCTTATGTAATTTATTCAAAGTTTATTATCAAATCCCCATATTTTATTAATTAATCCAGAATATAATTTTCACATTATCCATAATATATTTGTATAAATCTCTGAGCTGATCTGTCCCACGTAAAATAATCTTCTACTGTCTTTTTGGCGTTTCTTCCCAATTCTTCTGCAAGTTGTTTATTTTCTAGCAAGTACTTAATTTTCTCAGCGATTTTATCAACGTTTGGCTCAACCAAAATTCCATTTTTACCGTTTTTTATTGCTTCTGGGATTCCGCCGACTCGTGTTGCTATGATTGGCTTGACCATCGACATTGCCTCCAAAAGGGCTATTGAAACCCCACCTTCACCCAATGTAATATGTGTGTAAATATCACAGATTGATAAAGGAACAAAAGGGTCACTAACATCCCCTGTGAAAAGAACATAATCAGAAATACGATTATCTTTAGCAAATTCCCTTAGATCACTAGAGTAGAAACCTTCCCTTGTTAAAATTAAGAGTATGTTTGGATATTTATCTTTCAATTTTACGACGGCTCTCATTAATATTTTAGCACCTTCTGCCTTATACTTTAGTGCGGTTAAGCCAAGTCCTAACAAAATCTTAAATTCGCGCTTTATATTGAATTTTACACAAAATTTTTTAATATCATTTTCAGGGACTTCTCTCGATTTAACACCTGCGTAGGTTATCGCGGTCTCCCCAAATCTCAATCCCCGTATTTTAATTATTTTATTTTTCAATCCTTTTGAGACAAAGGTTACACAATCGCATTGAAATAAAAGGTATTGAAAAAACGCTTTGAAAATTATAGGTAGGTTTTTGATTGGTTCAGTATGAAAGGTAGAAACCAGTCTACATCCGTAGATCTTTTTATAGACCACACCAGGTAAAAGACTATACCACGATCCTTGGGAATGAATTACCTCCGGTTTCATCTTTATTAGGACAAGAAACGCCTTCATAGGAAATAAAAATCTACTTATTTTTACCTGGCAATTTTCAGGATCATTACCCTCCCTGAAGATTACTCTAACATCGAAATCTTTCATCTTTAGTGAATCAACCAAATTTACAAGGTATGTCTTAATCCCTCCACCGGGGCTATTTTTCCAATAGTTCGTGATTATGACTAAACTATTGATCATTGCTAATCCACATTAAAATTAGATAAAATTTTGGTCCAAGTTATTTTCGCATTATTTTCTAAATCTTTAAAATCCTTATAAGCATTCAATTTTAAACTTAAATAAAATGATTCATTTAAAAGCTGTTTTAGAATTGCTTCCGCATAGGCATTATAATCTTTATGATTATTTATTATTATTGAATTAACATTGTGTTTTGCAATATCAGTAATATCACCACAATTACTTATTATACATGGAACTCCACACATTTGTGCCTCAAGAAATACATTTGGAAAACCCTCTCTTTCGGATGTCAATACAAAAACTTTTGCTCGATTGTAATAGTATTCAACGTTTTCTTTATATCCAAGAAAAGTAACGATATCATCTATCCCTAATTTAGTAGATAGAGTTTCAAGTTGATTTCTACTTGGTCCATCGCCAACAATTATTGCAGTAATATTCGGTAATTTCTTCTTAACAAGAACTAGAGAATATAAAAAAGTTTCAACACATTTTACTTTGGCAAGTCTACCTAACCAAAGAATATCAAACTTCTTTGATGACTTTGAATTATAAAAACGATGTTTATTTGGAGGATTAATTATTGGATAAATTTTATTTTCATTAAATCCTTTATTTTTCAGAAATTGTTCAGTAATTGTGCCGGTTGTAGTAAAAAAATTAGCCTGTTTAATTAAAATAGATAGTAGCTTTCCATGAGTAGTTAGATCTTTGTTTATATCTACACCAATAGGACTGCCGCCCGAAAATAACTCGATTGGACCTGCAATAAAATTTATACCTACCGGTTTTTTGGTGAGTTTTGCTACAACAAATGCTAATAACCCGTGTGGAACAAGTAAATAACCCATGATACACGATGGATTTTTAAATATCGATAGAATGGTTAAACATACTGCTTCGTAAATAACAGCTAGTACGCGATTAGATCTTAAGGTTTTAGGTGGATTATAGTATCTTACTTTTTTAATATTGGGTCCAGGTTTAAGTGAAACAAGCATTATTTCATCAACAAAAGGAACTTGGGTTATGGGTGTAATCAAATGATCTATAATACTATTACCTTTATTACCCATTTGGATTAACAATTTCAAATTAACTTTCTCAAATTAACTTTCTCAAATAGTTTTTAGATAAATGAATTAGATATAGAGGCTCATAATCGGTTATATGAGAAAAAACATGATGAAACCGCTTAATTTCATTTATTTTCTTAACTTTATCCAGACTATGATCATATCTTTTTTGATATTGGACATAACTAGTACTACGCAAACATTCGTAATGTAAATTTAAATCTTCAAAATGCCTTTTTAATTCATATTTATATACAGGAGAGTATTCGTCATCTATATAAAATGGAGTTAAAGAAAAATCCTTAATGCCATTAGGTTCAAGTATAATATTCAAAATAGCAGTATACCTTGTGTTTTGTAGAAATGTAAAATCAAAAATAAAATTACCCAAACTATATGCAATCAAACCACCTTTATAAGATTCAATGGGCTGAAATATATGGGGATGATGACCCAATATAATTGATGCTCCACTATCGATAAAACCATGTGCAATCGATATCTGTTGCATCGTTGGATAAAAAATATATTCATCACCCCAATGTAATGAAACTATAACATGATCTGAACTTTGTGACAATAAGGCGATGTTTGATTTAATTTTTTCTATGTTTTTAGTATATGAAAAACCAGTAACATCAGGAACTAAACAGTATGCTAGAAATGCTAAAGTCATACCTTTTTTTCTGACAATTTTTTCATGGCTGTTAAAGATATTACTAGAGAAGCCAACAGTATCAATGCAATGTTTGTTCAAAATTTCTTGAGTATTTTTAGCTATTTCAATACCATGTTGAAGAATATGATTATTAGATAAGGACATAATATTAAACCCTGAAATATTCAAACCTTTAACAGAATCATTTACTCCAATCATTATCTTAGAATTAAAAGTTCTCTTAGAGTCATTGTCTGAAAGAGGCGATTCAAGATTACCAAAAACTAAATCAGCATTTCTTAAGTGTTTTTTTACATTTCTAAAAAGATATTGTGAACCTTTTGATTTAATGAGTGAGTTTACTCCAAACCCTAGGCTTATGGGACCGTCTCCTAACATAATATCCCCGACCGCACGAATGGATATTGTAGTCATTATATTTCACCTATCTAATTGAGATTTTATGTTATTTATGATGAACTTGTACTTTGCAGCCCCAGTTCTCTCGATTTTATCTACAAATTTAAATTCGATATGCCAGGCTTGGCTCTTCGTTTTTATGATTTCTCTGATCTTGTTTAATTGCCTCTCGTCAAAGTCACCTTCTGGGACAATCCTAATAACAATTGTATCCAGTTTTTCCTGGGTAACTTGATATTCCTTTATTCCGTTACAGTATTCCCAAAATATATAAAGAAAGAACCATCCATGAACGTTTTTTCCTTCTGGGGTAACTAAAATATCCACGCTTCTTCCAACCAATTCTTTTAGCAACTTGTAAGGCCTTCCACAACTGCAAGAATCATCGATGATGTGTCCTACGTCCCCCGTATCATATCTTATGAAGGGCATAGCATAGTTGTAAAGACTCGTCGCAATTATCTCTCCCTCACCATTTTTGAGTTGGTTTCCTTCTTTGTCCACGACTTCCATAACTGATCTTTCCATACTTATATGAAGACCATTATGTTCTGAGCATTCATTAGCGCTTAGGCCACCATCATTTAACCCATATCCATCATAGACATCACAACTAAATACTTCTTCAATCTTCTTTCTCATGTTCTGATATAGATTCTCTGAGGTTGTGAAGACGGCTAAAGGTAAATGACTTCTTACTTTATTCTCTTCAATCCATTTCGAGAGGAAGTATATTGAGGATGGATAACCATAAATGAATTTTGGTTTGAACGAATTTATTATATCAACATATTTTCTCATCTCATCTTCACCCATATCGAATGAAGAGAGTTTCCGTATATTCCTCACGGTTTCATGACTCTTTGATGCGAGATACGATTTTTTCCCTATATCCAATGATGCTCCTCCTAAAAACACCATCCTATCTCCTAATTCATAACCTCCGTAACCCCATCCCCGATACATCAAGGCACCATGCAAGAACCTATCAAATTTTGATATTCTATATCGCAATGGAGTTCCAGTTGTTCCTCCAGTAGCTCGATTATAATATTTCATTTCATTAAGATTTATTGGTTTGAAATCTCCCCAGTTTTCTTTTATGACTGATTTGTTTATTATAGGAAGTTGTTGTAAATCTTCTATCCGCATCATATCCTCTGGAACTAGTTTCAAATCTTTGAAGAGTTTATGATAATAAGGAACATTTCCATATGCAAAACTAACTAATGAACGCATTTGCCTCTCCTGTTCCTTTATCAATTCTCCGTAAGTTTTCCATTGGTGTTCTAGTAATTTTTTGTATGTGGGATAAAATTTCCTATCCCCCACCTGGTGAGCCAATATAAACAATCTTTTTCTAAGCATTATTACACCCTTTGAACAAAATCAAGTACGTTATCTATGATTACTCTTGTAGTATCTTCCCATTCTGTCTTTATGGCTTCCTTAATTATTTTCTCAGTCTTCTTCTTAACATTATTTTCGATTATGTATCTGATCTTTTCCAAAATCTGATCAGTCTTATCAGCTTCTACTCTGAAAAGGCATGATTTATCCTCAAGTTCTTTGTTGATGGACATTATCCTTCCTCCCGTATAGATACTCGGGGTACCAACCAGACAAGACTCACGAGCCATACTGTCTCCAGACGAAATAGTTAGTGAAGCAAAATGTAATAGCGAGTGGATATCGCTAACAGGTTCTTTCAAAATTGTGCATTGACCCTCAAACCTATTCTTTAAAGCTTTATTTTCTAAGGATAAAACTACTTCAAGACCCATATCTCTCAAATAGTGACAAACATTAGCCAATTGTCCCTGGATCAGATTGCTATAATTTAGACTAGAACTGCTAACTTCCCTTAAGAATACATACTTTGAAGGTTCAATCCCATATTCTACCAAAACCTCCTCGTTGGGAATAAAATAGTTGGGATGTAGATATGATAATTCCTTGAAACCGCTATACTTCACAATTTTTTTTCCCATTATTGGACATTGCGATGGAAATACAATTCTGGTAGCAAAAGGTTTGAAGGATTCAACTAACAATTTATACTCAATATCATCATAGAAAATGACCGATGGCTTTCTAAGAAAATAAGCAGCTTGAGCTATCCCATAAGAACCTACAGATGTAACCAAATCGAAATTAGTAGCTCTTAAATATTTTATCAACATTTTTGTTCTTTTTATAAGGCAGAGTGCTTTTCCTACTAGTGAAGATTTGTATTTACCAATGGAAGAAAAAGGCATTCCTTCATATTCTTTTTGAATAATTGAGACAACGCTAGGACGGGGTAGAATAGTTAATTCACAATCAACTCCATAATCGAGTTTTAATATGCTCAAAGCATTCTTGAAAAAATTGATATGTGCAGGATGACAAAGATCTATTACTATTTTCATTTTCTTTATTCACTAAATCTATTATTTGATTCTCTGATCGATTTAAAAAGAATAGGCATTATATTATTTTCTTGAAATATATTTATGAGATGATCAATATCCTTTGGAAGGCATTTACCATTATATTTTTTTCCAAAGAATTTGGTTCCCCAATTACCTCCCTCCCAAAATCCTATTGTATTAACTTGGTCAACAAGACTAGCAATTTCTGTCGTATTAAGTTTCAATTTAGAAGACAGTTGATTTATTTCATTCCAAAAGGTAATGATCGTAGCTCTTAGGGAATTAGAAGTGATCTTAACAAGTTCACTTGTTGTAGGATCTGTAATATATATGGGTTTATTAAGGGGTTCGTAAAGGTGTTTTAGTAATTGTCCATGTTTTGGGCAACATTGACCTATAATTATTCGGCTTGGATTAAAGGCATCATAAAAAGCATGTTTCTGTCGGAGAAATTCTGGGTTATGACATATATGAATATTATTTTTTTCAGATAGCTTTTTTGTTTCACCGGGTGCACTAGTTGATTTAATGACATAAAGACCTTTAACATGGCTTTTAATGAGCATTTGTATTACATTCTCAAGATTATTTTCTGATGTGCAGATAAAAGTAATATCTACATTTGAATATGGTTTACGGAGAAATTTAATATATGATGGGGGATTTTTTTCTATTATATCATATGCATATATATTATGATTAAGTTCATGAAGAAGCTTGGCTTGAGCCATACCAACTATTCCTAAGCCTATAATCTGTACTTTCATTTTGATTGCGCCATATAATTTTTATAATTTTTAATATATGTTTTGAAGATAATTAGTAGCGTCTTTAGTGAATAGTCGATTATGTTTGATGTTACTTTTGATTTGCCATGATTTCTATGATTTGTTTCTATGGGAACTTCTTTAATCGTTTTGCCTTTAAGAGATAATTCTATAATCATTTCTTGTACATATGTTTTATCTCCCTCTAGGTTAAGAGCCATAATAGATTTCTGATTTAATGCTCTGAAGCCACTTTGTGAATCTTTTATTCGCTTTCTTATTAATATGCTGACTATTAAATTTAATATTCTATTACCTATCCTGTTAATTGATTTCATATGATTATCCTTTTTCAACCTTCTAAAGCCAATGACGAAATCGGCTTCACCTGACAAGATTGGTTCAATTAACCGTGGAATATCACTTGGATCATGCTGACCATCTCCATCAAGAGTGACTAAGAAATCGGGTCTAATCTTTTTAGCATAATTAATACCGGTGCGCATGGCTGCGCCGACGCCCATATTTTTCTTATGCTGTAATACTGTTACTCCAAGTTCATAAGCTATTTTTGCAGTATCATCTGTAGATCCATCGTCTATAACAATGATTTTATCCACATATTTTGATGTCTCGTTTATTACATCAGCTATTGTCTTCTCTTCTCCATAAGCGGGAATTAAGGCGACGATTATTTTTTTTCCCTATTTAATTTTTTATATATTTCATCTGCTTTAATCGCTCCTTTCAATAGGGGAGAGTTAAGGAGATTCCATAAATATCTGACATCTTTTGGCAGGCAATGGCCTCCTATGCCGTCTCTTGCCTCTAGGATATCGATGTTCCATTTCGTGTTGCAGGCTTCCCTTAATTCCTCAAAGGGTAGACCAAGTTCATCGCAGATTGTCTTCAATTCTTCTGCGAAGGCAACCTGGACAAATCTATAAGCGTTCTCGGTGACCTTGCACATCTCGGCAATCTCTATTGAGGAGACATCCATTACGGGAATCTTCTGCCTTTCATAGAAAATCTTGCCAAGCCTATAGCTTTCATCGTTTAAGGCTCCAAAGGCTCTTGTCTGAACTATTCCATAATTTACAACATCTCCCTCCCAAAACCTGTGAGGGCAATGCACAATTTTATTCAAAGAAAACTTTTCCGATATTTGCCTACATGTACCCATCGATATCGTAGACTCTATGCATATCAAAGATTCAGGATTTACCTGGGAAATCTGGTCACATACATCATAAATATTCGACATATCAGGAGTATCATCATCATTTATACCGGTGCTCACAGCTATCACATATAAATCGGCATAAGGAATCTTCTCACAGGTAGAATTCAAACCCATCCTATTCGCGTTCTCCACTGCCTTCGGATTAATGTCATAACCTTCTACTTCATAAAACTTGGAAATATGCAAGGCTGTGGGGAGGCCGATAACTCCGAGGCCTAGAACACAGATCCTACCCATCAAGTCATAGGATTCCCTGTAATCCGTAACGACGACAGAAATCGGTTTCTGCTTCTTAAGCAAGCTAGAGGACTTCTAGGATCTTGAATGAGACTATGAACGTGAACGAGATGAGCAGCGGCAGTATGCCTATGGTGAGGGTTCTCCCGAAGGCCACGAGGGACTTCCTCGAATCAGCTGACACCAGCTCCTTCAACGCCAGCAGTAAGATCAGGAGGACGGTGGACATCGCACCCAGAGTGGCTCCTGCGGATAACGTTGCTACCGTTATGGTGGTGGTCACCG
>Ga0114925_10000790_pt1 | contig 14822 bp, 6 predicted proteins | sample SumtaG_2_FD_87287 | JGI IMG/M metagenome (GOLD analysis project Ga0114925, IMG submission 87287) | Deep subsurface microbial communities from Indian Ocean to uncover new lineages of life (NeLLi) - Sumatra_00607 metaG | ecosystem: Environmental > Aquatic > Marine > Oceanic > Sediment | place... | reverse complement strand
GGAGCAACATGAATTTTATGAAAGTATTTTTCAAGTAAAACAGAATACCTTTTCTCTGAAACTCCGTTTCCTACACTCTTCTCAGATTGTATTTTGTCTAATTCATCCAAAATGTCCTTCCGTTTACCATAAACCTGAACTTTACCATTATTCAAAAAGACGATATTATCAAAAAACTGGAGTGCTTCGTTACTTGGATTGTGAATTGACACCAAGTTTACAGTTGATTTTTCACCAGGAGGTCTTTTTTTAATAACTCTCAGGGCTTTGATTATGTTTTCATGATCTAATCCTGAAACTGGCTCATCCATAATCATAAATGGTTGATAAGACACTACTTCCCTTGCTATTGCTGTTCTCTTCTTTTCTCCTCCCGATAAAACACTTTTCTCCGGTTCTCCGATTTTCTTCAAAGCTTCGCCAAGTAAACTCAATTTTGCTAGAATATTCTCAAAGTAATTTTTGGTTTTTATCCTTCTTTCATAATTTCTTGAAAGCCAGGAGAATCTTATTTCCTCAACCACTTTTGATTTTGGATTCATAAAATCATCTTGCTCAATAACACCACGTAATCTGTTCAATGGAATGTCTGTGTGATTATACCCGTTGTATTGAATTGTTGTTCCGGTTAATTTCCCTTTCATCTTCTGTCCAGCAATGATATTCAATAATGTTGTTTTCCCACATCCTGATTTTCCCATAATAGCAGTAGTACCAGCAGTAAAGTACAAATTAATATCTGATAAAATTATCTTCTTTTTTTGAAAAAACCCACCAACTTTGTACTTGTCAACGTTCACATAAATATGGTTATTGCAGTTTGAGTACTTAATTATATTTCGATCTCTAGCCGAAAAAATGATGTACCTCAACTCATTTATGCAACAAAGAAGTAACGCATAGAAAACCAAACCAATAATGATAAGTGCCAGCAAATCGACTGTGTATCCCATCCACGACAACTCAAGTAAAACTGTTACTTCTGTGTAATTAGACGGCTCGATGATATAATTCTTTAAACAATCTCCGCTTTTGCATTTTAGAGGTATCACACCAGGAAAATTGTGAGGCTTAATGTCACAAATTCCCTTGTCAACTGTACATTTAACCGTTGATTGTCCTTTTAAATTTTCCAACTGATTTACCAAGAATTCGATGTTACATCTCATAGAACCAACAACGCACTCACATTTGCTCTTTTCAGAAGTAATAGTCAACAATTTGGTAGTTTGATCGTATTGTTGAGTTATGTTGTACAATGTACAGTTGAAAGTTTTGTAAAAAACTTTTTCGGTTGGAGAAACTTCTTGAATTCCCCAAGCTTCAACATAACCGGTTTTTTCTCCATGATAAAATCCTAGTTTTATGTACTCTCCAACTAAAGCGACATATTCTTCGTCATCGACTTCACAATTGTAAGTTTTGAATTCGTTCATAAATAAACTCTTGTCGCAAACAGGAGCAGTTTTTTCTCTACACACAGCATCGGTTTTACAAATATTACATTGTTTGCCTTCCCATCCGTTGTAACAAACGCACTCAGGTTTAACTTTCGGATCAATACGTCCATTTTTACAAACAAATGGATATTTCCCATAAATAGAACCGGCGTTAATAGAGTTGTAAGCTGAAAATAATACAAATATTGCTAGAAAAAACATAATTTCCTGTGAGTGATCCCAAAAGAAAGAGAAAGAAAAGAAGAAAATTCTTTTTTTTTTTTTTTGTATCCCTGTTCTCCCTTCAAATAGATATTTTCAATTTACTATATTTGATGCAAATATTAAATGTTTTTTACTTTTTCTTTTTTCAGATCCCTTTTTATAATTAATTAGACAACAAAATATGAATAATATTTGACAATAAACCTACAAATGTTTTTAACAAAACAAATTCGTGAATCTTGAGAGAGAGAGAGAGAGAAAGAGAGAGAGATTATGCAATATTTTTCAGGAGACCCAGATTACACGTTGTTTGTAGATGATTTTTTCCCACCAAAAGTTAATTGGATGCTTCCAGATGATGCTGTTTGCTGTAAAATTAAACAACACACTGAGCCTGAGTTTGATCCTGAACCCGTTCCCGTTCTTGTTCCTCATACTGCTGAACAAATAGGAGTTTTGTTGAGAAATAAAAAGAGAACTGAACCTACCAAAACTTTAAAGTTTAATGTTGGAACTGATTTTGAATTCGTTTTGAAATATGCAAGTAGTGAAATGGCTGTTGTATCGACACATCCAATGGAAGATAAATTCTTTAATTTTTGGCAGATATTTGAATACGGCCAATTTGATTCTAGAAAAAAACAAACAGTGTTGTTTTTCGCTATATTTGATGGACACAGCGGAAGTAATGCAGTTGATTTTTGTTCTCAAAATCTTATCAACATTTTGATTGCGGGAGAACAGACTAGATTGGATAGAAACACAAAAACCGCCATTCCGTTTGGAGAGAACAGCGGCAGTACTATTGAAGAAAGTTTTGTTAATGTTGATAAATTACTCAGAACTTATGTAGAAAATCATGATGAAGCATTATTTAGAGCCAAATATATTAGTCGCAGAAGACTCGAAAATGCTACTAGAAAGGGACCAAGGGGTGGACGATTTGGGAAACCAGCAATGATGCCAAATGTGAACTGGATTAAGTCAAACACAGTTAAAGAAGGGTCAGTAATCAAGCGTCCTAGAGAATCTGGAGTTATTGATGTCACAAGATTGTATTCTGGTTCAACCTGCACAGTTTTGATTATTATCCCAAGAGAGAATTACGTTGACACAAAGTTTGCTTATGTAGGAGATAGTAGAGGAATTTATTACTCAAATAACGTACCGTATCCACCAAACGAACGTGTTGCAAGGGAAATTGACCATGATGGATATAACGAAAAGGAAAAAAAGAGGATAACAGATTTAGGTCTTGGAGAAATTATAAGAAATAGAGTTAATGGTATGATATCAGTTACAAGAGCTCTTGGAGATTTTCATTTTAAACGAGAAGATAGAGGGCCTAAGCAACATTCAGTAACTTCTATTCCACAAATCAACGATTTTTCCTTTTCATACATAAAAATGAAACAAGATGAATTTGTGTTTTTAATTGTTGCTTCAGATGGAATATGGCATTTTATGACAATTAACGAAACTACCGATTTTGTCGTAGAACAATTAAACTTGCAAAGGAAATTCCCAGAAACTTACTACAATCAAAGACTCAAAACTTTAAAGGGTTTATATAAGGGAAAGGACGTGTCCAAGAAAGAACTTGACTTTTCTAAAGTAGGAATTGTTCTGAAAAATTATGATTTGGAGTCAATTGTTGAAGACCTGATGGATCATGCTGCTCTTAAGGTGAAAAAACCAAGTCGCGATAATATTTCTGTTTCTTTAGTACTTTTCCATGCACCTCCAATTCACTCTATGAAAATTGGGAGGGAACTTGGTATACCAAAATCAGAAATTGAAGTTTTTACACCAATTAAGATGATTGGGGTTGGAATTGACAATGTTGGGAGCACAAAGTTTAAACCTGGACTTAGAAATCTTTTTAATACCAACAATTCATGCTGGATAGATTCAGTTCTTCAAGTTTTTATTCATTTACCAAAATCTATTGTTTCCAACTTCAGTATCAAAAAAACAACTGGGGATACTCCAGAATTATTAGCACATAGAACAACTTTGATTGTTGGAGTCAGAGAGATTCGGGAAAAAATGTATGATCCAGATTGGGTTGGTCATATTTATTCACCGGAAATACTTCAAGCAGCATGGGCACTGATTCATGATAGATTTGTTGTAGCTAAAACTCCAACAACTCCTAAAAAGACTATTCCTGGAGGTCCAGTTATACGGATGAAGCGCGGTATAGTGACAAGGGCTAAATCTTGGAACACAAGAGAGATGTTTGAGAAATTTTTACAATCACTAGATTTGGAATCTCTTGAAAATTTCTCATTCATAAATGTTGAAAAGAAAATAACATTCAGATTGAGCTTGGATAAAAAGAAGTACGAATGGTCATACAGAAGATTGGAGCAAACAGAAGGTTTGTACGGAGTAACTTATGGATACAAGGGAGAAAAGAAGGAACCATTTGGTGTTAAACTTGAGAGGGGCGGAGATAGAGAAGAGGTTGAATTATTAGTATCTGATCCAAATATTAGCAAGTACTATTTGACTTTGAAAAAAGAGAACCCAAAGATAAAATATTTCCTAATAAGAGTTGGAGTTGAACCAAAAGGAAGCCAAAATAAAGCACGTTCGTTTTTGACAAATATTCTTCCAAGATATGAAGGGATGAAACTTGGACATTTTACATTTGACTTGAAGGTAGTTGGTATGATAACAAATCCAGGGAACCATTTTGTTTCATATTTATTGCTGAAGAAAACAAATGGTGAAATGAAAGAAAAATCTGATGAAGAAGATACAGATGATGAAGCTTGGTACAAATTTGACGATACAAGACGATCTGAAATAAAACCTATGAATTTTAATCCATTAGAATCAAAAAAAATTTTTAAGAATGCAACATCTTTAATTCTTCAAGTTAACAAATTTGAGGACTCCTTTGCAGTTTTAACTGAACAATGGAAAGTTGTGTGGGGAAAAATTCAAAACATACAAGAAAAGGGGTTTTACGTACTTCCACTTAGAGAAGAAATTGATGTCACAGAATTGGAGATTGATAAATTGAAAGGATATACTAACTTGGTTATTGGAAATGATCACGGATGTGTCATTATTACTGACAAAATTGATCTTACGGAATTAAATGTCGATATTGTTAAGGAGATTAAGAATGGTTATATCGACTTTACTGGTAAAAACCAAGTTGTTATGCTTTTTAATGAAGTTGATGAAGAATTTGAATTCAAACCTCCAAATGGTGTTGTGTCTATGGTTTCTGAGTATTTCGAATATAAAGATATTGAAGGTGAAGATGAAAATTCCTGGAAAAATGGATTTTTACAAGTGCATTTGGATTACAAAAATGTTGTTGTTGGAGAAGAAGAAGTAGAAGAAGTAGAACTAACTCTCGAACAAAAATTGGACCTTTTGAGTAAAGTTGGATTTACAGACGAAGGTCTTAACAAAGCTTTACTTGACAAATTTGAAGGAGATGTGTTTAAAACAGAAAGGGAACTTGTAGCAGTTTATTTTGAAGCATTTCAAAATTTACAAAAGAAGTTTTCAGACTTTGGATTTTCAGCCGAAACATTTGTTGATGCTATAATAAGTAAAGATGGGAACCTTGAAGAAGCAACAAAAATTTTGAATGGAAAAGTTGAAGAAATTCAAAGTAATCTTGAACAAGAAAAATTAGAACTATTCCGAGAATTTGAAGAAAAATTTCCACAAGGTCTAATTCAAGAAGTTTTAGATACACAAGACGGAAATATTGAAAAATCCAGAAAGATTCTGACTAATAGAGGGGAAAAGATTAATGAAGTGAGCGAAGAGTTGAAAGCTATTTATTCAGGAATCTCCGATGAACTTATACGAGAAACAGTAATAAGGAACGAGGAAGATTTTGATGAGTCTGAAAGAGCTCTTATCGACTTTATGGTAAATCTTGGATATGGACAAGTCGAATTGAATCTAGACCCTGTTCCAAAAAAATATCCAATATTTCTTGAAATTTTATTTCGAAATTCAAAAGGTGGACACGATTCTTTTATTGAAAGCGTTAAATTTTATTATGATGATTTTGACAAGTTTGTCAAAGGATTGGAGGCAATTCCAGAAGCTGTTATTCCTTCTGAAGATAAATTATATGATATTTTTGTCGAAAGTCAAGGTGATACTGAAGCTTCAATCGCGTTATTTAAACGTAATATTATTAAAACAAGGGCTTACGAGGATCCAAATCTGACAGATGATGATAAGTCGGCTCTGGATTTATTATATGAACTAGGTCTTGAGGACAATCAATATATTTTCGTAAAAGATCTTTACAAATTGTACATGGAGTTTATTGGAAATGAAGAAGAAGCTAGTGCCCCGAAATTACAAACCCCAAAATCAAGAGCAGAACGATCTTTTAGGTTTTTAAATTCAAGAGAAGATTATTATTCATTTTATGTTGATAAATTCAAGGGTTACATTCAAGGTCAAACTACTGCAAAGGACAAAAATGTTGCAAAGTATAATGTTTTGCATTCATGGTTCAAATATTATTGGAGAGAGGATATCAAAATGAATAGAGATGTGTGGAGATACATTAACTTCAATGGAGGAGAAGATCTCACACACGAAACTGAGTATATTAACTCTTTGTTTCTTTCAAAAGACAAAGATGGGTTTGAAGGGAACTTACCAGATTTTTTAGATACTCTTGAAGAAGATGGAGACATTAAAGCATTCAAACCAAAAACAGAATGGAATCAAGTTTACAATGACCTTCCTGATACTAGAACTTTTGTCCAAGTAAAGGAAGTAGGGGAAAGAGGCCCTTTTTCTAAAGACATAGAAATAGGGGAGTTTTTGGAACCAATATTCAATTATGCAAAGACAAAGAGATATGTTTTTCAAGAAATGATAGGATGGAGTGAAATTAAAGAACATATGATAGAAGATGACCTTCCAATAACTACTTTACCAACAGGTGGTCCCAAAAACAATGAGTTTTTTCAAGATGTTAGAATGGGTGTACTTGAAAAAAGGATAAATCTTGCTTCTACTGCTGATTTTGAGAAGAGACAAGAAGAAGCAAGTAAGGAGGAGTTAAAGACAGGATTTGCTGTACGTGTTAGCCCTAAAATAAAGACAATATTGCTTCTGAAACGTGAACCAAAACCTACTTTATGTACATTTATAGCATCTATGTACAGCGAGTCATTTTTAGTTAAAAAATTTGCTGAACTACTAATTGAAACTGCTTTTGTGCCAGATAAAATCTACAGAATTAGTTTTTCATCTATAAGAACATATTCTTTTGGTAAAGGTATTGAACTATTTTTAACTCTTCTAATTGATGATATTACAATCAATGGGAAACGTATTGACCGAAAGAGAGAAACAACAAGGGAAAGGGCGAAAAAAAGTGAAGAATATGAATTATGTCATACTCTAATTAGGGCATTAATTTTGGAAGGTTATGATAATGAACCCTTAGAGTTTGGGGTTTCTATCTTAAATAATTACAATCTTATCCAACCTTTCAGACGATTTCTTGTTACAGATGATGAAAATTTTTTCAAGGGTGATCATCAGGCAAATACAAGGTTAGCAGAAAAGATGTACCTTGAAGAACTTAATGACGAAACTATCATTTCCGGAGATGATAATGAATATCTTGAAAAACCAACAGATGAATTTAAGGAGCTTTTTGTAGAAGAAGAAGAAGAAGAAGAAGAAGAAGAAGGAGAAGGAGAAGTACCAGAATTACCTGAACCTGAAGAAGAATTCCTAATATTCACTCCTGAACCTGAACCTGAAGAAGAAGAACCTGCACCTGAACAACCGCCGGTGGTATTGGCGGTTGTTCCCAGGAAGGAAAGATTACAAACGTATAGAAACACCATAATTGATGACATTTATGACTATGTCATAAAAGTAGACAATGAATATGAACGCTTTGTCTCGGATGTACATAAATACATAAATAAAAATAAAGATTTGGGATTTCTCTCGTTAAGTAATGTTATCAGTGAAATGTCAAATATTGAAAATCCACTCGATATAGATTTTAAAGATATGATTACTGGTATATCTGTAGTATTTGATATTACTTCAGAGGTTAAAAAAGGATATACTGAACCTCCTGATCTACCTCATAAAGGATATTCTGAAGAAATTACCTTGGTTTACAGACTAATCAAGTCTGATTTTGATGAAAGAAAGTACGTTTTGATTGATTTCCCAAAAGAAGGGAAAATTAATAAGAATAAGTCTACACATCCTGGAGAATTGTTTGAATATTCAATTCATACCTTACTAAAATGGGCCTTTGAAGATTTGGATTTTTATTACTTTGATGATTTGAAAGAAATTCATGTGAAGGCACGTAGAAATATCGAGGATGACATTTTCAAGGAAGACTTATTAACTGAGGAACAACTTGAAGAAAAAGCCGACGAGTTTGTCGGTACACTTGCTGATATATATGACCTCATCAAACTTATCATGTCTGCTGAAAACTATAAACTTGATGATACTGATGATGAGGACATAATCGAAAATTTGATTGAAGAATTGGGACCAAATATTAGAGCTGTTATCAAAGAAGCAAAGAGAATGCTGAGTAATAGGATTGTCAGAAAAGATGAAGGAGAGTTCAACTTCGGAATAGAACTGTTATTACTTCTGAAAAGAATTGCAAAAGATGATGCGGGAAAGACAATTCAACAAAAATGGAAGGATGACAAAAATAAAGGTATTTTCGAATTGCCACAGTACAAGGAAGAGTTTTTAAAGTACAAAAATTGGTTGGTTGCTTACAATGGAGACATTGACAAAGTTTTTGAAGAATTTAAAGAAGCTGAGAAAGTTCCTACTTTGGACGTGAAAACAGGAGTTGAAGATAGAGGAGTTTTTAAGGAGTTTATACTAAAGTTAATTGATGAAGAAACAATAGACCCTAAGTATGACCTCAAGGATCTGTCTAAAGTTGAGGACATACTTTAATTTTTGAAAACACATAAAGTTGTTGTTGTTGTTTTTTTTCAAATTTAACAAGGAGAATGAGAAGAAGAAGGGATGATGATGATGTAACTGAAAATAGAAAAAATAAATCACTGAAATTGTTAACAATATAACAGGAAATGTTATTTCTTTATTTTTTTTTTACCCTCCCCCCTCCAATTACATTTTAAATAACAAATACTGAACGTCATACTGAACTAGTATAAACCCGAGATTTTCAGTATGTTAAAATCTAACTAATTTGTCCATCCATGGAATTTCATTCATCTATCTATCTATCAATCAACCATTCCTACCATGGGATTCTATGGATGGATAGATGGATGACATTCCATCATTGATTGATTCCATTTCCATGGATGGATAGATGGATGACATTCCATCATTGATTGATTCCATTTCCATGGATGGATGGATGGATTGGATACATGGATGGAAAATTGAGATTGATGATATTATTATTTCAAATTACTGTTGTATACAACAAAACTAGTAACTTTCAATTTCCATCTATCTTACCATTCCATCTATGTTGACATTCCATCTATCGAACAATTCCATCCTATTGTCCCAGCGATAGGTACCCCAAAAAATTTTTTCACACACAAAAAAAAGTGCTTGAGTATGTATCCCTCTGTGGATACATGGCGGAGTATCTATCGTCAGTTGTGCTAAATTTAGCCGTCAACCGACAAATAGAGAGTTTTCATTGGTCCACGTCATCGCACCCCGTTCAAATACTCTAACGATGTATCCGACTATGACTACATGGATTAGAATTACTCCGACATAGGAAAGTACTAAAGTTAACCATGATCAACCATGGAATCCTATCATGATTCCATGGTTAATGAATGTTGGGGTTGTAGTAAGGAATGATAATTTGAAATAATAATATTATTGATGATGATTCCATCATGGAATCCATCTTGGAAAACATCAAAAGTGTTCCTCTCTTCAAAAGCAAATTATCCCGACACATATTCACAAGGTAGGAATACTGAACGCTTTCCTAGTACTGAATAAAGGTGGAATACTAAGGCCTCCCTTCATAAGACCGAAGGTTTAAGTAGTTGATTTGTTATTGTTGTTATTATACAATACTAATAATCATAATGATACTCAACAAAATTCATCGGATGATTTTTTTCCTAATGCAACCCATGGTAAAAAAAAGGAAGAAGAAATAAAGCATGATTTATTTTGTAATAAGTATTTAAGTACTAACATTTCAACAGTTTTTTCAAGAAAAGTATTTGAAATTTCCGATATTCAGACTTGTCAATTGGTTGAATAACATTAATCTTACCATCTTGTGTAAATTTTGAATATCCAGTTTTCTCATCGAACTCGACTCTATGTTTTGTATATGGGGGATTGTCATGAAGTAATGACATGATGAGTCCACAATCAGCATTAACAAATTGCTCTCCTTTGCTTTTTTGTATATCTTCTAAAGCTTTCTTGTTTCTATGGTACTTTGCTTTCCCACGTTTATCCTTTCTATCTTTATATCTTTCACACGTCTTATTACAATTTTCAACCATGTGCCTATTCCAATCCTTCATAACATTGTACACAATCTTTGGTAACTTTTTCATATCAATATCTTTGTCGGTTATAGTATTAACACTTCCAATTGCGTGAAATGTCTCATAGTAATAACATTCTTTAAACGCCTCTAAGAAGGTAATAATGTGATCATGATTATATTCTTTCATAAGGCATCTCATATTGAAACTCATGTATCCAAAGAAAACACATTTACTAAATACACTAATGATATCATCAGTGTATAGAGTTGTAAGTTTAAGTAATTCCCTTGGAGGCTTTAATGAGATAATAATTGGAGATTTTTTTTTCAAAAAACTGTATAACTCTTTAGTAATGTAACTTACATTCTCCTTGTTACAATTCAGTTGGTTAATAAAGGATTCTGAAAATAAATCATATCCATCATATGGAAACATTTTTTCGGAAGAAAATCCACGAATAACAGTAGCGTTTTTAAATCCAAGTTTTTTAACATATTTATTCATTCTGAGTTTTTTCATTCCAGAATTACCTTCTCCAACTAAAAAGGTAATATTTTCACTTGGAATTTCTTTTGAAAGTATGTATAGCGCTACCATATCATCAGTTTCAAGGTCTGTTGAAATTAAAAAACTTCTACCTTGATATCTCTTTAAAACGCTCATATGTTTTGTTTTGGAATGAGCCCTTCCCTTCATCCCATCCCTTGATTTGGAAAGAGAAAAAAATAATAATAATAATGGAGGAAGAGGGGAAGGGGGGGATAGCGTTTAATAGCACATTCAGACACTAATAGTATTAACTGAATTGAAAAAATACCAATTATTTTGTCGTATAAACTCGTTTTGTTTTATTACTGGTCTAACTATAGAAACAACAACAACAAAACAAAAAGATGAAAATATTATTTGGTTTGTCTGTAGATTTAAAGTTTCATCACAGAAGAATCCCAATTCCAAACTATAAACCAAAAATAACAACATGTTTTGATAATTTTTACAATGCTGAAACTTTTGAATTTATTTTGAATGAAGTTGAAACCGAAGATATTGGAGGCACAGAATCTTCTTCTGGTGGAAAATTAACAAAATTCGATGATATTTTTGACAATATCAAAATTGAGAATATCTTTATTCCAGAATCGTTTTACACAAGATTCAAATACAATCAGAAAACTATTGGGTTATCTGATGAGAAATATTTCCCAAAGGATTCAACAATGTTATTTTTTGTGTATGCAACACATCTGAATTCCTACAAAGTTCCATGTCAGGTTTGTGTAGGAATGGCTACCTTAAGTCTTCACAAAGCATATTTGATGTGGAAATCAAAAGGAGAAAACAAAGTTTCAATAAAATTGCAGGTTACTAACAGAGAGGCAAAGGCAGGTTATATTACAGTAAAAATACAAGATTTTGAGATGATACAAGGAAAAGATCATTGGGTTGATTGTGCATTTGGATATAACGAAAGCAGTAAAGTTAGTCACAAAGAAGCAATTGAACAACATGACAAAAAGGTTTCAGAAGTATCCAAAAAACATGCTGAGGATGAATACAAGTGGATTAGTGGGTTTTATTCAATGTGGGAAGGTACTAAAAACATGATGGATTTGTGGGCATTTATGATGAAGGGTTATGGAATACCAATTGAGTTCTTTTTGCAACGAGATAGAAGTGATATTAGAGAAAACGGATTTAAAGTTTTGGCTTATTTTGCAATGAAAAGATATGCTCTTGAACACAATCTTGAACCAGCTTCAATCCCAGGCACTTTCAAAAAACTTCAGCTCATTGAAAAATGCTCAATTCTTGGAACCATGATAACAATATTGTCCACAAGTCACTTTTACAACACAGATTACTATATTACTGGTAATTCTAGCAAAGTTATGTTTGAAACGTTTCAGTCTCCTTCAAAATCAGATTCTGGCGATTGTGAAGTTGAGTTATTTTAAAAAATTTTTAACAAACAAAAAGGACTTCAGTTCAGAAATTATAACAATCTTTGAGACTTTTGTGAATTTAAAGGGAATTAAAGATGAAATTTTACTAGAATTGCAAATAATAGGTCGTTTTTTCATCCCGTGTGTTTCTTTGGATAGAACAACCGTTTCTAGTATAGAATTAAGTCCAAGTGAAGTAAATGATTCTATTGAAGAAAGTTCTTCAAAGAAATTTTCGTCCGTGGAAGAACAAAAGATTGCTGAATGTCAAGGTAGAAACTCAAACGTTTCTGCTCACATGAATGTTATGATGTTTCCAGTACCAGTTTTTTTCAAACATTTGACTTTTAAATTCAACAAATTTTATATTACTACTAGGGAAGGTAAAGAATCCCTTCTTTCCTTTGAAAAGATCAAAAAACTGGAAATGGGAAAATTTTCTGAAAATTGGAATATTTACATAGGGAAATATGATAGAAGTTTGAAAGTTAAAGATATTCCTCAAATTGTTTTGGAAGGAACCGGAGAATTCAATCCTGTTAATCAAAAAGACCCAGTTGGTTATGAAAGATTTAAATTACTGAAAAACATTCCAATTCTTCAAGTGTCAAAATACAAAATATTTCACCCTGTTTATGATCCAAAACAATTCTATTTAAATTTGATTAGTCTGATAACTCCGAGATTTTTAAAAACTTATGGGTTTCCATTGACAACCTTCGTTTTATCCTATAAACGAGGAGGGGAACACGTTTATGGTATAACATACAATGATTTTATTAAAGATGGAGATTACAACATACACCCAAATAGGACCTTAACTGAAACTGAAGTTGACGCTGTTTATTCGAGTTGTAAATTGAGAATACGTCCTTCTATAATGAAACTAAACAAAGATATACGATTGGAATCCTATGAAAAAATTGACAAAATAATGCAAAGGTGGGATGAATCTATAAAATTGTCAGATATGAGAATGAAGGTTTTTAAAGGTATTGAAGAAAGTAAAAAAATTGAATCGATAGGAATAAACCTGGCTTTTGCTCAGGCTGTAATAAACTTGGAAGGAATGTTGAAAGAAAAGGTGATTCCAGTTTATCAAAGTATTGAGAGAAAGGCTTATCTGGCTAATAAAAAAGATCAGGAAACAGCGACATTACTTTTCACCTGCAAACCATATCTTTTTTTCTTTGATAATTTTAGAAAATACTTGGTTGAGGGATTGATAAGTGAAAAATTGAAAAACATTGTGAATATTGGTTATTACATTGAGGTATTTGGTGAAAATTTACGAAATATTGTATTGAAAGTTACAATGATCAAAAAGAAGGGGTAAAAAAAATAAATAATCAATAACGTCTTTTCTTCTTCTTCTTCTTTTTTTTGTTGTTTTTTAAATATGATTCGTACATAATCTTGTTCTCTGCCTTTACAAAACATTTTCTACATTGTCTATGTTCAGTATCATACAAATTTTCATGGAATATTCTTTGATAACATTTGTGACAGCACATTTCTCCGCATTTAACACATTTAATTGAATTACGACACCCTTGAGCCGATAGATATCTTTTGTTAATACAAACAAAACAAAATCTCGTTTCACAATCATCTGTATTGCATTTCACTAACGAACAATAGCATGTGTTATTTCTACATCTTGTACATCTCATTTTAAATCTTTCTGGCTCATAATCTCTAACTTGATAACAATAACAATAAAAACAATCAGTATTTTCCCGGAAAAATTTCTTGTTTTCAATATTTGGAACCTTTTTTTGTGCTATGACTAGTATTTGTGTTAAAAGGTAAGGGTTTGTTTGTTCCAATTTTTTTAAAGATTCAGTTGATACTTTTCTAAATTTAATAATTACTCTGTAAAACTGTGTAGAAACCTTTTTTAACCTCACTACTTCTCCATGTTCTAAAAAGGAAAGTATTTCGAATAAGCAATCATCACAGACGTTAAAAATTTTTAAAGATTCAGTTGATACTTTTTTAAAATTAATAATTACTCTATAAAACTGTGTAGAGACCCTTTTTAACCTCACTACTTCTTCATGTTCTAAAAAGGAAAGTATTTCGAACAAACAATCATCACAGACGTCAAAATTTAACTGAACTTTAACTTTCTTATTTTTCGAAGCTTGCATTTAATTTTATTTTTTGTCACCCCCCTTACTCAAGTCCTCCCCTACGCCCCAAAGTTTAGTTCGTTTCATCCAATTTTGTTATTTTACAAGGTGTTAGTTAGGCCTAGTTAAATATTTAGTTTGGATAGTCAGAGAACTAAATTTATTTCAGAAAAAATTAAATTGCAAACAAGTTTTATTTCTGGTTAACTAAAAAAAAACTAACTAAACATCCCAGTTTGTGTGTGTATTGACCCAAAGTTTGAATAATAAAAAAAAAACTATGAAATCTACTAACACAACTTTACACGTGTTTCCGTTTGAAGGAGTTCATGGTGTTGGAAAAACTACTACAATGAAAGAATTTGCTGGAGAAAAAATTTTAGGAAAATCTGTAATATGTATGGATGAGTCGTTTGTTCCAACGATGAAAACTAATTTTGCTCCTCAAGGTGTTTATTCTGAAACATGCTGGACAACGGATTGGTTTAAAAGACTTGAGTACGTTTGCAAACCATATTATAATGAAAAGACGAATACTTATTCTAGTAAATCGGTAGTTAT
>Ga0114925_10000789_pt1 | contig 14825 bp, 16 predicted proteins | sample SumtaG_2_FD_87287 | JGI IMG/M metagenome (GOLD analysis project Ga0114925, IMG submission 87287) | Deep subsurface microbial communities from Indian Ocean to uncover new lineages of life (NeLLi) - Sumatra_00607 metaG | ecosystem: Environmental > Aquatic > Marine > Oceanic > Sediment | place... | reverse complement strand
GTACCAACAGCTGATCAATCTCTATCTCAGAGACTGTGCTGCAAATCATAGAGAATTGCAGTTGAATTGGATGGAATAGAGGACTTGTTCCTCGATTGAAGCTCCGTGCCGGGATGTGGTATAAGGGTTAGAAGGTACGGATGAGCTCATGCAGGAAATCATAACCAAGGTTCTCGAAGCGGAAAAAGCCGCGGAAGCGCGGATTCAGGAAGCCCGATCCAAAGCCGGGGAGATCAGAGCCCGGGCGGAGGGGGAGGTCGAAGCAACCGTGCAGGAAGCCCGGGATCGGGCCGGAAAGAGATCGCAGGAGATCCTGTCTCGATCCCGCGGCCAGGCCCAGGAGGAATACGAGGAAGCTGTGGAGAAGGCCCGGAACGAAAACCAAGCCTTTTTTCAAAGCCACGAAGAGGACATCAATCGGGCCGTGGAGTCCGTGCTTGCCCTGATCACAAATCCCGAATGGGCGCAAGAATAATGGGCTCAAAGCTTGAAACCCTAGGACACACAAAAAATTGGCCGGACCCTTAAAAACCTACGCCTTCGTGAACGCCAAGCTGCGGACGCGCATCAGCAAGATCCTGCCGGAGGAGTTCATCCGGCAGTTGATCCGCTCCCGATCCCTGGCCGAGAGTGTGCAGATGCTGGCCGAGACGGACTTCCACCCTGTGCAGCGGATCTACGAGCAGACCGGAGACATCAAGATGGCCGAGTTGGAGCTCCTGCGCAAAGAGGTGGAGATCTATCTGGAGCTGGAGAAGCTGCTCGAAGAGGAAGTGCGGGGTTTCGTTAAGACCTTGACCGAACGGTTTGAGATCGAAAGCTTGAAGAACGCGATCCGTCTCTGGTTCGACGCCAAGATACGGGGTCGAAGCATCGAGAATGCCGGCGGCTACCTGCTGCGCAGGACGATCCATCATTCGATCGACCTGGATGGAATCATCAATGCCGACACACTGGAGGGGGTGGGCGATCTCCTCGAGCGTACTCCCTACGCCGGGATCGTACGGGAGCAGGCAGCTCGGGTGACGGAGGCGGAGAGCCTCTTTCCCCTGGAGTTGGCCCTGGATCGTTTTCTCTACACTCGGCTGGTGGAAGCGGGGGAGCAGCTCAAGAGGCGGGATCGGGAGATCGCCCGTCATCTGATCGGCGTGGAGATCGATCTTCAGAATGTGGGCTGGCTGATCCGTTTCAAGCACTTCTACTCCCTGGATACGGATCAGGCTCTCAAGCATACCCTTCCCGGAGGGTTGAACCTGAGCGTCGATCTGATGAGGGAGAGCTACGCCTCGGAGAGGGCGGATCGGGAGATGGCCGCCCTGGTCGGAAGGCGTTACCCGGAGCTCTCCACCCTGCTCACGAGGCAGGAGCAGGTGAAAAGCACGGCCAGACTGACCATGATCGAGCGCATCCTGGAACAGATCTTGGCCCTCGAGGTCAAAAAAATACTGACCGGCTACCCCTTCACAATCGGTATCATTCTGGCCTATTTTATCCTCAAGGCAAACGAGATAAGGAAAATCATGACGGTCCTGAACGCCAAGTTCTACAACTGGCCGGAGGAGCGCATCCTGGCGGTGATATGATCTTTACCGAACAGATGCAGCAGGTAGTGGCGGTGGTGCTTGATCACGACACCGACGGAGTGACCAAGGAGTTGCTCCGCCTCGGGCTTCTCCACTTCGTTCGCATCACCGAGGTGGATCGGGATATCGGCCCCCAGGTGGAGGAGGTGACTCCCCGGGTCGCCGAGGCTATGATCACCGAGATTCGTCGGCGCATCGAGGGATTTTTCTCCATGGTCGAAGATCAGCCGCCTTCGGGAGCGGATCTGAAAGTGGAGGATCTGCAGGCGGTCGATCTGGAGGAAACCACCAAGATCCTCGACAACCTGTCCGCATCGGTGCAGACGATTCGGGACCGGCAGAGCGCCCGCCAGCAGGAGATCCTCAGGCTCGAAGATATCGAGCGGCAACTCCAGCTGTTCGGCAGCTTGAGTGAGGTGGTTGAAGCCCGTTCCCAGTATTCCTACTTGAGCATCCAGACCGGATCGATCCGCAAGCTTTTGATCGAGTCCTTCGACCAGGCTCTCAGTGACACCCCCAGTGTGAAGATGGAGATCGGCACCCAGGAGGACCAAGCTCTCCTGCTTCTGATTACCATGAAGCGTGACGAGACCCTCACCAACCGGATCCTCGACAAGTTCGGCTGGACCGACGTGCATCTTCCCCGCGAACTCGTCGGAAAGAAGGATCAGGTTCAGGAAAACTTGCGGGAAAAACTCGAGCTGCTCAAGGACGAACAGGAAGAGCTGAAATCCAAGGTAGAGTCCCTGATCCGGGAAAAACGCCCAGCCCTCGAGCAGATGTGGACCAACCTGCGTCTGAACGAGCTGTACGCCAGAGTTCAGTCCTTCTTCAGCAAAACCTCCCGAACGGTCATCTTTTCCGGGTGGCTGCCCTCGAGTAAAAGGCCCGTCCTGGCTGAGGCGATTCGGAGGGTAACCGACGGGCGCTGCTATCTCGAGTGGCATCAGCCCCGGGAGGCAGAGCAACCCGCGTCGGTGCCGGTGCAGATGAGGAATCCCAAGTTTCTCTCACCCTTTCAGATGCTGGTTACCAACTACTCGATTCCGGAGTACGGGACCATCGATCCCACGCCCCTGGTCGCTGTGACCTTCCTGATCATGTTCGGCCTGATGTTCGGAGACGCGGGACATGGAGCGGTGCTGCTAGTCTTGGGATTGCTCGGATCTATCCTGTACAAGGGTGCCCGCTCGGGTGTGCGCAATCTGCTACATTTGATCGCCTACTGTGGGGCGGCCGCCGTGGTTGCGGGGATCCTCTTCGGATCCTACTTCGGGATGAAATGGTTTGCTCCTCTCTGGTTCGACTACCACGGAGTCGTGGCCGGACATGGGGGAGGGGGCCTGGTTACCGATATATACGGTGTGTTGGCCATTACCGTCTACTTCGGGATTGCCGTGATCGCCCTCGGACTCGTCTTGAACTGGATCAACTGCGTTGCCAAGAGCAGGTGGTTTCGGCTGTTTTTCGACAAGGGCGGGCTGATCGGCGGCTGGATCTACGGGGCCGGGGTGTACGCGGCTGTGTACTTTGTCAGGCATGACTACAGGCAGCTGCCCGATTTGAATCTGCTCTTCCTTCTGATCGGGATTCCCGTGCTCCTGCTGACCCTGAAGCCCGTGCTCGAGTATTCTTTCCACAAACCACGAAAGCCCTTTACCTTTTTTACGCCCGTGAATTTTTTCATGGAATGGATCGTAGAGATCCTGGAGATATTTTCCGGGTATCTTGCCAATACACTGTCTTTCATGCGGGTGGCCGGATTGGGAATCGCCCACGTCAGTCTGGTGATCGCCTTCTTCTCGATTGCCGATATGCTCAGCAGTCCCTCCGGGAGCTACACGATCGGCTCGTACCTGGTTCTGGTCGCGGGCAACGTCCTGATCATCCTTCTGGAAGGACTGTCCGCAGGAATCCAGTCGTTGAGGTTGAACTACTACGAATTCTTCTCCAAATATTTCAGCGGATCCGGGCGGGCCTATGCCCCGGTGTCGCTACGAAAAAAAATAAAATAGGAGGAAGGGGTGGAAAAAACAAACAAAGCGAGATTGAGGAAGAAGATATTCTTGAGCCTGGTCTTTCTCTTCGCCTTCTTCATCATGTTCGGTATGGTCTCGGTGGTGCGGGTATTCGCTCAGGAACAGCCGACGGTAACCGAGACGCAACCGGAGTTGACGGCGGAGCGTGCCTCGGTGGCCCGTTTCGGACTGATCGCCGCGGCTATCGCCTTCGGTTTCGGTGCACTCGGCGCCGGCATCGCCATAGCCAATGTCGGTGCAGCCGCCATGGGAGCCATCGGGGAGAGACCGGAGATCGCCGGCCAGGCTCTGATCTTCATCGCCCTGGCGGAAGGTCTGGTCGTATTCGGATTCATCACCGCCCTGATGATCCTAGGGAAAATATAGGCTTTAGGCGAATGCGTTACTTCATCATTGGTGATGAGGATGCAATCCTCGGATTCGGGCTGGTCGGTGTGGAGGGCAAGGCCGTCCAGAACGCCGAGCAGGCCCAGGAGGCCTTTTCGACCGCCCTGGAACAGTCCGATATCGGCATCATTATCATCACCGAGCGGGTGGCCGATCTGATCCGCCCGCAGGTAGACCGCTTCATCTTCACACGGAACTTTCCATTGATCGTGGAGATCCCCGACCGCCTGGGGCCGCTCGAGGGAAAACCGGGAATCCGGGAGATGGTCAATCAGGCCATAGGAATCAAGTTGTGAGGGAAGACGATCTGATCGCCGGCATCATCCAGGATGCCGCCAGGGAGGCCGAGCGGGTCCTTGCCGAAGCCAAGAAAGCGGCGGAGGACCGGATCAAGGCCGCTCAGGATCAGGCCCGGGCCGTGATCCAGCAGGCCGAGAGCAAGGCTGAGGAGCAGGCCGCGCGCATTCGAACACAGTCCGCCTCCTCTATGCGCATGGAGCGAAGGCGGATATCTCTCAAGCTGCGGGAACAGGCGGTTCAGGAGGTCCTGAGCCGGGTGCGGCAGCGCTTCGCCCAAATGGGCGGCACCCCGGAGTATCGGGATGTTCTGCTTGCCTGGATCGTGGAAGGGGCGATCGGACTGGGCGCGGTCGAAGCCACGGTGAATGCCTCGGTCCGGGAGCGGTCCCAGATCGACAAAAAAATGCTCCAGGCGGCGGAGACCAAGGTCAAAGAGCTGACCGGAAAGAAAGTCACCCTCACGGTCGCATCCGGGGATCCGCTGGTCCCTCAAGGGGTTGTGGTGAAGGCCGCCGACGGCCGGGTTGAGTTCAACAACCAGGTGGCGACCCGGCTGCAACGCCTGCAGTCGGAAATGCGAAAACAGATACAAGACGTGTTATGGAAGAACGAATCATCGGACAGGTAAACCGGGTCAACGGACCGGTCATCGAAGCCGCAGGAGTCAGCGACGCCATGATGCTGGAGCTGGTGCGGGTGGGGGAGGTGCGCCTGGTCGGGGAGATCATCAAGCTGGCCGGGGATCGGGCGATCATCCAGGTCTACGAGGATACCACCGGCATCGCTCCAGGAGACAACATCTTCGGTTCCGGCAGCCCCCTGTTCGTCGAGCTCGGACCCGGATTGATCGGAACGATCTACGACGGTATCCAGCGCCCTCTGGAGCGGATCCTTAAGCTGTCGGGGAACTTCATCGAGCGGGGCATCCGCACGCCCTCTCTGGACCGGGAGAAGAAGTGGCTGTTCCGTCCTGCGGAGCTTGCCGTGGGAGCAGAAGTCAGCGGAGGGGCGGTGATCGGCACGGTCCAGGAAACCGAGCGGGTGGAGCAGCGCATCCTGCTGCCCCCCGATGTGAAGGGCACACTGAAATCCCTGGCCGTGGAAGGGCAGTACACCGTGGAGGAGACGGTCGCTCTGGTGGAGACCGAAAGCGGAGAGCGGGGGATCGCCATGATGCAGCGCTGGCCGATCCGCACTCCCAGGCCCGTGGCCGAACGCCTGCCTGCCGGAGGCCGGCCCCTGATCACGGGGCAGCGGGTCATCGATACCCTGTTTCCCGTGGCCCGGGGGGGCGCCGTGGCCATCCCCGGAGGATTCGGAACGGGGAAGACCATGATCCAGCACGCCATCGCCAAATGGTGCGACGCGGAGATCATCGTCTACATCGGCTGCGGCGAGCGGGGAAACGAGATGACCGACGTGCTGAGCGAGTTTCCCAAGCTCATCGACCCCCGTACCGGAGGAAGCCTGATGGAGCGAACCGTGCTGATCGCCAACACCTCGAACATGCCCGTTTCCGCCCGGGAGGCCTCGATCTACACCGGTGTGACCCTGGCGGAGTACTATCGTGATCAGGGCTTTGATGTGGCCGTGATGGCGGATTCCACCTCCCGCTGGGCGGAGGCACTGCGGGAGCTGTCGGGACGTATGGAGGAGATGCCGGCGGAGGAGGGTTTTCCCGCCTACCTGCCCACGCGGATCGCCGAATTCTACGAGCGGGCCGGAGCCATGACTACCCTGGCCGGGCAAAACGGTTCGGTGTCCATCATCGGGGCGGTCTCCCCTCCGGGAGGTGATTTCTCCGAGCCGGTGACCCAGCATACAAAGCGCTTTGTCCGCTGCTTCTGGGCTCTGGACCGCCAGCTGGCCAATGCCCGTCACTACCCGGCCATCTCCTGGCTGGAGAGCTACAGCGAGTATCTCGACGAGGTAACGCCCTGGTGGGAACAGGCCGTCGGCTCCAGCTGGACCAGCGACCGCAGCGAGATCCTCGAGCTGCTGCACCGGGAGGTGCGTCTGCAGCAGGTGGTCAAGCTGGTCGGTCCCGACGCGCTTCCGGACAGCCAGCGCTTCATCATCGAGGTCTGCACCCTGTTCAAAAACGCCTTCTTGCAGCAGAACGCCTTCGATGACATCGACAGATACTCCACGGCCGAGAAGCAGACCCGAATGCTTCAGATCATTCTGACCTACTGGCGCCGGGGGGCCGAGGCGATCCGCCGGGGCATGACCCTGGTCCGCCTGCGGCGGATGAAGGTGCTGCAGGATATTGTGAAGATGAAGTTTACCATAGATAACGAAGATCTGGGTGCCCTGGACAAGCTGGCCGCCCGGCTGGAACGTTCCCTCGATCAGCTGGAGGCGATCTATGAAGAGTAGAAGTTCCCCGGAAGATCTGGAAGCCGCCCAGAAGCGCCTGCTTGCCGGCCGGGAGTACATCGGGGTGGACCGCATCGAAGGACCCCTGGTGTTCGTCCGCAACACCCACCCCGTCGGCTACCGCGACCTGGCGGAATGCGTGGATTCCAAGGGGGAGACCCGTCTGGGCATCGTATTGGACACCTCCACGGAAACCGTGGTGCTCCAGATCTTTGCCGGAACCTCGGGGTTGACCATGCCGGAGACCCATGTCCGTTTTCGGGGGGAGCCCCACACCGTTCAGGTCAGCGAAAGGATGCTCGGGCGGGTGTTCAACGGGCTGGGCCGGCCCATCGACGGCGGTCCTTCCCCCACGGGGGGGGAGGAGCTGGACGTCAACGGCCGGCCGATCAATCCCACGGCCCGGGAGTATCCCCGCGATTTCATCCAGACCGGCATCTCGGCGATCGACGGCATGAACACACTGATCCGTGGCCAGAAGCTGCCCATATTCTCGGGCAACGGGCTGCCCCACAATACCTTGGCTGCCCAGGTTGCCAGACAGGCCAGGATCCGGGGGCAGGAGAGCCGTTTCGCCGTGGTCTTCGCCGCCATGGGTGTCAAGCACGATGTGGCCCGCTTTTTCATCGACAGCTTCGAGCAGTCCGGGGTTCTGGAGAACGTGGCCCTGTTTCTCTCCCTGGCCGACGATCCTTCGATCGAACGGCTGATCACGCCGCGGACGGCCCTCACCCTGGCGGAGTACCTGGCCTTCTCCAGAGACATGCACGTTCTGGTGATCATGACGGACATGTCCAACTACTGTGAAGCCCTGCGGGAGATCTCAACCATCCGGGGGGAGATTCCCTCCCGCAAGGGATATCCCGGTTACTTGTATTCGGACCTGGCGGAGATCTACGAGCGCTCCGGTATGCTGAAAGGCTTTCCCGGTTCGATCACCCAGATGCCGATCCTGACCATGCCCAACGACGATATCTCCCATCCAATTCCGGATCTTACCGGCTACATCACCGAGGGACAGATCGTGTTCGAGCGGGAGATGCATGCAAGGGGGATCTACCCGCCGGTAGCGGGACTTCCCTCCCTGTCCAGACTGATGAAAGATGGGATCGGCGAGGGGATGACCCGGGAGGATCATCCCCATCTGGCCAGCCAGCTGTTCGCCGCCTACAGCTACGTCAAGGATGTGCGCAACCTGGCCTCGGTGATCGGGGAGGAGGAACTGACCCCCCTGGACCACCAGTACCTCGAGTTCGGGGAGACCTTCGAACGCAAGTTCGTCAGTCAGTCGAAAACCGAGGATCGCACCATCGAGGAGACCCTCGAGCTGGGCTGGCGCTCTTTAAGTCTTCTGCCGGTGGAGGAGCTGCATAGGGTCAGCGAAGAGGAGATCGAGAAGTACTACCGGCCTTAAGGAGGGAAATTGGCCAACGTAGCGCCGACCAAGACCAACCTTCTCCGTGTTCGTAAGGAGCTGGAGTTTGCCCGCCTGGGGCACGAGCTCCTGGACCAGAAGCGGAATATCCTGGTCATCGAGCTGCTCAACCTGGTGGATCAGGCTGTGGATTTCCAGGACCGGGTGGTTCAGGCTCTGGAAGAGGCCTACAGGACGCTCGAGCAGGCGGTGCTGCGCATGGGCAAGCTGCGGGTGTCCAACCTGGCCAGCGCGGTGAATATCCGCGCCGAGATCAACCTGAAGCAGCGGCGGGTCATGGGTGTGCGGCTGCCCGTGGTGGATACCAGCTTCACGGAGCATCCTCCCTACTACAGTCTTTTGGGTACGAGTTTCTGGATCGACAACTCCCTGGAGGAGTTCAAAAACGCGCTGCAGCTGATGGGCCGCCTGGCTGAGCTGAAGATCTCGATCATTCGCCTGGCCGCGGAGGTGCGGAAGACGATCCGCAAAGTCAACGCATTGGAAAAGATCGCCATACCGGATCTGGCCGAGACGGTGACCTTCATCCAGAATAGGCTCGAGGAGAACGAGCGGGACATGTTCGTCCTGATGAAGATGGTGAAGAGCCGTCTTGAACGAAAGGAGAGCACGGAGCGAGGAGCATGAACGGTCCAATTAAAAAAATTCTCGTATACGTCGATGGAACCGAGGGCTCGATTACGGCGACCCAGTATGCGGTCGTCCTGAGCCGCGCAATTCACGCCGAGTTGAGCGCCCTGTATGTCATCAACACCCGGGCGCTGGCTGACCTGCTCAAGGCGCGGATCTTCATCAAAGCCGAGGAAGAGGAGTACAAGCAGGATCTGGAGGCGGACGCCGGCCGCTATCTGAACCACGTGCGCAGTCTGGCCCGCAAGAAGGGGCTGGCCATCGAGGCGGTCAGCGTCAGCGGGTCGGTACATCAGGAGATCAAGAGCTACGTCCAGGACCACGACATCGATCTGCTGATCATCGGCGAGCTGTCCCACGTGCGCAGCCGCCGAGACGAGTTTTACAACGAGGCCGAGCGGGCGATGCGCAGCGTTTCCTGCTCCGTGTTGATCGTGAAAGATGAAGACCAGGTTTGGGAATTATACGACGCCCTTAAATAATCGAAGAGAAAGGACAACCTATGGCATTAGTTGATTTGATTCGTCCGGAGGTCATCAAAGTTCCACTGGTTTCTTCGACCAAATCCGAGGTGATCAGGGAGCTGGTGGAAGTGCTGCGGGATGCCGGCAAGATCTCGGATGTAGATCTGGTTTACGACGCCCTGATGAAGCGGGAGAGTCTGGGTTCGACGGGTCTGGAGCAAGGCATCGCCGTGCCCCACGCCAAGACCCCGGCGGTTAACTCCCTGACCGTGGCTTTGGGAATATCCCCCAAGGGAATCGACTTCCAGGCGATCGACGGCGAAGCCTCCAAACTCTTCTTCCTGCTGTTGGCGCCGCCGGATCAATCCGGTCCCCACATCGAGGCTCTGGCGGACATAGCCCGCCTCACCAAGTCCCAGGCATTTTTCCGCACCCTCGCCTCCGCCACAACTCCCGTCGAGGTGGTGGAGCTGTTCACCGAGGATTAGTCCGGACCTGGTTGGAGAGGCACCTGCCGGCGTCGGCCCTCCCTGGCGATCTGGGTGAGCTCCCGGAAGCCGATCTCCCTGAGAATCAAGACGGCCTCCTCGTAGTATCCATCCAGCTGCTCCGGCCGGTGAGCGTCGGAGTTGATCATGACCGGAATCTCCCGTTTCAGACATTCGGCCAGGATCCATTCCGACGGGTAGAGCGCTCCACTGGTGCCGCGTACGATGCCGCCGGTGTTGATCTCCAGGATGCAGGGGGAGGCGGCTACCGCATCCAGGGTCTGTTTGACCGCAGAGCGGTACCAGGTTGATCTTTCAGAAAAATATTCGTCGCCACGGTTGTTCTTCTTGACGACGTCGAAGTGGCCGATGATATCAGGAGGCGCTGAGCCTACCATGGCGCTCAGGCGCCGGTAATATTCCTCGACGGCCTTGCGAATATCCCCATCGAAGGATTCCTGCACTCCCTGCTCCAGCTCCTCCGCCGGCCCGTCCGCGGTCCAGAGCTCGCCGCCGGCCAGGCGCCCGATGAAGTGGACCGAACCGACGGTGAAATCCAGGTCCAGGGCCTGGATCTGTGCAGCGGTGGGGGAAATGATCTCCGGGATGTAGTCCACCTCCAGGCCGACAAGCACCTCGAGTTTGTCTCGATAGTTGTTCTGCAGCTCGCGACCCGTATTGAGGTACTCGGGAAGTAGAGAAGGGGCCATTGTCCACGTGCAGGGAAAGGGAACCGGAGCGTGGCCGGCAAAGCCGAGGGTTCGCAGGCCTTTCTGCAGAGCCGCCTCAACGTACTCCTCCAGCTCTCCGTGGCCGTCGTCGAAGCGGGAGTGACAGTGATAGTTGACTGGAATATTGTGGGGCATGCCGTGATTCTAACGGAGCGGGGAGGTAATGAACAGATCTCGTGGTTCAATACGACCCAATGGGCATAATGACCCATTTTGTTTTCAGAGCACGGCCAGTATTGTGGTTGCGTGTAAATTCTTAAGTAAAGCTTTAAATTTTGCCACTTCTCCAATGCATGGAGGACCCGGTTGAAAACCCTGTCCCCCGCATCTTGACATCTCGCTGAATTTGACATAGATTTATTTTTACGTAACACGTTAAGTTTACCATTCAGGATGGAGAAGAACAGGCGATGTTGAGCCCGACAATGGAAAATCTCAAGGTTCGTCGAACCCTGTACCGGATCGGGGAACTGGCCAAGAGAGCGGGGGTGACCACTCGAACCATCCGCTACTACGAGGAGTTGGGGATTCTCTCTTCCCCCCAACGGCCTCAGGCCAGGCATCGACGCTATTCGGAGAAGGACCTTCTGCACCTCGAGCGGGTCCAACAGCTTAAAAGTTACGGACTGACCCTGGGCGGGATTCGGGAGATCTTCGAACTATCCCGGGAGGATCCGTCGGGGGAGAAGAGCCGTCTCCGCCTTCTGATCCGCTACCAGGAGAAGTGGCGGGAAGCGATCAAGAGCAAGGAGAGGATTGAAGCCTATATCAGCGATCTGGAATGGCACATCGACCAGCTCGAGCGCGTAGGTAACTTCCAGGCCTGTCCAGGGGAGGAGTGCAGAAGCTGTCGCTACACGGCGATCTGCAAGTTCTACAACGACAGGCATAGCGAGGAGTGAATATGAAAGCGGGGGTACTTACAGCACCGGAGCGGATCGAAATCCAGGATGTCGACAAACCAAAAATCGGTAGCAGGGATGTTCTGGTCAGGCTCAAGTACTGCGGAATCTGCACCCTGGAACAGAGAATGTACAGCGGCCGGATGAAGTTCCGCTATCCGGTCATTCCCGGTCACGAGGCCTCCGGAGTGGTCGAGGAGATCGGAGAGGAGGTGAAAATCCTGCGGGACGATCTGAAGCCGGGAACGACCGTTGCCCTTGACCTGGTGAGCCGCTGCGGAGAGTGCTACTACTGCCGCACCGGCGCATCTAACCTCTGTCTGAACCGCTTCAAGGATGGAAAGAGTATTCTCGGCGGTTTCGGTGAGTATCGAGCCGTGTCCTCCAAGCAGGTTTTTCCCGTTTCCGAAGAGCTGCCCCTGGCGGAGGCTGCCTTTGCCGAGCCCGTAGCCTGCTGCATTCGCTCGCTGAAAAAGATCGAGCTGTCCCTGGCCGAAGATCTGCTGATCGTCGGGGCCGGGCCGATGGGCATGATGCATCTGATGGTGGGTCAGTGCATGGGCGCCCGGATCTTCGTCTCCGATCCGGACAAGGAGAGGCTGAGAGCCGCTTCGGAAGCGGGGGCCTACCTGACGATCGATCCCGCTCGGGAAGATTTGCCGGCGCTGCTTCGGGCCCACACCGAGGGAAGGGGGGTGGATGCCTGCGTGGTGACCTCTCCTGCAGCGACTGCTTTGCAGTCGGCCTTCGCCGGAACCGCGGCGGGCGGCAGGATCAATATCTATACCTCCTACAACGAGAAAGTGCCCCTGCCTACCGATGCCAATACCATTCACAAAGCGGAAATCCTGGTAACCGGAAGCGAAGGCCGGACAGAGGAAGATTTTCTGCAGGCCGTGCGCCTGCTGGTTCTCGGGAAAGTCGAGGCACGTTCCTTGATCAGCCAGAGGGTCCCCTTTTCCGGCCTGGAAGCAGGAATCAAAGCGGCGATGACGGCGAAGACCTACCGGGTCCTGCTCGACCACGAAGCGGAGTAATCGGAGCACAGCAAGTGATTCTGGCCTTTGATATCGGCACCTCCGTGCTGAAAGGTGGTGTGATCGATTTTGACGGCGTCCTGCGATCCCGGGCGGAGGCACCGGTCTATCTCGCCGATCGGGGGGATCCCCTGGTGCACGAGGCGGATGCCAACAACTGGGTCTCCGCCCTGGCCCTGGTCGCCGCCCAGCTCCAGATCCCCAAAGCTGGAAGCGGTGAAATCGCCGCGGTTGTGGTCAGCGGCAACGGTCCGACTCTGGTGCCGGTCGGTTCGAAGGGCGAACCCCTGGACTTCGCCATGACCTGGATGGATCGCCGGGGAGTCGCAGAGGCCAGGATGATCGCCGAGGTCACCGGGCATTACGTTGATCCCACCTTCTATCTGCCAAAGGCTCTCTGGATCTACAAGAACAAGCCCGAAGTGTATCGGCGAACCCGCCACTTCTGTACCTGCCCGGAGTTCATCGATCTGTATCTGACTGGAAAGGCCTATACGGTTCTGCCCTCAGAGCAGTTCACCCCTTACATCTGGACCGTCGGGACTATAGAGGCACTCGGTATGGATCCGTCTAAGTTTCCGCCGTTTATCCGGCCGGGAGAGTTAGTCGGTGAGGTTCGTCTGGAGGCGGAAGAACTTCTCGGTATTCCTGCCGGGACACCTGTATTCGCCGGGGGCCCGGATTTCGTTATGACCCTGCTCGGAACCGCGACAGTACGGCCCGGCAGAGCCTGCGACCGGGCCGGGACCTCCGAGGGAATCAACCTCTGCTCCGAAGAACCGATCAAGGACGAACGGCTTCTCTGCCTGCCCCACATAGTCGAAGGGTATACTAACATCTCCGGGATCATCTCCACCTCGGGCAAAGCTCTTTCCTGGTTCAAATCGATCACCGGAAGGGCCGATCTGGATTACGAGAGCCTGTTCGAGGATATCTGCCAGGTGCCCCCCGGTTCCCGCTCGCTCCTGTTTCTTCCCTATCTGGCGGGGGAACGGGCTCCGCTGTGGGATCCCTTTGCCCGGGGAGCCTTTATAGGTTTGACCGTGAATCACGGCCGCAAGGAGATGACCCGCGCCGTGGTGGAGGCGGTGGGGTTTGCCGTGCGGGATGTGATCGAGGTGATGGGGGAAAACGGCCTGGAAATCGGTGAACTGCGGGTTACCGGCGGACAGGCCAAGAGTCCGTTATGGAATCAGATCAAGGCCGACATCACCCAGAAGAAGATCCTGGTGCCCGCTGTGCAGGACTCGGAGCTTCTCGGCGATGCCTGCATCGGCCTGTTTGCCCTGAAGAATTATAAGACCCTGGCGGAGGCCTCCGAAAGCCTGGTGAAGATCAGCAGGACATTTACTCCGAACCCGGAATACCGAGGGCTCTACGATCGGCTGTTCGAGCTCTACCGGGCTTCCTACCGGGGCCTAAAAGAGGTATTCGCTGAGCTGACTAAAATTCCCCTGGAGGAGGAATGATGAACCCTGGAAAACGCATGCGTATGAACTCCATCTTCCGGCCCGGTAACGGCAGATCCGTAATTGTGGCCATCGATCATGGAGGTATCGCCGGACCTATTCCGGGAATCGTGAAACCGGCTCCGCTGATGCGGGCCTGTGTTCAGGGCGGCGCCGATGCGGTGCTGACCACCCGGGGATTTGTCAAAGCCTCCAGCGAGGAGTGGGCTCCCACCACGGCCCTGATCCTACGGCTGACCGGCGGCTTCACTGTTTTGGGAGGCAGGTTCGAGGAGGAGCAGATCTCCAGCCCGGAGACGGCTCTGCGCTATGGGGCTGCGGCCGCGGCTGTTACCGTAAAGTTCGGTCATCCGCGGGAGGGGGATTTCATCCGCCAGGCCTCGCTGGTAGCCGACTCCTGTGAACAGTGGAGCCTGCCCCTGATGATCGAGGCCATGGCCAAGGGCAAAGATCTCAAGCCTACAGATCCGGAGGGAGTGAAGCTGGCCGCACGGGCGGCCCAGGAGATCGGCGCGGATATCGTGAAGAGCTACTACACCGGGGATCCGGACAGCTTCCATTCTGTGGTCGAGGGCTGCCCCGCGCCTGTGGTGATCCTGGGGGGAGAAAAAACCGAGGATCTGGAACAGGTGCTCACGGAGGTGCACGGTTCGATTCAGGCGGGAGGTGCCGGCATTGCCATCGGTCGCAATATCTGGCAGCATGCCAATCCTCAGGCCGTGGTGGAGGCCATGGTCGGCCTGGTGCACGAGGGCTGGACGGTAAAACAGGCCCTCAAGCACTGTCAGACCGGCTGATCCGAAAGCTCTCATGCCCTACCTGGCCTTCGCCTCCAACTTCACCTGGGTGATGGTGATCGGCCTGCTCGGACCCTCCATACCAGTGATCATAGAGGAGCTGGGGATCAGCTATACCCAGGCGGGTCTGTTCTTCACGATGCTCTCCCTCGGTTCTCTGTTCGGCACCCCTCTCGGGGGAATC
>Ga0114925_10000788_pt1 | contig 14836 bp, 8 predicted proteins | sample SumtaG_2_FD_87287 | JGI IMG/M metagenome (GOLD analysis project Ga0114925, IMG submission 87287) | Deep subsurface microbial communities from Indian Ocean to uncover new lineages of life (NeLLi) - Sumatra_00607 metaG | ecosystem: Environmental > Aquatic > Marine > Oceanic > Sediment | place... | reverse complement strand
TCTACCAAAACAAATTCCAATCTCACCTTCTTCGGTTCCTGGTGAAAAATTTTCACAGAATTTTGGCATTATGAAATTATTGACCTTTACAGTACTCTGAGTATTCAAAATATTCGAAACATCGATTTTTTTAGAATTCAAGTTATCGACTAACTCGAAAATAGATCTGTTTATCTCCAATGGTACTAGAAACATCACATCGTATTCATCTCCATAATCCAGTGTAACTATGTCAAAGAATACTCCTCCATCAAAATGACTTTTGAATCTGAAACTAAAGTTCTTTACGACCAACATATGCGGAAACACTTTATTTGTCATAATAATTCTCTGATTCTCCCAAATTTCTTCATTAAAAGTTGTAAATTTTCGAGGGGTAGTAACAAAATCGAATTCTAAATCTCCCCTTACCAATCTTGACATTCACGCGTGTTTTTTTTTCTCCGTTTAATGAATTAATGTGTTGTTTTGGAGAAATAATTGAAATAATTTAAAATAGAAATTTATACAAAAAAAAATGTTATGTTAGCTAGAATACCTCCCAAGTCCATCCCAATCAAAAAAACATGAAAAGGAAATTGGAAGATCAAAAGAGCGAGTTTTCTCCAGAGTCAAAGAAAGCTAAGAAGAAGAAAGAGGAGGAGAATTGTTTTATGTGTAAAAAACCATATAGTTCTGCAACAATTTATGAATACCCTGAAAGTCGTACTCCAATCTGTGATAAATGTAATTATACATACAGAAAAATATATTTGGGAAAATGTGATTTATGTCAAAAATCCAAACCTTACAGTACTAGTAGACGCTCTCCTTGTGATGAAAAATTTATTGGAACTTGTACACTTCAAGGAAATCATGGAAATATCTTATGTGATGATTGTGACAGATTGTGTCATACATGTGCTATTTGTGGTGAAGAAAGCGTAGAAACTGACGGAATTGGGGGTAACTGTCAATATTATTTGGCGAAGATTTGTAGAATGAATCCGGATTTTAAACAAAAACTGCTAACAATGATGTTTTATTCGAATATGATTGATAAGAAAGATATTAAAAATTACGAATAAAATAAATTCTCTTTCTTCGTCTAATGATTCATTCTTGTGGAGGGTTTCATTCAATTATCACGCCCCTTTTCTGTTGGATTTTTCAAACAGAAAGATCTAAGAACAAATAAAGTTGTTATTGTGAACATCTCCGAACAAATTTGATTTAGAGTAATGAAATGTTGAAGTTTTACTAGTACCCCCATTTTCCCCATTTGAATTCAGTCAACCGACTTTATTGTGAAAAGAATAATGTAAGGGGAAAAATCTAAAGATTCACAGTTGTCGTTTACTATTTTCTCTTACATAAACTATACAAATAACACAAACTGGCCTCAAACCTGAATTCCTATGACAATCTATACAAAACAAGTTGTTTTGACATATAAGACATCTTTTGAACCTACAACTCTGACAAACAATCTCTCTCTTATTTTTGGAATAACATTTTGCAAAATTAGCCTGTATACAAGCCAGACAAACGTTATTTCTACGACATTGATCACAATAATTCTTGTTTATCACTTTATTAATCTTTCGGTAACAATACGAACAATCAAAAACAATGTCTTTAATCCTTGTATGAATATTTTCATCACAAAAAAGAAACATTAAATCTGGATCTAAAGTCGTTTTATTATCAGACGACAACACTTCAGAATCAAAACTAATTGCTACCTTCGCCATGTGTTTTCATACAATTAGTTTTTTTTTAAAAAAATGGGAGGGACACACTTTCAAATAATAAATAAGTTAAAAATAGAATATTCTGGAATTATTACTGAGTTCAGTCAAGTTCGTAAAAAAAAGTTGTGAAAAAATCAGCTTATGAATTCTTTTTTTTTTGAAATTACGAACTTTGGTGAACCCAGTAATAGCAAAATTATTTTTATTTTTTTTTTGCCAATTCCAGAATATTAAAAACCCCTTGGAATATATACTTCTAATTAACAACACACATAAAATTGAAATTGAATAAATAAAAAGAAAAGAATAAAGAAATGACAGAAAAAGAATTACTTATCAAACTTTATATTGAAATTGACGAAATCCCAGTTTATTATCGGTTCAGGATTAAATGTTTTCAAAATCTTGTTGATAAAATAGCTGAACATACTGATGGTAAAACATTGGATTTGTTAAGAGTAGTATATCAGGACATTAACGAAGATCCAATAGAGTTTGTCGGTATGGATGATTGGGAATACTTGGAGAATTCAACCATGAAATTAATCAAGTTTTTCATTTACCCACCAGTATATAAAGTTGATATTAGAGCAATTTACAAAGATTGTGGTGATTATATTAGCAATTTCAAGATTAGAATGTTCAAAGAAAGTACCACAGTTAAAGAAATCAAAGAAAAAATCCAAGTAAAGACAGGTATTAAAGTCCATGATCAGAAACTATTTTTCAAGAAAAATGAACTTGTGAATGACATACCTCTAAGAATTCAGGTAAATGGTGAAAAACAACCAGTGTTAATAATGATTTGTAGAGAAAAATAAAAGAGTGGAAAGAGAGAAGTTTACTATTCCTTAATATTACACATTTTTCATCCATGGATGTTTCATAATTTCCGATATTTGAGTTAATCTTTCAACTGGATCCTTTTTTAATAGTTTCGTCAATAAATCAACTACCTCATCAGAAACTTCTTTGTTTTTTGGAATATACAAATCATTCTTCAAAATTGCGTTGTGTATTCCAAAAATCATTGAAATATTGTTTAAATTGGTCTGAGATAATCTTTTGATAAACGGTAGTCTTCCAAACAACATTGAATATAATGTTATTCCACAACACCAAATATCATGAAAGTACCCACTGAATTTACTGTTTCCAATTGAACACATTTCTGGACTGAAAAAACAGTGAGTTCCTTTAGTATCGGAACAAGCACCTGCAAAATTCTTCCCCGTGAAAATCTTGGCCATTCCGAAATCACACAACAGTATTTTTTGTCTATTTTTTGATAGAAGAATATTGCTTGGTTTAATATCTCTATGAACAATACGATTGTGATGTAAATATCCTACTGTTGTAATCAGTTGTTTAAAATATGACCGACACCTATCTTCATTGAACCCAATTTCAACATTGTCATAAAAATTCTCATTCAAACTTAACAATATTCCACCTTCTGCATATTGCTGAATAATGTAAACTTTGTTTTTCTTGGTATTAATTCCAACTTCATGAAGCTTTATGATGTTGTCATGGTTTAACCAACTCAATGTCACAATCTCATTAATTATTTGATCAAGAGGAGTTACAATTTTAGAAATGTCTTCCTCGTTCAGTTTTTTCAAGTTTCGAAAATATACGAGATTGTCTCTGTAATATCTCCTCAAGTTCAGAATTTTCATAACATACACTTCTTTGGTTTCAATATGCATAACTTTTTTCACAGTTGTACTACTACTACAAGACCTCACACCGATTTTACTCAAAACCTTGTATTTATCAATAATTTTTGATTTTTCAGTTGTAAAACTAATTCCAAAATCTTTCACTTTATCGAGATTCTTCAACCTTGAGAAAAACAGTTTGAAAATTTCAGATTTTAAATCTTGTGACATTGCATTACTACTAAAGGACATTGACTTGCATCTCTTATCCTTTAACAGAACTTGTCTGTTTAACTCAAGTTCTCTTTCCTTTTTTACCATTCCTTGATTTGAATCAACACTGAAATGTTTATGAAATAAACTATAAGAACGTAACTGATGTCGAAGATCAGTTTTCAATTTGAAAATGTTGTTTCTTGTCCCCCCAATGTCCTGACTAACAATAATTGTTGGAGGAACGAACTTAACTTTAAACAAGTTTGGGCTTGATTTGGGACGTTTTTTCAGAAATTTTAAAGAAGACAATCCGAAAGTCCTTACTTTTTTCTTGTCTTTTTCATTTTTTTCATTAAATTCTATGACTCTGTCAATGTTAACTAAATTACTATCATCTTCATCATCGTCAACAACATCATTTGTTGATGCACACGATCCCATGAATCGTTATTTTTTTATTAAATAGAAATTATGACACGTTTTTTAGTAAAAATAGTTAGTTTTTATTATGAGAAAACATAATTACTAAACTCTTTCTTTCTCTCTCTCTTTTTCTCAAACGTAATCACGTAAGGAAAAAAAAAACACAACCGTGTTGTTGTCAATCTTAAGAAGTTTTCCTCTTTGGAGTTGTACCGAAATAGAACATTAAACATGCTATACAACCCAAAATACCAATAATAATAAACAATCCCAACCACAAACACAATGCTAAATGAAATTTCCTAACAAAGTTCTCACAATTATCAAACAAGTAGTGATATTCTTCTACAGTTGAATTATAGTGTTTTCTTTCAAATATAACCAATGGATGCTCGGCAGCAGATTCGTTAACTTTCTGGAATTTCCAAATCAAACATCCAGCTGAGTTCCAAGGAATTTCTTCAGTAGAATACAATATCCAACCATCTGTTATACTCAAGAAACACAACTGATCAAAAGAATGACAAACTTTTAGAATTCTGAACGGATCGAAACATCCAAGTGGAACAATGAAAACATCACACTCTTCACCAATATAAAATTGGTCACATTCACATTCATCAGGACCTTCACATTCTCCGTGACCACTACAAACCCTAGGATCATCCTCACAAATACCGAAACAAGTGTGGTCATCGTCATCAGTAGGTTGATCACATTCTCTTCCTGACCATCCTTCATCACAGTCACAATATCCTTTACGTTTTTTACAACGATCGTAATGACCATGATCATCCTCGTGTTCATCATGATGATCATCGTTTCCATGTCCGTTTCCGTTTCCATGTCCTCGTTTACTTTTTCTAACTCTATGATATTTCCTTCCACCATGGTTCGTGTGACTTCCGTGTGGGCTATGATGATAATCTGATTCGTGATCATGACTATGACATTCTGTACAACATCTCTGTTCGTGATTTTCTTTACACCTTGAACATTTATGATGGTGTCTTTGACAAGGTGGGCAACGAGGTCCAACACAAGGCATACAATGACCATGAGGATGATTATGGTGATGGTGTGGTGGCTTCTTAGTCTTTTCTCTACAATTTCCATGTCCAGAACACACTTCTGGGTCGTGTTCATAAATACCAAAACATTTCAATGGATTTTCATGACACACATCTTCATCACAGCATTCTCTTCCACACCAACCTCGCTCACATTTACATCTATCGATATGAACACATTCTCCGTGAGCACAACAAGCTCTAGAACTATTATGAGGAATTCCAAAGCAATCGTAAGGAATTGGTCTTCCTCTTTCACAGCATTCTCCACTTAATCCTGGTCTACATTTACATCTTTCATGAGAAACACACCTTCCATATCCATTACAAACTTCAGGATCATCTGCGAATTTACCACAACAAGAATATTGTTTTTTACAGCATTTTTTACCATAATAACCCTCGAAACACTCACAAGTATCATTTCCAATACATTCTCCATGTCCGGAACAAACATCGTGAATATCTTCAGCTGGAATTCCATAACAAATAGTATCAGAATCTGGCCTTTCGCATCTTCTTCCAGCCCAACCTGGATCACAGTCACAATCATTATATCCAATACATTCTCCGTTACCAGAACAAGGTCTTCTTGGTCTACATTTCATTCCCTTATGATGATCTCCACATTTTTTACACTTACTCTTGTCCTTGTGTCTACACTTTTCACATGGAGGACAATAAGGTAATTCTCCTTCATCGTCATCGTCATCGTCATCGTCGTCACCACCACCATTTTCCTCATGGTGATCATCGTCATTACATCCATAATCGTAATGATCGTGACATTCGTCGCATGAATCTCCTTCATGATCACACTTTTTACATTTGTGGTGATGTCTCTGACAAGGAGGAACGCAAGGCCACTCTAAATGAAGAACACATTTTCCATGACACGACGAATGATCGTGTTTGTGGTCATATCCGTGATTGTGATCATCCTTATGGTGATGATCTCCCTTTTTATGATCACATCTTCTACCCTTTCCATTGTGTGAATGGTCCTTCTTCTTTCCTTCTTTCTTGGAATGGTGGTGATGAGGATGTTTATGAGGTCTTGTTGGTAAAGCAGGATATGGAAATGCAGCAATTCCATAACAAGTTACAGGATGTTGACACTTGATTCCCATCCATAACGGATTGCAAACGCAATAATCATGGTATACACACCTTCCGTGTCCGGAACAAACCCCAGGATCCTTAGCATCAAATTTGAAACAAATTGTTCGATTTCTCCTTTTACACATCAAACCCTCCCAACCTTCTTCGCAAATACAAATATCATCATTTCTACATCTTCCATGACCAGAACAAACTTCAGGATGCCTTCTTGGATAACCGAAACAAGTAACAGGTGGAGTTTTATCACAACATCTACTTCCATACCATCCTCTGTCACATTCACATTCACCTTCAGGTTTATGATGACCATTTCTTGTTGGTGTTGGATAAGGTAGAGGATGCTTACAAATTCCATGTCCACAACAAACATCTTTATGATCAGCAGCAGTTCCATGACAAACCCATGGTTTCAATTTTCTACCACAAGCTTTACCCTTCCATTGAGATTCACAAATACAAATATTATCTTCAACACATTCTCCATGTCCATGACAAACCTCTGGATGATTATAAGGCATTTCCCAACAACTGATTGGTGGTACACTGTCACAACATCTTTCACCATACCATCCAAAGTCACAGTCACATGTATCGTTGTCAACGCACTTACCATGTCCACAGCAGACGTGTTTTAAATCGTAACCACTGAATCCAAAACAACTTGGTAGTGTCCTTTTCCCGCAATTTGGACCCTTCCACCCAGGTATACAATCGCAAAGATTATCATTAATGCACTCCCCATGACCTGAGCAAATCCAAGGAATAACTTGTTGAGGTTTAATTGGAATTCCAAAACATCCAATAGGTGGAATATCATCACAGCACCGAGTACCATACCAACCAAAGTCACATCGACAATTGTTTTGACCAAGACACTTCCCATGTCCACAACAGACCTTTGGATCTCTAGGAGTAAATCCACAACATGTGAAACCAAGTATTCGTTTACCACACATATTTCCACCCCAACCTTCACGACATCTACAAATATCGTCTCCAACACATCTTCCATGATTAGAGCAAACATCAGGATGATTATAAGGTTTTCCATAACACGTAATTGGAGGAATATCATCACAACACCTAGTTCCATACCAACCAAAGTCACAGTGACAATCGTTTTGATCAAGACATTTTCCGTGACCACAACACACTTGAGGATCTCTTGGGTGATGACCACAACAAGTGAAATTCTTAGATTCATGTTCACAATCAATTCCTTCCCAACCATCAACACAAAAACAAACATCGTCAGTATGACATCTTCCATGTCCAGAGCAAATTGTCGGATGATGTTTTGGTTTTCCGTTACAAGTTATTGGTGGAACATCATCACAGCATCTAGTTCCATGCCAACCATGGTCACATTCACAGTGTCCCTCTCCAGTATGATGGTTCCCATGTCCAGGTGGATGAGTATGTCTTCTCTGAAAACCGTGACTCATTTCATGAACAACAAGTGATCTTCGTGGCTCAGGATGTGGATGAGGATGAGGAATTCTACCTGGTTTACATTTTCCGTGTCCACAACAAACTTCCTTTTTGTAATGTGAAATACCAAAACATTTTGGATAAGATCTTCTACTACATTTTGGACCTTCCCAACCACAGTGACAATCACAAATATTGTCTCCCTCACAAGTTCCATGTCCTGAACAAGCATCCGGATGTCTTTTAGGATATCCGAAACAAGTAATTGGTGGCGTAGCATCACAACATCTAGTACCCCACCATCCGTGATCACATTGACAATGATTTTGTCTTAAACATTTTCCGTGACTACAACACACATCTGGGTCACTTGGTCTATGTCCACAACAAGTGAAATGATCGTGACTTATTGGCTCATTACAACAAAGTCCTCTCCACCCTCTTTCACATAAACAAATATCATCTCCTTCACAAGTTCCATGATTACTGCAAACTTCTGGGTGATTGTATGGTTTATTACAGCAAGTAATCGGTGGAGTAGGGTCACAGCACCTGGTTCCGTACCAACCACGATCACAACGACAATCATTTTGATCAATACATTTTCCGTGTCCACAACATACTTGTGGATCTCGTGGATGTTTTCCACAGCAAGTATAATCTTTTGTCATTTGACCACAATTATTTCCCTCCCATTCATCGTTACACATGCAAACATCATCATGAACACATGTTCCGTGTCCCGAACATACATAAGGATGTAATTTTGGCTTTCCATAGCAACTAATCGGTGGTACACTATCACAACATCTCGTTCCGTACCATCCGTAATCACATTGACATTGATCTGGTCCAACACATTTTCCATGTCCACAACACACAGCATGATCCCAAGGATGACGGTAGAAACACATAGGAGGTCTTCCACTGTAATGACAACAATCACCCCACCAACCCTGTTGACATGAACAAATATCATCTCCAACACAATCTCCGTGTCCACTGCAAATTTGTGGATGTCCTATAACCTTATCACAACAACTAATTGGAGGAACAGTATCACAGCACCGGGTCCCCCACCAACCTCTATCACAATCACAGTGATTTTGTCTCAAACATTTTCCATGACCACAACAAGTTCGTGGATCACTTGGATTGAAACCACAACAGGACCAATCACGAGTTTCCTCCTGACAGCATGTACCGGTCCAACCTTGGTAACAATTACAAATATCATCTCCTGCACAACTTCCGTGTCCACCACAAACTTGTGGATGATTAGCTGGCTTGTTGCAACACGTAATTGGAGGAGTTGAATCACAGCATCTTGATCCCCACCAACCGCGATCACATGAACATTGTCCTCCAACTTGACATTTTCCATGTCCACAACATACAGCTTGATCCCAAGGCAATCTTCCATGACAAATAGGCGGTTGTCCATGATATTGACATTTTGGACCCCACCAACCTGGTCTACAATGACAAATATCATCTCCTATACATCTTCCGTGTCCACCGCATACATCAGGGTGGTTCCATGGTAATTCCCAACATCCAATTGGAGGTATATCATCCCTACAATACTCTCCCCACCAACCTCGATCACAAAGACAATCGTTTTGACCAAGACATTTTCCGTGACCACCACAAGCTCTAGGATCACGTGGAAGGAATCCACAACAAGTATAATTCAAGACTCCGTAACAGCATTTTGGACCTCCATAACCTTCATAACACATACAAATATCCTGTCCAACGCATCTTCCATGACCACAGCAACCATCTGGATCCATTGGATGCTTTCCATGACAAGTATAAGGTGGCCATGGAAACAATTTACAACATTTTTCTCCCCACCAGTGATGGTTACACATACATTCATCAGGTCCTACACATTCTCCGTGTCCATGACAGCAAACATCTGGGTGATCTGGAGGTAAATCCCAACAAGTGAAATTATCAGGAGGTTGTTCATTACCACAACACTCTCCACTCCATCCTTCTTCACAAACGCAGAAATCTTGGTCTATACAAATTCCGTGCCCATTACAATTTCCCCCAGCTGGAACCTGACCTTCACAACAAGTAAAAGGTGGTTGTTCATCCGGTGTTCCACAACAAACTCCTGTCCATCCTGGTTCACATTCGCAACTTTCTTCATAACAAGTTCCGTGATTGTTACAACTTACAGGACAAATTCCACAAGTTGAAGAAGTTCCACAGCAGAGACCTGTCCAACCTGGTTCACATACACAAGTATCCTGAGCACATTCTCCATGATTATTACAACTTTCAGGACAAATTCCACAGCCATTTCCATCAGGCTCATCACAGCATGTCCCAGTCCAGCCTTCTTCACACTCGCATATTCCTGGAACTCCTCCAGTACAATTTCCATAAATACATCCTCCAGTTGGACAAATAAATTCACAAGTTTCAGTATCACAACATTCACCGCTCCAACCAGCGTCACAATCACATTCGTTATCTACACAAGTTCCACCTGGTAGACAGTTTGGAGCATTAGGACAGTCCTGACTACAATCATCTGGAGGTAAAGAAGCTCCACAACAAGTTCCACTCCACCCTAAATCACATTGACAAGATCCTTCTACGCAAGTTCCGTGATTGTTACAAGTTGGATTGCAAATTCCACAACTAGTTAATGTATTGCAACATTCTCCAGACCAACCAGAGTCACAGTCACATTCAAATCCATTTCCATTTCTCCTTTTACCATTACTTTCAACACAACTCCCATGAGCTCCACAACCTGCTCCCTGACAACATTCACTGGTTTCATTATTTCCGTTTAATTCTTCAGTACAACAATCTCCTGTCCAATTTTCATGACACACACAGTGTTTATCAAAATGATTATCCCTTCTATTTCCTAACAATCCATTTACGACCATATCTAGAATAGACCTCCTCCTCCTGTCTTCATCAACACAATCTCCATGAGCTCCACATCCCAGAGGACAAGGACTCCCGCAAAGATAATTCTTGTAAAAACATTCGACACATTGATTTGGTCCAACACAAAATTCATCATCAATACAAGCATCAGGATCATAATGAATTTTTCCACTACATTTGAAAGCTGGGTCACAAATAGTGTTAACATTGTCCTTAAACATAGCCAACGTTGCACCTACTGGAAAAGGAGTACTGTAACCAATATCGTATTCAGTAGGATGAATAAAAGTTCCAGGAGTACTTGTCATGTTGCAAAACTTGTTTGTTACACACTCAATATGATCGTTTGGTGCAACATCATCCGTAGGAGAAGTAAATTTCACGTACAATCCAGCACTTCCATTAACTCCCATATTTTGCTGAAAGAAAAGTTTTTTGAAAAGCGTAAAGTTCTTTGGCCCTTCAATCAAATGATGATACTTTCTAACGTTAGAGCTTCTACTATGCATAACTTCCAACATGAAATCGTTAGTGACTGTCCAATGATTAAATTTGAAGAAATTTTCTCCCCACTGTTCATTTTGTTTACCAAATCCCATATTTTTGAGTAACTTGATTTTTCCATGAAGATCATCATCAGGACACAATCCACTGCTTCTAACAACAATAGCATTATCATGCCATCCAAAGAAACAGTTTGTATAAATGAAAACGTTTCCATCAGCGTAGTTAATTTTAATTCCGCTGTTAATCATTCCATGGAAAGTACAATCTTCGATTCTAACATTTCCTCCGTATCTCAAGAAAATACCATTGTGGAATCCCTGGAGGAAATCACAATTTGTTATTTTCAAGTTTTTTCTCAAAATAATACAAGTAGGACTAGAGGACATTGCATAATAAGATTCTGGGGCACATCCAGAAGACAAAACTGTTTTTTCAATAGCCAAGTTGTCAATCCAAATATTATCTGACAACAAGTTTATATTTCCACAAATGTAAGTGAAAAGAATTTTAGGTTTGGGAATACATTCCATTGATCCCACAATCTTAACTTTTTTCGTAACATCAATATCAGAACTAACTGAGTGAGTTCCACAACAAACTACAATTGTTTGTCCATCACTAGAGGCAGTAATTGCAGCTTGAATACTGGCATATTCCGGGTTAACACAACTTACTCCAACATGTTGTTTAATATACGCTATATTGTCAGAAAGAATTAGCGGTATTATTGTTGCTATAAAAATGAAAAAGGTCAACATTTTTTTTTCCCCTTTCTCCACCCCCCGTTCGTTCTTCTTTTGTTGCTAGTCTCAGGTTTTTACATAACTTTTAATAAGAAATACTTAATTTTTTAGTGCTGTATTATTAGTGAAAAAAAAATAGAAATGAAGATTGAGTTACAAATAAAAAGAATTTATTTTTAATCTATTAAACAATCGATGTTCATTGACAATTTATAAAACGATCCTCTCAATGCCTGTTCACCTAGTTCCTTAGATTCATACGGAAATCTGAATGTTTTTGGAATAAATTTATGAACTGGAGAAGTTTTCGGAGATGATCCCAAATTAATATTTCTAATAGATTGAAAATATGGATGCTCATCCAATAACTTTCTAGCAGTAGGTCTTTTCCTAGGATTAAATTGTAACATCTGATTTAAAAGATCAATTTCTTCTCCGGTAGCATCCCTAACTATTTTTTTGAATGGAACTGGAGGTCTATAATGCATAGTTTTCAAAAAATCAATACAATCTGAACTTGTGATGTGTCTACAATCTTCCATTATATTTGGTTTTCCTAAAACCCTCAAAATCATTTTCAACTGTTCAACCCATTCACATCCTGGAAATAAAGCCCTCCTGTTTATCAATTCAGCTAATATACACCCACAAGACCAAATGTCAATAGAATAATCGTAGAATTCTGAGTTTAACAACAATTCTGGAGCTCTATACCATCTAGTAACCACATAAAGTGTCAAATCATCCACAACTGGTTTCATATTGACATATCGATCTGAAAACCCGCCTCTAGATAGACCAAAGTCACAAATTTTTAACAAACAATCACAATTCACCAAAATGTTACTAGGCTTAACATCACGATGAACTACTCCACAAGAATGAATGTGATCCAAAGCTTCTAATATCTGATACATAAACCACTGTCTATGCTGAACACTAATCTTTTGTTTCGAACGTATAACACGATAAAGATCTGTATCCATATAGTCCGTTACGATGTAAATAGAATCAAATTCCGTGATATTTGCGACATTCATTACATCTCTTATTGAAATGATGTTCTTATGATTGAAATGACGAAGTAAAAGGATTTCACGCAAAACTTTCTTGGTATCATCAAGCCTATCAAAATCATCTACATCACCATCGTGGTCTTTCTTAGACTCTACTGGAAACAAATCATATATTTTTTTGATTGCAACTTTCTCACGAGAAATTAGTCCATTTCCCTGAATAATTTTATGGTAACCAGAACAGACTTTCCCAAATGCACCAACACCAATTAATGCACAAACATCATATTTCTTATCTATTCGAAAGATTGTTTAAAAATTTATAATTACTAACCAACTTCAAATACATTGCCCTTTATAATATATGTTTTTTTACCATGTTTTCCTGGTCTCAATGCAATCATTTAATTGAAATAACGAAAGATAGGCGAAAAAGGGGATCCAAAAATCCAATATTTGACCGTTAGTATTAAGGGAGGGGATACCAAAAAAGTGTAAATACTAAAATAATCTATTTTAGTCTATTATAATACTTTAACGTCCAACAAGAATAAATTATCATTCCCACCAATATTGACGAAAACATTGTCATACAAAATATCACAGCCTCACATAACACCAACATAACTAGTGTCAAAGTATAATGCACTACGAATAATTCAAGGGTTTTGGGATTTGACCAGATAATTACAGTAAATGGAATATTCATTATTAACGTGAAAACACCTACTAGCAGAAAAACATGCACAGTTAGGGATATCCTGATAGAACGTTCAAGTTTATAATCATTAGCATCTTTGACACCAAAAAAAAGAACATCTTTCAAACGACCGAAAGTTCCAATTGATTTTGTTTGTTTATTCAGCAGTTTATCTTTCTCTTCTCCTTCTTCCTCCTCATCATCCTCATCCATCCTTCTCTTTTTTCCAAAATATAGTGAGGGAGGGACAAGAGGGAAAGGGGGGGGGGAAAAAATGAAAAGGAAAAGAAGGAGGAAAATACCTAGAGATTGGAAGAACAAAGGTAGAAAGGATGTCGATGAAATCCCAGAACCTAAGAAAAAAAGAAGGAAAATAGGAGAAGAACAGGAGAAGAAGAAAAATGGAGAAAAACAACTACAAAAACTTAGTATTGATATACCTAACAAAAATGCGTTGTTTTTATTATCATCTAATGGAGATTATGAAAAATTGAGGTTTTTACTCGATAATGACACTGAAAATGTTGATGAATATGATCTGAATAAAATGACACCTCTAATGTTTGCATGTAGAAATGGACATAAAAAAGTGGTTAGATTATTGCTGACAAGAGGTGCAAAATCAAATTTCGAGGATAAAAATGAGAATACATCTCTTATGCACGCATCAATTGAAGGACGAACAAATGTTATTCCAATGTTACTGAGAAATGGTGCAAGTAGATTCATGAAAAACGACAAAGGGAAAAATTCAATTGATCTATCAAAAAACGACAAAACAAAAAAATTGTTTTCAAGAATACCACCAACTATATTTGAACTTGTAATGGATTGTAATGTTAAAAAGGTGAGGCATATTTTTGAAACAGAAGAAATTCTTTCAAATTATAAGGACAATACTGGAAGAGATTTATTAAAAATACTTTACGAAGACACTACAAACAAGAAAGAAATATGCAACATGGTAGAACTTTTACTAAATTACGATGTAGAACTAAAGTAATGTAAAAAAAAAAGGAACATAACTTGTTTTTATTTGTTAAAGTAAAAAATTTCCAACAAAAGAAATGTCCCAAATCCAGTTGCTATAATAGATACCAACAGAACCACACATACCAAAAACAGTATAATACAACACAACACCCAGTTTTTACATACAGTTCTCCTCTTGACTTTCCCACTAGTCTGTTTAAATTCATAAGAAGTTTCTTCCAATTCCATCGCCTTGGATTCTAACAATTGCAAGTCTGTAATGTTGTCAAAAATCTTCTCCAAATTTTTTCCCATTA
>Ga0114925_10000787_pt1 | contig 14840 bp, 16 predicted proteins | sample SumtaG_2_FD_87287 | JGI IMG/M metagenome (GOLD analysis project Ga0114925, IMG submission 87287) | Deep subsurface microbial communities from Indian Ocean to uncover new lineages of life (NeLLi) - Sumatra_00607 metaG | ecosystem: Environmental > Aquatic > Marine > Oceanic > Sediment | place... | reverse complement strand
CATGATATACAGCCCGGCCTTCCGGCAAACTAAAGCCAGGAGGTGCCCGACGGTCTGTATTCCCTGGCCGGCCTCACCGCCGATCTTTACGGTTATATCGATACTCATCTGTATCATCCTTCCAACAACCGTCCTGCGGTTGTTCATACCCTCATCATATTTTGGCTAAAAACTGTACTCCAGCCCTTCTGTAATATGGATCGTGATAGAACTTAGGGTGCGGAGCCCGGCCTATAGCATTTTGATATTGTCCCGGAGTTGCGCAATTTCAATCCCCAGGCTGACACACTGTTTTCCTTCCATGCACAGTTCAGCGTCCCCGTTTTCGAGGAAGGTTTTCAGTTCGAGACGGTCTTTTTTGAGATCCACCACCCAAGATTTTTGTTCTTCATCATAATCGACGTTTATATCGATTTCGCACTCGCCGATATCCGGATATAATTGCGTAATTTTTTCACACAGCTCTTTTTTGTTAATCATGGGATCACACTCCTTTCTATTGTGTCAATTAATAATAGTTTTCTACGGATTATAGTGGTTGTCAAAATAACGTTCCGTTTCAGCCGCCGAATAATTTCGTTTGGGCCGGCAAAAACTCACAAATAAAAGCACGTAACAGCGAACACTGCCATAGTTTTTAGTCGCTTTCTTATATACGCCTTCTCATGAAAGCATCAAACCGAAACGATCCTGTACAGCTTTTCAGCCTGGTAAGAACTCCGTACCAGCGGGCCGCTGACAACGCCGTCAAAACCCATTTCAAGCGCCGTTTCCTTCCAGAAATCAAATTCATCAGGATGAACAAAGCGTTCCACCGGCAGATGGGTGGGTGTTGGCTGAAGATACTGCCCCAGGGTCAACAACCTGCAATCCGTGTCAAGGAGATCCTGGAGTGTTTCACGAATTTCTCCGGAAGACTCTCCCAGGCCGAGCATGAGGCCGGACTTGGTGGTCATTGTAAAATCGTAATTTTTAGTCAGCTTTAAGAGTTCAAGCGATCGACGGTATCCGGCTTCCGGCCGGACGGCATCATAAAGGCGCGGGACGGTTTCCAGGTTATGGTTCAGGACGTCGGGGCGAGCATTTACGATGGTCCTCAAGGCTTTTGCATTTCCTTGAAAATCAGGGATCAGTACTTCAATCAGCGTTTGCGGGGTTTTTCGGCGAATTTCCTTGATGGTTTGCACAAAACGATCGGCGCCGCCGTCAGGAAGATCGTCCCGGGTGACGGAAGTGATAACCGCATAGCTCAACTTCAGTTTTTGAACCGCCATTGCAACCCTGACCGGTTCCGTAGAATCCGGAGGGTCAGGCGTTCCATAGCTAACCGCGCAAAACCGGCAATTGCGTGTACAGTGTGCGCCCAAAATCATGAAGGTTGCAATCCTGCGGGAAAAGCATTCCCACAGGTTGGGGCAGCATGCTTCCTGGCAGACAGTGTGGAGCCGGCTTTTATTTAACATGCCCCTCATTTCTTTATATTCAGCATTGCTGTGAAACCTCTTTTTGAGCCAGCGGGGCTTGATTTTATGTGAGTTCGGTATCATTGTGACCTCAACAGCAGCCGGTACAACCTTTTTTATATGTGAAACCGGTTATCATTTCTTGCAGTTCATATAGGCGGGTTAACACCAGCGTAACTCCAAAAACTGCTTCCATGTGATACTTTACAGCCTCGCGTATTTGATGAACAGATACGTTTTGTGAAAGCTCACGGGCCATGGACGTAACTCCGCAATCCTGAATTCCGCAAGGATTTATCCACTTAAAAGGTTTCAACGCCAGATTGACGTTCAAGGCAAAGCCGTGAAAACTGACCCCCCGACGAACAGCTATGCCGACACTGCCAAGCTTGCTGTTGCCCACCCATATTCCTCTGTTTTCAGGGTTGCGCTCAGCCTTAATTTCCCAGTCCCGAACCACCCGGATCATTATTTCTTCCAGCCCGGCAACATAATCGAGCACTTTCAGTCCTGATTTTACCAGATCGACGATAGGATAAACAACTAGCTGACCGGGGGCGTGAAAAGTAATATCGCCGCCTCTTTCCGACCGTATGATCGCAATTTTTTTTTGTGCTAAAAAAGCTTCGGATACGTTCAGGTTGGCAAGCCCGGCTCTGCAACCCAGAGTGAAAACAGGGGTGTGTTCCAACGATAAGACAATGTTCCTGTTGATGATTTCATTATTTCGGGCAACAACAAGCCTTTGCTGCAGAGCCAACACTTCTGGGTAATCTTCAATCGGCAGGTCGACACAGATCCATCTTTTATCGGTAAATTCAGATTTCAACTATGATCTCCTTGCAAATGGACGCAACAACTTTATGAGGTATCCCAATTATAACATCTTTCAGTGTTGACATGCATAAAAAGGTTCATCTAATAAGAACTATTATGGAAGAACTGGTTCACTTTAATAATAACTTTGGAGAAAAGCTCACTGGAACACTTCATCTGCCCGTCAGGCCCGGCGGTTATGCTGTTGTCTTCGGACACTGCTTCACCTGCACCCGCCATACGAGCATATTCCGTCACATTTGTAGCGAACTGACTGAAGAAGGCTTCATGGCGCTACGTTTCGACTTTTCCGGCAATGGCCAGAGCGAAGGTAATTTTGCTGAATCCACCTATTCCAAACAGATTTCCGAAATTCAGACAGCCGCTGCCTTGCTCTCGCAAAAAGGTGCATTCTGGATCGGCCTTGCCGGTCATAGTTTAGGCGCTGCAATCGCCCTGCTTACAGCAGCCCAACAGCAGACTGTTAAGGCTGTATGCGTCCTGGCAGGGCGTTTATCAGGGTTAAACGCCATGCATTTTCTTAGCCAAAACCAGCGCCGGGAACTCCGGAAAACCGGCAGAGTTCTATTCAGCAGCCGTGGGCGTGCACTGCAACTTTCAAATGACTTTTTTGCTGACGCCGAAAAGTATAATCTTCCAGAGGTGGTTGCGTCAATGCAAACACCTCTGTTGATTGTGCACGGCGACAACGACGAGATCATTCCGGTACATGAGGCCTACCAGGCACATAAGTTGAACCCCGCGAACACCAAACTGGCCGTCATCCCGCAAGCAGATCATATGTTCAGCCGCCTGGAGCACCGCCGGCAGGTTTCTAAACTAGTGGTCGAATGGTTCAAGGATCAACGAGACCTGTCGTAGCTAATTTACCAATAGGGCACTATTCGGTTTCCATTCTGTAAATAGGTGATTTACGGATGGATACTATAAGCTAAATCAAATTTTATGCCAAATATAAAAAATTGGAAGGTTAAATGAATTGCCATTTATTTTAGGGGGTTATAGTTATCGATTGTTGAGCACCCAACGAATAGAAGTTCTATGAGGACGTTTTGAGACACAAGTGTTTCATAGAACTGGTTTCATTTGCACTGATCCAGCGCTTCTGCCAGGGTCCGCATATGGCTTTTTTCCGCTTGAGCAATGGTTATAAAAGTGTCCCGGGCTGTTGGGTCTTTGGCATTGTCTGCCATGGTTCGATAAAGATCAAAGGCAGCGTATTCGATATAAAGGGCCAATTCTATAATATGCGCGCATAGATTACCTTTAGTATTTTTCAATAAATCAAGCACATCCGCAAGGTTATCTCCGCCTTCAAGGATCTCCCCCTTGAGGTCCTTGAAGAGCTCATCGAAGGGGCGGACGGCGTCGGCAACGGTTTTCCAGAAACCATAGACGGTTTTCGCATGTCCAATTTCCGCCTGGGACAGTTGTTTCAAGAAGGAATTGATCGGATCGACATCAAAGTTTTCCAGAATATGGGTATAAAACCGCCAGGCCCCTTTTTCCAGGTCCATGGCCGTAAAGAGAAGATCACGGGTGGCTTTGTTTTTATCAAAGACCTGGATCTTCGGGAACCCTTTCAGGGTTTTGCCTTCCCAGGCCAGGATTCCGCCGGTAAGATTATATATTCTTTTTTCAGTGACCATTTCTTCCGAGGAGATGGATGCGGCGGCCAGAGAGCGTCCGCCGCTGTGGCAGTAGAAAATCAAATCCCTGTCTTGAGGCAAACCGGAAAAGTCGGACACGAGTTCATTCAAGGGTATAAACTTCGCGCCCGGAATGTGGCCGTCTGTATATTCTTCCGGCTGTCGGACGTCCACGATCAGGTAATCTTTTTCATTACCGGATTGAATAAATCGCTTGAGTTCCTCGGCTGTCATGTTTTCAAAGTCCGGATCGGCCATTTTTTCCACCCCTTTTGCAACGTTAGGGTTTACAGTCACATTCCGTGTCTCAATTTTTTCCGGATACTCCCCGGCTGCGGCGATACCACCGTTTGATCGCCTCCGGTGAAATACCTGCGAAATAGGCTGTAATAACCAACTGGTTGATCAAAGTGGTTCTCAAGATGCCAAGCCGCTTCCAGCGCCTGGCGGATGTAACTGCAGATACGGCCAGAGATACAACCTCTCCTTTTTTTCTCAAACGCCGGGCCAGTTCAAAATCTTCCATTATCGGGATATCACAAAAGCCCCCCATCCGGTGAAAAAGCTCGGATGTCATAAAAAGCCCCTGATCTCCGTATGGTAATCTTAATCTGCGAGACCTCCAGTTTGCAAGTCGCTCAATCAGTCGCAACGCTGAAGCCGGAGAATCTATGCGAAGCTCAAACGCGCCGGCAACGACATTGGATTGACTGAGCGCATTGATGACATGTTCATCAAATCTTTCCGGCACCAAGGTGTCGGCATGAAGAAACAGGAGTATATTTCCGGTTGCCGAGGCGGCGCCCAGATTCATTTGCCGGGCCTTTGGGGGAGATGCGGTGATAACTGTCGCCCCAAGCGACTTTGCCAGCGATACAGTGTCGTCACGGCTCCCTCCATCCACCACAATGGTTTCCCTGTTCTTTGCCGTTCCTATTTTCTCCAGGGTTTTTTCGATATTATCAGCTTCGTTGAAGGTCGGTATGATAACGGAAATTCGGTCTTCGGAAAACCCGTGCTTTTTTAGATTGAGGGCTCTCTCCCAGATGGGAAGATCTTCCGGCCGGTCAACATCTTCCAGAACCTTCAGAAGAGAAAAGCACAATCCCGAATCCCTTGCAATCCGAATGGTTTCATTGAGAACAGTGCCGGTTCCCCACTTTATGCCGGAAAACAGATCAGGGATGACGTGTGAAGATATATCTCTTTTCAATCCAATTAAATAGTAGCCGCCGTCTTTGGCCGGCCCCAGGACCATACTGTTTTGTTTAAGCGCGTCAAAGGCATTCTGAATAACAGCGCTTGATATCCCCGGGATGTCCGTGCCGATGATGACCGCCGAATCAGAACCCTGTTTGAAGGCCTCCTCAAAAGATCGATGCATGCGGACACCGATATCTTCGCCGGCCTGGGGCCGATAAACAAAATCATGACCGAGCCAGTTTTTCATCAAATCTTCATCGCCGCCTTCATAATGGATCTCCACGGCAATTTGAGGTGAAGCTGAAAAGGATTCCATCTGTGAAACGGCGTTTTCGGTCATTTTACGTTGGAGGTCCGCTGCACCGTTTGCACCCAAAAGAGGGATGAGTCTGGTTTTGGTCGTCCCCGGCTCCGGGTAACGTGCGAAGACGATCAGACGCTCTTTAAGGGAAACTGTCATATCAGCAAGTTGTATATCATCAGCCTCATTGGCTTTCTTTTCCCGCTGAAAGCGGGATTGTCATTTCTCGGTTTCGTCCCACCGGGGCGTAGCCCTACCCACTGGGCCGGAGGCCGGAAACCGAGAAAGCAATAGATCCTATCAATCGTGCTTGCCCCGTTAAATGCGAAGCCTATTTAACCCGGGTTCATCCTGTCCAATAATTCAGTTTTCTTCTCCTTTTATCTTTTTGATAATTTTGGGGATAAAGAATGAAAAGACAAACAGCGCTATGGAGAAGAAGACTTTAAACGATATCAGTTCCTCCCAGTTACCCGACGCCCAGACATCTTTTAATGTTCCGATAAAAAACGTGAATATGAATGTCCCCACAATAATGCCCAAGCCGGTTCCGGCAAAATAGTCCCGGAATCGAACCTTGGTCAGACCCATGCCAAAGTTCATGGGTGTAAAAGGAAAATAAACAAGCCGAAGATACAAGACAGCGGCAAACCCGTTACGCTCGATAGCGTCGTCATATTTTTTCAATTTGTCGCCGATCAGCGAAGCGGCAAAATCTCTGCCCAGGGTTCGCCCGATAAAAAAGGCGGCGGCGGCACCGATCATGGCTCCGATCCATACATACACGAATCCCCGGTATGCGCCGAATATGGCGGCACCCAGGCCGGTCAGCAAGGTGCCCGGCACAAACAAGCACACGCCCACTACGTAAAACAGAATATAGACCAGCGGGGCCCAGATGCCGGCGGTATCCAAAAAATTGCCCAACACTTCCGGTGTCAGATATTTTGTAATGGAAGTGAACCGGACCAGACCGATGGCCGCAACTATAAAAACGAGAAGCATTACAGCCTTTAGCACTGCTTTCGGGCGTTTTTTCTGAAGTTCCCCGTCCGTTGCTTCCATGTTCTATGCCTCATTAGTTCATCTATTTTGAAAACTCGAAGCCTCCCATAATAAAATCGTTTGGCGATTTTATTTGCCGTTGAGAGACCAGTCATAACGCAAATATTTGATCCTGATCCGTCCCCTTTGGGCTTCCAATTCCTTTTTCAATTCTTTTTTAGCATTTTTTAAGAAAAAGCCGATGCTGTCGTTATTAAAATCCCGGGCGAACCATTTAAATATTTTGCTGACATAAAGTGTGTTGCCCTTAAGATAATTTCGCTGCGGGTTGCTAATAAAGTTTTGGGCCGAATTATCAAGCTGCCGATCTAATGTGCTTCCTTGATAGGGTTCTGAAATCAGCGGCGGACAGCTTAGCGCCGCGCAATTGATGGCAAAGTGAACCCGCGGATCTTTGAACCGCGGACGCAGGATACCGTGCTCAATGTCATCCAGTGTAATTGCATCCCCGTCAATACGACAAATCTTTTTTTTCCACGGGCTTTTTAAAATACTCCCCAGGGCTTTAATCGATTTTACTCCCGGATATCCGCTTAGAATCAACTTGATGGTCCAGGCGTTATAGGCATTGATATAAAAAGCAAACTGATCATTGGGGGATAGCTTGTCAGAATCGGTTTTCTCAAGCACTTTGAGATACTGATCCAGTTTTGCTTCGTCGGTTTTAAAACCCCTGTAGTCTACCTGTCCTTGTTTGACATATTTTTCCAGCAAGGTTGCATATATGACGTGATCTACCGTAGATCCGGACACGTCGGGTGTTACTATGTTCAAGGGTCCGCATAACAGGAAAAGTGTCACAATAACAAATATAAAGCGTTTTATTTTCATAATACACTCTTGATTAAAGTTTTTTTATGTTTGCCGCTTAAATCCTAAAATATTTACACGGCAATTTTAACTTTATAATCCACAAAAGGTCAAGGCCATGGCCCAGGCTCTTATCGATGCATTCTGGGCATTAGAGGATATATGCAATGCCCAATGAGTGAACAAGGGGACGGGGTTGAAATTGGGCGTTTCTTTTTTCATTTGTTTGTGGTAATAAAGTCACATGCCACGTCAAGCGAGAATAGATGCGCCGGGTGCCTTGCATCATATCATATGCAGGGGTATCGAGCGACGAAACATTTTTAAAGACAATACTTCCCGAAAGGGACTAACTTCAAAGATATAACGAATAAACATCTTGCATTAGTAGTTGAAAAAAAATAAATCATAGACCGAGGAAATGCCTCAATTATCAGACGCCTCATGAAGCCTTTTACAGTGCTATTCGTGGTGCACTTGCAGCTTGAATTCACCACAATCCCCATATATAATGGTAATTATTTTACGGTTCCTCGGAGAGCGGCCCAGTCCAACAAAGTTTTATCCATCATCCCGCTGATTAAACGTATTGTTCGTGCTTTTTAAACTGTTTCTGCCAAACTGGGCTTTCCCGCATTTTTGTCATGCGGGACAATGGATAAAACTCTATACGTTCGCCATACAAATAATATTATGAGAAAGATAGAATGAAACCAGGATCGAAAGACATTAAATTAGAAATATTGATTTCAGGAAATGAACTATCGGAATTACAGCGTCACTCCGGCCAAATGGTTGAAGCCTTCGGATTGGATAGACGAATTGAAAAGTATCAAGGGAAACGCCCCATTGGTCTTTACAGTTGGGATTTTGACTGCATTTTCGCTGTAATCGAAAATGCTTTAATCGATCCAGAAGAATACCCGGATAAAAATAATTCGGGATATAAAGCCCTCAAATATCTTTTTGAACGCCTCAAGGTTGAGTATCGCAAATACAGTTAAAGGCAGAAGATTTCAACACACTGGAATTATATGCAAATGGATATTTTTGAACAATATATGGCTCGCGCCCAAGAAATAATTGGTGATCGTACAATAGAGGAAGAACGATTTGATAAAGAAGTGTTACGTTGGTTGCGAAAAGGGAAAAACATTAAAAAGGCAGTAATGAAAGCAAACAACAAATTCCCCAAAGAAGCCCTTGATTTGGATGAAAACAATATCAACGAGGTAGCCTCTCATTACGATTATTTATTGGAGCATGAGAGCATCATCCGAAAAATCTCACATTAACGGTGCGCCTTCGGCGAACAAGTCATTGAACCGGAGCGCGAATAGTGTGCGGTTCACGTTAAAGCCTTTGGTTCGCATCAAGCGGGGCGCGCCCGGTTAATTTTGCGTTCTGAAGAATAAAAGATGAGGTCAATAAATTTGAAATACGTGCATGGATATGATCAAAGAGAAAACATACGGTTACAAGATCAAGCTTCGACCCTTGTTGAATTGTTGCACTCAGACACCTTTTATCCGGCAGGGTGTAAAGTCCTTGAGGCTGGGTGCGGTGTAGGCGCACAAACAGTAACTTTGGCCCAAAATAGTCCTCAAGCACACATAGCGTCAATTGATATATCTGAAAGTTCTGTCGCGGAAGCTAAAAGAAAAGTTGAAGAAACAGGATGTACCAATGTAACGTTCCAGCAAGGCGACATCTTTAAGCTGCCATTTGAACCAGAATCATTTGATCATGTCTTTGTTTGCTTTGTTCTTGAACATTTGTCACGACCCGTTGACGCATTAGATTCACTTAAAAAACTTCTCAAAATTGGAGGCACAATTACTGTTATCGAAGGAGATCATGGTTCAACTTATTTTTATCCTGACAGTGAAGCGGCGTACAAAGCGATTCAATGCCAAGTCGAACTGCAAAAAAGAGCGGGTGGCAATGCCAATATAGGCAGAGAGCTGTATCCCCTTTTAAACGCAGCAGGTTTCAGCTCTATCCACGTATCTCCACGAATGGTTTATGTTGATTCAAGTAAACCTCGGCTTGTGGAAGGCTTCACAAAGAACACTTTCACGGCAATGATTGAAGGCGTACGTGAATCCTCTGTTGAAGCGGGTTTAATTGACGAAAAAACCTTTGATGACGGCATTAAGGGGTTGTACAGAACAACAGAAACAGATGGGGTTTTTTGCTATACGTTTTTCAAAGCAATTGCAACAAAACAATAAGTCGCCGAACTTGTCGCTACACCAGTCATAATCGAATTGAAAACATGTAAAATGACGATCGCCGTAGTCCACAATGCCGGCTTCGGCCAGTTGCTGGTCGAGAACAGAAAAAAAGGCAGGTTTCTATCGCATTTCAGCCACCGCTAATCGAGGGGTCGATCTTTCCGGCCTGACCTCAGGTTTCAATGGACCCGCCTCAGGTAAAGCCCGCACCTGCAGTGCATGTATAGCAGTGATCCGCGGTTGCAATATGGCTATCCGGTTCCGGAGGGCCCGGCATTTCAGAAGCATGAATTTTTTGTCCCCCCATAAAGAGACCTCCGGAAAGATTAAAATCACAGTCATAAAGGTATCCGTCCCAGGAAACAGAGACCAAAGTTCGGCACATAACACCGTCAACAGCACAGGAGTTAAAGCTTGAAAAGAGTTTCTCCATATATTTTGGATAGTTACCCGATTTTTCGAGCCACTGGCGAAACCTTCCCAGGGGTGCGTTTGCAAAATTAAAGAGATGATTGAATACAATGCCCCATTTGTTCTTTAACACGTTGCGAAATCGCTTTTCCGTCTCAATCTGCGATGGCGGGAGAAAGGCCCCTGTGGGGTTAGATACCAGGTTGAGTTCCAGGCCGGACCCTTCACTGCCGTAGCCCAGAGCATTCAACTTTTTAAGGGCATCAATGCATACCCTAAACATGCCGTCTCCCCGCTGTGAATCGGTCTGGAGCTCATTTAAAGAAGGAAAAGAGGCCACAATGACCACGCCGTGCGATTGCAATAGTTTCATCAAGTCGTCTCTGGTACCGTCGTTTAAAGCAGAAAGGTTGGATCGCAGCATAATCCTGGGTGCCAGGGGAGAGACTTCTTCAATAAGCCTTTCAATATTCGGGTTCAATTCAGGAGCGCCACCGGTAATGTCAATGGTTTCAAATCGGCTTCGCCGGGCATAGGATACCACCTCTTTGATGATTCCCGGCGCCATATTCTCTTTACGCCCGGGTCCGGCGTTCAGATGGCAGTGTCGGCAGGCCTGGTTGCAAAGAAAGCCAACGTTAACCTGCAGTGTATGGGTTTTTCCGCGATTTAATTTGAGGTCGTGACGTGAGAGGGTTAAACTGAAAGGTATGATGCCGGCAGTCTCTTTTAACAACACTTCACCCTTTTGATTTGATGTTTGTCCGTTAAACATTTTTTCTCCGTAGGTGTTAATTTTTTCCTAAAATTACTGCTAAGGTATTTAGCCACCAAGGCACCAGGACGCTAAGATTATTTAATTACCTTATGTTCTACCTGCCTTGTTGTGGAAAGGCAGAGAAATGAGTCAATGCAAACCGTATTTTTCTTGGTGTCTTCGTGCCTTAGTGGCTAAACCGAATAGTTACTACATGGATAACTTCTCGGCAATGTTACGCATCTGGATGCCGTGAACCAGCGAAGCACCGCCGCGTATGGCGTTTGTTACGTGGATTGCTTCCGTCATTTCACCCAGGTTGGATCCCTTTTCGAGACAGGCATGGGTATAGGCGTCAATACAGTATGGACACTGCACGGCATGAGCTACGGCCAGCGCAATGAGCGCCTTTTCTCTTTCCGTAAGCTCACCTTCGGCGAACACGGCACCGTAATACTCAAAAAACTTCTTTGCCAATTCAGGCGCATCTTTGCCGATATCTTCAAATTTCGACAGGTCTTCCGGTTTGTAGTATGCGTTCACATTATCCTCCATATTTCTATTAAGTTGATAATAAAACTTATGGTTTTTTATAGAAAATTAATAGACAATCACGAAAACACGAAAGTTTGAAAGCACGAAAGTATATTTTTTCGTGTCTTATTATTTTCGTGCTTTCGTGATATTTTTTCAAATATATCCGGGTTAAATTGTCCAAATTTACTCTTCACAGGTTTCAGGGCCGCAGGCTCTTCCTTTCAGATGGAAAAAGAACTTTAGCCCTTTTTTAATCCTATCGGAGAATATCTTCGGAGAAAAGTAAGCCCCTGCTACCTTTTTATTGATTTCTCCGATGGTGGGATAAGGGTGCACCGCAGAAGCCAGGGTGGAAAGCTTTACTTTGCCGTTCAGAACCGCCACCCATTCATTGATCAAGTCGCCGGCGCGGGGCCCCAAAATCTGAACACCGATCGGCTTTTCTTTTTGATCCAGAATCATCTTGATCTTACCCACTTTTTCTCCCTCTGCCAGGCTTCTGTCGTTGTTCTTGAATGCCTCGGTCCAGACAGAATAGTTGATTCCGGCTTTTTTAGACGCTTTTTCGTTCATTCCTATGCTTGCCAATTCAGGATCGGAATACGTACACCATGGCAGAAAGGTATAATCGGTTTTCCGGGGAATGCGAAAAATGGCATTGCTGATCACAATGCCGCCCTCGTAGCCGGCGGCGTGGGTAAACTGGAATCCGCCGTTGACATCGCCGGCAGCGTAAATGTGCTTTTGACCGGTCCTCAACCTTTTATCAACGGTGATACCTCTTCTGTCAAATGTAACGCCAATCTTTTCCAGCCCAAGGTTCGCGGTGTTGGGGGATCTACCCATTGACACAAGGATTGTTTCCGCCCTGAGTTTTAGTGTCTTTCCTTCCTCATCATTTATGGTTACTTCTTTTTTACTCCCAAGATCTTTTATGGCCTCAATGGACGCGTTCAAATGGAAACCAACGCCTTCCAAACGCATCACCGCCATGACGCCGTCGGCCATGTCCTTGTCCTCTTTCCCTAAAATCTGATCGGCGCGATCTATGATTTGAACGCTGGTGCCCAGTCGACTGAACGCCTGGCCCATTTCCGTTCCAATGGGGCCACCGCCTAAAATGATCATCGATTTTGGGAGACGGTCCAGATAGAAGATTTCCCTGTTGGTGATATAAGGGGTCTCATCCAGGCCTTTAATAGGAGGAGTTGCCGGAGATGAGCCTGTGGCAATGACCCAGTACTTTGCAGAATATGTTTTGCCGTTTAAACGGATCGTGTGTTCATCTGTAAATTCCGGGTCTCCAAATTCCACCTTGGCCCCCAGGCTGCAAAACCTCTCTTCAGAATCATGTTGCTGAATGACGTCTATCACCGATTTGATCCTATGGGTTACCTGTCTAAAATCAACCGGCGGCAGGTCGACTTGAGGGAGGCCGAAATCTTTCGCGATCTTCATCATATGATAAACATGAGCGGTTTTGATGAGGGTTTTACTCGGAACGCAACCAAAGTGAAGGCAGTCACCACCCAGTTTTTCCTCCTTTTCAATGAGAAGGGTTTTTGCGCCCAGTTGAGCCGCTCCGGATGTAACGGTCAGTCCTGCCGACCCCCCGCCAATAACGCCGATATCGAAGTCAAAATTTGCCATCACACGCTCCTTTTTCCATCTTATTCCTTCGGCCATACCTTTTTAAATGAACTTTCCGGGAAGAAGCAATACGGACAGTGGTCCGGTGGCGCCTCCCCGTGGTGTATATGTCCGCACATTCGGCATCGCCAGGCCGTGGTTTCTTTGCCGGGGGAAGACATCTTGTCCGGCCCGATGTCTTTCAGCAGGGGAAGATCTTCAAGCGGGGGCATTACCGGCTGGTACGCGTGCATGGCATGGCCGGATACAATCAAACGCTGAATTTCACTGGTGCCCTCATAGATCGTAAAGAGGCGGATGTCCCTTAACAGCTTTTCAAGGGGAAACATTTTTGTATAACCATAACCGCCGAATATCTGAAGCGCGTCGTTGACAATCTCCAAGGCGGCCTCGGTTGAATAAAACTTTGCCATGGACGCCGTAATCGTTGGATCCATCCCGCTGTCCGATTCCCACGCGGCTTTCCATATCAAGAGACGGGCGGTTTCAATTTTCTGGTACATCTCCGCGATTTTAAACTGAATGGCCTGATAATTCGCAATTTTTGTACCAAAGACCCGACGTTTTTTTGCGTAATCGATGGCAAATTCCATGGCGGAGCGGGCGGCCCCGATGGCGAGGGATCCAACGGCGGGCCGAGTACGGGAGAATGTGTTCATAGCCAGCGCAAATCCTTCCCCGGGCGGGGCAAGGACATGTTCTTTCGGAACCCTGACATTATTAAAGTTCACCCCTGCGGTGTTTGAAGCACGCTGGCCGAGTTTCGGGATGTGCTTTCCCCTGGATACCCCTTCCGAGTTCATATCAACAAGAAAGGCACAGATTCCTTCATGCTGTGATTTCGGGTCTACGGTGGCAAACACCGAAATGTAGTCCGCTATTCCGCCGTTGGTTATCCAGTACTTGGTCCCGTTTAGAATGTAATCATTCCCCTCCGGTTTGGCTTCACAGCGGATGCCCGACACATCCGACCCCATGGTGGGCTCGGAGGTGGCAAAGCAGATGAGTTTAAATTCTTTGGCGAATTTCGGAAGGAACTCTTCTTTTAAAGATTCATTATTCGAAAGGATAAGCGGTTCCAAACCAAGGGAGTTGTCAAAGATCGAGGTGGCAAACCCCGAACAGACAGCGGCAAATTCCTCCGTCAAAAGGATGCCTTCAAGCATCCCATATCCCTTGCCGCCGTATTTATCGGGGATGTCCGTATTCATCAAGCCGGCGTTAAAGGCCTTTTCCAGAACAAACAAAGGGGTCTCATTTTTTTCATCAAAATACCATGCCACCGGCAACAATTCATTTAATGCAAATTCTCGTGCTCTTTTCTGTACTTCTATCTGTTCGGGGGGCAGACTGAAATTTAACATGGGAGATACCTTTTCATGATTTTAAGTGTCCATTATCATGCCCGGTGTCTCATTTGGCATGAATTATCACTTTCTATACGAAGAGACACCGAACGAGTAAACTGCCATTTGCAAATCGTGGATTGTGTAGAAGCAGTTTCAAAACCTCCCGTTCGCTGGTTTGAAAATTTTGACAAGTTCTAAGCTCGCTTCGCGAAATTTACAAAACTCGGGCTAACGCCCTCAAACAGTTGCAAATTTTAACGCTCCGCTTCGCTAAGAACTTTTTAGCAAAATTGTCAAAAGGCTTCACTATGAGGTTTTGAAACCAGTTCTCGCAAACATTATCTTCCCAATACATAAACATTAACAACCCACCAGCCGGTGGTTATTTGATACCCGGCCAGTGCTAAAACAACCATATTGTTGATACCGTGAAGAAGGGGAAGCAGTGTGCGATTTTTTTTTCTGAGGTCCATGTACAGGCCGGAAAAGAGCCCGAAGAGGACCAGGGGCAGCATCACCAGGGCCACTTTGCCATGGGTCCCGGTTACCAGAAATCCATGCCAGGTCACCT
>Ga0114925_10000786_pt1 | contig 14855 bp, 8 predicted proteins | sample SumtaG_2_FD_87287 | JGI IMG/M metagenome (GOLD analysis project Ga0114925, IMG submission 87287) | Deep subsurface microbial communities from Indian Ocean to uncover new lineages of life (NeLLi) - Sumatra_00607 metaG | ecosystem: Environmental > Aquatic > Marine > Oceanic > Sediment | place... | reverse complement strand
GAGCGCCGGGCTTCTCCTTGGCCTCGATGACCGGCAGGAGGGAGCCCAGGAGCAGTTCGCCGGCCGGTTGAACGACGCCGCTCGCTCCCTCTGGCGGGTCCTGGATGAGGACCCTGCCAACGGGCGTGCGCACCGTGACGTTGCGTACGTGTACGCGGCCAGCGGGTGGTACGTCCTGAGCGCTCGACCCGACGAACGCAAAGGCCGCCAGGCGGGCACAAAGAGCCAAGTAGCGTTGTGGGATTAGGTAGACAACTGCCAAGAGGAATGGGTGACCTACAGCAACGCCACCATCTACTTCATGAGCGGCACGGGCAACTCGTTCCGCGCGGCCACCTGGATGACCGAGGCCGCCCGCCGCAGCGGCGCCGACGCCCGGCTGCTGCCCATCGGTAAACAGCGGCCGGACCAGGGCGCCGAGCAGGGGGGCCAACGTCTTCTCGGCCTCGTCTTCCCGACTCACGCTTTCACGGCGCCGTGGCCTGTGCTGCGCCTGGCCTGTCGGTTGCCGCGCGGGGGCGGCACGCACGCCTTCGCGGTGCCGACGCGGGCGGGCACGAAGTTCGGCCGGCTGTTCCTGCTCCAGTACGCGTACATCATCCTATCCATCGCCATCACCTATCTTGTGTTTAGCATTCTGATTCGCATTCCGCTGGTCAACAAACTCTTCACCTACACGACCCTCGTCCACTACTACCGCCGCTACCACGAACCGGACACGGCGAGCGACGATCTCAAGGCCGAGAGGTAACCGTGCGCATCACGAAAGGCATCGGCAAGGAATTGGCCTTTGAGTGTGCGCTCTTCGCCGCCGGCGCCTCTGAGATCGCGCTGTGCCACAGGAGGCCCATCCTGCTCACGGTGCTGCTGGCTGTCACGGCGATCGTCGCGATGGCCTTCTGGCGCAAGAGCCACGCCGTCTGTTTCTATCTGGTCGGCGCCGTCGTCGGCCCGTGTGGCGAGATGATTTGCATCCACCTGGGCGCGTGGGAATACGCGAATCCCACCTTCCTGTCGATCCCGCTCTGGCTGCCGCTGGCCTGGGGACTTGTGACCATCCTCATCAAAGGAATCGCCGACACCTGCGCGAAGATCAGAACTGCATGATGTCTCGCCGCACGTGTTCCGTCTCCTTCGCGGGGTGCCGGGACTATGGCGCGGTGGTATGGCGGCCTTCACTCCTGGTGTGATTCAGCGCGTGTTGCGTGCCAGCGGGGGAGGTCAGCAGCGGGAGGCGAGCGCAGTCTCTCTGCGCACCGTCAGCGCTCAAGCCAACACGGGCGGCCGTTGGGCAGGTCGACTGCGGTTCCGCGCCGGGGATAAACCCCGGCGCTACGGCCGTTCGGAAACACTTTCTCGCTCCTGCTTAGCCCACCTGTACTCGGACGATATGGTCCCGGCGGTCATCCACCAGGTGGATCTTGTTATCGGGCTGGCGCTGGTCGTCGATTCGAACGCTGCGGACGTTCCAGGTTGCCGGCCCCGTCACGGAGATCTTGATATGGTACTGCGTCTCGCGGAAGCGGTAGTGGATGGTGTAGCCTTTCCAGCCGGCCGGCAGGACGGGCGCCAGCGTCAGCGTGTCCACTTCGAGTGAAAGTCCGAGCAGGTTCTCGATGATCAGCCGGTACATCCAGGCGGCCGAGCCGGTGTACCACGTCCATCCGCCGCGCCCCTCGTGTCCCTTGGCCGTATAGACGTCGGCGGCCACAACGTACGGCTCGACCTTGTATCGGGCGATGCGTTCGGGCGTGTCGCTGTGGTGGATCGGGTTGATGGCCGAACTTAGCCGCCAGGCCGTTTCCGTTTGCTTCAGCATCGCTGCAGCCATGGCGACCCAGACGGCGGCGTGCGTGTACTGGCCGCCGTTCTCACGGACGCCAGGCACATAGCCCTTGATGTAGCCGGGGTCCCACGGCGCGCTGTCGAACGGCGGATCGAGCAGTTTGATCACCGACAGGTTCCAGTCCACCAGGTTCTCGAAGACCGACTGCATGGCCATGTCGGCCCGTTCGGACTTGGCCGCCCCCGACAGTACCGCCCACGACTGGGGCAGCGAATCGATGCGGCACTCAGGGCTCTGGGCCGACCCGAGGGGAGCGCCGTTATCGAAATACGCCCGACGATACCATCGGCCGTCCCAGGCGTTGGTCTCGATGTTGGACTGAAGCGTCCGGGCGGCCTCGCGGCACTGCTTGGCCATCGCGCGGTCGTTTTGGCTCTCGGCCAGGTGCGCGAACTCCTTCAGCACGTCGTACAGGAAGAAGGCCAGCCAGACGCTTTCGCCCTTGCCGTCCTTCCCGACGCGGCTGAGGCCGTCGTTCCAGTCACCGCAACCGATGAGCGGCAGGCCGTGAGGACCGAACGTCAGGCTGCGGCGAATCGCGCGGACACAGTGATCGTACAGCGAGGCCTCCTCCTCGGCGACCTGAGGCAGATCGTAGTACGATTCTTCGCCGTCCTCGACGGCCCGCCCTTCGATAAACGGCACCATTTCGTCCAGGACGCCCGTGTCGCCGGTGCCCGTGACGTAGCGGCAGGTGGCGTACGGCAGCCAGAGGTAGTCGTCGGAGAAGCGTGTCCGCACGCCTCGGCCGGTCGGCGGATGCCACCAGTGCTGGACGTCGCCCTCGCGGAACTGCCTCCCGGCACAGGTCAGCAGGTGCTGGCGGCTCAGGTCCGGGCACTCGTGCAGGAAGGCCATCGTGTCCTGAAGTTGGTCCCTGAACCCGTAGGCGCCGCCGGACTGGTACAGGCCGCTGCGTCCCCAGAAACGTCCAGCCACCGCCTGGTAGAGGAGCCAGTGGTTGGCGAGGAGGTTGACGGCGGAGTCGGGGGTCTCGACATAGACGCCGCCGAGCAGGCGTTTCCAGAAGTCCCAGACGGCCTCCAGGGCGACGCGCGCCCCGTCGATGCCGCTGTATCGGTTCAGGAAGTCGCGGGCCTGCTCCTCGGTCCGGGCGGCGCCGAGGATGAACACAATCTGCCGCTCCTGGCCCGCCGGCACCGTCACGAACGCCTGAATGGCGCCGCACGGGTCGAGCCCCGCGCCGAGGCGGTCGCTCAATCGCTGCCGGCGCATGGCCGCCGGGTTGGCAAGCGAGCCGTTCCGCCCGATGAACTCCGTCCGGTCGCCCGTCAGACCATGGTCGGCTTCGCTGGTCTGGAAGAAAACCAGCCGGTCGGCGAAGTCGGTGCTGTACGTGCTGGAGGCCATGATCGCCCCGGTCTGTGGATCCTGGCGGGTGACCACGTGCATAGCGCCCTTGTCACGCGTCTGGCCGAGGACCCACTCGCAGAAGCCTGTAACGCTGAGGCGCCGGTCGCGATCCGAAAGGTTGCGCAACGTGAACAGGGCGAACTTGACGGGCGCGTCGGTCGCCACGTACGTGTACATCTCCGTGAAGATGCTGTGCTGGGTGTGCTCGAATGCCGTGTAGCCAAGGCCGTGGCGGCAGACGTAGGGCGTGGGGCCGGGCGCCGGACGCGGTGTGGCGGACCAGAACCGGCCGGTCTCCTCGTCTCGGATGTAGAACGCCTCGCCGCCGGCGTCGGTAACCATGTCGTTGTACCAGGGGGTCAGGCGGTACTCGTGGGCGTTCTCGAACCAGGTGTACCCGCCCCCCGACTCCGTCACGACCGTGCCGAACTCGGCGTTGGCCAGAACGTTGGCCCACGGCGCCGGCGTGGTCGTGCCGGGATGGAGGGTGGTGATGTACTCGCGTCCGTCGGGCGTGAACCCGCCGAGGCCGTTGAAGAAGTTCAGGTCGCGCGCCGGCAACTCGTCCTCGCCGGGTAAGGGCGGCTCCGGGTTGCGGACGGGCCGGTGCGGCGGCACGGGGGTCTCGCCGCGGCGGCGGCGATCCGCCTGCTCGCTCAGCGTGCCCGCGCGGTCCGAGAGCACCAGCCGTGCCACCGATTGCAGCAGCAGCCGGTCGTCCTCCGGCAACTGGTCGGTGCTCCGCACAAACACCCCGCCGCGCTGGTCCAGCGCGCTGACCATCGGCCCGGCGTTCACCACGCCCATGATCTGGTCCCACAGACTCTGGCGGTAGCCGGCAAACGCATCGACCCAGATGACCAGGTCCACTCGCAGGCCCTTGTGACGCCAGTACCCGTGGGCCTGGATGATGTGGCGCACGAGGTCCAGGCCGGACTGGTCGGTTACGCGGACCAGGACGATCGGCAGGTCGCCGGAGATGCCGTACCGCCACAGGTCGGCCTGGCCCTTGCGGTTTCGCGCCAGAAGCGAGGCGTTGGCGCGGTACCGGGAGTTCGCGAAGACAATCGAGGCGGCCAGCCGCGCGAACAGCAGCGCGTCGGCTTCCGTGGCGCGGATCTGATGCAGCAGCACCTGGCTCTGCGTCCACGCCAACTCGAACGAGCGGTCGGCGAGGCGGCGGTCGTGGTACCGATCAACCGAGGCGACGGCCTCCTCCCGGATTTTGCCGATCCCCACGATGGCGTCCACGATGACGACCTCGCCGGGGTCCAGCCGCAGCCGCCGACGGATGGCGACGTTCGGGTCGAGCACCGACCCGGCCGTGTTCGAGAGCGGCCCCGGATGGTCGAGCGCCGCCGGGTCGGCGGGCGTGCGGCCGCGGCCGAGAAACCGGGCCCGGTCGGTCTCGAACGACGCCCACGGCATGATCTTCTCGGCGTGCACGATCATCGCGTGGAACATCCAGGGCGGCGACTCGTCGTCGGATCGCGACCGCCGGGTGCACAGAATGGCCGACTTCTCGGGAATCGTCTCCGTCTGGATGAACAGGGCGTTGAAGGCCGGGTGCGCGAGGTCCACGGCCGGTTCCGCCAACGCCACCTCGGCGAACGACGTGAGTTCGATGCTGCGGGTCTTGTTCGAGAGGTTGGTCAGCGTGATCCGGCGCAGTTCGACGTCGTCTTCCGGCGAGACCGAGATCTGCATGTGCGCGTCGATCTCATGGTGCACGGTGCGGAACTCGGCACGCGCCTGAGAGAAGACGGCCTCGTACCGTTCCACCTCGCGGGCGAGGGGCTGATGGGTGCACGACCACGTGTACCCGTCGTCCAGATCGTGGAGATAGAAGAAGAAGCCCCAGTTGTCGCGCGTCACATCTTCGCGCCACCGGGTCAGGGCCAGGTCGTGCCACCGGCTGAACCCGCCCCCCGCGCTGGTGATCATGACGTGGTACCGTCCGTTGGACAGGAGGTGGACTTCGGGCACGCGGGAATTCGGATCGGCGTAGGCCCGCATCGTGGACTCGCGGACCGCCTCTTCCTGCTCGCGGTGGATGAGCGGGACCTGACGATGGTCTTGCCGCGTGCTCACCCGCGCAACCGGTATCCGTTCCTGGAGCAGAAGGGCGTTGGCGCGAACCCTCGGGTCGGCCATGAATCGGCGCTGCATCGGGCGGCCGAGCAGCGCGTAGACGAGCGCCAGGAAACTCATCCCGCCGTGATGGGCCATGAAACATTGGACCGTGGCGTAGTCCTGGCCGGCGGGCACGCGGGTGGGGGTGTAGTCAACGGCTTCGTAGAAGCCGAACCTGCCGATAAGTCCCAGCCGGCCCATCGCCTGGAGGTTGGCGCACGCCTTCTCGGGCAGCACCATCAGCGCCATGGTGGCCGCGTACGGCGCGATGACCAGGTCGTCGGCCAGGCCGCGTTTCAGGCCCAGTTCCGGCACGCCGAAGGCACGGTACTGGTAATTCATCTGCACATCGACCTGATTATAGCACGACTCGGAGACGCCCCACGGCACCCGCTGCCGCCGACCGTGCTTGATCTGCCGCATGACGGCGCTGCGGCAGGCCTGGTCGAGGAGCGTGCCCTCGTAGTTCGGCATGATCAAGAGCGGCATGAGGTACTCGAACATCGACCCGCTCCACGACATGAGCGTGGGCATGTCGAGGCCGGGTGTCAGTTGCCGACCGAGCACGAACCAGTGTTCCTGCGGCAGGTTGCCCTGAGCCACGCCGAGGAACGAGCAGAGCCGCGACTCGGACGCAAACAGGTCGTAGTAGCCCGGATCGCGATGGCGACCCTCGACCGAAAAGCCGATCGAGAGCAGTTTCCGGGCCGGGTCGTACAGGAAATCCAGATCGATCTCCGAGAGTTCCTCGCACTGGAGGGCGAGGTCTTCGAGCGCCCGCACGCGGCCGGCGGCTTGCCCGCTCGCCTCGGTGACACAGGCGCGCAGGCGCCGCAGACGCTCGGCCTGGGGCGTCTCGACCGCCGCCTCACGGCGCAAGAGGTCGTCGATATGCGGCCCCAGGCGGCGGTCGAGTTCCACAAGGTCCCTGAGCGTCCTGACGCGGCCGAGCTGCTCGTAGAGCAAGCCGACCCAGTCGGCGTCCGGTGATGCCGACTCGGCCCCCGTCTGTTGCGGCTCACCCTGCCCGTCCATACGGACCCGTATCCCCCCAAAGGGGTCCGTATGGACAAAGGGATCCGTATGGACTGGGTCGGCCAGCCACGGCACAAGGTACACCAGGTCCGCCAGGAGCGCTTCCGCCTGTCGGCGCACGGCCGCCATCCAGAAGGTCATGCTGCCGTCGTGCTGGCAAAGCGGCGCCACGTCGGTCAGGTCGGCCGTGAACTGTCGCAGGGCCGGCGCGACGCCCGCCGGCGAACCATCGGCCTCCGAAAGATTCCGCAGACCGTCTCTGACGGTCTTGGAAACCTTGCGGACGTTCTCCTTGACGCGGCGGTCGGCGATCCGGTCCAGTGCCTTCCGGGCCTCTTCCTCCAGAACGTCGGTCACATCTTCGAGACCTTCGAGCCACCGGCCGGGGATGATCGGCCCCGTCATCTGCTCCTGGATGCCACCCCGCAGCACCACCAGGCAACACGCGAGGTTGCCGCTGTCAACCGTGGAGACGTACTGCGGGCGCAGCGGCTCGAGGGTCCACGTGTCGTACCAGTTGAGGAAGTGGTTGCGGTACCGCGGCAGGCGCTCGAGCGTTGCGAAAGTCTTTTCGGTGCGCTCGATCAGAGCGCCGGCCGTCAGGTATCCGAAGTCGTAGGCCGCAAGGTTCGACAGCAGCGCCAGGCCGATGTTCGTCGGCGAGGTCCGTTCGATGACACGGCTCTGCGGCTGCTCCTGGAAGTTGTCGGGCGGGAGCCAGTTCTGGTTGGGCCCCACGAAGTGCTCGAAATACACCCATGTCCGCCGCGACAAGCGACGCAGAAACCGCTCCTGGTCGGCCGTGAACTCCGCTTCGCGGGCCTTCAGCGGGCGGCTGATAAACCACGCCACCAACGGGCCGATCAGCCATAGACCCAGGATCGGCCACGCTGCGATCGGGACCGTGACATCGAGCGCCAGGGTCGCCGCCACGGTCAGCAGGACGATGGCCGGAGCGGTCCACATGGCGCGCAGCGTGGGAACCAGACCGCTTCGCGTGGCGCGTTCGACGTCGTGGGCGGTCAGCCATTCCAGCAGGTGCCGCTTGCTGATGAGCGTTCGCCAGGCCACACGCCCAATGGCATCGACGTGCATCAGCGCCTCGAACGGCAGGAATCCGAGGTGCAGCACGCTGATGATGAACTGTCTGCCGGCGCCCATGGCGGCCCGGCGGATGTGAGCCGCCCACAGGACCTTACTCGGCTTGGCGATGAGGGCCCACGAGGTCCGCGCCACGTCGGCCACGAAGTAAACCGCCAGCAGCCAGAGCGTCCAGGCCGGCTGGACGCCCGGCAGCGCCAGCCACCCTGCGATCAGCAGGGCGGGCATAGCCGGCGGCACCAGACTCCGCCGCAGGTTGTCGAAGATCATCCACCGGTGAAGCCGGGGAAGGGGATTCCGGCCCCGTCGGCCTGCGGGGGTGGGGACGCGCGGCAGGAGCCACGGCGCGATCTGCCAGTCGCCGCGGATCCAGCGATGACGGCGCTTGGCGTCGGCCAGGTACCGCGACGGGTAGTCCTCGATGAGTTCCACGTCGTTGAGGAATCCGCACTGGGCATGGCAGCCCTCGATGAGGTCGTGGCTGAGGATGCGGTTCTCCGGGAACCGGTCATGGACCGCCCTGTCGAACGCCTCAAGGTCGTAGATGCCTTTGCCGATGAACTGGCCGCGGCCGAACAGGTCGTGATACACGTTCGAGACTTCACGCGTGTACGGGTCGATGCCAACCTCGCCGGCAAACAGACGTGCGAAGAGCGACCGCCCGGCCCCGGTCAGGCCGACGGCGACGCGAGGCTGCAGGACGCCATACCCTTCGGCCACGCAGCCGGTGTCGGGATCCATGACGGGCCGGTTCAGTGGATGGGCCATCGAGCCGACCATCTTGACGGCCGCCCCGGGCGGCAGTTGCGTGTCGGTGTCGAGCGGGATGACATACCTGGCGGTGCGGAGGACCTCGACGTTGCCGACAACCGTTGTGAAGGCGTCCGTCGGTCCGCCGCGCAGCACACGGTTGAACTCCATCAGTTTGCCGCGCTTCCGCTCGTAGCCCATCCAGACGCCCTCGGCCGGGTTCCACAACCGCGGACGGTGCAGAAGGAAGAAGATCGGCTGGCCGGGTTCGGCGTACTTGGCATTCAATTCGCGGATGCCGGCGACCGCCTGCTGGAGAAAGGCCTCGTCGTCAGGCATGGCCTCCTGGGGCGCGTCGGTGAAGTCCGAGAGCAGCGCGAGCAACAGGTTGGGACTGCGGTTGGCCAGGTAACGGATCTCCAGACCCTCGACCAGCGAGTCCGCCGCCCCACGCGACGCCAGCAGCGTCGGAACCACTACGACCGCCGTGTGTTCGCGCGGGATGCCCTTCGAGAGGTCCAGCCGGGGCAGGCCGCGAGCCGGCACCAGGACCGTCGCCAGCCAGTTGATCAGCGAAATCGCCGCTTGCGAGACGAACGTCAGGAGCGCCACCGTGACGGGCGCCAGCCAACTCCAGCCGTACACGATCAGGCTTTTCGTCAGGAGCAGCAACGCGCCCGTCACGACGGCGGTCGTCACGGCTTCGCCCAGGACGTATACCCAGGGAATCCAGCGCCGGATCCACCGGCCGACGCGCCGATGAATCGGCGGCCGACAGCCGACGGCACGTTCCAGTTCGGGACGGCCGGGTCGCACGAGGAACCAGCCGACATGACGGTGGCGGGGGACGGCGTCCGGGTCGGCCGCCGCCTCTTCGGCAAGGCGGACGGCGGCCACCGCCACCTCGTGCTCGGCCCGTCCGCTCCAGCGGGCCAACTCCTCGACCACGTGGCGGTAGGTGTCGCGGGTGGCGAAATCCATCGTCGCGTACACGCCCGACGGGTCGCGCCGAAGCGCCGCCTCCGTCTCGCTCAGGTCTTCGACAAACTCGTGCCAGTCCAGCGCCGTCAGCGTCCGCAAACTCGTGATGCTGTTGGCGATCGAGACACGGTCGGCGGCCTGGTCGTGGCTCTCGGCCCGCAGAATCTGGTCCATCGTCTGGCCGTGCTCGGCCAGGTCCTGCTCGATCCAACTGTTCACCAACGACAGAGCCGGGTGCTGGCCCTGCAGGCCGGTGCACAACTCGGCGATGAACGCCTGCGACATCGTCGGCGACGCACGAACGAAGTCCGCCAGTTCCATAATCAGGGCATTGGGCTGCGAGTGGACCACCTCGAGGAACCGTCGGACCCACACCAGGGCGCGGTCGCGATCCCGCCGCCGCGACGCCACACGATACGACACCCGCCGCAGGTTCTCCAGCAACGCCAGCCGCAGCATGATCGGCACGGCCCACAGTTCGCCCAGCGTCAGCGCCCGGACCGTCTGGCCCCCCCGCACGAAACGCGAGAGGTTCTCCATGTCGATCCGCCCGTCGGTGTGCGACACCAGTTCCAGCGCCAACTCGTAGGCGCGCGGGAAACCCCTGAGGGACCCCGTGCGCAGGCGCGGCAACTGGCGGCTGTAGCCGGGCGGCAGATGCTCGCGGGCAATGTCGATCTGCTCTTCGATCAGGTAGTAGTTGTCGAGAAGCCAGTCGGCGCCCGGCGCGGTCTGGCGGCCTTTTCGGACCGCTTCGGCCACAACGTCGTACGACTCCCGGATGACCCGCTCGTTTCCCTTGAGACGCTCCAGCAGCACTTCCGGCCCGGGGTTCGGGTCGATCTGCTGGTCGGCGGCCAGCATCTTGCCGTGGCTCTCGAGTTGGGCCAGCGCGAACAGTTCCGCCCGCAGCGGATACTCCGCTTCCGCGGCCCGCTGCGGTCCCTGGCCGAACAGGCGGCTGAGCGGCGGGCTCTTCAACACAGATAGAAAACTGGTCGGGCTCATTCTGACCGGCCGAATCCTTGTGCCAGAGTCTCTGGCGTCCGCGTAATCCCCGACGTCGGTGTATCGCAACAGGTGTGCTCAGCCATCCGACACAGGGCCGGATCGCCCCGAGGTCGGGACATCGAAGGGACCCGCTCTCTTCTCATTCTAACCTTCACAGGACGCCCTGTGTCAAGGCGCAGCCCCACTACATGGAGAGCAGGCGACCTCCCCCCGCACTAGTTCATCGGCGAAACGGCGGCTGTTTCCGTCGGAAATCCGTGACGCGGCAACCTGAAGGGCGTGTGGCCGTACGACCATGTAAAGAGGCGAAGGTTTGAGACGACGAGCCCGCCGCGCGGGATCAAGACCCGTAAAGGGCCTTGACCCCCAGCAGGCCAGGAGGGCCTTTGGCCCTGGCCAACGCACATAGCACCCCGCCCGGACCAGCCGCCGCCAACCGCTGAGATTGCACTAGCGAAGCGGCCGCGGGGTCGCTAACCTTCTGGCGGGAATCCGCGTGGTTGCCTGGGCGACCACCCTACGACTGAGAAGCGGGTCATGAAACGAACCGTCGTACTTGCCGCCGTCGCGGTCGGGCTGGTGCTGGGCGGCGTGGCCGTCTGGGTGGGGGCCCAGAGCGCCTCCGAAAGGGAGAAGGTCCGGTACGATCGCGAGTCGCGGTACTACCGCGTCCGCGTGGTCGATTACCTGGACGAGGGCCGCCGGTGCCTGCATTTCTCGAAGTCGCGAGGCGTTCAATCGAGCATGTTTCTGGACGACCCGTACAAACTGGACCTTCGATACTCGCGGACGATGATGGCGGCGCTGGCGCTGCACGCGGCGCCGAAGGACGTGCTGCTGGTGGGTCTGGGCGGGGCGTCGATCCCGCGGTTCATCACCAAGCATTGGCCCGAGATCCGCCTGGACGTGGTCGAGATCGACCCGGACGTCGTCAAGGTGTGCCGGGAATGGTTCCACCTGAAGGGCGCACCGGGCCTGCGCATCATCGTCATGGACGGGCGGATGTACCTGAAGCGAAGCAGCAAGGCCTACGACGTGATCCTCCTGGACGCCTATGTGGCCGACCGGATTCCGTTTCACCTGACGACGATGGAGTTCGTACAACTGGCGCGGTCGCACTTGAAGGCCGGCGGCGTCGTGGCGTCGAACCTGTGGGAGTACGGCATCAACCGATTCTACCACGCCGAACTGAAAACCTTCCAAAGTGCGTTCCCGCAAACGTACCTGTTCAAGGCGAGCATGTCGGGCAATATCCTCGTCTTCGCGACGCTCGATGCGAGCCCGACGCCCGAGGCAACGTGGGTCGCGCGGGCAAAGGTGCTGGTCGGCGAGCGCGACCTTAAGTTCGATCTACCCGGGCTCATCGCCGACGAGTACAAGATCCTCACGGACCGAAAGATCAACGAGAAGCCGCTCACCGACGACATGGCCCCGGTGGACACGTTGCGGCACGAGCGTCCGAAGGCAGGGAATAGGGAATAGGGAACAGGGAATGAGGAATAGAGAACGGGCGGGGAACGGGGAATAGCCGCGGCTTCGGCGTACAAGGCCCTTTTAGCCACGACCCAAAGGGGAGCGCGCTGACGGCAGCGAACGGAAAACGGGGAACGGGGGCGATGATGCGGGCGGGTTTGCTGATCACGGTGTTTCTGGCGGGCGGGTCGTTGATGAGCCTGGAGATGGCGAGTTTTCGTCTCGTCCAGCCGGAGTTCGGCAGCGACATCATCGTGTGGGGGAGCCTGATCAGTGTCTTTCTCGGCGGCCTGGCGGCAGGGGCGGTCCTGGGCGGGCGCCTGGCCGACCGTGGGCCAAGGCTCTGGAGACTGGGGGCGATCCTGGCCATCGCGGGGGCCGTAACGCTGGCCCTGCCGCTGTATTCCAACGCGGTCCTGGACTGGATGTTTCCGGGCGAAGGTGCGCCGCTGCCGGCCGAGTGGAACGCCGGCGGCGACTCGCAGGAACTCATCGTCTATCAGCCGCCCGACCTGAGGTGGCCCACCCTGGGCGCGGGGACCATCCTGTTCGGCTTGCCGGCGCTGCTGCTCGGCACGGTGACGCCTTACACGGCGCGGTTGTTCATCCACGCCCTGGGGAAGGTGGGAACCGGCGTGGGACACCTGTACGGCGCCTCGACCGTCGGGTCGATCTTCGGAACACTCGGCACGGCGTTCTACCTGATCGCCTGGATGGGCACGCGGTGGCTGCTGGCGTCGAACGGTCTCCTGCTGGTGGGGCTGGGGCTGGTGCTGGTGGTGGTGGACTTCGTGAAGCCTCGAGGTGAAGCAGAACCTGAAATCTGAGGCGTGGTTCGGCCGTCTCGGAAGCCAGCCAACCGTTGCGGAGGCGCCACATGGACCAATTCCTCACAGACATTATGGATGCGGCCGCGCGCAAGGATGGCGCGGAAGGCGAATGGCCGAAGGCCTCATTCCGGATTGTCGATCCGGAGAGGGGCGTCGGAGCGGAGCCGGCTGACCACACCCATCCCCAGTTCCCGCGCCGGTCCCACCAGCGACCCGTTGAAGTACGCCCCGTCGGCCAGGTACGGCCACGACCGCTTCGAGAACGCCAGGCGAACGCTCAAGAGCACGTCCAGAAATGACGATGAGGCGCAATAGCGAGCCACGGCCCGGCCTCCGATAAGAGCTGCTTTGCAACTCTTCTCTCGGCAGGACGGGCTGGCTCGCTTTCATCTTCCTTGTTTCCTCCACCTACCCGCAGCACCCTGAAAACCTGCGAAAGGCCAGCAGTTTTAGATTTGAGATCTGAGATTTGAGATTTCAGATTTGAGATGTGGCATCTGAGATTTGAGATTTCAGACTTGAGATGTGGTATCTGCGATTTGAGATCTGAAATTTCAGATTTAAGATTCGAGATGCCGCATGACCGAAAGGATCTGCAATGAAATACAAGCGGTTCGAAGACCTTCCGGTCTGGCAGGCGGCCATGACGCTGTGCGAGCGTATCTTCTCGGTTACCGAGGACAAGGCGTTCGGCCGCAAGGGAGATCTTCGAAGCCAACTCCAGCGTGCGGCTATTTCGGTTTCGAACAACATCGCCGAAGGCTTCGAGCGGGGGACGACGCGGGAACTCCTGACGTTCCTCTACATCGCGCGCGGGTCGGCAGGCGAGGTGCGGTCGATGCTTCTGCTGATGGAGCGGCTGGGGGACTTTGCCCATTTGAGATCTGAAATCTCAGATTTCAAATCGCAGGCCGAATCCGTCTCGCGCCAACTGCGGGCCTGGGCAGACAGTCTTCAGAACTCGGACATCCCCGGCCAGCGCTACCTCACCGACCGGACCCGCCGCGCGGCCGAGCAGCAGAAACACGCCGAAGCCTTTACCGCCAAACTCGACCGGATGGTGGAAGAAGGCCGGAAAGCGAGGGCGCCACCCGGCGGCGAGGAAGGCTCTACCTGAGATATGCGATCTCAGATTCGATGTGCCGATTGACACCTCCCAGGAGGAATGACCGTGAAGGACGGCGGGCGACAATCTGACACCGTAACCAAGCAGGAGTATCAGGCGCTGGTGAATCACATCGAAGTTTCAACGCGCCCCATTCGTGATATGAACGACCGGAACCAGATCAGTACGGCTGTGGCGGTCAGACTCGGGGGCCGGCGTTTTTTGGCAACTGCAGGTCACGTGTTAGCCGCCCGCCACCGAATGGATCTTCTGCTTGAGGACGGCGAGTATCCAGTGATTGAGGCGAGGAGGGAGTGGCGGTTTGACCCCGAAGTGGATGTTGGCTTTATCGAACTGCAGGGTGAGTCTGAATTGGGCAACCTTCGGTTCGTCGAAGCGGCATCGATCCTGACCTGGTTGAACGCAGAGTGCCGTAACCCCGTACTGCTAGTCGGTTTCATGGCACGCGAATTCCAGGTGCAGGGGAATGGCAGGCTTGGCTTTGTGCTCTATGCGGGGTCGTTCGTGACACTGCCGCGACAGGAGTGGCCCGAATCGTGGTGTGTTGGTATGACCTCAAGACCTGCCCGGTTGAGCCATAACCGCGACGTGTTCTTGAGGCTCCCTGATGACCGTCGTGTGAAGTACGTGCACAGCAACTCTGGCGAATGGCTCGGCTCAATCTCAACGATGCCGAAGCCGCACGGCCTTAGTGGTGCTGGCCTGTGGTTCACACATTGCCGACTGGCACGAGGGCACAGTCCGTGGCAGGCCCAACCGAAACTGATTGCAATCCAGGGAAGCTACCGCTCTGCGTCTGGTGTCCTCCGCGCAACGCGCATCGACTGCTGGCTTAAACTGCTTCTCTCTCACTACCCGGAGCTTCGCGCGGAACTGGAAGGCATCAGGCAGGAGAGCTGCCGATTTGGGAGGAGGCTCCGGCGCCGGTACCCCGTCTAGCCACTTTGTGCGCTACAGGGAGGGCTCGCTATCCGCCGTCGGGTTCGCGTGGCCTTCACGCGCCGCCGGCTTTTCGCGCCACCAGGGCGCATTCCGGCAGCCACGTGCTGCGCAGTCGGCCGGGAAGGAACCCGTTGAGGTACGTCCAGCAGTCCACGACCTCAAAGTCGTGTCGGCGCAGTTTCTCTTTCCACTCGTTGACGTGGCGCATGCCGGTGTGCTGTTCGACGCGGTCGGCCCTGGCGTGAAGCCAACG
>Ga0114925_10000785_pt1 | contig 14877 bp, 8 predicted proteins | sample SumtaG_2_FD_87287 | JGI IMG/M metagenome (GOLD analysis project Ga0114925, IMG submission 87287) | Deep subsurface microbial communities from Indian Ocean to uncover new lineages of life (NeLLi) - Sumatra_00607 metaG | ecosystem: Environmental > Aquatic > Marine > Oceanic > Sediment | place... | reverse complement strand
GCAGAACACGGAAGCAAGTAGAAACGCCTGAGGCTTGCAGAGGATAAAAGAACAAGCAGGAGTCAGCACGAGCAGTTCGGAACTGGCAACCACAGGTATTGAAAAGTAGGCCCGGACGGACTCGAACCGCCGACCAAGGGATTATGAGTCCCCTGCTCTAACCAACTGAGCTACGGGCCCTGAGGTGATGTGTTATAGGCTATTGGTCCATTTTTTTCATGTCACCAGTTGGAGAGAACGTTATGCAGCCCAATGCCGGGGAAGCCATCGGCGCAGGAATTCTTGCAATTGCGATCAGCCTTAGTATCCATGCCGTCTTTATGTTTGCCACTTTGAAATTACAGTTGGCACTTCGAGAACGGTTTCCAGCACTCAAAGGGATCAAGCTGATTATCCCATCCATTCTTTTACCAACAGCGTTGATTGTGACTTCAACGGTTATTCAGATATGTATTTGGGGGGTGATCGCCAATCAAACGGGTCACTTTGAATCATTTCGTGACGCGGCCTACTTTGCTGGCATGACCTACCATACGCTTGGAGCTGATGCTCAACTGACTATTCCGTATCGTGTGTTTGAGCCACTGATGGCAATGAATGGAATGCTGACCACAGGACTGAATACAGCCATTCTCTTTGCCATTATTTCGAACATGAGCAAAGATAAATCACAACTCCGACAGGTCTTTGAGTAATGCCAACACGCCCATGGCGTTTTGAATTACTCTTGGTCTTCGGCCTTTTTGAAAAGACCAAATAAGTCACTGTCGGTTGTGAGGATAAGTGTGGAGTCTTGATCAAGCGTTGTTTTATACATCTCAAGCGTTTTCAGAAATGTATAGAAATCAGACGCATCCGGACTCGATGTATAAGCTTCAGCATAAATACCTGATGCGATGGCATCAGCCTGCCCCTGAATCTCCTGGACCTCACGATACGCATCAGATTCAATCTGCTTCAGGTCGCGCTCTCTTTTCCCATCGATCTTTGCAGCTTCACCTGCTCCCTCCGAGCGGAATCGTTCAGCAATTTGAAGACGCTCAGAACGCATTCGGTCAAAGATTTTTTCAATGACTTCATCTTTATAGTTGATCCGTTTCACCCGAACGTCCAGAAGTTCGATGCCCCAGATACCAACTTTTTTTGCAGCTGCTGTGAGAATCTCTTTTTCAAGTGCCTCGCGACCAAAGCGAATAGGCGGTAACCCTGCAAGTACAACACCAGCTTCAGCAAGCGTTGCATCCTGATCGGGCGTGCGGTTTTCATCAGATCGGACAACTTCAATAAGGTCATGACGAGCAATGACATTTCGTGTCTCACTGCCAATGATATCGTTTAGACGTGACAGTGCACTGCGTTCATCGCGAAGACTTTGAAAGTATTTGAGTGGATCCGAAATTCTCCATCGTCCAAAGGTGTCAACAACGACAAATAATTTATCACGCGTTGTCATTTCACTTGGAAGTCCATCCCACTCCAGAATTCTTTTTTCAAATCGATTTGCTGTTTGAATAAATGGCAATTTGAAATGAAGTCCGGCGCCGGACGTTCCAGTTTCTGCGTTGATCGGTGTGCCAATCGGTCGACCAAACTGCGTCAGTACAACTTGTTCTGTTTCATCAACGGTGTAGGCACAGCCAAGAATAAAAATCGCAAGGAGTGCTGCAAGAATACCTCCGATTGGAGACACAATGATCGTGCTCAGACGTCTGAGGTTTTGAAGAACAGGATGATTAATTGGGAGTGGACTCATTATTGACCCCTCACAGCTGGGAGGGACGATTGCGAGAAGGGCTGAACATTCATAAGCGGCAAAAACTGTTTCGCATCAGCATCCAGAATGACAGTGTTTCCGAAGAGAGGGAGCACCTCACCAAAGGTTTCGAGGTAGAGACGTTGTCGTGTGACTTCGGGAGCTTTTTCAAACTCTTCAAGAAGGGCCCGAAAGCGAGCCACGTCACCTTTTGCTTCATTCACTCGCTTGAGCGCATATCCCTCTGCTTCACTGAGTTTTCGCTGCGCTTCGCCACTGGCTCGTGGAACAACTTTGTTGTATTCCCCATTGGCCTGATTGATCATTTCCTCGCGTTCTTGTTGTGCTCGATTTACTTCTTCAAAAGCTTGTTGGACAGGTCGCGGAGGATGAACATCTTTGAGTTGAACCTGCTGTACCCGGAGTCCCATCTCAAGATTTTGAACGAGTTCGGTAAGTTTCGTGATAGCTTCCGCCTCGATGCCCTGTCTGCCGATCGTAAGTACTTCATCAATGGTTCGATCACCTATGACCTCTCGCATGACGCTTTCTGAAAAGTCACGGAGCGTTGGAGCAGGCTCTCGAAAATTGAATAAATATTGTTGTGGTTCACTAATTTCATATTGAACGACCCACTCCACATGCGCGGCATTCAGATCGCCAGTGACCATGTCACTTTCCTGTTCCGGTTCTGTTGAAATCTGATCACGCTGGAGGGCACCGGAAGTACCAAATCCAAACTCCATCTTCAGTTGTCTTTTCACAGGAAGAATCGTGACCGTGTCGATACCGAACGGGAGTTTGAATCGCAGTCCAGGTCCAACAGTACCGATGAATTGTCCCCATCGTTGCACAACTCCAACGCTCTCAGGGCCGACGGTATAGACAGCACGAGCCAGACCACCAAGCAACGCGACAATGACAACGCCTGCAATAATCATGGAGACCGACAGGCCGCCACCAAATGACGGAAACTGGGGTCCACGAGGAAACTGTGAAGCATTTGGAAATCGGGGAAAGTCAGCCATGTCAAAACCTTACCTTCGTCCAAGGACGAAGTCGAATCATTCCAGAAGTTTTATGGTGGGTGGACTGGCAGGTGGATGAGATCAAGACGAATATGCTGGAAATTCCTGTTGTTGCGATAGATCGTTTGACATCCACGGGATGCCCCTGTTTTTCACCCATCTTGGAAGTTAACTGTAGAGACCGTCTCTTTGTAACAGCATTGAGAAACGATGATGTGTCAGCTCTTTGAGGAAGATTGACAATCGAGACGGGGTGCGATGATAAAATGAATGCCCCGCAATAACAGGTCGTTCACAAGCAGTCTTTGGAAGCTTTGAGGCCTTAACGTATTCTGGTGAGCAGGGTAACGCTTGCAGAGCTAAGGCGTTCTTGTCTGATGTTTGTTCCAGAGAGTGGTGATGACAACGATCCGACGAGTGATTATCGGGGTGGTGGTGTTGGGTGCGATGCAGTGGCAGGCTACGCATGCTGGGCCGCCTGATTTCTCAAGTGACGTGCGTCCCATTCTGTCCAATCGATGCTTCAAGTGTCACGGCCCTGATGAGGGTAATCGTGAGGCTGGTCTTCGGCTTGATATGGAAGAGAGTGCCGTGTCGGTTCTGGAGAGTGGTGAAACCGCTATTCGACCAGGTGATAGAGCAGCAAGTGAATTGATCAATCGGATTACCAGTGATGATCCTGACCTCGTGATGCCGCCGTCTCATACAAACGTGTCTCTGAGCGAGACCGAAAAACAGATTCTCATCCGTTGGATTGATCATGGTGCCACGTACGAACCACACTGGGCTTTTATGAAGCCACAGCTTCCTGATATGTCAGCCAAGCACGCACGCAAGCATCCCATTGACTGGTTCGTGCAGCATCGCCTTCAAAAAGAAGGCATTGCTCCCGCTCGACAGGCAGACCCGGAAACGCTTTGTCGTCGTGTTTATTTCGATTTGATCGGGTTGCCACCGTCTCCTGAAGAGCTTGACGCATTTCTTTCCGATCAGTCACCGACTGCCTATGAGCAACTCGTTGATCGATTACTTGCTAGCCCGCGTTATGGAGAACGATGGGCCAGGCGGTGGCTTGATTTAGCGCGCTATGCGGATACGAATGGATATGAAAAAGATCGACCTCGGACAATCTGGCCTTTTCGAGATTGGGTTATTCGTGCGCTCAACGATGACATGCCATTTGACCAGTTCACGATCAAGCAGATTGCCGGTGACATGCTCCCCAATCCGACACCGGATGACATGATTGCCACCGGCTTTCACCGCAATACCATGCTCAATGAAGAGGGTGGCATCGATCCACTTGAGTTTCGCTACCTCGCCATGGTTGATCGTGTAGGGACCACTGGAACAACATGGCTCGGACTCACGACGGCGTGTGCCCAATGTCATACACATAAGTTTGATCCAGTGACCCACACGGACTACTTCTCCTTCATGGCTCTGCTGAATAATGCCGATGAGCCAGAATGGATTATTCCGAGTGCAGAACGTGATCGACATATTCGTGATGCTCATATCCAAGCTGAGGAACTCTGGGAAGCATTGCCGGATCACTGGCCTTCTTCAAAGCAGTCAGATCCTGAGTCCGTTGCGGTTGATGCACGTGAGGACAAGCTCCAAACAGGGAAGAACAATCAGCACTTGCCCATGCTCACCAAACGATTTGAGTCATGGCTCCACGATGCAATGGAGCAAGCGGTTTGTTGGCAGATTGTTGTTCCTGAGATTCTCGAGACAAACCTGCCGCATTTGGTGCCTCAGGAGGATGGATCGATTCTTGGTAGTGGTGACATCACAAAGAGTGATGTCTATGAACTGACGTTTCCAGCGGTTGATTATGGGGTGCGGGCCATTCGTTTAGAGGTCCTACCAGATCCATCACTTCCAGATTGGGGTCCTGGTCTGTGCTACTACGAAGGACGTAAAGGCGATTTCTTTCTTTCAGAATTCGAGGTCTCATTGCCCGATAAAGGTACTCGCATTGAGATTGAACACGCGACAGAATCATTTGATGGCAAGGCATTTGCTGGGAAAAAGTCATTCGGTGCCCGTGCAGCAGTTGATGGTGTGATGTCGAGTGGTTGGAGTACCAATGGGCATCAAGGTCAGCCGGAAGCAGCAGTTTTTTGTCTCTCACAGCCCATCCAGCCTGGTACATCGATACGGGTGACAATGCGATTTGAACGTCATTTTGCATGTTCATTAGGACGATTCCGTGTGAGTTTTACGGATGACGAACATGCTAAGGCCCACGGTATGACGTCGGAGGAAGAATTAGCCCTCATCACACCAGTAGAAGACCGAACACCCATGCAGAACAAACGTCTGTTGCGACGATTTCTGGCAACCGCTCCTGAGTTGAGCGATCAGATGAAAGACATCAAACGTTTGGAACGAGTCAGTCGGGAAGGGCTTTCGACACTCGTTCTGCGTGAGCGATCAAGTGACAATCCACGACTCACATATCGGCATCATCGAGGTGAATTTCTCTCGCCAAAAGAAGAAGTGGTTCCCGCTGTTCCTGCCTTCCTTCCACAACTCCCACATGATGGTCCTCGGAATCGTCTTGCACTTGCGCGTTGGCTTGTATCTGAAGAGAATCCCCTGACGGCTCGAGTTGTTGTGAACAGGCACTGGCAGGCGTTCTTTGGCCAGGGCATCGTGAAGACGATTGCTGACTTTGGATATCAGAGTAGCCCACCCAGTCACCCTGATATGCTTGACTGGTTGGCTGTGACATTCATGGCACCTGCAGCGCAAGGAGGCCTTGGCTGGTCATCCAAGTCACTGCATCGTCTTATTGTTACCAGTGCAACGTATCAACAGTCCTCGGATGTGACACACGTTGCCTTGAGCAATGATCCCGAGAATACCCTGCTCGCACGTGGCCCGAGACTGCGATTGGAAGCTGAGATGATTCGAGATGGCTTTCTGAAAGCGGCCGGTCTTTTGTCAACAAAAATGTTTGGTCCTGGTGTGAAGCCCCCGCAACCATCAGGTGTGATGGAGGTGGCGTATGGAAATCCAAAATGGCAGACCAGTCAAGGAGAAGATCGGTATCGACGCGGTGTGTATACATTTCGAAAGCGTACGGCGCCATTTGCATTTACAACGACATTTGACGGTCCAACAGGTGAGGTCTGTGTTGCCAATCGGGAGGCATCTAATTCTCCACTTCAGGCTCTTACTCTTTTGAATGATCCGATGTTCCTCGATGTTGCGCGGTCTCTTGGGCGAGTTGCCATGGCTGCTGGGGACACAGACACGATTCGATTACAGACCCTTGCTCGCAAGCTGCTTTCTCGTGATTTTGATGCGACAGAGGCTGAAATACTCTTGGCGTATTTGGGTGTTCAGAGGCGACGGCTCATCCATGGCACCTTAGAAGCAGCTGAGCTTATGGCAGTGACACAGAAGAAGGAAAAAACGATTGAGGAACTTCAAGAAGAAGCTGCCTGGATGCTTGTGGCACGAACGATTATGAATCTCGATGAGGCGATTGTGAAACGATGAATCAAGACACTCTGCTCCAACACACGAGGCGACATTTCTTCAATGATTGTGGTATTGGTGTTGGAAAAATAGCCCTGGCCGGACTGCTTTCTGATGCATTTGGCATGACAGCCACAGCAGCACCGGCACCTGATCCCATGGCGGCACGGCCATCACATTTTCCTGGTCGAGCCAAGGCCGTCATCCAGCTCTTCATGGCAGGTGCTCCAAGCCAGCTTGAGTTGTTTGATTCCAAGCCAAAGCTAACTGCGATGGAGGGAAAACCAATACCACCGGAAGTTATTGGGGGAGCGCGATATGCATTTATACGCCCGGATGCAGCGGTGCTCGGCCCTCGTTATACATTTGCACGGCATGGTTGTTGTGGGGCTGAACTTTCAGAAATGTTACCGCATCTTGCAGGTGTGGTTGATGACATTGCCATCGTCAAAAGCTGTCGTACTGATCAATTTAATCACGCACCTGCGCAGATCTTCATGAATTGTGGATTTGCTCAACCTGGTCGCCCCAGCATTGGATCATGGGTGACGTATGGGTTAGGAAGTGAAAGTGAGGATCTGCCAGCGTTTGTTGTCATGAGTACGGGAAAGGGTATCAGTGGTGGAGCTGCAAATTGGTCGAGTGGTTTTCTTCCAAGTGTGTACACAGGAACCCGCTTTCGTAAGAACGGTCCGCCAATCCTGAATGTGGCTTCTCCTGCAGGTGTTGATGCACGATTGGAACGCGACACATTACAAGTGATTGGCTCACTCAATAGACAGACGCTGTCTCGGGATGGTGACCCGGAAATTGCAACGCGTATTGCAGCGTACGAAATGGCACATCAACTTCAGACGTCAGCACCGGAACTCATGAATCTCCATGATGAGTCTCCTGAGACGTTGGCTCACTATGGGTGTGAGCCAGAAAAAGCAAGTTTTGCTCGGGCGTGTTTGATTGCCCGTCGGCTCGTTGAAAGGGGTGTACGGTTTATAACCATTTACCATGAGGGATGGGATGCACATACCAATGTTGCTGGGAACGTCAAAAATAATTGTGCACAAACAGATCAGGCGTCGGCGGCATTAGTAGCAGATTTGAAGCAGCGAGGTATGTTAGACGAAACATTGGTTGTGTGGGGTGGAGAATTTGGGCGGACGCCGATGGTTGAATCAAGCGCTGTCCTTGGTAGGTCGCTCGGTCGTGATCATCATCCCAATGCATTCACGATGTGGTTAGCCGGTGGAGGTATCAAGGGTGGCGTGACCTACGGAGAGACTGATGAACTTGGGTTTCATATCGTGAAGGATCAGGTCCATGTGCATGATCTACAGGCGACAATTCTTCATTGCCTGGGTATCGATCATGAGCGGCTCACCTTTCGTCACCAGGGCAGGGATTTTCGTCTCACAGATGTGCATGGGCACGTGGTAAAAGGTATCCTCAGTTGAAATACTCATCAGACTCGGTCTACTGAGGCATTCATGACATAAGAAATTGTGTCTTTGTTTTCTGGTCTCTTGTCTCTTTGGAGAAAAGCAATGGTTCGTTCCACATTGATTGCTCTTGTCATCGGTCTCGCGTCACTTTCTCATGCTGCCGATGATTGGCTGAGCATTGCCGGTACAAGTGGTCCAGGAAAGGGAAAGCATGTTGTGCTTGTCAGTGGTGATGAAGAGTATCGAAGTGAAGAAGCACTGACACAATTAGGAAAAATTCTTGCCAAGCACCATGGATTTGAGTGTACGGTGCTCTATGCGATTGATTCCAAAAGTGGGGAGATCAATCCAATGAATCAAAATAACATTCCGGGACTTTCTTCCCTCCAGCATGCAGATCTCATGGTTATTGCAACTCGATTTCGCGACCTTCCGGATGATCAAATGAAAGAAATCGATGACTATCTTCGATCCGGCAGGCCTGTGGTTGGCATGCGAACAGCGACACATGCATTCAAAATGCCTAAGGAACATTCGTATGCACACTATGGCAATGGGTATCAAGGACCGAAGAAGGAATGGGAGGATGGTTTCGGACGTCTGGTGCTTGGTGAAAAATGGATCAGTCACCATGGCCATCATAATCATGAGAGTACCCGTGGACTCATTGCTCCGGGTGCAAAGGATCATCCGATTGTTCGAGGCATCAAGGATGGAGATATATGGGGACCAACGGATGTGTATGGTGTTCGTCTTCCTCTCCCTGGTGATTCCAAGCCGCTTGTTGTCGGTCAGGTACTTGAAGGGATGGAACCGGATTCACCTGTTGTTACCGGAAAAGATGCATCAAAGAATGATCCAATGATGCCAATCGCCTGGACAAAGACCTATTCTGTTGAAGGTGGTCCACGTGGTCGAGTCTTTACAACAACGATGGGGTCATCGACGGATTTGGTGTCCGATGGTACGCGCCGATTACTTGTGAATGGTTGTTATTGGGCCGTCGGGCTTGAGGAAAAGATTCCCTCGGCATCGAATGTTGATATTGTTGGTACATTCAAGCCAACACGATTCAAGGGTGGTGGACACATCAAAGGGCTTCGACCAAGCGATCTGAAGTAAGCTGTTTTGATCAATCATGTCAGTGGTCTGACAAACTGATTGGTCAGTGCACATTGAAAGATCTGTGGATGGAGTATTTCGGCAAGGATTTCAAGAGAATCAACAAGCCGTGGGCCAGGGCGGTTGAAAAGATGATGACCATCAACAGCCCAGGCCCGTCCCTCACGTACAGCAGGAATCTGATGGAGATGCTGATGAATTGATGGTGTGTTTGCCTCTTCTATTACTCGATTGAGTTCAAATCCACACGGGGTCAGGACAACAATATCTGGGTTGGCATTCACAATATCTTCCCACGTGATCCAGTGAGAATGTGAGCCACCATTTCCAAAAATATCCTGCCCTCCTGCAAGAGCCACCATTTCAGGAACCCAATTTCCGGCAGCCATTGGTGGGTCAAGCCATTCGATGACAGCAACACGCGGTGTTGTTGTGATGTCCTTCAAACGAGAAGGAATAGCATCACAACGTTTTTTGAGATGGGATACAACGTCTCGAGCTCTGTCTTCCTTATCGACGGCCTGTCCCACTGAAAGAATATCTGCAAAGACATCATTGAGCGTTGTTGGGGATAGCGTGAGAATATGTGTGTGTTGGTTGTCGGCAACTGCCTTCCTCACGTCACTTTCAGAGACCGCACAGACGTCACATGTCGCCTGTGTAAGGATGAAATCAGGCTTGAGATCAACCAATTGCTCAACATCTAACACAAAGAGTGAGTCCTGCACGTGCTCAACCTGTTGATGAATATCCAGACTCGATCCTGATGCATTGATGCGCGGTGCAGTGAGTGCTGGCAGGTCTTGCACAGATGTCGGCTCATCGCACTCATGAGATCGGCCGACCAAGTGTTCGACGAGTCCGAGGGCTGCAATGATTTCTGTGGCAGCGGGCAGCAGTGAGATGATCCGAGGGCTGTTAAGAGACATTGTTGTGGAAATATAGGTAAACAAAAAGACGTGATCGATGACGAAAAATTCTACTGTTTTTTACCCACTTTCCTCTCCTCACTAACCGGAATTTTGGGAACAACAATTACGACAAGCATGACCGATCGCCGAGAAATCTGCCAATGGTCCTTCTTCACAAGGCGATATTGCGATGAACATGAGCAGGAACATCTTCAGAATCACTACCGTACTGACAACCGCACTCGTGTCGTGTGCTTTGTACGCAGATAGCTTTGATGGTTATGCGGACTCAGGATCGGGTGGAGAGGAAGATTCTGTGCTTGTCCAGTCACCAACCATCAACGAAGACGGAGAGGTATTCATTTCAGATGAACTCACTGGTGATATGACCTGGTCAGAAGGAACGCTGGCTGGATGTGGAAAACATGAGTGTCGGGGATGCCAGCACTGCAACAGAAGAACGGGTTGGACGCATTCTATCCTTGGTCGTTGTGGGAATCGATGCAGTTCATGGACTGCCCAAATCGATGCGCTCATGCTGTGGCAGGGAAATATTCCAAGTTTTCCGTTGCTTACAGATACAACAACCGGTGTGACGGCACTGAATGCGAATCAGGCTCAGACAGAAATGGCTGCCGGACCTCGTTTTGCTTTGTTCTATAACGTTGATCCGTCCCATGCGATTGAAGGGAACTACTTCTACGTTGATGGGCTTGATGGTCGGGCTTCTGTGCCAACAGGAGGAACATATAGTCCGGTATCAATTCCTCAGCCACCAGCCACCGGTCCAGGCACGATTACAGGAGCGACGCTTCTCACAGAAGGGCTCTTCAAGAGTGCAGAAATCAATTATCGCTGGAGAAACACGGATGCATTAACCTGGCTCATTGGTTTTCGATGGGTGGAATGGAATCAAACCGCCCAACTTGACGGTCAGAGTGGTCCAACATCATCTTTTAGCATCAACGAGCAAACAGGTAATGACCTCTACGGTGGACAGTTTGGTGCCGATCTCTTGTTCTGGGATGCTGGTGGTCGATTTCGTCTCAATGGTATTGCGAAGGCAGGAATCTTTGGAAACCATGCGTACCAGCGTGCAAGTGGATCAGACGATGTGACTACGTATGAACAAGGTACCGTGTATGGAGATCAGGTTTCTTTCTTTGGTGAAGTAGGTATGTATGGCGATATTGCCATTACGCGATGGTTGTCGTGGAGAACTGGATATGTCCTCTTCTGGGGAACAGGGCTTGCCCTTCCAGCAGAAAACCTGTCACTCGCAGGATTCCCGCCAGCGACCTACCAAATCAATATCAGCGAGAGTTTGCTCGTGCACGGCGTGACGACCGGCTTCGAGGCGCGGTGGTAGGTTTTGGAAGGAGTCCAAAAGCATCAAGTGCCTCGCCGGTATAACTTCGCAGGACTGAGTCGTTCGGTTTCCACTGCCGCGAATGAATGACAATGTCTTCTGGTGGTCCTTCACATACGATCTGGCCTCCACCGGCACCTGCTTCTGGACCAAGATCAATGACCCAGTCAGCAGCGGCAATGACTTCGAGGTTATGCTCAACAACCAGAACAGAATTTCCAGCAGTCACGAGTCGCTCGAGGACATGAAGAAGTTTTTCAATGTCCGTAAAGTGAAGACCTGTCGTTGGTTCATCCAGAAGATACAGGGTGCGTCCCGTCCCTGGCTTTGCTAATTCTCGAGAGAGCTTCACGCGTTGAGCCTCACCACCAGACAGCTGTGGTGCAGGTTGGCCAAGGGTGATGTAGCCAAGCCCAACATCTACCAATGTGCCGAGTATTCTTGAAATATTTGGAACGGTTTCAAATAACTGAGCTGCCTCAGCAATGCTCATTTCCAACACATCAGCAATACTCTTGCCGTGCCACTTGGCATGGAGCGTTTCACTCGAATAGCGATGTCCGTTGCACGTTTCACACTCTACCCAGACATCTGGGAGAAAATGCATTTCCACGCGTCGTCGCCCAAGGCCTTCGCAGGCTTCGCATCGTCCGCCTGGAACATTGAAGGAAAATGTTCGCTGCGTGAATCCCCGTGTTCGTGACTCAGGCATTTTGGCATAAAGTTGGCGGATGTGATCAAACACTCCCGTGTAGGTAGCAGGTGTTGAGCCTGGTGTTGAGCCAATTGGCTGTTGATCGACGAGAATCACTTTGTCAATCTCATCAAGACCTCGAAGTGATGTGTGTTTGCCCGGTTGTTCACGTGCAGCATGAAGGCGACGGGCAAGTGCACGCCAGAGGACCTCAAGGACAAGGGACGTTTTTCCAGAACCACTTGGACCAGTGACGGCAGTGAGAACACCGAGTGGTATTTTGATATCAACATCCTTCAGTGTGCGATGACGAATGCCTTGTATTTCAATCCATCGATCCGGCTCTCGCCGGCCGTGATCCTGCTTCCGTTGAAGGATCTCATCGCAGGCATGACGCTTCTTGAGATACACACCTGTGACACTGGATTTCAGTGATTGAAGTTTTGTGGGTGTTGTATTGGCAACAATGGTTCCACCTTGTCGCCCACTGCCTGGGCCGAAATCAAGTGCATGATCAGCAGAACGTACAACGTCTCGATCATGTTCAACAACAACAAGGGTGTTTCCAAGGTCACGAAGTTTGCCAAGAGCAGAAATAAGTCTGTGCGTGTCGCGAGGATGAAGTCCGATGGTTGGTTCGTCAAGGACATAGAGAACCCCTGTCAATCCACTGCCGACTTGTGCAGCCAGTCGTATACGCTGCATCTCACCACCGGAAAGACTTCCTGCAGGCCGAGCCAAGTCGAGATAGTCAAGACCAACATCCACAAGAAAGTTCACCCGTGATTGAAGTTCGTGAAGAAGATCACCAGCTATTTTTTTCTCATCATGGTCAATGGTTACGTTGGCGAGTTCTCGTTGAAGTCGACTCAGTGGCATGCGGCACCACACGTCAAGTGTGCGACCCCAAAGCGTGACGGCACTGGCAACTTCTTCGAGACGGCTTCCACCACAGTCGTCACAAGGCACCTCACCCATGACCGCATCCACTTTCTTACGGAGCCCAGCAACGAGTCGGGCAGCTTCTTCACACGTGTTCTCGAGACCTTTGAATTGGAATGCAAATCCTTTGGACTGAATCCATTGTTCACCCGTTCCATCAAAAAGCACACGTTGTTGAATGCCGGACAGATCAGCCAGTGGGACATCCATTGGCAGTCCAGTGGCTTTGCAAAGAGCTCGAAGCATGTGACGGCTGATTGGTGATGTCAGAGAAGGCCAGAGATCGAGTGCGCCATCAGCCAAGGATTTTGATGGGTCATCAATCAGTGATGTGTGTTCTACGCCAGTCCGCGTTCCAAGGCCATCACAACTGCTGCACCATCCAAGAGGACTATTGAAGGAAAACTGTCTTGGCTCAAGTGGCTTGAAGCCTCGGCCACATGCTGGACATGCGAGTGATCGACTGAGTACTTCGACTGGCCAGTTGGGTTCATCCACATCATCGATTGCTCGTGCAACAAGCAGCGTGCCGTCACCCGCCATGAAGGCGTGTTCAACACTCTGAGCCAGTCGACTGCGCTCCTTGGGATTTGCCGTTATCCGGTCGATAACAAGTTCAATCCGGCTTTTGCGTTTTCTATCGAGTGTTGGTTTATCATCGAGGTGGGTGGTTACACCATCGATTCGTATGCGCACGTAACCACTTGCTCGGAGCGAACTGAAAAACGATTCTGACGTTTGACCAATCTTCAGTTCAGTTGGAGCCATGATAAGGAGACGTGTCTCCTTTGGAAATTCGAGTATCCTCGATACCGTTTCATCAATACTCTGAGCTCCAACCGGAATACCGCAGTCTGGGCAGTGCATGATGCCAAGTCGTGCGGCAAGCACCCTGAAGGCGTCGTACATTTCGGTCAGTGTTCCTACCGTTGATCGTGGTGTACTGCCAGTGTTGCGTTGCTCAATCGCTACAGCAGGCGACAGCCCTTCAATGCGCTCAAAAACAGGTTTTGGAACCTGACCAACAAACTGCCGAGCATAAGGAGAGAGACTTTCGACGTATCGTCGTTGTCCTTCCGCATACAGCGTGTCAAAGGCAAGCGATGTTTTTCCAGACCCACTCGGCCCGCAACAAACGGTGACTGCTCCACGCGGAATGTCAGTATCTACCTGTTTGAGATTATGTTGGCTGGCACCACGCACCATGATTGCAGCAGGACCAGGATCACACGAAGCTTTTGTAATTGCTGCGAGTGCCTTGCGTTCGATTGCCTGAGGATCAACAGCTTTTCTTTTCGTCCGTGTTTTTCGTTTCTTTGGTTTGGAAGCATGATCCTTTGCGAGTTGCAGCACAGGCGCCAGAGCGTGCCCAGTATGGGATTTCTTTGATTTGGCTAGCCGTTCCGGTGTGCCAGCCATGACAACTGTTCCGCCTCCGGCACCGCCTTCAGGGCCGAGATCAATGACCCAGTCAGCACGCTTGACGACATCAAGATTATGTTCAACCACGAGAACGGTATTGCCGGCATCAACAAGTCGATCAAGCACTGTAAGAAGCTGCCTAACATCCGCCATATGGAGGCCGGTTGTCGGTTCATCAAGAATATACAGTGTGTTCCCTGTTGATCGTTTGGCCAACTCACGGGAGAGTTTTACTCGCTGAGCCTCACCACCAGAGAGTGTTGGAGAAGGTTGGCCTAGATGGAGATAGTCCAAACCAACATCACAAAGCGTTCCGAGTTTTCGTGCGATGTCTGGTGCATCTGCAAAGAGTTCTCGAGCATCACCAACTTCCATCGCCAGAAGATCTGCAACATTTTTTCCTTTCCAGCGAACCTCGAGTGTATCCTTCGCAAATCGAGTGCCGCCGCAGGCATCACAGGACATCCACACATCAGCAAGAAAATCCATGTCCAGTCGTTTGGACCCATTCCCTTCACAGACTTCACACCGTCCACCAGCAACATTGAAACTGAATCGTCCCGCTTTCCAGCCACGCTTTTTGGCATCTGGGAGCATCGTGAACAGTTTTCTGATGTCATCCCAGACTTTGACATAGGTCGCAGGATTACTGCGTGGTGTCCGTCCGATTGGTGACTGATCAATCACAATAACCTTGTCAAT
>Ga0114925_10000784_pt1 | contig 14877 bp, 13 predicted proteins | sample SumtaG_2_FD_87287 | JGI IMG/M metagenome (GOLD analysis project Ga0114925, IMG submission 87287) | Deep subsurface microbial communities from Indian Ocean to uncover new lineages of life (NeLLi) - Sumatra_00607 metaG | ecosystem: Environmental > Aquatic > Marine > Oceanic > Sediment | place... | reverse complement strand
CAAGTATCCGGCATCGCCTGAAATACTAGAAGGAGGGGGGCCCTATTTCTTGGCTATGTAATGCCTCGCCCACCTTATATAAACACCCGCCCGTGCCGCGCCGTGATCGTCAACCAGAAGATCGTCAAGGTAAGGGTCTTTCACATAAGCCCAGACCGTGTAATTCTCAGCAGGATCCAAGGGGGCCTCGGTAGATTTGGTTACTTTGAGTATCAGGGTTTCCGTGCGGCTGCTTCTCACGTCTATGCATCCTATTTCTCTATCCTCCTCACGACCCGACCTTGTGTCCTTGAATCTGTGCCACAGGCTGAAACCTAACCCTTTACCCAAAACCCACTGAGAGCCGCTTGCAGGTCTGATCTCAAAGCAATGCTGCGGGCGGCTTGACCCGGCTTTAAACGTTAACTCCCACAGTATTGACTTCTTAAGCAGAACCTTCATCTCTCTTCTGGTTATTCTAGAGCCGTCGTTTACATCTACCCAGTAGGTGCCTGGTTCTAAATTGGGGGGTAAGGCAATGCTGCCGTCCCCGGGAGAGCCGCTTAACTCCTTCACCAGCCGGAAGCGATAGTCCAGGATTCTCGCTTTCAACCCCTTAGGGAAAGATTCGTAGGTTATGAATATTTCGCCGGGGCAGCAATCCGATACCTTCCAGTGAACGGGTTCTACTTTCTGGGTCTTTTTATCCTGAGGGGGAGCTGCGTCCCCGGCCCAGGGCCAGAAGGAGTAATCGTACATAGAAGAGGCTATCTTAGCAGCATACTGGTCGGCGAAAGCATCGCTAGGCAGTATAACACCTTCAGGGTTGCCGAATACCTGATCGTTTATTACAAGCAGCGCCGTCTCTATCATCTCATGCCAGAGGCACTTCCTCAGCTTTATGCGCTCCGTTTTCCTATCCGTCGGGTTAGTACTGTGAATATTAAAACCGGTCCAAACTCCAACAGGGTGATCTCCTCTGGGAACACCCCCTTTTTTCGCCTTGGCAGGTTCATTTTTGGTTCTGCCGCCGTCCAGGCTGAAGGATATCCTTACACCCAAACTTTTCATCGCATCCACGGCCTGCCCTGGTTTCGAGAAGGTGATGCGGCCGTCGCGGGTAACGAAGCGTGAGACCTTCTTGTACTTATCCTCGTTTCTCACCTTTACTTTCCTTCCCGGCTGCGCCCTCAATTGATAGCTTGCGTGTCTCCCAAGGCGCTCAGTCAACTCCGCCTGTTCTTTCAAATCCTTGTCATTGATGGGCATAGTTCCTCCTTTCCCTGAACAAGGGTAGTCAGTCAAGTTTTACTACTAAGTATCCTCCTGAACTTGACGATGTCAATAGAAACCTGACGAATTCCGGGCTAGCACTTACCACGGGTACTCTCGCAAACAGATGATTGAGCACTGCGGAAGGGCTTTCTTGAGCCTTGCCACGCCTTCATCGGTCACTTTGGTGTTGGAAAGCTCAAGCCTTTCGAGGGTCTTTATCTTCTCAAGATACAAAATAGCGCTGTCGGTTATCTCGTAGGAATCGATGCGCAGATCTATAAGCTTCGTGAGACCTTCAAGGTATCTAAGGTTGGATTCCTTAAAATAGTAGTAGGAGCTCAGTTCTATATCAAGCCAGCTCAGGTTTGGAATCCGGGAGATGTACATGAAAGCCGTATCGTTCAGAGAAAGTGAGGAAAACCTGAGCTCTGTCAGGTCGTCAAGCTTCTCAAGGTGCCGCAGACCTTCTCTATCAAACCTTTGTTCACTCCATCCTCCTTGAAGCGTCAATCGTCTGAGAGTAGAGATGTCGCAGACAGAGCTAAGGATGCGTTCATCTATGTTCGGCATGGCGAGCTTGAGCTGTCTGAGTTCTTTAAACCGCGGCAGAACTCGGCTGAGACCGGACGGCCTCAACTCGTAAGAGCCTATATCCAGGCCTTGAATATTCACAAGCCTTGAGAAACGTGCTATGTCGTGATTGGATGGCTCCTCATCAAAAAACCAAATGTCGTGCATTGGTTTCGAGGTCAGGTATATACGGGGGTTATCCCCAATGTAATGAAGCTCAATCCAGCCAAGATAGAGATTAAAAACTATTTCGCATAACTTGGGGAAGTCTCTCGGAGAATGCGCCAACCCTTCAATGCATGCCTTGAGGAGATAAAGCTCGTCTATCTCACCGGGAAAGATTATAACGTGCGCCGCCTGAAGATTGGGTAGATGCTTGAAGTACCGAACCTCGGATGGGTCGGCGACGACGGTAACAATATCCTCAAGGTTGGGGATATCGCCGTAGTAAACCTCCCAGAGCCTGGCACCAACCATCTTTCCGTTCACCCAGAGATAAGGCCCTGCAATGAAATAGTGTATCGTGTCCTCGCCCTGCCAGGGGTAGTAGAATTTGTCGCGCGCATCCCGCCATTGTGTAGATTCACCTATCTCAATAGCATCCTTGCCGACTTGCCAACCTGAAACATCTACAATCCTGACCGATTCCCAGCGCGGATACTCCCAGAATTCACGGGGGTCATAAGGCTGTGCGAACCAATCCCAAGATGAGCCAAGGTTCACGAGAACCAGCTCTCTGAATTGTCTTGTTTCCACTGGCACCTGGATATCCTTCTTGCAGCCGGGCAAGACTACCAAGATAATCCCGATCGTCAGCAGGCTAAATGACAATCTCATCTTTTTCATCCTCCTAATGCCACTCCAAATCCTGACGAGTGCAACATAAACCTGACGAATTCCGGGCCTGCGCATATTACCAGATGATCTCGCAACGGGGCAAGGCCTTCCTTAGCCTTGCCACACCTTCCGGGGTAATATCGGGAGAGGGGCCGGTTCGATCCAAGTAACCGTGGAATGTCAGACCCGATACTGTGAGTCTATCAGAGCTGGACAGATTCAGCATTCTCAGGCTCTGGATTCCCTCCAGATGTCTAAGCCCCTCATCGGTTAAACATGAGCAGTTGACACGCAGATATCTGAGGTACTTCAGGTTGGTTAGATACCTGAGACTGCTATCCGTTACCCATGAACCGTTCAAATCCAAAACCCTCAGGCAGGGGATCTGGGAGATATATTTGAGACCTGTGTCGTCAATCCGAAGAGAAGTCAGGTGCAGCTCAGTTAAGCTGGTGAGAGCCGCAAGGTTCCTGAGCCCTTCCTTTTCTATCATGCCTTCGGAACTTTCCAAGCTCAAACGCCTTAGATTTGGAATACGAGATATGTCTCTGAGGTTTCGGTTGGTGATGCAGAGCGAATAGAAATTAAGCTCCCTTAATTCTTGCGCCAGAGCCAGGAACCTTAGACCGCTGGTGGTTGAATCATGGGAATACGCACTCAGGAATTTAAGGTTGCCGATCAACGCAAACCATAGGAAGTCAAGGTCAGCAATGTTCAGGTAGTGGATGTAAATGCCTATATCCCGCGGAACAAGCATAAGATTAAAAATGATCAATAGAATTGGGTATTTCCCCATGTGAGTACTGGAGTGCAGACCTATCGTGGTGAGATTGGGATATTGCCTGACTTCTTCAAGATCTGGGATAGTTACTACCCCCATTGTAACTATATCCTCGGGGTTCTGAACCTCCAGACTGGAATAATAGTTCTCTCTCAAACCCCGCAGCTTACCGTTTACCCACAAGTATTCGCCGTCATAAAAATACACCACGGTATCCTCTCCTTGCCAGAGGTAGGGGATTACAGGATGGACATCCGTCTCGCTGAAGATAAAGACCACACCGTCCATGCCCCTTTCCCAATCGCTGGCATCAATCAATCTGAGGTCCTCCAGAGGCGGTTCATAACCAGGTGCATAGGAGTTGGGGAGATGAGGTACCCGCCCAAGTACCACCCAGCGCGGCTCCGGGTTTTCTGTCGGTATTGGCGCCGCCTCCTTCTTACAGGACATTGCCAAGACACCAAGGCAGAAGGTTATAGGGATAAGCATCTTCTTCATCTCTGATTCCTGTAAACTATTGTAGGTATGGGAGGAGGGTTGTCAAGCGAACCCTATACCCGAAGGGGGCACGCTGAGGCTCGCGCTACAAAAGAAAAATAATCACTACCCCAGAATAGCTATCTTCTCCGTCTCAAACTCGTCACCTAAAAGCTTCACCTTAACGAAATAAGTGCCGGCTTTTATGCGGCCCTCAGCACCCCAGCAAATCTCGCCTTGTTCAATTGAACGGGTAAACTTATCAATCCTCCTCCCGGTTGTATCCAGGATCTCTGCCTCAAAATCCCCGAACCAATCCCGGTACTTGATGGTTATCTCTTTACCTGAAGAAGGATTAACCTCCCAGTGCCCTGCCTTCTTAGCAGCCAGTTTCATCTCTTCCCTGGCATCTTTGGCTTTAGACCTGGCATCTGGATGTGTGGAGGCGTCCCACGCCCTTGCCGCCCTCTCCCAGGCTTTCGCGCACTCCTTCCACTTGGAGTTAGCCTGCAGATGGCTCCCTCCCTTATCCAAAGAGGAGGCGTTGGAAGCCAACCGCTCAGCCTCTTTTTCGTGCGAGCGTGACTGGGATTCAAACGCCTCAAAGGGCGGGTCGCCCTTCCAGTAAAGGAATTTCTTTCTACCTTCACTACCATACAACCACTGCTGAACATAAGCAACAGCGGCATTAGCGAAGCTATTTGGTATGTCATTAATGTAACGGAAGTGGTAAAGGTCAAGCGGCCAATAAAGCGCTTCCATAGTCAAAGCGAGTATCGCCAATTCCATTATCTCGTGCCATATCCCCAATCTTACCTCAAAGAAATCTTCCCTGTTCGCATAGCCGTATCCAACCAGGATATCGAACTCATGTGACACTACCACCCTTGCCGTCTGGGTAGGTATGTGCGGCACAGTGGGACGATCGTTAATTGTGGGACAATCTGCGGGCCTCATATTGGATTCAATCCCCGCTCTTGGGGTTTTAGGGGGATCTGTTGTGGGACGTTTTGGGAAATCCACGATCTCTTTCCCTGTTTCGGTCTTGGCTAAATAGGTTCGATGAACCTGGAAATCTAGGTCGACTCCATAGATTTTCAATACCTCCAGAGCTTTTTTAACCGTCAGTTTAAAAGTGGCTTTGTATTGTCTAGGATAGGGTTCTTCTACCTCCAGAATACCCAGACTCCTGGCCCTTGCTAGTCTTCCTTCGTGAGCCTCCTGGATCCTCATACTTAGGTCTTCCTTGACGGTCCTTATGAAAGTAAAGGAGAACGTGAAAACGTCCTTGACATTCTCGACAAGTCCATCAACTTGCTTCTTCAGTACTTCGGTTTTGTCCTTATCGATATCCGGATATTTTAACCGCCCCTCAGCTTGAGGTGTGCAACCAAACAATGAACACATACGACCCCCTTGAATTGAGTTTAAATTACCTTTTCCCCTTTAACCAATTTTTTTTTTCTTAACAGTTGGTTTTCAGGAGTATACCCGCAGCAATTTTTGTTAATTCAACACATCGTATATCCACACCTTAGTTTTTCTGAGTTTCGGAAGATTTTTGAGGTACTTGTCAATCTCATCGGAATCCTCAAACAAACCGTGAACCCAGAGCACCCTCAACTCCTTCATCCTGCGCAACGCCCTGAAACCACAGCGAGTAGGGTTATGACCGCCGCCGCTTGACCAATAACCGCGATACCGATCACTACGTTCTACATGCAGTGCCCTAATGGTGGAAAATCTTGCCAGCCTTCTTAAATCTCTATTGGTAATATTACTGCACTCGACGTACAGCCTTAGGTTTGAAGGAATAGAGGCAAGGGTTTCAATCTCCTCCGAGGAGTTAGTATAAGTGGTTACCCCTACTACATTGGGAAAGGGCTTTAAAATATTAAGGCTATCACCCACCCCTATCAATGTAATAATCCACTCCGGGTGCTCGATTTTAGAAGGCGGAATGATGTTAGGGTCCACCCCCACCAGCTTGCCGTTTACGTTGAGCACGAACCAGCAGCGCACAGGGCCGCGACCAAAATAATCATAATAGGTATTGTAATCTATGGAATCCTCACCCTGCCATGGGTAGTAGAAGGCAATCAGTCTAACCACATCCTCATTGACCTCCCAGTCGGTAACGTCTATCTCGCGCTTGAGGACCCCGTCGCGGTAGATACGAAGCATGCGCGGCTCATGCTGGGCCTGCTCTGAAGTCGGCGGCACCGCCTCCTTCTTACAGCCAAGTACGCCAATCAAGATAAGTCCGATCGCCAGCAGGCTAAATGACAATCTCATCTTTTTCATCCTCCTGATGCTACTCCAAATCCTGAAGAGTGCAATAGAAACCTGAAGAATCGTCGCAAAAGGGCAAGCTAACGGTTATCCCAAACGATCCTGCACCCAGGCAAGGCTTGCTTGAGCCGCTGTATGCCAGCCGAAGTGACTCTGCTACCCCTAAGGTCCACGTGGTTCAAGCTGGATACTTCCTCAAGATAGCGAAGCCCAGAGTCCGTGACGCGCGTATCGCGGATATCCAACCAGTCGAGCTTTGGCAGATGGCTGAGATATAGAAGTCCCCTATCCGTGATGGGAGCACCTACAAAAAGGGTTCTAAGGTTCCTCATCCCTTTAAGGTGTCTGAGACCGTTGTCCGTAATCTTGGATGGGAGGAATAGAGTCTCAAGGTTGGTCATTCCTTTAAGGTATCTCAAGCCCTGGCCCGTGATTTGGTTAGGCAAGTTCAACCTCCTTAGGTTCACAAGACCCTTAAGATGTCTGAGGCCTGCGTTTGTGATTCCTTCAGGTACATACAGCACCTCCAGGTTGGTAAGCCCCTTAAGGTATCTAAGCCCCGCGTCTGTGACCTTGCTATCATAGAGGTATAAGTGAACCAGGTTTCTTAGGCCCTTAAGGTGGCAAAGCCCTGCATCCGTAATATGATAAGACAGATATAACCCCCTCAGATTGGTGAGGCCGGCAATGTATTGGAGACCGGTATCAGTGATCCAGGTACAAGAAATATCTAAGCTCTCTAGGTTGGTGAGATCCTTGACGTGGTTGAACTCGGAATCGGTGATCCGGGTGGAACTCAGCCATAAATACTTCAGGTTATGAAGATTTTTAAGGTAGATAAGTCCGGTTCCGTTAATTCGGGTCTCTTTTAGCTCCAGCCGGCTCAAGTTTGGAAGACTTGCAAGATAGCAAAGCCCGGAGTCGGTGATCTGGGTCCACTGAAGATCCAAGTCACGCAAGTTCGAAGACCCCTGAAGTTGACGAAGTCCTGCGTCCGTAATGCTCTCGGGCAGGTGTAACTCTTCAAGGTGGGGTAGATTTTTAATATGTGCAAGTCCGGCATCCGTAATCTGTGTATAACTGACGTCCAGCCACCTAAGACTGGATAGCCCCTCAATATATTCCAGACCATCGTCATCAACCTGAGTGCCGGCAATATCCAAACGAGATAGCCTTTTGGAATCTTTCAGATACCTGAGCGTGGAACTCGTAACACTGGTATTTGCTAAAATCAGCTCTTTCAGGTTGAGGAGCCCTTTAAGATATTTGAGACCGACGCCGCTAATATCGTTCCCTGAAATATTCAGGATACGCAGGTTTGAGAGACTTCTGAGGTATTGTAGGCCGGTATCGGTTACCTGTGTCTTCAGAAGATACAGTTCTCGCAGTTTTGATAAACCCTCAATGTGTTTCAGGCCGGCGTCCGTGATTAACGACCAAGAGAGATTCAAGACCCTCAGATTGGTGAGGCCGGCTATCTCTGCGAGTATGGTGTCTGTGATTGTGGTGTCTAGGAACTCCAGAATCTTAAGATTAGTTAAGCCTTTGAGGTGAACCATGTCGGAGTCCTTCAAGACAGAATCCCATATTAAAACGGCAACCAGGTTCGGAAATCGCTCAAGCTCTGATAGATGCTTCCTGTCCACCCTGACCGTAATAATCTTATCAAGTTCAGAGGAATCAGTAATAGTTACTCTTTCGAGATCCGCCCCGACCAACCTTGAGTTCACCCACAGGCGTCCGCCCTGGATTCGATAATCAATAGAATCCTCGCCCTGCCATGGGTAAATATAAGGAATGACACCCAAGGAGAAAAACTCTTCGCCGGGTTCCCAGTCGGTTATAACAAACCCCTTATGCCAAAACTCATCCCGACCTCCATCCCAAGTGACGACAAGCCTGTTCTCCCCAGGGACCGGTGCAGAGACGACTGTCTCCTCCTCCTTGCAGCCGGGCGTCGCAGCAAGGGCAAGGATAACGATCGCCGCCGCTTTAAGCATCTTCTTCATCACTGTCTCCTGTAAACTATTGTAGGTATGGGAGGAGGGTTGTCAAGCCGCCGAGGGGGTGTCAGCCGACGACCTGGTTTCAAGGCTCGTGGCGGAGAAGTAGCATCAGAGTATAACTATCTTCCGCACCATTGGTTTTACTCGTTCTGCCTCAACCCTGATGAAGTAAAGACCGGCCTTCTCGCCCTTACCCCAGGTGATAACGCCGGTTCCGCTCGGCTTATCGAAAGCGGCAAGGACGTTACCCTTCACGTCGACAATCTTGACTTTGAAGCGGACAGGCCATGCGCTGTATCTTATGGTAACTTCACTGCCTGGGAAACCGGTAACATCCCATGACGCGCCTTTCCATTGGGCTATTTCTTTCTTTTCCCTGGCCTCGGCAAGCTTTGCCTTGGCTGAGTCTATCCGCTCTGATCTGTCCGGATGCCGGGGAACGGCCTGCCACGCTTTCAGCGCTATTTCCCATGCGTCTTCAGCTTCTATCCATTTCTCCCTTGCCCCGGCCCAGTTGCCCTGCCCTTCAAGCCTGATTGCATCGTCCTCCAGCCGCCTGGCGTTGGCTTCCCTGGTGTAGCCGGAAACTTCGAAAGAATCAAACGGCGGATCGCCTGTCCAGTAAAGGAACAATCTTCTGTCTTCCCTTATCGCTTCCATCGCCCACTGTACCCGCACCACCGCATTGTTGGCAAAGTTGTTCTCAGGGTTTCTGTCTAAATCGTCAATAAGTTCCATTGGACTGTAAAGGGCCTCGACAGCGATAGCAATTAAGGCTGTTTCCATAATCTCATGCCACAGCCCTTTTCTTACGAAAAGATAGTCTTCCCTGTTAGCATGCCATCCTGGCAGATATCCCATATCCTCAATGTCAAACTCATGGGATACTTGAACCTGCGCGGGCCCACGCATATGCGGATAGTCGTAAGTATTATCCTTCCCTATGTCTTCTAAAACGGTTGAAATTCCACCTCTGGGTGTACCAGAATCAGCGTTAACAGGTTTTCTAGTAAACGGCACTACCTTCTCGTTTCCTTCCTTGTCTGTAACTTTATAAGTGCGGTAGACGTTGTATTCCATGTTGATCCCATAGTCTTGCAACAACTCCAGCGCCTGCTTTATTGACAGTTTTACCGTGGCCTTATATTTGTATTCGTACTTGCTGGACTTCCCCATTTCCTCTATGTCTAAAAAACCACGATTCTTTACACGAGCAAGCCTGTCTTCGTCTGCTTCCATAGCATCAATGATTTCAAACTCTTGAACAGCCCTTTCGAACTCGAATTGAAATTTGAAGACCTTCGTCACGTTTTTGGCAAGAAGGTCTGTCTGCTTCCTTAAAACTGCGGTTTTGTCAGCGTCTATATCCGGATACTTTAGCGATCCGGAAGAGTCGTTTTGAGTCGGGTACACCTCGACCTCCTTTATTGGTTTCTCTGCGTCGCTCAGCGACTTAAAATAAATTCAACTTAGTACGTTTCCTTATGCCCCTGAACCCTTATCTCATGTGAGAAAAATACTCGCTTCTCCCTCGATAACATCTTTGATAACCTAAGATATCCTTCTAAGACTAATAATCTTTAGTCTAATACCCAAAAAGAGTATTTCTCAACCTCAACTACTCTTATTCTTGGGAAGCATTTGAGACGGGATTCGATCCTGGCTTTTTCCAATTCAGTTGTAAACTCTGGTACGCCAATCGTGATTCTCCTCAACCTTCTCATCCTGCGTAACCAGCGCATCCATGCTAAGTTTGAATCGATATGTTCTTTTTGAATATCCATCTCCAACACTCTTACGTTTCTAAACCTGGAAATTTTGGGAAGAACTTCAGGGATAAAGTCGACGCTAGCAAACACAGAAGCTATGTAAACATAAAGTCTTATGTTTCGAGGTATGGAGTCAAGTTCCTTAATATCATCTGTGGAGCAAATCCTCACGGGCATCATCACTAGGTTCGGAAGAAGAGTATAATTCGAGTCATACCTTCTCAATGTAAGAATCTCTTCTTTGCAAGGCAACTTATCAATGTTAACTGAAAAAGGGTCAATGCCGACCAGTCGACCGTTAACGACAAGGTAGGAATACACCGAGACATAAGTCGTATCATTCAAGGTGACAGAGAATGAGTAGCTTATCGAATCCTCTCCCTGCCATGGATAATAAAAATAGGGGCCCAGTCTAACCACATCTTCGTTTTTCCTCCAGCCTCTTACATTAATTGAGTCCTTGAACTCCCCCTCACAGTAGATTCGCAACCAATGAGGTTTCTCCTCGCAGCCAAGCGAGCTTATGAGGATAATCCCGATCGCCAGCAGGCTAAATGACAATCTCATCTTTTTCATCCTCCTGATGCTACTCCTTTACATGAAGAAGTCAATATAAACCTGACGTTCCTTTATATTACTATTGTAAACAAGGGGGGGCGTGTCAACCCTTCGGCGTCCACCACAAACCCATCAACTTGCTTCTTCAGTACTTCGGTTTTGTCCTTATCAATATCCGGATACTTTAGCGATCCGGAAGAGTTGTTTTGAGTCGGGCACACCTCGACCTCCTTATTTGACTGTTTTTATCACTCCTCTTCTCTCACACTAAGAAAGCTATAACCGATCTAAGTGAAAGTGTGAAGTTGTCAACAAAAACCTTACAGGTTTCGTGTTGCTATATGTCTTTCACAGTTATTTTACAATCGGGCAGGGTTTCTTTTAGCCTTGCTATGCCTGTTGGGGTAAGTCTCGTGCGTTCTAAGTAAAGTTCTTTGAGATTAGAAAGTCTAATAAGATAATTGACTGCGTCATCGCTGATTGGTGCATTCAGGGAAAAGCGCCTTAGATTGGGGAGATAAATGAGGTTTTCCAGATCGGCATCGGAGACCTTTGCATTGAATAAGCCAACCTCCTCCAGGTTTTGCATACCGCGTAAAAACTGCAACCCTCTTCCAGTGACTCTCTCGCAGTTTAACGTGAGTGACCGAAGGTTTTTCATTGAAGAAATGTATTCCATAGCCCTAGTGGTGATTCGTGAGGAGATTACGATTAATTCCCTAAGATTATCGAGGTGAGACAGCGCTTTGATTCCTTTATCGGTAAAACGATTTCCGTACAATGTCAACACTCTAAGATCGCTACATTTACTTAAGGAACGAACACCCGTATCGGTGATTTTCGTTGAACGTAGCCTTAACTCTCTCAGATTATTTAACTCGGTTAGTTCTTCGAGCTGGCAATCGGTTACGTCATAGTTCTTCCCGTCCTCGACAAATACCCCCCAGTAGTAAAGATTAATCCAAAGGCAAATTTGTATATGATCCGGCAGGGCTTTCAATGCGGAAACGAGATTAGGGTAATGCTGGAAAGCAGGGGATGATATATCTATCATGACTACCTTAAGATTCGGGAAATGCACTTTCGGGTCGGTATCTTGAACCCAGGAAATGAAATTATTTGCGTTGTTGGAAGTAATGGTGAGAATATCTTCGGGGTGAGGAATATTGTACTTATAAACGAAGTCTACTGAACCAAGCACCATGCCCATGAGTTTGCCATTTACCCATAGACCCTTTCCTCCAAATCCGTAATCCTCATATTTGTATTCCACTGAGTATCGGATGGTGTCCTCACCTTGCCAGGGATAATAAAACCAGAACCTCCAATCTGTTTCCAGTTGCTCCAGAATGACGATGTCTTCACCAGGTTTCCAGTCGGCAACATCAATTTTTGTTGTATCAAAATCGAATGGACTCTCGACGTGAATAACCACCAGCCAGCGCGGCTCATGCCGGGCGTGCTCAGGAGGAGGCGGCGGCGGCTCCACCTCCTTCTTGCAGCCAATTACGCCAATCAGGATAAGCCCGATCGCCAGCAGGCTAAATGACAATCTCATCTTTTTCATCCTCCTGATGCTACTCCTGAACGTGACGAATGCAATATAAACCTGACTCGATCCCGGTTGGCCCTTACCATTTCCTTCTCATCACCCGTCACATCTCAAGTTACAGTACATCGTATATCCACACCTTTACTTCTCTGAGCTTATGGAGGTCTTTTAGATACTTATCAATATTCTTGGAATCCTCAAACAATCCATGAATCCACAGCATTCTCAACTCCTTCATCCTGCGCAATGCCCTGAAACCACGGGCAGTAGTTTTGAGAGAGTCGCTAAGAGACTCAATACCCAGCACCCTGATGTTTGGGAATCTTGTCAGTTTTCTTAAATCCGCATTGGTAATATTACTGCATTGTACATAAAGCCTCAAATTTTTAGGGATGGAAGCGAGTTCATCAACATCTTTAGAGGAGTGGATAAAAACAGGCACCCCAACCAGATTGGGTAATTTTTTTAGAATTACAGTATCGGCGCTCCCACTTAATGTAAGAATCAGCTCCGGGTGTTGAATAGAAGAAAGAGAATATTCGTTAGGTTCAACACCGACCAACTTACCATTTACGTTAAGAAGCATGAACCAGGAAGGCTCAGGTCCGTGTCCAAAATCCAAATTAGTATTGTAATCTATCGAATCCTCACCCTGCCACGGGTAGTAGAAACCACCTAATTCAATTACATCCTCGTTCACCTCCCAGCCGGTGACGTTTATGGAATCCTTGAATACACCGTCGTGATAGATTCTAAGCCAGCTCGGCTCTTGCTGGGCCTGCTCTGAAGTCGGCGGCACCGCCTCCTTCTTGCAGCCAAGTACGCCAATCAATAAAAGCCCGATCGCCAGCAGGCTAAATGACAATCTCATCTTTTTCATCCTCCTGATGCTACTCCAAATCCTGAAGAGTGCAATAGAAACCTGAAGAATCGTCGCAAAAGGGCAAGCACGAGGATCGCTGCCGTTTTAATAATCTTCTTCATCACTACGCCTCTGTAAACTATTGTAGGTATGGGAGGAGGGTTGTCAACCCCTACGTGTGTTACGAAGATAATAGAACAAAGCCCTGTCAGATTAGTGAGGGGTGAGCCAGAAACCATTATAGAGGGTAGGAAGAGACATACGCTCGGCTATACTTCATCCACCTCACTTCAAGTACTCCTGAACCCACAATTGGCTATGCCGCCATGAATCTAAATATATTAAATTCAGAGGAGTTGTCAAGGTTGCTCCCGTTTTTCAAATACTGTAACCTTAAGATAAGTATCGGCGCTCTAAGGATATGGAGAGATAACTGGTTGGCACCAGGCGAACACAAGGGCTACGTGGTTCTTACGCCCAAGATGATCCAACTAAAAAGATAGGGACTTGCTCTTAAGGATGCAGCGTGTCCTTTGGGAGCTTTCCGAGCGCGCCTTTGAACGAGCCAAACAGTACTCGTGGGTCTCAATCGTTGAGTGGCGGCTGCCTTACTACCGCGAGGTAGCCGGCTTAAACAGGGAAAGATAACCGATTCTCAGAAGGAACCTATGGGCAGCACCGTTCTTCCAAGATTCTCGTTTAAGACCTCGGCCATGGCCAGATAGATCGCCGAAAGTCCACATGCAATCCCTTCCCAGCCCGCGATGCGGGTGAAGATCAATGCGGTGGTGCCGAAGGTATTGCCCTTGCGGAACTCAAGGATACCTGCGATGATCTGGGCCATGCCGCCGTAGAAGATGCCCATCGAAAGGATCATAACGCTTATCGGAAAGAAGCCTGCGTTGTGAATATTTAAAAGCACGGTGGTCATCCCGAAGCCCATAAGACCTAAAGGTGTGGGGTTGGAAAGCTTTTGCTCCATTCAACTCCTCCTTTGGTTTGGCGCATTATACGAGGTTGAGGAAGGCTGTCAACTTTGGATGGGCAATACGCCTTCATACCGCCGCCGGTTTCAGTTCAATCGGTGATACTATTTAGTTTAGTTATGTCTAAAAACACTTGACATACCATTTTTCTTCGCTATAATTTTAGATGTGGACCCCTGAAGGATTCCACGAACGTATATAAACCATTAACCAAGGAGAACATAATGTCCAAAATCACAAAAGCGCTGCTCATCGCCGCGGTTGCGGTGATGCTCGTTGGCGCTACAAACGCTTACGCCTATCACGAAGTCTGGGACGGCTGGTTCAACTCAGGATCCCTAGACTACGATAGAAAGACCTATGAGTATGTGGAGAGTTACAACATAGTTGATGACTCTACCTACATCGCAGGTCGCCGGGATACGTTTTACCGTGAATCTATCCCTGCTATCGCTTTCGTGTGTGCCGCTGGTTATGATGACAGTATCTTTGTCTACATCGCTACATTCTCCGGCGGTAAAGAGTACGGTACAAGCGGCACACATGAGGGCGACGGTGTATGGACAGGTTTGGGTTATTCTGATAGGTCCAAGGAGCCGATGTATTACCTGTTTGACTTCGGTGGCACCTGGGATACAGATGACGGTAACGACTACTTCGACTATACTGACTGTCCCTGCCCACCTGGTGGTCCGCCTACCTACTCAGCAGACTGGGATGTAACTAGCAGTAACCCTCCCAATGTTGTTACTGGAGGCGGTACCTCTTCCGGCGAGCGGACCTACTACGAGGACTAAGTAATCTAACCTATGGAGGAGGGGCTTTGCCCCTCCTCCTTTCCTGGCCTTGACATTGCCGCAGAACCGGCTTATACTGAGATAAAAGGAGGTAGTCATGCTTAATATAAGTCTTTTGGCTTTAGTCTTGTGCGGT
>Ga0114925_10000783_pt1 | contig 14890 bp, 17 predicted proteins | sample SumtaG_2_FD_87287 | JGI IMG/M metagenome (GOLD analysis project Ga0114925, IMG submission 87287) | Deep subsurface microbial communities from Indian Ocean to uncover new lineages of life (NeLLi) - Sumatra_00607 metaG | ecosystem: Environmental > Aquatic > Marine > Oceanic > Sediment | place... | reverse complement strand
TTCCCCCATACAAAATTCCAAGAAAAGGAATCGCTGGAAGTACTCCAAAGGAAATGTCCCTTTTTTTTAATAAAGGCAAAGTGAAAAATATTACTCCAAAGATGCTTAATATAATTAATCCGATTCCAATAATCAATAATGGAGAGATTTTTTCTCGATCTATCATTAGGTATATGTTCTTCCTGAGATTTCACATTATAACTAGCTAAGGTCATATTTAACTTTTTTGTAATTATGAAATTAAATGAAAAGTTATACAATAATCTTAGCCACGGTTTTAATTCTTAAAAGAAGTAGAAAAAACCCATAAAACTACTTTGTAAGGTCTCTTTTTTTTAATCGTAAGTCTTTACCGTGACATCTTCGACATTTTTTGGCTTTGAATGGATTCAAAGCACCGCAACGTCTACATACTGATTTCTCCAGTAAATGATACCTGGCAATTCTTCTCTTAACTGGGTCATCAATCGGCAATTTACTCAGTTCTTCTTTTTTATTTTGATTTTAAATTTAACTTAGAAAATACAATTTATAGGAATAATTTTTAAAAAATATGATTCAAAATAAAATTTTTGTTTAAAATTATTGAATAATATGATAAAATTAAAATTCTATAGATTATAGATCTAAACATCATTACAATACTGAAACTTAGCTGAGGAAATTTGCCAAAAGAAATATTTGATGAGGATAAGTTTTTAGAATTATCTGCGTATGCATTTCATTGTAGGGTAAAGAGGATTAAAGATATAGTTAAGCTCAAACTTAGGACCAAGAAATATCTTTATACATATAAAACAGATCCAACATCAGCAGAACGTATATTAAGGAATATTGGTTGTGAGATTATAGAAATTTAATTTTAGGTCAAAATTGAATGAAAGTTCTTCCAGCTTGTAAGACATGTGTAAACTCGGGATTTTTATGCACTAGTTGTCAGGCAAAATTAGATACTGGAGAAATTACAGAATTTGAGCTAGATTTAGCCAAAGATTTAATTAAATTGGAAGATTCTGAGAAATTTGAATTTCTAAAAAATGTTTCTTTTCATAAAGCGATTGATTACGAAGATGTTGTAATATTGGTGATTGGAAATAAAGATAAACTTAAAATATCATCAGAATTAATAGCTTGGGTAAAAGAAACATATCAAATAGATGAAATTATATTAATGGAAAAAACAAGTAAGCCTAGACCAGTAGTAGAAGCATTAATTGCACCTAGCAAATTGGTCTCGTTAAATGAAATCTTCTTAGCTACTGGTGATGTTCAATTTAGGGCAGTTCTTCGAGAGGAAGATAAAGATAAAATTCTATTTACTAGAGAAGAACTAGAAGAATTGATTTTAGAACTAACAGGAAATATTACTAGGATTGAGTTTCAATAGTTAAGATTTAATTTACTAATTTCTTAAAATATAATAGGTTTAAGATATCGTGGAAGAATATAAGCAAGTTATTTTAATAAGAACAGATCTTGAAATGGGAACTGGTAAAAAGTGTGCCCAGTCGTGCCATGCTAGTGTTTCAGCTTCAGATTTAGTTCGATTTCAAAATAAAAGTGTTTGGAAAAATTGGAAAAATTCTGGACAGAAAAAGATAGTTCTTAAAATAAAGAGTAAAGAAGAATTGAATAATATGATTATTAAACTTGAGAAACATAAATTACCATATTTTATCGTAAAAGATGCTGGTCTTACTCAATTACCTCCAGGAACAACAACAGCAGTAGGTATTGGACCTGCATTATCTACAGAAATTGATAAGATTACAGGAGATTTAAAATTATTATAATCAGATTAATAGGCTATAAAATTGTTAGAAAAAGAGGATGTAACTTACCTATTTGCTGAAAATGATAATAAAGAACTAGAAAAATTTGTAGGAATTGAAGCTTATTCTACTTCTAGTATAGATGGTATTGGTGGAGAATATAAAAAAACATATAAGGATTTTATTGTACAAGAAATAACCAATAAGGGAAAAATTCTTAAAATAAATAAGGGTAAGAAGAATTTCTCTTTTTCAGAAGAATCGAATTTTAAATATACTACATTTAATTTAATTAAATTTAATAAGGATACATTTGAAGCCATAAGAGAAATTAGTAATACCTTAAAAATTCCTTCAGAATTAATCCAATATTCTGGATTAAAAGACAAATGTTCTATTAGTGCTCAAAAAGTTTCCATAAAAGGAGATTATATAGAAAAACTAAGAAATTTAAAATTAAATGATTTATATTTTAGAGACATAACTTCTTCTAAAAAATCTGTTAAATTGGGAAGTCATTGGGGTAATTATTTTACTATAATAATTAGAAATATAGAAAGCAAGGAAAATTTAGAAAACAAGATTAAAGAAATATTAAATTTCTTAATTAAATATGGATTTCCTAATTATTTTGGTCTCCAGAGATTTGGTACCTTTAGACCGAATTCTCACTTTATTGGTCGATATCTATTAGAAAATGATTATAAAAACGCTTTTAATGAATTTGTAACATCAACTTATTCTACAGAATCTCAGGAATCAATAAAAGTAAGAAAAGACCTGGAGAAAGACAAGAATTTTGAAAATGCATATATTAATTTTCCACATAGTTTATTCTATGAAAGAAAAATGATAAAGTATTTAATAGAGAACCCTGGAGATTATGAAGGGTGTATATCAACTTTATCTTTTGGTTTAAAGAGGTTGTTAATAAGTTCTTTCCAATCTTATCTATTTAATAAGATGATTTCTTTAAGATATCAGAAAGGTTTTTCTTTATTTGAACCTTTAAAAGGTGATGTTATTAGCATACTTGATGATGATAATGGTAATGTAACTCAAGTTAATTATATATATGGTGGAGATTATGATGATTATCTAAAACGGGCTTTAAATCTCAATCGAGCGTCTATAATAGCTCCAATTATTGGTTATGATACTGATATGAACAAATTCCCACTAATGAAAACCTTTTATGATGTAATTATAGAACAAGAAAACATAAATCAAAACATTTTTAAACAAAAACTCTTAGAAACATTCGAATTTAAAGGATCTACTAGAGCGATGATGATAAAACCAATTAATCTAAAGTTAATAGAATTTACAGAGGATAATTTCTATCAGAACAAGAAAAAAGTAAAAATTGAATTTTCTATTCAAAAAGGATCTTATGCTACTATGCTTCTTAGGGAAATTATTAAATAATTCCATCGATTAAGAGAAAATATTAAAAAAAATCAATTAAAGTGCGATGTTGTATTTTTGGACAGTTTCTATACCAAGAATATCAATAACTTTTATTAAAACCTTATAGGATTTTTTTTTAGAAAAATTATAAGGTGTTGAGATTAATTTTAAACCTCGATTTTTAGGAGTTCTATAAGAAACCCACATGACAATGAAAATATCACTCATATTATCAAAATCTATAGCCCAATAATCGATCCAATCCGTCCATTTTTTGATATTTTTTTTAAGATTATCAGAAATTAAATTTTCATATGGTAAAGAATAATCAATCAATTCACAAAATACTTTATTATCTTTTTTTTCAATTTTTACATTAAAACTAGGCTTTTCGAAAGCATTTAAATTAATTTCTTGGTTAATTCCTTTCACCAAGAATTCTGTAGGGATTAATTGTTCTTTTTTGGGCTCATTAATTTGTAGAATCTTAAATGGACCAATATCTTTTCCATAAATATTTTTCCAATTGAACATATCATTACTATTATTAATATCGAGCAATCTTTTCTTTGATATATGAATGGCGTGCTTGGCAGTATCGCAACCAATCCAATGTCTATCAAGTTTTTCTGCAACTGTTAAAGTTGTACCTGAACCGCAAAAAAAATCTGCAATAAGGTCATTCTTATTTGTAGATGCTAATATAATCCTTTTTAATAGGCGTTCTGGCTTTTGAGTGGAAAATCCTTGGTATTCTATAGTATTTGCTCTTACATAGGGAATATCATTCCATACATCTCGTGGAAATATTCCTTTTTCTTTGATATACACTTTCTGTGATAATTTCTTACCATTATGGCTTCCACCTCGATAATAGTAAGTCCCTTTATCATCTTTCTTTAATGCTTTCTTGACGCGATTTGAATATTCCATATAAATATTAGGATCGTCATTAAAGGTGTAATTATTTGATTTAGTATAAAATAATATAATATCAAAGGAACGTATAAAGAATCGTCTAGTTTGGGCAGAAGCGGCTGGATATGCCCATATTATTTCATTTCTAAAATTATCAACTCCAAAAATTTCATCCATAAGTATCTTTATATAATGACCCATATGCCAATCAAGATGTACGTAAATGCTTCCTTCTTGGCTTAGGAGTTCTTTCATTAGCAATAACCTTTCATACATAAAATTAAGATATGATTCAAAACCTTCTTTCCAAGTATCACTATAAGCAGTTTTTCTTAACCATTTACTCGAACTTTTAGAAGTTTCACTTTCACCTATTTGTATTATGTAATTGAAATCTCCGCCAGTAGCAAAAGGCGGATCAAAATAAATTAGGTTAATTTTTTCTCTAAATTTTTGTATTAAAAATTTCATTACTACATAATTATCTCCCCAATAAAGCTGGTTTTCCCAACTTTGCTCTTTTTTAAGATTTCTTAATTCTTTTTTAACATTTTGATAAATTAAATTAGAGTCACGCTCAATATTTTCATTTATAGGAGACATTATTGATTCGATTACTTTAAACTCGTATTTTTTTTCATGTTCCAGTGAATTCAGAAATTCAATAGCTTTTTTTTTGCCTTCCCAATTAAATTTTACCATATTACCACTTAATAAGATGGCAAAAATTTAATTTTTATTCAACTTTTTGCAAAATTAATTATAAAAAAATACAAATGGATACAGAATAATGTTGGATGAGTTGGGTGATTGGAGAAAAACACACTATACTAAAGACGTATCTCCTGAATTAGATGGTCAAGAAGTTATATTAGGTGGATGGGTTAGAAATTATAGAGATTTGGGTGGTTTAAAGTTTATAAATCTTCAGGATAAATACGGAGAACGTCAAATTACTTTAAAAAAAGGTGATATTTCCGATGAGCTGTTTGAAAAAGCTAAGCTTGGATATCAATATTGCATTATGGTTAAAGGTAAAGTCAAAACATTCAAAAAAGCTCCAGGAGGAATCGAGATAATCCCCTCAGATATTAAAATTCTAAATAAAACCCTTGAAAAACTTCCTATTGATATGACAGGGGAAACTATATCTGAATTAGATTTGCGATTGAATAATCGACCTTTAGATTTAAGATCACAGAGAAATCAAGCAATTTTTAATATTAGAGGTCAGGTGTTAAATTCTATTAGAAAATTTCTAACTGAGAGAGATTTCACCGAAATAACAACTCCAAAAATAATTGGTTCTGCCACAGAAGGAGGTACAGAATTATTTCCGATAATGTATTTTGATAAAGAAGCTTTTTTAACACAATCTGCTCAACTTTACAAAGAACAACTTAGTGGTGTTTACGAACGGGTTTATGAAATTAGCCCAGCTTTCAGGGCAGAGAAAAGTCGTACCAGGCGACATGTATGTGAAATTTTTACTTTAGATGTTGAGATAGCGTTTTCAAATATGTATGATGTTCTTACGGTATTAGAAGAACTAGTTCATACCGTTATTAAGGATATCAGAGAAAATCAAATTACTGCTTTAAAATTTCTAAATATGGAGAATAAGACTATTATTCCTGAAATTCCTTTTCCCAGATTTAAATATGATGAGATCCTTGAACTAATAGAAAAAAAATTTAGTCTAAATATTGAATGGGGTGAAGATATATCAACAGAAGCTTATCGTAAATTAGGGGATGAATTAACAGAATATTATTACATTACTCACTGGCCAATGATCATAAAGCCATTTTATATTATGCCTTCTAAAAATCCAACATATAGTGAATCTTTCGACTTACAAATGGGATGGCTTGAATTAACTTCAGGTGGAACGCGAGTCCATAATAAAGAACACTTAATTGCTGCGCTTGAATCTAAAGGCTTAAATCCTATATCTTTTAAGTCCCACCTTAAAGCATTTGATTTTGGAATGCCACCTCATGCTGGATTTGGCTTAGGGATAGACCGTTGGATCACTTTTTTATGTGGATTAGATGATATTCGGGAATCAATATTTTATCCGCGGACTCCAGATCGCTTAACTCCTTAATTTTTTAAAATCTAAAATTAATAACCATATTAATAATTAAATTATGAGTGAAGATTATATTCAAGATTATATTAAGGCTGGAAAAGCAATAATAGCTGCCAAGAAGTTAGCAAGGAAAATTATTCATCCTGGTGCATTGTTTTTAGAAATTGCTAATAAATGTGAAGCTGAAATTATAAAAAACGGTGCAAATTTGTCTTTTCCTATTAATATGTCTTTAAATGAGATAGCTGCCCACTATAGTCCGCCAATTGATGATGATACTATTGTTCCAGAAAGAGGTTTATTAAAAATTGATTTGGGGTCTCACTTTAACGGTTATATAGCAGATTCTGCTTTTACAATAAATATTGATGGAGATCCAAAGCTACAAAATTATATAGATGCGGCAGAAGAAGGTCTTGAAGCTGCAATTGCTCTATTTAAGCCGGGTACAAAATTATATGAGTTAGGAGGTGCAATTGAAGATAAAATTAAAAGCTATGGCTTAAAACCAATTAGAAATCTTGGCGGTCATGAATTGAAACAATATAATCTCCATGCAGGCCCATTTATACCAAATTATTTGGAAAAAAGGCATAACAATATATTAAAATCTGGAGATGCATTTGCATGTGAACCATTTGCAACTTCAGGAGAAGGATTAGTTGAAAATGGAGATCATGCCTATATATATCGATTTGTTAAAAAAGTAAAGAAAAATATGCCCTATGAGCTACAAAACTATATGAATAAAATTGAAAAAAACTTTAGACGACTTCCATTTTCACCAAGATGGATTGAAAACAACAATTTAATACCTAAGAATAGAATAATGAGAATTGTTAACGATTTTCTAAGAAAACACATCCTTGATAAATATCTTATTTTAATAGAAAGAACTCGTGAACCCGTAGCTCAACAAGAGCACACAATAGTAATTGATAAGGAAGGGAATACAATTGTTACCACTAAAGAATGATTTTTCGATGATGAAGACATTAATTGAAAAGGTCAAGGTGGTTGTATTGTGTGCTGGGGAAGCATCACGCTTCAAGGAAATCACTCAAAATATACCAAAACCATTATTAAAAATTAAATCATTAAATAATATTACGATTTTACATCATACCATAAATAATTTTATAAAGCTAGGAATAAACCAAATAGTAGTAATTAAAGGACATTTAGGATATCAAATTGATGAATTTATTTCTTTACTTAAAAAAACAAAAAAATCTCTAACAGATAAATTATTAATTATTGATTCGGGTATTGATTATAAGTTAGGTCCTTTATATTCATTCTTATCCATAACTAAAAATAACATGATTTTTAAGAAAAGTAATCTATTTCTCGTAATTCCTGGAGACACAATATTTGAGTTTAACCTTCTAAATGAACTTATTATTACACTTATGAATAATTCTAATCTCATTCAAGAATATCCAATAATTTTTTACAGAAAAATAAAAGTTAATATTTTAAAAGAAAAACATAACAAGATTATTCAAAAATCCCCCAAGTTCATATCAATTATCCAAATTGAAAGAAAAAATTCGAAAACCTTTTTAAGAGCAATTCAACAAGAAGATTTGAGAGTTCTTCAAGATATAGAGTTTATAAGGCAAGCAATACCAGTATTCTTATTTAATTTCAAAATAGTGAGTGAGTTTTTAAAATTAAAAGGAAAAGTCTCAGTAAACACAATATGGGAAATTATTAATTATATGATTAGTAATGGAGAAAAAATAATTGCCGTTGAAATTGATAATAGATTTGAATTTTATGATATTGATTCTAAATTGGATTTGTCTAATTATAATATTAAAAAAAAAAAAGATGGACAATAGGAACTCAGATATTACTCAGATTTGTAGTAAGTAAGGAATTAACGATATTATACCCTATGAACCAAATCTGTAATCAAAGCTCCTATTCTTTAGCACTCATTTTTTAATGTTAGACTCTGTTTTAATGTCTCGTGTTTCAAAAAAAAAATAAACGCTCGACAAGAATTTGAGTAACAAAGTCTGTGAGTCTCTATTTTCATTAGTGATATGAGCGTAAATCCATTAAAACTACTCTAAAGTGCTCGCCTAGATGTTTATATTTAGCTCTACTGTATTAGACACTATAGGAACATCATGAAATAACTTTAGAAAAGATACAGAGAATTTATTTACTCCTTGAGATATCAAATAAAAAAATATTGTCGGAAATAACGATTACATTAGAAATATTGTTACAAATTTGTCGTTATTTGATTTGATTTTATGTAACTACTCCAATGCATTATTAGACCTATTATCCATCCAATTAAATATATAACAATTTGACTATTTAAATGTTTTTATTAAAATTTAAAAAATATTCATACCTTTAAAGCACAATTTTTGAAGTTTAAAATGATTTTCATTTTGAAATAATATATAAATTTGTATTTACTTTATTTATAAAATATGACAGATCAAGGACAAATATCTATAAAAATCGAATTATTCGGTATTGGGGCATTAGAGGGTCATCTTATTCGGCATATAGCACCTTTTTCTGCAGACGCTATAATTAATAAACTGCCTATTATTCTTCGTGGACGATTTAGCTTTGGCTCTAAAAAATACTGGACACTACCAGGTATAGAAATTTATAAAGGACTAAATCGTAAATCAGTTTCAGAAGTGAAAGAGGGGGATATTGTATATAACCCTAAAAACGATGAATTAATAATAACTATAGAAGCTCTTGAAATGTCAAATAAGGTAAATATAGTAGGAAAAGTTATGAGTAATCTCGAATTATTATTAAAAGCAAGGAATGGATTAAATACTAAAATTCTTAGAGTATAGATTAAACAAAAAACTTAGTTTTAAACATGGCTGTTTCGAGAAGACTTTCAATTGTATTTCTACTATTTTATGTTTGCGTTATAATTTACTTAATATTATATTTATTTGTCCCTGATTTTCAAGATGCTATTAATAATTCAAGACAAAAATTAGCATATATAACAGAAGGTACAAATTATTTTTGGGCACTATTTATCTCCCTTATTATTTGTCTTCTTGGGAGTGCTAGTATCGGATTTCCTGTGCCATTTCCCTTTATACTCTTTTTCTTTTCAAATTCAATCATCACAGAATTTGGGCATAGTGGTTTAATACTAATCTTTGGTCTTGGGATCGCTGGTGGGCTAGGTGCTGCTTTAGGTGAACTTACAAGTTTTTTATTGGGAAGAGGAGCTCAGAAAATTGCTTCAATATCAGAATCAAAAACTTTTGAAAATGTTCAAGGGTTTGGTAGATTAGTTTTAGAACATCCAAAAAGTATGTATCTATATATATTCATAGCAGCAGCTCTTCCAATTCCAGATGATCCGCTATGGATAGCTTTAGGAATGTCAAAGGAAAAAATAAATTTTTTTAAGTGTCTTCTTTTTGGATGGATTGGTAAAAATTTTACAACCTTATTTTATGTTTTTCTTCCTATTTTGATTAATTTAGGAATTTCTGCTTCTGAAGTCGAACTTAATGATGTTTCAAGCGTGATAACTGAAGCTTTAATGCTTATAGCTACACTTACCATCATGTTTTTCATTCTGGCATTTGATTGGAATAAGTTTATTGATAAAAGAAGTAAAATAAAAGCTAAAGAACGTTAAAACAGAAGATTTTAAGTTATTACTTATTATTATTTAAGCAATTTTTGCAAACAAAGACAGTTTTTCTTTTTTCCTTAGAATTTTCATCGAAATAAACACGTTTATAGATAAAATTCTTACATATCTCGCAAACTGCTTGAGTACGTGTTTCTTCTAATAATGGACCTAAGTGTTTAAAATTAGAAGTCATGGAATTAAATATATGATTTCATTTTAAGCGTAATTTCAATTTTAGAAATAAGATCTTTTTTGTTTCTATTATTTCTATTTTTTCTATTGTAGTTTCCTCCTTGTCCTTTGTTAAAAAATGGACGGCTTCCTAAAGATACATTAGCGATTTCTACACTAGGATACATTCGATGCTTAAGAATTTCTGCAACTTCTACGGCTGTACTAATTTCTTCTCCTTCTCCTTTTATCAAAAGGGTTTTTTTCCCACCCGATAATGCAAAAATCGCATCCTTTATTGTTTTTTCTTTTTCAGCTCTATTCTTTATGATGAGTGTTGTTTCATTTGCCATGATAGAATATCATTGGTAAAAATATTTTCTAATTAATTGAAAAGAAGTATGATATATCAATTAATACTCCAATTAATATAAAATTTTGTTAAATTCTTAAACTGATATATGATCTCGAAATATTTAAGTTTCAAAATAAGATTTGAAAAATTACTCAATATGTCGAATGTTCTTAATATCTAATTAAGATATTTCAAGAAATTAACTTAAATAAATTAGGCGAGAAAATTTAGTTCTACTCGAGAATTTAACTCTTCCAATATTTTATTATACTCAGAACTTCTTTCTTCAAAATATTCGAATATTTTTCTCTCATTAGTATCTAAGTAGTCATAATAGGGAAATATCACTTCTATCCGTTTAGAAAAATCTTTCATTAATCGTTCGTACCATTCATTAGGTTTTTTTAACATATTTTGGACTTTTTTTTGCAGTTTTTCTTTTCTTAACTTATATTTTTCATGCTCATTCTTTTCGATTAATTCATCTAACTCGTCATAAATATCAGATATTACCTTCTCTAACTTTTCCCTAAATTTAGGAATTCGATATGATTTTTTGAAAAACGCAGGATCCCACTCATATAGATAACGTTCATCTTCTCCAGCTTCTTGTTCATTATCAGTCACTACAATATCTTCCTTAGGTACTAAAATTAATCCAAAATTTCTTTGTAATTGAGCCAATGCTTTCTTACGGAGTATCTGATCAATATAATTAACTTCATCTATTACTTTTTTCATGTTTTTATTGATTTTATCTATTTCTTTTTCAGAATTTTTAAGCATTATTTCCTTCTTTAACTCGTATTTCAATTCGATAAGATCATAAGTAGAAGAAATACCTCTATTTGGATCCTTCAGTCTTAACCCAGCTATTCCTAAAAAATGTGAATCTGATTTTCTTTCACAATGATCAAAAACTAATCCAAGAGCGTAAGGATTCGGGATTTGGTAACCTATTTGAGTCATACAATCAATTGGAGAATAAAAAAAACCAAAACCTGGATGTGTATGCCACCAACCAATTATAAAATCATTTCTTTTATCTTGGATAGATCTTTCAAAGACTGAGGCATCAATTTGTGCCATATCAACGTATTGTTTATTTTCATATTTTACACCTGCTCTATCTCCAACTACCATTGGAATGGCATCTTTTATTATAACTTCAGCTTCATTTTCTATTGATCCTATTAGGATACCATATACTTCACGCCATTTACTCTCATCTAAATATTCATTTGCATATCTTATAGCATAACCACAAATTTTTCTATATGCTTTATATGTCAAATGAGCAGGTGAATAATAAGGATCTATCTTTTTCTTTTTCATTATTTCCTTTTTTTTTTAAAACTTTATTTCTTATTCTATATAGAATTTAAATAAAGATTTAATATATAAATTGTTTTAATGTCTAATTTCTTTAAAAATGAAAATACTAGCTATTTGCGGACTTCCCGGGTCTGGTAAAAGTACAGCGATAGATGCTATAAGAAATTTAGGATCTGTCATTATAATGGGTGATATTATTAGAAATGAGGCAAAGAAAAGAAAGCTTGAACCTACTAGTGAAAATTTAGGCAAAATTGCTAAGGAATTGAGGTTAAAATACGGTTCAAATATAATTGCTGAAAAATGTGTAGACTTAATAAATAAGCAACATAATAACATTATTTTTATTGACGGATTGAGATCTATGGCGGAAGTAAAGGTTTTTCGAAAACACTGGAAATTTCCTATAATTGCTATAGTTCTAGAAGAGAAAAGAAGGTTTAAAAGACTTTTTGAAAGAGCTCGAAGTGATGATCCAAAAAGTATTGATGATTTAAAAGATAGAGATAAGAGAGAAATCGAATTTGGTCTTAAAGAGGTTTTAAATAATGCAGATTACACAATTAAAAATGATTCGACTAAGGAAGATCTTAAAGAAAGAATTAGAAAATTAGTTTTAGATTTAATTCATAACTATTAAGGAAAAAATACTCTATTTTAAATAATCAACAATTATTTTTGCTAAGAAACTGTACTTACTTCATTATCAATCGAGTCAGTACCAATTATTTTATCTGCGCCTGCTTTCAATATTCGATATTTAGCTTGATCTAACAATAATGCGTGCGTAGCTACAGCATAAATTCTATTTGCTCCGCTTTCTCTAGCTAATTTAATTGCTGTCGCCATAGTACCACCTGTTGCAATAATATCATCTGCAATAACAACATCTTTACCTTTAAGACTCAACTTTCCTGACATCTTAATTTCACCCGTTTTTACATCTCTACTTTTCTCGAACATGTCAACAGGAACATTTTCTCCAAAATATTTTGCAAAAGCTCTTGATCTCTCAATTCCTCCCTTATCAGGTGATACTACAACGATATCTTCTGCTCCAAGAGTTTTTATATTATCTGCTAGAAGTTTCATTGAGTCAATATTAATTGCTTTACATGAACATTCCTCCAAAATCACTGGAGCGTGAACATCTACAGTATAAAATTCATCTATACCTAAGGAATTAATAATATGTATAATAACATTACCAAATTGAGTTTCTCCTGACCTAAATATTTTATCTTGGCGAGCATATGCAAGATAAGGGACAACAACAATAATCTTTACTGCTCCCATACGCTTAACAGAATTAATCATCATAAAAAGTTCCATTAATCTAGTATTTTGATTATTATTCGAACTAGGTCCTGTAGATTGAATAATAATAACTTCTTTTCCAGCTATTATAGTTTCATCCTCAATATTAATTCTTAGGTAGTTTTCCCCATCTGGAAATTTCTTAACTTCAGTATTTATTGCTTTAATTCCTAACTCTTTTGCGATTTTTACTCCAAGTATTTGAGAACTTGGTCCAACAACTAAGATCTTTTCCATCTAATTTTACCTTTTAATTTTATATCATCATTTTTTAATTTATAATTTTCTTTATTATAACTTCTTTAAAAATTTAAGAGAATATATAAAAATTTCTTCTCGATGACCCTTAAAAGAATGTCCTCCAGTATCAAACTCAATTGCATTTTCATCATTTAATCCTAGTTGTTCCTTTATTTGATAAAAATTTTCAAATGGGATTCTTTGATCATCCTTGCAATGCCCGATCAGTATTCTTTTATTTAAAGGATCTTTTTTTAAAAAATATTTAGGACTTATTTTTTTGATAATATCTTCTTGAAACTTTATTGTAGTCGTATGATAATCATATCTAGTGCAGAGAGCTATGCTCCTCTTCACTCTATGATCAGTATAACCATGTGTTAGTATTATGGCTCCTCCCATGCTTCTGCCAAATAAAAATATTTTTTCTTCCAAAAGCCTACTGAATTGTTTTTCTATTATCCAATCAATTACAATATGGATATCTGAAAATATTTGTAATACCATTTTATACCATATTGAACCTGTCTGTTTTTTAGTTTCTCCATGAGCCCGATAATCATAGGATAGAACATAACATCCTGCTTTAGCAAATTTTTCAATATAAGATTTTACAAAAGGAGTTTCTCTATGATCCCTTAGACCCCCTAAAATCACAATAAAAGGAGCTTTTGATGGAGTATCTAAGGTATAATATATTGAACCTTTAAGATTGATATTACCTGAATTTACCGGAATATCAATATTTTCAATTATAATATCTTCCATCATGAAAAAAGATTAATTCTTTTTATATTTATATTTTTCAATCAACCTTCTTAAAGTTCTTTTAGCTAGTTCAGCACAATGTTTATGATCTTCTGGAAGACCATTTAAAGCCTTCTCTATATCTTTTGATTTTAGATTCTCAGCAAATTCCAACGATCTCCCTTCGATTAGCATAGTTGTTTGACTTCCACATGCAACAGTAGCGCCACATCCATCAGTAATAAAATTAGCTTTTTCAATTTTATTATTTTTGATTTTTAAAAAAAATTGCATAGTATCTCCACAAGGACCTTCATAAGCATGAGTCTCAGTTATTTCCTCTTCAGGTGGTTGACCCCAATTTATCGGATTATGGTATAGTTCAACAATTCTTTCATTATAATCCTTAAGCTCTTTGTCAATAATCTCTTTTTGAAGTTTATTAACAAATTCATCAAAATCATCCTTTGACATAAACTAATTATCCCTCTATCGTTAATATTTGAACTTTTAGATAAAAATCTATTTTAGTTTATTCTGAATTCTCTAAATGTGTTAATACATGTTTTTCTAAACATTCAGAATCTTTTGGATCAGTTTTATATTTCTTAACTATCTCAATTATTTTTTCGTTTAATTCTTTATGTTCTGTTAGACAATTAGTTGTACTCAAAAACTCTTCTCCACGACGAATTACTGCTGTATTTTCTGTTACTTTAATTAATTCTGTTGCGATTATACCATTAATATAGATTAAATCTGCAAGCATATTTTTAATATATAGTAATAGTGCAATTTGCTCTTTTGTGATAGACATAATTAGATAAAGTTTCCTTAAAATAAAAATTACCATAATTAATCATTAAATGATATTAATT
>Ga0114925_10000781_pt1 | contig 14893 bp, 15 predicted proteins | sample SumtaG_2_FD_87287 | JGI IMG/M metagenome (GOLD analysis project Ga0114925, IMG submission 87287) | Deep subsurface microbial communities from Indian Ocean to uncover new lineages of life (NeLLi) - Sumatra_00607 metaG | ecosystem: Environmental > Aquatic > Marine > Oceanic > Sediment | place... | reverse complement strand
CTCGCGGCCGCCATTTTGTGTGCAGCGGACGATGCCCACCGGCTGCGATGGCGCAATATTGTAGCGGGCAGGGAACACCGCTTCGTTGTCGTAGCGAAAGTAGGCGCGTACGGCTTCGGGCGGCGAGGTGAGACTGTAGCGCGAGCACATAGTGGCACAGGGTAGCTTCGCTAGACCGTTGAGAGAAGTCGGAGCGCCGCGCGAACGCCAGAATCCATGTTAATGTTGACGGCAATGAAGATCGTTCATTCCAAGACCGCAAAGCCGCCTGCGCCGTTGAGGGCCGTTGCTCGGGCACTCCTCGCTTGCGCCCTAGTGTTCACAGCGTCAGCCGCACAGGCGGCTCAATCTGACACTAAGCCCTATGATGACAAGCTCTTTCGCCTTTCCGAGATTCTGGGAGCTGTTCACTACCTGCGCGAATTGTGCGGCGCGGACGAAGGTCAGTTGTGGCGCCAGAGCATGCAAGACATCATGAAGGCGGAAGGCTACACCGCCCTGCGTCGTGCGCGCTTAACACGCAGCTTCAATCGCGGCTATCGCAGCTATAGCCGCACCTATAATACGTGCAGCCCCTCTGCGCAGAACGCCATCAACCGTTTCCTGACGGAAGGCGCGCAAATTGCGGACGGATTAGTTAAGTCCGTACCCTGAACACGAGAAATCAAGTACCTCAATGTTTACTGTGAATTGCAGCCACCTCTGTTGCGCGCTGCTGCCTATGCTACGAACACTCCTGGGATAGGACGCTGAGAAAGAGGAGCTCAGGCGCCGATCGGATTCATCACTTGCCGACAGCAAGATAAAAAGACCGGCGTCTTGGGCAGCGAGGGGACCCATGCACTTATACGAGCTTCCGAATTCGGAAGATCCGAGCTTTCGCGCTTTAAGCCTCATTCTCGCAGCATGGGACGAAGGTGAGGAGAGTGGCATCCCCAATGAGCATATGGCCTACGCAGCCTTGTTCACTGCTCTGACCGACCTTGTTACGCATTTCGGCGAGGATGCCGTTGTTACACTTGCACGCGGCTTGGAAGAGCGCATCAATCTTGGCGAATTCACGCTTCACCGTACGCGGCAATAGCCGCAAAGGGCGCGATCAGATAACCCCGGCGTATTTGAGAACAACCTCGCCGATCAGCACCACGCCGAAGCCAAGCAACAAAAGACCCGCACCCTGATTGATGTGGCGCAGACGCGCTTCAGTTACGAGGTGGCGGAAGTGTCCGATGAGGTGCGACAGCCCCACCCACCACGCCAGGCTACCGCCCATGACAGCAGCGACGATAGTCAAGGCATCGATGTAGCTGGAAACTTCCACGAATGTCGAAATGCCGCCAAAGATTGCAAACAGTCCGAGCACGGCACCCGGATTGGTGATGGTGAGAAAGAATGTCTGCGGAATATCCCATACGAAGTCGCGCAAGGTCTCCGCTCGCTCCTCCGATGCTTCGGGGACAAAGCGCGGGGTTGCCAAAAACAGCTTCAGCCCGAAAGCCGTGAGCACCAGCCCGCCCAAGATTTGAATCGTCGTGCGATGGTATTCAACGGCACCGGAGATTGCACCAACACCGAGAGCGGCACACAACGCAATGAGCCCATCCCCCAGCATGGCGCCGAGACCGGCGGCAATGCCGCCCCAAAACCCACGCTCAAGGGCGCGCTGTATGCACAGCACGTTGACGGGTCCCACCGGAGCCGACACAAGGATTCCGATGAACGCCCCAACGGGAATGATGAGCAGATTGGGCAAAAGCTGCATACCAATTCCCTTGTCGGCTAGATCGCAGGCCGCAAGGTGATATGCGGCGCAGCTGCTACGCACATGGCACCATTTGCTGAGCTGCAGCCCCCTAGATGCGCCCCATCCCCCGGCCGCTCCTCATCGCACGCCGGAGTACGCTGATGCCGTCTTTCGCAGAGCTGCGTTTGATTCGCCTCTTTATATTGGTACTGGGGGCGGTCTGCGTTGTCTATGCGGGCAGCAACCTTCTGCATGCTGGAAGCGGCACGAAAACTGCTCAGTCCGCAAACGGAGAGGGACGAGCGATGGCCGCAGCGATGCCAACAACGGGAAATGGACCTGGCGGCGGCTTACCGTCGGCGCCGACGGTACATGGCGTGCCTTCCATAATGACAAATAAGCCGCGCGGCTAAAGCTGGGCCAAAAGTACCAGGCCCGAAAGCTTGTTCTTCGGTAAACCCTAAACACATAATCCTAAAGGGCTGAGAGCGCTCAGCAATGTAATGTTCACGCCTTGGCTGTTGAAGTTTGCGTGTGGCGTTACGGATAACAAGATGATGTGGCGAGTGGTAATTGTGGCCGTGGCAGCGGCGAGCGTGGCGTGGGTAACACCGGCCTCAGCGCAATGGTTTCCGCAATGGGAGGACTTCGGGCGCCGACCGTTCTGGGAGCAGCAACCGCGGCGGGGCTACGATTGGGACTATTACCGGCCCGGGCGACCGCGCGTCACGCATGGTGGTGGACGCCCGTTCATTGAGCCCGAAGCGCCTAAGAAAGTCGCGTTAGAGAACAACTACACGCCCAACTCGATCATCATCGATACGGCCGCGCGCAAGCTCTATCTCATCGTGTCACACAGTGAGGCCTACGAGTACCCTATCTCCGTGGGGCGTCGGGGCTTTTCGTGGACGGGAACGGAATTCATCAGCCGCGTCGCGGAGTGGCCCGACTGGCACCCGCCCAAGGAAATGATCGCACGTGATCGGCGGCTGCCCGACAAGATGACTGGCGGCTTGCGTAATCCACTTGGCGCGCGCGCACTCTATCTGGGCAAATCGCTTTACCGCATTCACGGCACCAACGACGCTAAGAGCATCGGCCGTGCCGCTTCGTCTGGCTGCTTCCGCATGATGAACAAGCACGTGGTTCATCTGGTAAGTATGGTTGTGGTCGGAACGCCTGTGACGGTCGTGAGGCGTATGCCACCAATTGAAAACCGCATCTCGCCGCCGCCGCCTCTGCCGCTACGCAACGCAGCCGCCCAACTCTAGAAGCCCTCAAAGAAGGCGACCGGCTCGCCGCACGCCGGCTGCACGATCTCGCCATCCCACATGATCTTGGCACCGCGCACAATCGTACCGACGGGCCAGCCCGTCACCTTGCGGCCGTGATAGGGCGTCCACCCACATCGGCTCGCGATCTGATCATTGGTGATCGTGTGCTCGCGCTGTAGATCGACGATGGTAAAATCGGCATCGTAGCCAGCCGCAATGCGCCCTTTACCGTTAATGCCAAACAGACGCTGGGGCCCATAGCTCGTGAGATCAACGAAGCGCTCCAGCGTCAGCCGCCCGGCATTGACGTGATCGAGCATGATGGGGACAAGCGTTTGCACGCCCGTCATACCTGAGTGCGAGGCGGGATAGGGGCATTCCTTCTCCGCGCGCGTATGTGGTGCGTGATCGGAGCCAAGGACGTCGACGATACCCGAGGCAAGGCCCGCCCAAAGCGCCTGGCGATGGCGGTCGTCGCGCACGGGGGGATTCATCTGCGCATATGCACCAAGCTCCCGGTAACAGTCTGGCGCAACAAGCGTCAGATGGTTTGGCGTCACCTCGACACTCGCCCAGCCTTTGTGCGCTACTAGGAATGCCATCTCCGCCGCAGTCGAGATGTGCAATACGTGGATGCGCTTTTTGTGCTTTTCGGCAAGACGCACCAGGCGTGTGGTGGCGATGAGGGCAGCTTCCTCGTCACGCCATTCGGGATGCGAGGAAGGGTCACCTTCTCGCCGCAGGCCCATGCGCTCCTTTAGTCGCGCCTCATCTTCGGCGTGGAATGCGGCACGGCGGCCAATCTTGGCAATGATGCGATCAAGCGAAGCTTCATCATCGACGAGCAGATCGCCAGTCGAGGAGCCGATAAAGACTTTGATGCCGGCCGAGGCCTCGAGGCGCTCAAGGCGGGGAATATCATCGACGTTCTCGCGCGTGCCGCCGACGTAGAAAGCGAAATCGCAGAACATGCGGTGGCGCGCGCGGGCCAACTTGTCGGCGAGCGTTTGGGCAGTCGTTGTCAGCGGCTTGGTGTTGGGCATCTCGAAGACCGCGGTAACGCCGCCCAGAACGGCTGCGCGGGAGCCAGTCTCCAGATCCTCTTTGTGCTGCAGGCCCGGCTCGCGAAAGTGGACTTGTGTGTCGATCACGCCGGGGAGGATATGCAGCCCTCTGGCGTCTATGACCTCGCCGCCGTTTTGCGGGTCGATTGAGCCGATGGCGGCAACGCGCCCATCGCGGATGCCAATGTCGCGCACACCTGTCCCGTCCTGATTAACGACGGTCCCGCCCTTTAAGACCAGTTCGTAATTCCAGGCCATTGAGCCTCCAACGCTTGCCTCCAGTTTGCTGCCCGCATACGTAAAACAGACGCCGGTTGCAACCGGAGCGGGGAAACCATGACGGATACCAAAATCGCACTTCTACCTGACCGCGGGGTCGTCACCGTCATGGGTGAAGATGCGGAAAGGCTGCTCCAGGGCGTTATCACCAACGATATGGCGCTGCTGCAAGCCCAGCCTGCGATCCATGCGGGGCTGTTAACGCCACAGGGCAAGATCCTGTTCGAATTCTTTGTGGTGAAAGCCCCTGGCGGCTTCTGCCTGGAAGCTGCTCGGGACAAGACGGCCGAACTCTCTGACCGGCTCAACCTCTACAAGCTGCGCGTGAAGGCCGAGATCCAGGATGCGTCGGCCGACTACACGGTGGCGGCCTTCTGGGGTGGACCTTACGAATTGCGCCACGGCGGCAAGCCGCCACTCTGGTACGCCGATCCGCGCTTGCCAGACATGGGCTTTCGCGAGCTGGTCACCATGCGCACCGACTGGGCACTCGGTGGCGAAGATGCCAACATCGCAACCCAGGACGACTACCACGCACACCGGATCGCGCTCGGCGTGCCCGAAGGCGGCAAGGACTACGTGTTCGGTGATACGTTCCCGCACGAGGCGCTCTTTGATCAATTGCACGGCGTCTCCTTCGAGAAAGGTTGCTACGTTGGCCAGGAGGTTGTCTCACGCATGGCAAACCGTGGAACCGCGCGCAGGCGCGTGGTGCCTGTGGTTGGCGAAACGGCACTGCCCGCATCGGGAGCCGACATCGTTGCAGGCGGTGTGACGATTGGCAGACTCGGTTCGACGGCCAAAACGCGCGGTTTGGCACTACTACGGCTCGATCGCGCCGCCGAAATGAGCGGAAGGGGCGCGAACCTAAACGCCGGTGATGTGCCCGTGCGCATCGAGCTGCCAAGCTGGGCGCACTTTGGCCTCGGTGCAAAAAACTCGAGCGCGTCGGCATGAACGCTCCACACAGGCAAGCCCTTAAGCGCTGCTCATGGGCCGACATCGCGGATGTGGAATATCAGCGCTATCACGACGAGGAATGGGGCGTGCCCATAACGGACGACCGTGCGCTGTTTGAGAAGCTCTCGCTGGAAGGATTCCAGGCGGGGCTTTCCTGGCTGACGATCCTGAGGAAACGGTCGAATTTCCGGCGCGCGTTTGCCGACTTCGAACCGGAGCGCGTGGCGCGCTTTGGGCCTAGAGACGTTGCACGCCTGATGAAGGACGAAGGCATCGTGCGCAACCGCGCAAAGATCGAGGCCACGATCGGCAACGCCAAAGCCTATGCGCGCCTCACCGAGCGCACGTCACTTAGCGACTTCTTGTGGGGCTTTCTTGAGACGGGGTCGATACAGAATCGCTACAAGACGATGGAGGACATACCCGCCGAAACGGAATTGTCGCGACGCATGTCAAAGGCGTTGAAAGGGAAAGGCTTCCGCTTCGTTGGGCCGACGACGCTCTATGCGTTCATGCAGTCGGTCGGAATGGTGAACGACCATCTGGTCGATTGTCATCGCCACACGCCGTGCGCCAAGCTGCAACGGGCGCGTGCGAAGCTGTGAGGTGGAGCATGAAGAAGACGATAACGCCAACCGACGCCCCGGCCAAGCGCGCTTGGCAACGCATGCTCTCAGGCCGCCGCCTCGATCTTTTGAACCCCTCGGCGGCCGATATCGAGATCGAGGACATCGCCCACGGGCTTGCGCGCGTCGCTCGCTGGAACGGTCAAACGCTTGGCGATCATGCCTTCTCAGTGGCACAGCACGCACTCGTGGTTGAGGAGATCACAAGTGCGCGTAACAAAGATTGGCCGCCCCGCTGGCGCCTTGCCGCGCTGCTGCACGATGCGCCAGAGTATGTCGTCGGCGACCTGATCAGTCCGTTCAAAAATGCGATCGGCCTCGACTACAAAGCCTTCGAGCTAAGGCTGCTCGCAGTGATCCACGTGCGATTTGGACTTCCTCCAGAACTGCCCGAGGACGTTCAAGCCGAAATCAAAGCAGGAGATCGAATCGCCGCGTTTTACGAAGCCACTCGGCTGGCGGGCTTCGCCAGGGACGAAGCAACAATTTTTTTCGGAGAGCCAGAAGGCCTCAACAGCGAATTAATGAACGTTCTTCAGAAGCTCATGCCTATTCAGGCAGAAGCCGCTCAACAAAGGTTTCTGGCCAGATTCCATGCCCTGACGGATGACAGCAGAACACCGGCTAGTGCATGATAAGTTCAACCAAAGCATAACGCTAGACGGTGGGGCCGATCCGAAAACCGCCATGATCGGCAGTTAACGCATAGCAAATTGGGGGGCTCCAAGAAAATTGGAGCACAGATATGAACTCGCCTACCGAGCTCAGGCGTTCGGCTGTCGCAGCCGATCGTATCGTCGCGCTGGCACCGCGCGACGAGCCGGCATCTGTAGAAATCGGACTAAACGCCGCTATCGTGGCGGTGGTGGACGACGAACCTGTCGCCCTCATCATTAAGGGCGAACCGGACGTGGCGGGGGCCACGGACGGCCTTCCATTCGGCCCATTCTCGCCGCGCGAGCACCGAACGTTCGAGATCGGGCTCAGAGATTGGGTGTGCGCCCAAACTGGTGTGGAGCTGGGCTACGCTGAGCAGCTCTATACGTTTGGTGACCGCGGACGAAGTGCGGAGGCGGGCGACGTTGGACCGCACGTCGTTTCAATCGGATATCTTGCACTGACTGAAGCCAAGTCCTCGCTCAAGCTGACGCGCGGGTCGTGGCAAAGCTGGTATCACTATTTTCCTTGGGAGGATTGGCGCAAAGGCCGTCCTGCCATCCTGGATACCGTCATCGAACCGCGGTTGCGCGACTGGGCATCACGTCCAGCGACGCACACGACATCGATGCGGCCCATTAGCCGGCAGGAGCGCATGCGCATTTGCTTCGGCTTCGACGGCGCGAGTTGGGACGAGGAAAAGGTCCTCGACCGGTTCGAGCTGCTCTACGAAGCAGGGCTTGTCGACGAGGCGGCGCGCGATGGACGTGAAGCGGCAAAGACCTGGCAAGAGCGTCCGCGGTTGGGAACAGCGATGCGCTTCGATCACCGGCGCATTCTTGCCACTGCGATCGGACGCGTTCGCGCCAAGATCAAATACCGGCCCGTGATTTTTGAACTCATGCCGGGCGAATTCACGCTCTATGAGTTACAAAGAACGGTGGAAGCCATCCTCGGTCCACATCTGCACAAGCAGAACTTCCGGCGCCTCGTTGAGGGCGCGGGACTCGTGGAGCCGACGGGTGAAGTTCGAATGCGAACGGGTGGCCGCCCGGCAAAGCTCTTCCGCTTCAGACGCGAAGTGTTGTTGGAGCGTCCGGCGCCCGGCGTACGCGTGAAACCTGGCAAGAGTTGAGGCGCCGGGTTTCAACGCAAATCACGCGGAAGACTTGCCGCTTGCGCACAATCACCTCTGGCCTCTTTGTGCCAGATAACGTATGCTTGAGCCCTCTGTAGAATACTCATTCTGAGCATTATATGCAGGGTAGCCGGCACATGCCGGTTCATTTCACGGCCCTTATATGCTCAGATTGAGTATATGTGCAAACCAGGAGCGCGCGATGAATTTTGTGGAGGCCCGCGCAATCGAGACGCACCGCAGGCACAACGTGCCAGGTGGCCCATCGTCTGTGGTCGAAGTGCCGGCATTCACGCCGGAACTCGCGGGCGAACTGGCGCCCCTCTATGCGCGTGTCAAACACATCGTCACGCCCATGGAGTGGCCGCACTACGCGCCGCTCATCAAGGCAATCAACGAGCTCAAGGCGCTGCGCAACGCAGTCATACTGGCGCACAACTACATGACGCCGGAGATTTTCCACTGCATTGGCGACTTTCGCGGGGACTCGCTCCAGCTCGCCAAGGAGGCGGCGCGGACGGACGCCGAAGTCATCGTGCAGGCCGGCGTGCATTTCATGGCGGAGACTTCCAAGCTCCTGAGCCCTGACAAAACCGTCCTCATCCCGGATCTGAGAGCAGGTTGCTCGCTGGCGGCCTCCATCACGCCGGAGGACGTGCGCATGTTGCGCCAAGCCTATCCCGGCGTGCCGATCGTCACATATGTCAACACATCGGCTGCCGTGAAAGCCGAATGCGACATCTGCTGCACCTCATCCAACGCGGTGAAGGTGGTCGAGAGCCTCGGCGCACCACGCGTTCTGCTCATCCCCGATGAGTACCTCTCTAAATATGTGCAGACCCAAACCGATGTGGAAATCATCGCTTGGAAGGGCCACTGCGAGGTGCACGAGCGGTTTACGGCTAAGGATATCGAAGAGATCCGCGCAACCGATCCAGGCACCAAGATCATTGCGCACCCTGAATGCCCGCCTGACGTCTTAGATGTTGCCGACTTCACCGGCTCAACGTCGGCCATGATCAATTGGGTGAAGACCAATCACCCGCGCAAGGTGGCGCTGATCACAGAGTGCTCGATGAGCTCGAATGTGGCCGCTGAGGTGCCGGATGTGGAGTTCGTCCGCCCGTGCAACCTGTGCCCGCATATGAAGCGCATCAGCTTGGAGAACATCTACGAGTCGCTGCGCGACATGCGTTATGAAGTGACCATCGATCCGGCGGTCGCCGAAAAAGCGCGGCGCGGGGTTGAGCGCATGATGAACCTGACGAACTGATGCGCTAAAGCTAAAGCTGGCTGCCGGTTCTCCTAAAGTGATGTTGATGTCTTCTAAGGTCGACGGCCCAAGCCCATCGAATTTCCAACCCGCTCATGAGGACAAGCTCGGTGACCGCGGCGATGTGGTCATCGTCGGAGCAGGGCTGGCCGGCCTGTTCACGGCATTAAAGCTTGCTCCCATGCACGTCACCGTGCTGGCCGCAACCCCCTTGGGTCAAGGGACCTCTTCGGCGTGGGCACAGGGCGGAATCGCCGCAGCGGTAGGGCCAGACGACAGCCCATCACTGCATGCCACCGACACGATCGCGGCCGGTGCCGGTCTTGTCGACGCCAAGGTCGCCCACTTTGTCGCCGAGGAAGGCCCGGCGCGCATTGATGATCTTCTGGACTTCGGCGTCTCCTTTGATCGCGACGCGCAAGGGCGTCTTCTGCTTGGCAAGGAAGCCGCCCAATCCAGGCGGCGCATCTTGCGGGTCTTAGGCGACCGCACGGGGGCTGCGATCATGCAGGCCTTGATCGCCGCGGTGAGGCGAACGCCCTCCATTCGCGTGCTCGAAGGTTACGAGGCCGATGACCTCATCGTCTCGGAAGGCCGGGTGGAAGGGGTGCAGCTCGTTCGCCCCGACAGCTTTGGCAACGGCAGTTATGAATTTGTGCCCGCGTGCGCGGTGGTGCTCGCGACAGGCGGTGCCGGCGGCCTCTATTCCGTCACAACAAATCCAGCGTATGCGCGTGGTGAATCCATTGCGATGGCCGCACGCGCAGGCGCTGTTATTGGCGACGGTGAATTTGTCCAATTTCACCCCACCGCGCTTGACGTTGGCGCTGCCCCCGCACCGCTCGCCACTGAGGCTTTGCGCGGCGAAGGCGCAATACTGGTCAATTCGAAAGGCGAGCGATTCATGACGCGCTTGGATGAGCGTGCCGAGCTCAGCCCACGTGATATCGTGGCCCGCGGTGTTTATGCTGAGCTTGCCGCCGGGCGCGGCGCCTTTCTCGATTGCCGTACAGCAATCGGCAACCGTTTCCCCAAATTCTTCCCGACCGTCTATGCGCACTGCCAGGCCGCCGGTATCGATCCTGTGAGGGAGCTCATTCCCGTGGCGCCGGCTGCCCATTACCACATGGGCGGAGTCGCCACAGATGCGCGCGGACATACGAATATCCCAGGGCTTTGGGCGGTGGGCGAGGTTGCGGCAACCGGGCTGCACGGCGCCAACCGGCTCGCGTCGAACTCACTGCTCGAGGCCGTCGTCTTTGGTGCGCGTGCGGCGACAAGCATTCGCAACTTGGACCGCATTGCGCGTCGTGCCCCAATGGTGGACCCGAAGCGCATTGTTGCATTGCGTACCAGTGCCCCTGACAGCCGAAACGCAGCGGCCTCAAAGCTGCGCAGCACGATGACCCAACATGTTGGCGTTGTGCGCGATGCTGCGGGGCTCGCTAAGGCCATCAAGATCTTGGCCGCCATTGAAGATAGCGCTGGCGGCGACAGCGCGCTTGTCAACATGGCGATGGCGGCGCGCTTCATTGCCGCTGGCGCGCTGATGCGTGAAGAGAGCCGCGGCGCACATGCGCGCAGCGACTTTCCCGAGCCGCTCCCCGCGCTCGCACGCCGTAGATTCTTGACGCTTTCCGATCTCGACGACATGCCAGTGCAGCACCCAACGCACGCGTCCGCCGCGCCAAGGCACGTGGGAGCCGGCTAATGAGTGTGGCCGAGTCAGATTTGAGGCTTCCACCACCGCTCGTTGAAAAGGCCGTTGGCGAAGCGCTGGCCGAGGACTGGGGCGAGGCCGGCGACATCACGACGGTGGCGACGATAACGCCTGACGCGACCGCCTCCGGCGCTATTGTGGCACGCAAGCCCGGCGTCGTTGCGGGCCTGCAAGTGGCCGAGGCGGCGTTTCGCGCACTCGATGAAAACGTTAGCTTCAAGGTCCTCATCAGGGATGGCGAGCGCGTCGAAGCAGGCCAGAAAATTGCGCGCGTTGCGGGAAACGCCCGTGCCCTTCTCACTGCCGAACGCGTCGCACTGAATTTCCTCGGCCACATGAGCGGCATCGCCACGCTCACTAGGACCTACGTGGAGAAAATTTCCGGCACACGCGCTAAAATCATCGATACACGCAAGACAACGCCGGGGCTGAGGATATTCGAAAAGCTGGCCGTGCGCGCTGGTGGAGGGCTCAATCACCGCTTCGGTCTTTTCGATGCCATCCTCATCAAAGACAATCACATTATCGCAGCCGGTGGCATTGGTGCCGCGCTGAACAAAGCCCGCGAACGTGCCGGACACGTGGTCAAGGTCGAGATCGAAGTCGCAACACTTGAGCAGCTTAGCGAAGCGCTCGCCCACAACGCCGAAGCGGTGTTGCTCGATAACATGCCCGTCGCGACCCTTAAGGAGGCCGTGGCTGAAGTTGCCGGTCGCGCCATTACCGAGGCATCCGGTGGGGTCAGCCTCGAGACGGTACGTGGCATTGCAGAGACGGGCGTTGATCTGATCTCTGTCGGGGCGCTGACGCATTCAGCGCCCGTCCTGGATATCGGCCTCGACTTCGATCAGGGCCGCTAAAGGGGGCAAACGCGCAAAAGCGCTTGATTTCGCCATAGTGCTGGGCGAGGGGAAGGCGGCAGTCCGGGCGGGGAGAGCTCCTGCCCTTGGCGCGCGCGGAGGAACAGCACTCATGGATCTGACCGGCGAGATCGATATGGTGGGATGGATCGCGATCTGGGGGTTGGTTGCCATCGCGGCGGCCGTGCTCGGCGGCGTGGTGGCCGGCGTCAAGAACCGTGATTATTCGTTCTGGATCGCGTGGTGCCTTATCTTGCCACCGCTGCTCGTCTTGCTGGCGATCCTGCCGCGGCGTTCAGGCGAACGTCCGCGCCGCCCATCGCTTGATGAGCAAGAGCGCCATTGGTGACACCCCACCCCGCACAAGAACCCCGCGAGGCTAGTCCTCTGTCTCAGTAATCTTGCCGGCAATCGCAGCTTGAGCCGCGGCGAGTCGGGCGATTGGCACGCGGAACGGCGAGCAAGACACATAGTCGAGCCCGATCTCATTGAAGAATGCGACCGAATTCGGCTCCCCACCATGTTCGCCGCAAATGCCAATTTTGAGGCCCGGTTTCGCCTTGCGGCCGCGCTCGGTGCCGATGCGAACGAGTTCCCCGACGCCCGCCACATCCAACGACACAAATGGATCGACTTTGAAGACCCTGTTCTCCACGTAGCTCGTCAGGATCGGTGCCGCGTCGTCGCGGCTGAGACCGAGGCTTGTCTGCGTAAGATCGTTGGTGCCGAAGGAAAAGAAGTCCGCGCCCCCCTCTCCTTGCGCGATCTTGGCAGCCTGCAGGGCGGCGCGGGGCAGCTCGATCATGGTGCCGATCATAAAGTCGAGCTTCGCGCCGGTCTCTTTCTCGACGGTCTTCGCCGTGGAGAGAATAACGTCCCTGAGGATGTCAAACTCGCGGCGATACGCGATAAGCGGGATCATCATCTCCAGCGTGACGGGCTTGTCCGTCTTCTTGGCCGCGCTAATTGCCGCTTCGAAAGCAGCACGGGCCTGCATCTCGGTGATTTCGGGGTAACGGATCGCGAGTCGGCAGCCGCGAAAGCCCAGCATGGGGTTGAACTCCTTAAGCTCACCAATGCGGGCTCTTAGCTTCTCCGCCGGTACACCCAATTCGTCCGCGATCCCGGCAATGTCACGGTGGTGATGGGGGAGGAATTCATGCAGTGGAGGATCGAGCAGCCGGATCGTGACTGGCAGCCCGGCCATGATTTCAAAGAGCTGCTCAAAATCATCGCGCTGCATAGGAAGGATCTTGTCGAGTGCAGTACGCCTTCCAGCCTGATCGTCGGCCAAGATCATCTCGCGCACGGCGTTGATACGCGCCTCCTCGAAAAACATGTGCTCGGTTCGGCAAAGCCCGATACCCTCTGCACCGAAGTCGCGCGCCTGTCGTGCATCGCGCGGCGTATCGGCGTTGGCGCGCACGCCCATGCGCCGTTCGGCGTCGGCCCAGCTCATCAACGTTGCGAATGCGCCGGACAGCTCTGCTTGGCGCATCTTGGCACGCCCAAGAACAACCTGCCCCCTGCTGCCATCGATGGTTATGACATCGCCCTTGTTGAGAAGGTGCCTGCCAGCCCGCAAGGTTCCAGCCTCCTCGTCGATGCTCAGCGTGCCCGCACCCGAGACGCAGGGCCGGCCCATGCCGCGCGCCACAACGGCCGCGTGGCTCGTCATGCCGCCGCGCGCGGTTAGAATTGCGACCGCTGCATGCATGCCGTGAATATCTTCCGGGCTTGTTTCCGGGCGCACCAGGATCACGTCGCGCCCCTTTGCTTTCTCAGTCTCGGCCTCGTCAGCGGTGAACACGATCGAACCTGCCGCCGCGCCGGGAGATGCTGGAAGCCCTCTTGCAATCACCTCTCTCTGTGCATCGAGATCGATGGTGGGATGCAACAACTGATCGAGCGCGCCCGGCTCAACGCGCATCACCGCATCGCGTTTGGTAATGACGCCCTCCTCAGCAAAGCCCACCGCAATTGCCAGTGCGGCTGCCGGCGTGCGCTTGCCTGCACGCGTCTGCAATATCCATAGCCTGCCGTCCTCAATGGTGAACTCGACATCCTGCATGTCGCGGTACCGAGCCTCGAGCTTTTCGAAGACACCCTCTAGCTTTGCGAAGACGTCGGGCATCAATTCTTCAAGTGAGGGATTCTCATCCTCCGCATCGCGGCGCGCCCGTTCGGTGAGCGGCTGCGGTGTACGAATTCCCGCCACCACGTCTTCGCCTTGTGCGTTCACTAGAAACTCACCGTAGATCTCCTTCGCACCTGTCGACGGATTGCGTGTGAAGGCAACGCCCGTTGCCGATGTATCGCCGAGGTTGCCAAACACCATTGCCTGCACAGTGACAGCGGTTCCCCAGTCATCGGAGATGTCGTGGATTCTGCGGTAGGTTTTAGCGCGCGGGTTCTGCCAGGAGCCGAACACGGCCGAGATCGCTCCATAAAGCTGCTCACCAATATCCTGAGGGAAGGGTTTTCCCAGCTCGCGTTCAATCGCCTTTTTGTATTCGCCAATGATGTCGCCCCAGTCTTCCTCGGTGAGTTCCGTGTCACTGGCAAAGCCGGCGAGGTTTTTGAAGTTCTCCAAGATGTCCTCGAATACGCCGTGATCAACGCCCATGACCACGTCGGCATACATTTGAATGAAACGGCGATAGCTGTCGTAGGCGAAGCGCGCGTCACCGGAGCGCTTGGCAAGACCCTCAACGGTCTCATCGTTGAGGCCGAGATCGAGGATCGTGTCCATCATGCCGGGCATGGACACGCGGGCGCCTGAGCGCACTGACAGCAGCAATGGCTTGTTCACGTCGCCGAAAATGACGCCTGTTTCGTCGCTAATGAGTTGCAGAGCCCTCTCGACTTGACCTTTCAGCTCGTCTGGCAGCTTGCGCCCTTGCGCGTAGTAGGCGTGGCAAACTTCCGTCGTGATGGTGAAGCCAGGCGGAACCGGAAGGCCAAGACGCGCCATCTCGGCAAGATTGGCGCCCTTGCCGCCAAGCAGGTCCGCCAATCCTGCACGGCCATCGACATGTCCAGCGGCAAAGATGTAGACCCATTTGGGCTTTGTGCTCGCACACGTTGTTGCCATGTCTATCGCTCCGCTCAAGGGCGCGGGCTGTCCTGCCGTTACGACCCAATGGCCCTCGCACTCTGCCATATCAGTCCCTAACGTGGCTCGAAAGCCATCCGATTGATTGGCTGTGGCCAACGAATTGTCGCGCACAGTTTCAAATCGGGAACCGGCCTTTGACGCAGCCACCGGCTTCGCCCACTGTGGGCGCCTTTCATTGAT
>Ga0114925_10000780_pt1 | contig 14896 bp, 28 predicted proteins | sample SumtaG_2_FD_87287 | JGI IMG/M metagenome (GOLD analysis project Ga0114925, IMG submission 87287) | Deep subsurface microbial communities from Indian Ocean to uncover new lineages of life (NeLLi) - Sumatra_00607 metaG | ecosystem: Environmental > Aquatic > Marine > Oceanic > Sediment | place... | reverse complement strand
GTCCTACGTTTGACACTAGCCCAACACGCCCCAGAGACTCCGCATAAATTTAGTTAAATCTGGGTATCCATAATGTTATATAGTATAACAGTCATACGGTCATACGCATCGTCGGGGGGAAACCCGGCGAGCATGGAGCGAAAAAGAAAATGCCGAAAGCAGTAAGCGTGCCTCCACCCATACCGAAAGAGATAATACCGGCGACCGGAACAACTGCAACAGTAACCAACGCGCGAGTAGTTCGCGACCAATGGACGTCTATCGGAACGCTAAAGATGGGCTTAGGAATCACCGTTGAAGTACTCGACGGCGAGTATAGCGCCCTCTTTAGCCTCGATAAGCCCGTCCTGACGGGGAGCATCGGAAGGATGTGCGTCGACGCAGGACTCGAGGAGTTCGGCGACGACCTTAGCGATGAGGATGTTCAGGTCTTCGTCGGTAAGCAGTACACCCTGAGGAAGCGAGCCGACAAGCTATACTGGTATCCATCAGGAGCCTAGACAATGAACCTTGCACAGCTGGAACGAATCAAACAGATGATAGCGAATGTTCGCGCTGAAATCGTAACAGACCCAGCGGGAAGCCACGAAATCGGAACGGCGTTAGACAACCTCAGGACTGAGGTACTAACTGACATGAAGGACATAGTCTGGGAGCGATACCTAAAGGAGCTTAACAAAAGATGAACTGTGACTTTTGCGGAGAAGAACTTATCGACAAAGGATTGCTGATAACCACAGGAGCTGTAGAGAAGCGATGGGCTTGCTCAGATTGCTACATCAAGGCTCTAATCGAAGGCAGGGCTGACATAGTTCACAGCTGGGGCTACGAGAAAGAGGAAGCTAAGGAAGAGCCGGTGGAATTGGAGGAAAGCGACAAGGGTGACGAAAGTCACTCTCCCACTTTTTTAGGGAAGGAGATAAAGCTAGATGGAGAAACAGAAGAGAAAGTTTAAGGGAACGTCCGTGCCAAAAGCGTTCTACGACCGAAAAGTGCGCGAGGTAGGATATTCACGCGTGATAAGTATGTCCAAAATAATACCCGAGGACTGGGCGTGGGTACGTATGCGGGTGCTTAACAAAACACCGGACACTTTGGAAGTGCTGTTCACCAAGTTATTAGGACGTGATGATGACGCACACGATGAGGAAACTAGTAAAGAAGGTGAATAGGACGCATAAAGGACTGGGGGCTATGGTGGCTACAAATATACTAGCCGCGAAGGCTAAGAAGACAATTCTTAACGTGGCTCCTGCTGGAACAGGTAAAAGCGTTGCCTGTGACTCAGTCGGAGAAACGCTTAAAGAGCGTAGCAAGAAGTATACGAGTATCACCCTAGCAGGGATGCACAGAAGAGCAGACGAGTTCACTCAATACGACGGACATATCATCATAGACGACCTAGGCGCAGAGAAATCCATGTGGAGCCGTATCTCCACGATAACGGTGCTGGCGAACCTCGTATACACACACTACGTTCTCAAGGTAACGCACTCGTACACTATTGAGATAGATGACTTCAGGGGAAGCGTCTCAATGAACATACAACCCGTGTTGCTTAACTCGCTCGTGCAGTCCGACGAATGGGTTGCGGTAGTGCGAGATAAAGTACTGCGATACTATCACCTGTTCAGACCGAAGAAACCTCAGCGTGAAAAGCCTGAAATAGACGTGGATTGGGGTGCGCCCCTACACGATATTACGATGACTAAGCGCAAAGGTAAGCTGTGGTATCAACTCGTGAGTATCGGCTTAACTCAATGGTCTTACGCGCGCGTCTTAGAACACCTACCTGACCTGCTCAGGTCGTGCGCAGCGCTGGACGGTCGAACAAAGGTGAACGCAACAGACTATAGAGTACTTATCAAGCTATTACAACCTATGCAACTTGAACGCTACATCGTAAAGACATACGGCTTTGAGACGGGACGCGTGTTCGATAACAACCTTTACTGTATACTGGTAGAGATAGCGTCCTTCAAACAGCCAACGATAATGACTATAGCCGAGGACTACAAGGTGAATCCGAGGACAGCTGAAAGGCTGTGTGGAACAGTTCCTGAGTGGTGCTGGATAAAAGGAAATGGCGCTAAGAAGGTACTGCCCACCGACCGGACGAAGCAGATACTTGACCTATGTGGAGCGTATCAACGATGGTAAAGAAGCCCAAATACGTGATACTGAATCACGACCGTGAAACCGAGGCTATGATATTACAGGCAATAAAGGTTCTGGAGGCTAAAGACTGATGCGGGAAATAATTGCTTTTATGCTGATGATGTTTTTCAGCGGAGTAATAGTCGGACTGATGATATGTTATATGCCTTCCAACAGACGCAGAAGGAGGACTGATGACTAATGGCGTTAAATAGACTCGCATACTACGCCAACCGCGTCAATCAGACTGCGGGATTACAACATCAATCCGCGCTGTGGAACCTACGCAACTACATACGAGATACACCTGAGGAATCTTTACTAGCGGACATAAAGGAGACACACCGTTCAGAACAACTCCGAGCTATGTGGGAAGCGGGGCTCAATGCAACCCTGCAACAAGCTGTCTTAGCTCGTGAGGAGGAGTTATCGGCGCGCCGGAGGTGAGTGGTCTATGCCTATGATAAAGCAAATGTCTTATCAGCGTGTGTTCAACCTTGGTAACTACGAGGCTGAGAGAATTGAGCTTGTAGCATCCTTGGATGAGGACGAACAAACCGAATGGATGGTTGAAGACGTCTTTAAGATGCTGAGAGACAAGGTTTACGAGTTGCACGAGCTGGAGCGATAGACGATGATAAAGAAGTTTAGAATAGGGCGATGGCGCTTTACATTCACGTTTGCACCCGTAACAAACGTTATAGGTGTGAACAGTAACATCAACAAAGGCGACCATATACTAATGTGGGACTTCGACGATACCACGTTTGATGACGTCTTTAAGAGTCTCCTCACAGTTCAGCGCGTCTACGAACTACCAAACATTTACATAATGGAAACGCTGGAGGGTAAGAACTACATGGCGTATTGCTTCAAGAGAACACCTTGGCGAAAGACTATCGAGATAACAGCGTTCACAAAAGGCGTTGACCCTAACTACTTCAAATACGGCGTCTATCGCAATCATTTTACCCTGCGTGTCGGTCCTAAATGCGGACGCGAGATTAAGCTAATCTGGACGCTAAAGAGTCGAGTGCTTGAGGACTGCACGATAAAAGAACTCAGAAGCTGGACAAAATACGAAACACTAGCGGATGGTGCAAAATAGATGGGAGAAGAACGATACCTTGAGTGGTTAGAGCGTCTCGAAATACCGATAGAGGATACCGTGTCAATAGAGGCGTTCCAAAAATACCTTCGAGACATACTAGGCTTCACCCCAACAAGCGCGCAACTCGACGCTCTCTGGAGCGTAACAGAATATCAATACGAAATACTGGCTCCGAGCGAAATACGACCTATAGCTATAACATACCCTTGGGGCAAGGAAGTGCGCTACATAATCGCGGGCTTCCCCGGGCTCTGGGGCTTTGAAGGAATGAAAAGCATATTAGATATGATATATGCTTACAAAGGAGAAGATTAACTAAATGACTCAAAAAGTGTGGCTTAAAGACGGAAGCTTCGGCGAGGAATCAGATATGAAATCCGAAGATATTGCTGAGCTTCAGCGCTGGAAACGAATAACTATGGACTGTCCCTACTGTTTGCTAAGAATAACGCTGGACAGGTTTGCGACATTCATATCAGGTACGAAGAAACACCCTAAGAAGCTGAGTCGTAAGACAATGAAGTGTCCGGGCTGTCATCAAGGGATGAGACTTGACACACTGAAAAGATGCACGAATCAGACAGTTGAGGAGTTCGCTAAATGGTTCTGGGAAAACGTTTTCCTATACAGGATGATGGAGCGCGTTGATGGCGATAACTTCTTCGCCCGCGTCAAGCTGTGGCGCTGGGAGGACCGAAACATATTCTGGGCTGTCTATCACAAGTATAAGGACGCAAAAGACCCGAAGCAGATTGAGGAAGATGAAGAGGCTTTCGAGGAGTACAAGAGACAGTACGAAGCGGGAGAGGTAACGTTTGACGAAGATAAAGATGTTGAGAGCACGCGTTAAGATATTGCGCGAAGAAGCCAAATGGACGTTCGTCAAGTTTGAGAATGGAAAGCTGGCATTTGTGCCGAAGGAGTACATACAATGATACTTGACGCAACGGCGGGTAACCGCCAGATGTGGAAAAAGAAGGACAGCGACAACATCATATACCTAGACCAAGGCATGAAGCTACAGGTTCCACCCACCATTATTGCTGACAACACCAGCTCACCATTTGCTGACTGTACGTTTGACACGATTTTCTACGACCCGCCGCATAGATGGAACTGGGAAGGCTCATACTACTCATTCCAGAACGTTGAGGACGCAAGCAAGATATGGGGTAAGAAGAGCGGCATAATAACATACTACGGCTGGGACGTCTACAAAACTAAAATAGACTTAATCAAGCACATCGTTAAAGCGCAAAAGGAGTTCCACCGCATACTGAGGGACGACGGATTGCTCTGGCTCAAGTGGAACGAGCTGGAGATAATGCTGATGCCGATACTCTCACTATTTGGACAATGGGACGAACTGATGCGACTCTACGTAGAATCACCCCTTCAACGCAAAAAAGACGTACAAACGTATTGGATATGTCTTGAAAAGAAAAAAGAAGGAAAGGTTAAAACGTTACTTTTCGAGTTTGAAACTGATGAGGAGATTCCGGTAACGGTACTCGAGCGGCGTAAGTTCAGCAGCGACCCGCGTCAACTCCACTTCAGGGACTTCACGCGTCCTAAGAGCAGCTAATTTTCCCTTTATTTTTGTTATCTCTTCTTCTAGCTCAATGATTTCGATAGGTATTTCTACGTACTCTTGTTTAGCTACTTTCTTGTGCATTTCCGTAACGCGTCTTTGTCTCCAGTAGCTCATCTAACCACCTACAGCGGGGAACTCAATCCCCTCCAGCGCGCCTATGATACGTATCTCCCAGTCTGAGTAGCCGAGGTATCCCAGATAGTTGTAGCCCGTTGTTGTGTCGATTATTTCAGCCCCTATTGACTTTATGATGTCGGTTCTGCTCAGGTCTCGCTCTCTGGCGCGTTCTGTCTGAGCATCTGTGAGCTTAATGTCCTCAAGTTGTAGCAGTGTTTCAGCGGCTGTTTCACTCCATCCTGCTTCCTGTAACGCAATCTTAGCATCTACACGTGTATATACCTCATAGCGATAAGACTTCAGTATTTGGCTCATAGTCAGCTCCTTCATCTCAAGCAGGGGCTGATTCTCGTATAGCAGAATAAGGTATCCTGCTTCGTCCTCATCGTAGCCTATGTCCATTAGAAGCCCTACCGTCTCACTCGCTGTGAAGATTCCGTTCTTGAACATTCGCAATATGTCGGTCTTAGTGATGTCTCGCTCCTGCTCCATCCTAGCTGGTTGCGAGGATTTAACAAGTCTCTTCATAAAGACGTCAACGCGTTCCTCAGGAACACCCGCCTCTACGAGCATTAGTTTTGCTCCAGCCTCATCAATCCAGCCCTTGCTGTATAGAGCTCTAACGTCGCCTGCTATTACGTATGCTTTAGTCCACAGCGTCATTCTCTCAGCGTGTTCTTGGTCGTATCCAAGCCACTTGTAGTTCTCAAGCACTTCTGCGTCTGTAACTACTCCGATGTCCCACATACGCCTGATGTCAACGCGTGTATACGGCTTGTAGATTATCTGCTCCAAGTTGCCTATCATTTCAGGAATGAGGTCGTTGTATCGGACGTAAGTAGTCCATAGCTCAGCGGTTATTATACCACGATATAGCATATCGTTAAGCTGTCCGACGCTTGGGAGAACCCAGTGAGCCATCCAGTAGTGCTCTCTGAACTCCAATTTGAAGCCGTGCTTTGCCATTAGCCTGTCGTATTCTCCGCCCGGATAGTATGCAACTAGCGCCTCATATCTCTCGGCAAGGTAAACCTCACGGACGCTGAACCTGATTAGGTCAGTCGCTGGAGGCACCATAGGCGTCCACTTCTCCATAAGTGAGTATCGTAGGGGCGTTAGAAGTCCTATTGCAGTCGGGGTTATAGCAATCGCCCCTGTAACAGCTGGAATACCGCTCCAGTAGACCATCTCTCGCACAGTCGGCTGGAACTGCATATTTTTGAACGGATGCACTAGGTCTGCGGCTAGACCTGAGCCTATCGCCGCTGTAGCCGCCGCCAGCATCCATGTTTGCATACTGACTGCGTTTTGTTGTATGTCTTCCGCTGTAGGCTCTGACTTGTAAGCCATATCAATCATTTCTATCTGTTTAGTCATCATCGTCTGCATCAGCACCTCTGAGGCTATAGCTATCTCCTGCGGTGGTGAGCCGGGAATCATTGCATAGGTTAGTGCGTTTAAGAAGCCTCCGAGCAGGATTGTTACTCCGTCTTTCAGCGTTGCTATGACGAAGTCTACCGCGCCGAACATCATTTCAGCGATATTGCCGAGGCTCTTAAGTATTCCATCCCATACGTCTCGTACGCCTTCATATATCCATCCAGATACAAGGTTTCTACGTCCTGCTACTGGAGGCACCCAGTACCATATCGCAGGTGAGTGAGCTACTAGTTCACCACCTAGGCTTCCTAGTAATGGGGGCGCAATTATATTGCTGATTGTTTCAAGAATGTAGCTTGGTGGGTCTGTGAGGAAGCCAGCTGGGTCGATATTAGCAACGGCATCATTGATGTAGCTTATTATATAAGCGATTCTTCCGTTCACCCATTCAGCTGTAACACCGATTATGTTGGTAATGTATTGCTTTGTCGTATTATACGTTTCGTAAACGTTAGTGACAAAAGTTTCGTATGTGTTGTTGATATATTCGTTAAACGTGTTGTAAACTTTGTTGATAGTTTCATAGACGTTCGTGGTGTAGTTGTAGATGTAATCATTGAATGTCTTATAAACTTTCGTAATGTACTCCTTGAACGTGTTATAAGTGTTATTAATAGTTTCATAGACGTTAGTAACGTATTTGTAAACGTACTCCTTGAACGTGTTATAGGTGTTATAAAAAGACTCATAAACATTCGTAGTGTAGTTGTAGATGTACTCCCTGAATGTGTTATAGGCGTTATAAATAGTTTCATAGAAGTAGTTAGTCACTTTTTGGATGCCCGCTATGGCGGCGTTGATTGTGTTTCGCGCCCAAGTCTTAACGCCGGATATTGCACTATTGACTAAGCTATTAACCCAGTTCTTGACGTTGTTGATAGCGTCTTCGATGAGTCCCATCTTATCCTATCACCTCGTCGATTTCATCAGCCTTCTGAGATGCTAGCTCCCGAGCCTTCTCTGGCGTGTAGTCCGCAACTCGGATGTTTACTACGAACCTACCAGCTGTCTTCTCCGTAGTGAACTTCACCTCGAATGCTCTGAACATTATTCCGTCATCATCAAAGTCTACGTACTGACGGATAGCTATGATTTCCTTCAAACCCAACTACTTCACCTCCGTTAGTTTGTTCATTGGCTACACCCTGTAGCTTGTGGGTTTCTTTGCGAGCCGCTCTTCTATGGAAGCTTTAATGACAGTCTTTTCCAGCTCAGAAGTCCAGTCGTCTTTCGGTATGCGTACTGTATGCGGAGGAAGTCCCGCCGCTATGTAGGTTATGAGCTTTATTATTATCGGTTCTCCGACTTTCTCGAACGTCGCTTCCGACCCTCTACTCAGGACCGTAACGTTGTATTTTCTCTTTGTCTCGTTCATTTCTCTATTCCTCTTTTGCGTACTGTCCAACCATTCGGTCGCCTAGTTTCCTGAAATACGCAGACCACACGCATTCGTGGTCGGTTTTCTGTGCGGCTAGCAGTAGAGCCATAAACTCTTCCGCTTCTTCGGGAGTTCCGCTTGATGGTAAAGAAGTACGCTTGTTCTTACTCAAACATTCACCTCCACTTCGACGCTCCGAGGACACCCTCGGAGCCGAGGGTAAAAGGGGGAAAGGACTATATAAGGTTGTTGTTCAGCTAATTGTTTGGTTCGCCTGTTTCCCGCCCGAAGTAGAAGCCCATAATTATCGCAAGAAGGCTTATCATTGCTCCATTGTGTCCCATGTAGACTAAGGCAGTAATACACGCAATGCTGAACAGCGCCACAATAGTTCTATCCTTCATGTCATCTTCACCTCCTTCTCTTCGCGCGTTTGCTCATCTCATAGCAACCTCGCCTTCAGCTATAGTAGCTGTGTATCCAGATGGAGTATACTTCAACCTAGCTAAGACTCCTTCTCCAGTTATTGTGTAGAACCAATCATCATTAGCCTCGTAAGTTACGGCGTCGTATGTTCTCCAGTTATTAGTTTGAGTCAGAAATTCTATGACTAATCCGTCTGCTGTTGAAGCCTTGTCCGCCTTAAAGTGTATCGTCTTCGTTGTGTAGCCGAATATGGGAAACGGGTGGCTAGTCTCTGAGCCCTCAGTTATCTCCAGTCCAGCGAATAAATCGGTTGTTCCTGCGTCGTATAGCCTGAAGACTCTTGATGGAGTAGGTTCTCCATCAGTAAGCCTCATATTGCTCGGTGCTAGCGGTAGGATTAGTTCCGTTCCGTAGCCTTCAACCTCTACATGCGCAAGCATGTGCGGGTTGGGGAAGCTACTGATTCCCGCAATAGCATAAGGTGGGTATTCTATCTTTGTAAAAGCAAGATAGGGCGAGAAAACTACAATCGCAACTAATGTCGTATCTATGTAAAACTCAGCGTGTGATTTGTTCATTTTAACGCGGTAAGTATGACGAGCCGTTTTGTAGTTAGCAGGTAAAGCATCAGTTATTTCCACAAGGTTCTTCGTTACGCCCCAAGCTCCAACACTAACATATAGCTTATCTGTGGACTCTAAGTGGAACGCGGCTACTCCTCCTCCGCCGTATGCTCCCGTCTTTAAACCCATGAAAATCTCTTGACTAGCAACAGCAACAGTAGGAAGCTTAGTATGAAACTCCGCGCTACCATATTTCCATTTGTTATAACTATAAGCCGAGACACTCAGCAAATCACTCGGACATTTAAACTCCCCGTCTGTGTTAGGTCGCATGATAAGCTGTTTGAAGTATACGCTGATTGGTGTGTAGCTGTATAAATCATCAAGACCTTTCGCTCTGCCAAAGATGTGCGCGTCTATGCCCTGTCGTATGAACTTCTCCCAAGTGAATACCGAGTGAACGTCAAACTCTTTTCTCAGCGCGCGTGCCATTCCCATCCATTTCGGAAGTCCTACACTCATAATCCCATCACCTTCTTGAATACTGCTACAAGCTCGCGTATCGGTTTGAACGGGTCAGGCGCTATCGGTAGAATTACGATACTTACAAGCACATCATGCTCAAAGTCGTTACCCTCGTTCCATGCCTCAAGATTCAGCGTCGGATGAGACTTATCAAGAATGATGTGCTCAGTCCATACATCAGGTATGCCGTCACCACGACAGAAGCCGCCACCCTCGCTTGGAATTATCTGTCCGCCTTCATAGAGAACGCGGAAACAGTTAAACCACTCCGAGCCGGGTGTCCACGTAACTGACACCTGAGCAATGCGCCCCTGACCTACCTTCATGTCAGCGGTTATCGGGTTGAGATTCGTCGCAGTCGGCGGGACTACCATTTTAGCAGTATATTTAGGTATTGTTCATCATCTCCTCGCGGTTATTCATGCTCGTGTCCAACCGCCGTTATGAATCCTGAGTCCGTCGCGTTGTCAGCTGTGAATGTAGCCTTCAACACCACATCCGCATCGAACGTCAGGTCTCCACCCATGCCCATCGGAACGTTTCTTTTCTCGCTGAAGGGCATCGTCATAAACAGCGTTGCATCGTGGAATATCTCAAGAACACCCGCACCTTCAACGCCAATCATTAAGCTGGTTACGTGGATGCCGTATCCTCCCTCTGGAGTCCACACGGTCGTAAGCACACCGTGAGGTAAAGCTGCGTAGTGAGGAGTACGCTCGGGATGAGCAATGGTAGTATGTAAAAGGTCTTCGTCAAGCTGGGTGATTTCAATGACTTCCTCGACAAAGTCAAATCGTGGCATATCTCAGCAACCTCCAAGGCTTCTCCAGCAGTCATACATCGCGCTCACCTGTAGCCTAGGTATATCTGTCGTATCTGCGCGGCGGTGAGGGCAATGTCGTAGATGCGAACATCGTCGAGAATGCCGCTTAAATAAGAAGTACCGATTGGTCTTCTTCCTAAAGTGACATTTCCTACATCCAACGTTGTTCCGCCTCCAACCGTGATTGTTCCTGCTACACTATTCAGATAGCATTCAGCATCTGTCATATCTGTCTGGAGGATTAAAGCTACTTGTTGCCAGACACTTGTGCCAAGCATGAAACTCGTCTTTTTTGTATTATCCGCCACAGATTCCCCATAACCAAATTGTAGCTTTTTATCATCAACAGTTATCACAGAAAAACTGTAAGTAAAGCCACTTCCCGAGGTTATGACTCTTTTAAAAGCTTGAGCGGGGGTAGCCGTATTTATCCAAAATATAATCGTTATTGGGTAAGCATTATCCAGACTTTCATCAGCCCCACAATCCACGTAGTTATCTATACCGTCAAATTCCAGCCCGGGACCTAAGATGCCATCCACCCAGCTAGCGCCTTCTATGGTTCCGTCGTTACCCTCAGGCGATGAGTCCTTAGCCTCGGTGCCGGTGTTCTTGCCGAACTTCAGCCACAGCACGGGTACGGGAAAGTCGCCGCTCTGCATGAACCCCCACGCGGCGCGCTTCATCCCGGGGTAGATGCGCCGACCTATCATCGGCATACGGTTACAGCTCCTCGATTATCTCGCAGGGCTTCGTCGGCTCCTCGTCGTGGTAGCACCTATGAATGTTAGCGTTATCATCCTCAAGATGAGAGCCCTTTTCCCAAGCGTCCTTAACCTTATCCCACACATCCATAGCGTCATCTTCGTCGTCGAATGCGAGGGATAGCATTATCCGGTATTTCACTCGCTCACCTTCTCGGTGAAGCCGTCGACGTATGCGGCGAGAACGTCAAGGTTGTCTGAGCCGTTGAAGCGGAGTACGAGCTTCATCCCCTCTGTGAGTCTCTTCTCGTTGTCCGTCCAGTACAGGACAGCCGCTTGAGGTGTCTTTTGCTCTATCCACCAATGGTAGCGACCGAACCGCGTCTTGTATCCGATTCTGAGATAATCGAAGCCGTCGGTCTCGTTCTCAGCGGATATGTGCTGAAGGGTTCGCTTGTAGCCGTTTGGAACAGCATCAAGCTCTATGTCTACGTTAGTAGACCCGTCTGAAATCTCTTTTACTTCAATCTTGTATTCGGACTTTTTCCCCATCGTCCAACTCTCCGGAGACTCTCCCTGATAGCAAAAAAGGGGGAAGGGTTAGTAGGTTGTCGCTAGGTCTTCGATGTAGATGTTCACCGGGTTACCTCGGTCAGTAGCGGATGAAGTATGCGTAAGCTCAAGGTAGACTGGTGCGTGCTCCCTCGGGTCGAGGTGCTCCATTCCCAGCATTTTCTTGAAGTCTATTACCTGTGTGCTCCACGGACAGATACCCGCAAAGTTGTATCGTCCGTGTAGTACTGGCGCGGGCGCAGTCCCGTCGTGTTTGATTATCTCGGTCATCGTCGTCCGACCGGAGCCTCCGTACATAATAAGCCTATGCTCCTTGTCGTCGGGGAGCGCGCCTTTCATATACACGCGTCTATCGACACAGCTATCAACGACGTAGCCGCCCATGATGTAGTAAACGTCGGCTTTGACCTCGCAGAGTCCGTAGATGTCTCGTATCAAATCCTGCCAGTCATCGCACTTCATCAGGAACGGAACCCAAGCTTCGTTGTCGCCGTATAGCCTTGCTTGGTCGAGACTATGGATAAAGCCGTAGTATGGATTGTCCATGTCGTGAGCGCAGTACAGCCGCTTGATTGGACGCGCACCCTTCAGCTCCAGCTTCTTGACTTGACTGTTTGTGGGGTTATAGCTCTCTATTTGACGCAGGCTGTGGTATCCCTTTGACGCGGGGATACCAGTACCCTGTATCAGGTGAGCTACAACGGTGAACCTCGGTTTGTAGTCAGTATCCCAAACCGTTTCACCAGTCGGTCCAGTTGCTTCCAAGTCGTAAGTGATGCTGAGCTTCGGGTCGTTCATCCTGCTGAGGTCTACAGTGTGCTCAAGGTCGTTTATGTGTTCGCCGAATAGGATGGGAACCTGCTCGGTGATTTCCGACCTCGGGCTTACGACGCCGTGAGTCATACCCCGCCTTGCCATCTTACCTGTCTTGTAGTACATATCTGTTTGGAACGCCTCTGGAGGAGCCGCGTTCAGGAATGCCTGTCCAGCCTGATTTACGGAAACGCTTGAAATCAGGTATTTTAGCCAAGGGCTAGGACATACGCCAGTCGTTTCTGTTCTCGCCTTTACTGTGAGCATCAGCGTGCTGAGGATACCGCTTGTGGGCAGTTCTAGGTCTATCGTGTAGCTGGTCTGGTCGACGTATTCGTCGTCGATTATCTTATAGGGTCTTATCGTAGGCAACTCATATCACCTTGATAAGCCTAAAGTTTCCCAGCTGCGCGCTTCCACTCTTCGACCGTTGGAACGAGCCTGTTGTTGATGTTAGCCCGGAAGTCGATGACTCTCGGAGGTAGCGTAGCGACTTTGGCTTGAACTCTGTCGTATATCGGTCCCCACTCGCTCATCCACTTGTCGAGAGACGCTCTTATCCTTTCCCCTATGATTGGAGCGCCCTTACTCGCGGCTGCGTCCTGCCACTCGGTGTTGGAAACCTTCTTGACGCCCGCCTGCCGTGTCTTGTTCGCAACGGCTTTGGACATAGCGTCGGCGAAGTTCCTCTCAGCCGAGTCAGAACCTGCGGGTGTAGCCCAGTCTGCTTTTCTTACGCCTGCTTCGTATCTTGCCGGTATGTAAGCGATGGATGCCTCGAAGTTAGCTCTTGCCTCTTCCTTCGTTTTCATTACCATCGGAGTTGTTCTCCTGCGGATGGGTAGGCTCTCAGTCCATAAAAGGGTTTCTGTTGTCTGTTGGACTAGTGTCAAACGTAGGATTATATGACTGTATGACCTATCCCATGTCGTCTCCGGGGTCTATTTCCTCGTTCATCAGCTCTGATTCAGCTGTGCGCTCTGCTATAAAGTCAAACGCTATTATCTGTCCAATAGGTATTTTAACTATTTTACGCTCGAAGTAATACTGTCCGTCGTTTTGGTCGTATACTTTTTCATAGACGCCTACCTCTATGTATTTCAGCTCCCAGTGTGTTTCAAGCAGGATTCCCAGAAATCTGTGGCTGTTGCGCACCATTAGCCCAACAGTGTTTCCAGTCCTTGCTACATAATACTTTATTGCGCTGGGAACCCAGCCCCAGATGTTTCTCCACATCTTGACTTCCTCGATTAGCTCATCCTTCTTCATCTTATCGAGGGGTGAAAACATCTCGGTCATTAGCTGTCTGTAAGTAGATACGTCCTCACCAGAGGGTTTAAAATCGCTCAATTCACTTCACCTCAGGAATAAATGCTCAGAAACCTATAAAAGATTTTTGGTTCATCTGGCGGGCGTACGAAAATACTTAGCAGAAACGCGCAACGAAGGACAGAGTTCACGTCCATAAAATGAGCAAAATTGTATCAACGGTAGCAACGAAATTATAAATACAACTAGCACACCCTAGGCGCGCACGACGGATGGAACGAAGGACAGAAAAGAGGGAAAGAAAAGAGGGAAAGAAAGTGAGGAAATTTAGAGTGAGAAAATGGGAGATACGAGTTCACGATAATGGTGTCGTAGAATTTGTAGGTCTCAAAAGAGTGTTAATGATACCAATATCAATATCAGACGAGGAAATAGCAGTAACATTAGAAGCGTTACCAAGCTTCGTACTTGCGCACTTCCTCACCCTGATAGAAAAGGGTATCATATAACATAGCGAGGAAAAAGGAAGGAAGGAAAAGAGGATGGGAAAGAGGGCTGGAACAGGAGGTGAACTGTAGTGATTGGAATAGACGTGCATCATTGCGAGAAACTCAAGGTTGCGGTAAAATACCTATCAAGTGAGAACAGCTCGTTTGCTATACTGAAGTTGCGACCGGAAGGTAAGGACAGTATAGCAATGTACTTTGAGAACTTAGAAAACGTCGTGGAGTTTGCGTGCGACATTATACACCTTGCAAAAGATGTAATAGAAGAGATTGCGAAAGACACCCCCTGATGAGTTCACAACGTGAGGAACGAAACACAACTTTTTTGTGTCGGGGCAAAATGCTCTAGGAGTGAAAGTGTTGGAGATTGAAATAACAGAGCTGAACGAAGTTGAGGCTGAAGAGGAGTTCGCAAAGAGCGGACAGAAAGGCAAGTGGAAAGAGCTCATTGAAAGAGTGGAGGAGGAAGAGACCTCTTTCAAAGTGACTGGACTAAAGAGAGGTCAGATTGCCGCGCTCTATCGGAGTGCTAAGAACGCAGGACTCAAAGTCAAAACTTCGTACAAGGACGGATATGCGGTACTTTCTCCGGGCGAATAGCCTCGGAGAAAGGTGCTAAACTCTTTCCCCCTTCTTTTTTAATGCGAGAAAAAGGCTTTTTGAAAAGGATTTTTAAAGGTGAACAGCTCGACTCCTTCTCGCTTTTGCGTGTAAGAACCTGCGGTCGAAAAAGGGAAGCCTTAAATGCGCGGGGAAGAAGGCTTTTTTATTAGTGCGCGAGAACCTCACTACTAATAGAGCGCAATTTCCATTTTGTTATGTAAAGCCTCCGTTTCTTTATCAAAAAGGAAAGCCCATCCCCCAGTCGGCTAGCAGAGGGGTTAGATTTTGGTTTAT
>Ga0114925_10000779_pt1 | contig 14899 bp, 17 predicted proteins | sample SumtaG_2_FD_87287 | JGI IMG/M metagenome (GOLD analysis project Ga0114925, IMG submission 87287) | Deep subsurface microbial communities from Indian Ocean to uncover new lineages of life (NeLLi) - Sumatra_00607 metaG | ecosystem: Environmental > Aquatic > Marine > Oceanic > Sediment | place... | reverse complement strand
ATTGATAAAAAAATATTGGCCAGACTTAGAAAATATTAGAGTTTTTGCAACGTACATGGAAGATTTGCCCTGCTATATCAATACTACAGAAGCGGCCTTTGAACGATGGAAGAAAAACTATGTATTAAAAAAGCAGCGAGAAAAAGAAAAAAGATGAAGGAGGAGATGAAAAAATATCTCTAAGCAGATTGCCGAGTGCGTTGAGATCTATAGAGGTCTGTAGCGAATTTTGTGTAAATAACGAACAAGAAGGGCCGACGTACTGTCGGCCTTTTCCTTTAGCTGATATGGTTGGAGGTAAAGCAGCGTGATTGCGTGAAATGTGTTATGCTTATGGCCTATAATCAATGAACTAAAGGATTTCCATGGTCAAAAAAGCGAAAAAAATACAACGTGCAGAGGGAGTGCTCATCTATGGCATTCATCCGGTGCTCGAATTGCTTCGCGCAAAGCGGCGTAAGCTAATCTCGATCTACACCACAAAGCCTGTGCCAAAGCAGTGGAAGCTGATTGAAAAAGCAATGCCGAAATACCCGGTGGCGATTCAATATGTGGATCGTGAGGTGCTTCATCGCATGGCCAACGGTACTGATCACCAAGGGTTGGTGGCCTGGGTTAAAGATTTTGCTTTTCGCAAAAAACCATTCGAGCCATCAAAGCACCCTTTCCTGCTATTGCTTGATAATATTCAGGATCCGAGAAACTTGGGTGCAATTTTACGCTCAGCGTATTGTACCGGTGTTTCTGGGGTGATTATCACGTCGCGCCAATCGGCTCCATTGGGTGCAGTGGCCATAAAAGCGTCTGCAGGATTAGCAGAACATCTTGAAATTCAGCAAGTTTCTTCAGCGCAAATGGCCCTCAACGAATTAAAGCAGGCTGGGTATGGGATCTATCTTGCTGCGCTTGGCGGTGAGAATGCTATGGCAGCTTCTTATGATATGCCGCTTTGCTTGGTGATTGGCAATGAGGCGGTGGGGATTGAAAGGCAGCTTCTCAAGTACGGCAAAACAATTACGTTGCCGCAAAAAGAAGCTGATACCTCATATAACGCTTCAGTTGCTGCAGGAATTTTACTTTTCACTATAAGTTCTCGGAACAAAATCGTTTAGGGCTGCTGCATATCCTTCGACAAGCTCAGGACGAACGGGAGGGGAGAAGGGATAGATTCCGCAAAGCATTGACTCTTTCATCCAAAAACCGCTATTACAATGATATGAATTAAATCTCAACGGTGGGGTCAGGGGATGAAAGATACAATCAAACGTTTTCGAATTATCGCGCTCGTTTTCTTAGTGGCAGGTGTGTCAATTGGTACGCACAAGCTCTATCGCTCCATTTGTGCCGTTCAGTATGTTACGTACGCATTTGATCAAACACTCTCTTGCGAGTTACAACGGGATATTAGGGAGCAGGTTGCCCTTTTTGAAAACGAGGGCTCGTATAATCCGCGAACTATCATTTCAACGATCAGTGAACAGTTTCCTTGCGTGAAATCAGTTGCGGTACATTGCCGCGCTTCCAATACTGCAGAAATAGAGATTGCGGCGCATGATCCTATTGTGCGCATTAATGGCTCGCACGTGCTCACTGATGCAAAAACAATTATTCCTGATCGATCCTATGCGTTGTACGTTGTCGATTCGCTGCCATCGTTTTCCATGGCATCTGCGTTGCCGGAACGATGTTCTGATCGGATGATGGGTGCAGTGAGGCGCTGCGTCGAAGATCGCATTTTTGAGCAGTACACGTTGAGTTGGGTGAATGAGCATGAGCTCTATTTCCAGGATACGCGTGATCCTTCATTTTCACTGCTGTGTGATGCGGTTTCGTTGCCTACGCACAGTACGCTTATTTCGTACGAACAGTTAAAAGACAGTATTAAGAATAGAAAGTCAGCACAGAACCATTGGGTTGCTGATCTACGATTTGATGATCAAATTATTGTGTCGAGGGACAAAGGGGGAAGATATGGCAAAGGGGTTTAACGAACAAATCATTACGGCTATCGACGTAGGGACCACAAAAATTTGTGTGTTGGTAGCCAAAAAGCTCGATGATGACTCTGTTGAAATTATCGGTGTGGGCAAAGCTCCCTCTGATGGACTCAGCAAGGGAGTGGTGATCGATGTTTCTAGAACAATTTATTCTATTCGTGCGGCTTTAAAAGAGGCGCAGCTGATGGCAGGAATTCCTATCGAATCAGTTTCGGTGGGCATTTCGGGGGCTCACATTCAATCGCTTAATTCACACGGAGTGGTGCCGATTAAGCGTGGTGAGATCAAGCAGCAGGATGTGGCTGCAGTTCTTGCAGCAGCAAAAGCGATTCCTATTCCCGAGGGACAACAAATTTTGCATATCCTTCCGCAATATTTTGTGATTGATGGGCGTGATAAGGTGCTTGATCCGGTGGGGATGCATGGCATCCGCTTGGAAGTGCAGGCGCATATTATCATGGGTGCAATCGCATCGGTGCAAAATTTAGTGAAATGCTGCGAAATGGCCGGTGTGGCCGTTACCGATATTATTCTTGAGCAGCTTGCTTCCGCTCAGGCGGTGTTGAGTGAAGATGAGCGAAAGCTTGGTGTGGGAGTTGTTGATATTGGTGGTGGTACTTCTGATTTGGCTATCTATCAACATGAACGTATTTGCTATACGAGCGTATTGCCCGTGGCGGGTAACCATTTCACCAACGATGTGGCGATTGGTTTGTGTACCACGCTTAAAGATGCAGAACGGGTCAAGAAAGAGTATGGGATTGCCTGTGTGGATGTGCTGGAAAAAGATGATTTTCTTGAAGTGGAGATGGTGCAAGGGGATCAAAAGCAGGTAGTCCATGTTTCTGATTTGGTTCGCATTTTAGAGCCGCGTGCCAAAGAGGTACTTTCATTGGTGCATGAAGAGATTATAAAACGTAACTTGCAGCCATTTATTACGACTGGTCTTGTGATCACGGGGGGCGGTTCGTTGCTCGTTGGCTTGCAAGAACTTGCGGAGAAAATTTTTGATATGCCGGTTCGTATTGGCAAGCCAAAAGTTCCGTTTTCAATTCCTGGTTCATTGCAAAGCCCGATCTATGCAACGGGATATGGATTGTTGATGCACACGATACAAAAACGGAAAGAGGAACAGATGAGCGATCTGCACGGCCCGCTCATTAAGCGAGTATTTAACCAAATGAAAACATGGATGATTGATTTTTTCTAATATAAGCAGATAAACGGGGAGTGTTGCGATGATTGCGTTGGAACAAGAAAAAAAACAGTTTGGGGCAGTAGCCACGATCAAAGTTATTGGTATTGGTGGTGCTGGAGGAAATACGGTAAACAGTATTATTGATGCTGGTGTTGATGGCTTTGAATGCATTGTGGCTAATACTGATTCCCAAGCGTTGGAAAATTCAAAAGCATCGAACAAAATACAAATTGGTATCAAATCAACCAAAGGTCTTGGCACGGGAGCAAACCCAGAAGTGGGACAACGTGCTGCCGAGGAAGATCTTGATAAGGTGATGGATACTATTGGCGATGCCGATATAGTCTTTATTGCTGCTGGTATGGGAGGCGGAACTGGATCGGGTGGAGCGCCAGTGATTGCGCGTGCATGCCGTGAAAAAGGAATTCTTTCTATTGCTGTGGTAACCAAACCATTCACGTTTGAGGGAAGACGCCGAGAAATAGTAGCCGAACAAGCAGTTGCTGAGCTTCGAAAAGAAGTGGATACCTTGATCATTATTCCGAATCAAAAGCTACTTGAGGTAGTGGATCAGAACGTTTCGATGATCGATGCATTTGATATGATCAATGAAGTGCTTGGCCAATCAGTGCGAGGCATATCAGATATTATCACGAAACCAGGCCATATTAACGTTGACTTCGCTGACGTGCGCACGATTATGCGTGATCGCGGTATGGCTGTTATGGGTACCGGTAAATCTTCAGGGCCAGAACGTGCACGCAAAGCAGCAGAGCAAGCTATATCTTCACCCCTCCTTGAAAATATAAGTATCCAGGGTGCCCATGGTGTGTTGCTGAATATAACGGGTGGCAAAAACCTCGGTCTTCATGAAATAAGCGAAGCAGCTTCAGTTATTTACGATCAGGTGCATGAGGAAGCCAATATTATTCTTGGCTCCGTTATCGATACTAACTTAGAAGACGAGGTGGTAGTTACGATCATTGCTACCGGGTGTGCCACCGGTGAATGCGCTGATGGTATTGAGGGACGCGTGGTATGTGCAACAGAGGATACTTTAGTAGATGCAGATCAAGAGCCTGCCCTGTCCGCCGTAGCTTCAGCGCAGGAGGATGATCAGTCGCAGGTTCAAGTAGAAGTCGAAGACCAATCAGCTGAGGAGGTTTCCTATACGGTGAAGCATGAGCAACTAGATATGTCTGCTCAGATTGATATGAGTGATCTAGATGTGCCAACCTTCATGCGCAAACAGGTTCGTAGCGAAGACGTTTCAGAATAGGTAAAGCGAGATACGTAAAAAGGGGAAGCGTTTGCTTCCCCTTTTTATTTTATTATTGTTTTTCTGGATATAAAAAAGATACGAGAATGCTAGTGGTGGGGTCTTCTTTCAAGGCGCGCCCTTTTAAAACAATAGTTCTTGCATGGATGAACAATTTTAGTTCGAGTGTTATCTGGTCAGTATGTTTATCTGTTTCAAATTGGGTGACTTCGTCTGGTCGGATCTGCCTATGGGAAGGGTTTTGCGTTTTCCTATTTACAAAAATACTCAGAAGCTGGTCTGTGTCATTTATAATCATGAGTTTTCCGGTTCTGCAAGTAAAATAGGGATTTTCTTCTTGTTTAACCCCGAACAGTGAAGAGGCAAAAAGCAGAAAGCCAAGGGTTGTTTTATTCATATATGTTTTCCTATGGGATACAGGGGACGAATTATTTGGGACAGTATACTGATTTTAGGGCTGGTGACAAGGGCCATATTACTAGCTATACTAGGCCTATATTATTGATAAAAATGGGTTTGAATTCTAGGAGTTTTTTATGAAAATAAAATTAACCTTCTCGCTTCTTCTTTTGATGGGTTCTTCATTAGCATTTCCAATGGATTGTAACAGTAGTTGGCGTGACAAGGGACAAGGGGAAAAACTGTGCATCATAGGGGCGGTGTCGGCAGTGGTTGCGGGGGGTACGTATCTCCTGTACAAACTGTTTACTTGGGAGGCATCGAATGAGAAGGTGCTCTACAGAGCGCAGCGTTTGTATGATACGCTTAATGATACATATAAAGGTATGGATTTGATGGATAAAGTGGAGACGCTTTCTCGATACACTGAGCAGGACTTAGCGACCATTGCGTTTCATCGTGATGTGACGATACTCGCCTCCGTTGCTTCTGATCTAAGATCATTGCAAAATGAGCGGAATACGTTGCGATTCCGTGTTCGCCGTGATGCAGGAAAAAAGAATGCAACAATTGCTGAAATGTGCACTCTTATGGCTGATATCAAGCCGCTTGAACTGAAATTAAAACTGCTCAAGCAATTCTGGAGTGGGCATGCAAGCTTTTTTGATTTGTACCACTATATCAAAACGCTTGCTGACTGCTATGAAGATGCCCGCACTGATGTGTATGAAGCGGAACTAGTGCGTCGCGCTATTATGACACTATCGGTAAACACAAATAGAACCTACCCATGTCTTCATTTTGCCGAAACCCTCAAACGAGACATTGATGGGCTTAAATGCCGCATGAGTAGTGCTCATCGTTATGATGTGCTGTATGGTAAGGCAGAACGCTTGTGCGAATCACTCGTTGGTTTGCTCGGTACAGCGGCAAGCTTGCCGGAGTATAAAGAGGAACTTCGCTTACAAAAACAACACCAGCTTGAGCAAGATCGAGTGGATGCAATGCGCCAAAAAGCAGAAGCTGAGCGCGAAAAGGCAAATGCTATGCATCATCAGGCATGGGCTACCATGGCAAAGCCGGCAGCCCCGCCAGCGCAGGTGACCGTTAATTTGAACAGCAGAGATGGTGTTCGTGATGCTGATCATTCCGAATATCGATATAGGTAGTTTGGGTCTCCTGCCATGATTTATGATGATGTTCGATTTTCGATCTACTTTGGTGATACGAAGGATCATATGTATCCCGCGCAGTATCAGCAGTGGAAAGCAGTTGATCTGATGAACCATCCTCCCGCAAAAGCAATGTCTAACGCGTTAGATATTGATCACCAGTTATTTCTTAAGCAGGTACATGGAACGAATGGGATGCTGGCAATTCGTGAACACGCGAAAAAAACAGATCCTTTTGCAATTGAAGGTGATTTTTTAATTACCCAAGAATCTCATTTTGGTATTGGAATTATGACGGCCGATTGCTTGCCGGTGGTTTGCTACGACAAACGCCATAACGTGGCTGGTATTGCGCATGCAGGATGGCGTGGTGCGGTTGCGGGGGTGGTTGATGCCATGCTTCAAATGATGCATGAACGGTATGGCACGGAGCTTGCCGACACCCTCTTTTTCTTCGGCCCGAGCGCCAAAAAGTGTTGCTACCAAGTTGATGATGCATTTGGGCGCTATGTCGCACCGTATTCATTTGCGGATGCGGTATTAGAACGGCGTGTGGGAACCACCTACTTTGATCTACCCGGCTTTGTGCAGCGGCAGCTTTTGGAGTGGGGAATTCGGGAATCGCAGATTAACTTAACCTACAACAGTTGCACCATGTGTGATCATCGTTTTTGCTCCCATCGACGGGCAACGTGGGCGGGAACAGCTTCTGCTGAGGGACGCCAGATGACGGTGGTTGCAGTAAAGTAATACGGCGATTGAGCGTCTCAATCAATTGTGTTATAGTGATTGGACGTTTTGAGATTCCCTATGAATCGGAGGTTTAAGGATATTTATATGATTACAACATTACTCTCTAAAATTTTAGGTACGTCGGATGAGCGCCAGTTGCGCAAGCTGCGCCCAACGGTTAAAAAAATTAATGATCTAGAGCCTGCCATGGAAGCACTTTCTGATGAGCAACTTGGCGAAAAAACAAATGAGTTTCGTAAACGTTTTGCTCAAGGTGAAACCTTAGATGATCTGCTGCCAGAAGCATTTGCCGCGGTGCGAGAATCTGCCAAGCGAACGCTCGGCCAGCGTCACTTTGATGTGCAGTTGGTTGGCGGTATGGTGCTCCATCAAGGAAAGATCGCTGAAATGAAAACGGGTGAAGGTAAAACCCTCACTGCTACCCTGCCGCTTTATCTCAACGCTCTTTCTGGCAACGGGGTGCACTCGGTGACGGTGAACGATTATTTGGCTCAACGTGATGCTGAATGGATGGGTCCCATTTATACGTTTCTCGGAATGGAAGTTGCTTCATTGCAAAACAATATGGAGGACGAGGAACGCAAAAGGGCGTATCAATCGGACATTTTATACGCCACCAACAATGAGCTTGGGTTTGATTATCTGCGCGATAATATGAAATTCCGCGCAGAGGATTACGTGCAGCGTCCGCTCTTTTATGCAATTGTTGATGAAGTAGACTCCATTTTGATCGATGAGGCTCGTACGCCACTTATTATTTCCGGTGCTGCTGAAGAGAGTAGCCGTCTCTATCTTGATGCGAATAAGATTGCGGTGCGTTTGAAAAAGGGAGAAGATTACGAGGTTGACGAAAAAGCTCGTTCGGTGCAAATGACTGAGGCTGGCATTGATAAGGTGGAAGCGGCGTTCCAGGTTGAAAATCTGTATGCGGTTGAAAATATGAACCTTCTCCATCATATGCAGCAGGCACTCCGTGCGAATGCCCTATTTAAGCGCGATGTTGATTATATGGTGCGGGATGGCGAAGTACTCATTGTAGATGAGTTTACGGGCCGTGTATTGTCGGGTCGACGCTACAGTGATGGGCTCCATCAGGCACTTGAAGCAAAAGAGGGAGTGGAGATTGAACGAGAAAGCCATACCCTAGCTGCCATTACGCTTCAAAACTATTTTCGTATGTATGAGAAATTGGCTGGTATGACTGGTACCGCTTCCACAGAAGCAGAAGAATTTCATAATATCTATGGGCTCGATGTAATATCTATTCCCACGAACATGCCTATGATCCGTTCAGATAAACCGGATCTAATCTTTTTGACCAAGAATGCGAAATATAAAGCGATTGTAGACGATATTAATGAGCGACATAAAAAAGGGCAGCCCGTTTTGATTGGTACCGTTGCGATTGAAACGTCGGAACTTTTGAGCAGTGTTTTGAAAGCAGCTGGCGTTCCCCATGAAGTGCTTAATGCTAAACAGCATGCACGTGAAGCAGAAATTATTGAGTTTGCGGGGCATCCTGGACGGGTGACTATTGCAACGAACATGGCAGGCCGTGGTACCGATATTAAGCTTGCATCTGAATCAAAAGAAGCAGGAGGCCTCTATATTTTAGGTACCGAACGTCATGAGAGTAGGCGTATTGATAATCAGCTTCGTGGCCGATCAGGCCGTCAGGGCGATGCGGGTGAATCTCGCTTCTATATCTCTTTGGAAGATGATCTCATTCGAATATTTGCCGGCGATACGCTCAAGAAGAATATGGAACGGTTTGGGATGAAGGAAGATGAGATTATTGAATCTCGCTTTGTTTCCAAAACGATTGAACGGGCACAGGAGAAGGTGGAGAAACATAACTTTGATACGCGGAAGCATTTGATTGAATACGATGATGTACTTAATCAGCAGCGTAAGGTGGTCTATGCCTATCGCAGAGATGCGCTTGAAGGAGAGCAACGTATTTATGAGCTGGTGCGTGATTTTATCATCAAGCTTGTACAAGAGATTGTATTGGTTCATTGCCAGAAACATACGATTCGTCCAGAACAAGTAGCAGTTATTTTGGGCGAAATAGGTAAACTCACGGGGCTTACGCCCGATGATTTCCAAAAAGCGGGCCTTGGCACGGACAACGTAGAAGTTTTCAAAAAAGATCTGATCAATTTCCTCCTTTCTCGTTATGAGCTGTTCCGCAAGCAGTATGATACTGAAATGGTGCAGCAGGCGGAGAAATGGCTCGTATTAGAAACGATTGATCAGGCATGGAAGCAGCATATGGTGAACCTTGATCATCTGAAGGAAGGGATAGGGTTGCGCGGATGGGGTCAAAAAACGCCGCTGATTGAATATAAGCGTGAGGCCTTTGATATGTTCCGCGATATGATGAATCAGATCAGCTGGGATATTGTGAGCCATATTTTCCATCTGAAGCTGGAGCGATTTGATGAACGAGCTTTCGAGGAACGCCGTGAACGTGAACTGGATGAGATGAATTTGGTTTCAGGTGAATCAGAAGAGGGCTCGCAAAAGAAACCAGTGCAGCGTCAGGGCGAAAAAGTGGGCAGGAACGATCCCTGCCCGTGTGGTTCCGGTAAAAAATATAAAAAGTGTCACGGCTAGTTATTTAACGTGAATAGGCTCTTCTATGTCCGGTTGTTTCTTCCTCTCTCGTTCTTTTTTGTTTCTCCATCATTTCTTGGAGTGTTGGAGTCTGTTTTTCCGGCCGTACCGATTTTAAGAGTTCTTCAACGTCAACTCTCCCTCCCTCAGCAGGAGCGGGTTCGTCGCTTTTTGCTTTTTTAAGTTCCTGCAGAAAGGCAGCTTCGCTTTTTGCTGCTGCGGCTTTTTCAGCCTTATTCCGCTTTCCTATGGCGTAGAGACCGAGAACAACAAGAAATACGGCGATCAATTTGCTTGTTCTTTTGGTCAGTGTGATGAGTCGTTGTTTTTGCTGCGGGGTCATATGGGGTGAATACTGTTGGAGGGCGTTCATCCACTGTTGACCAGTGACTTTAAGGCGTGATGCGATGCTGGAAGGAGATGCGGGTTCTATGGTTCCCACATTGAGAGCGACGAGTGAAAATATGCTTAGGAACATAGTACGTTTAAATATGTTCTTCATGATTCCATCCTATATTGTTTTTGTTGTTCTCTGAGGTGTGCAGTTAGCCTGTCTCGTTGCTGTATGATCGTGTCAGCCTTTTTATTCAACGCTTGGATTTGCTGCATAATATGTTTTATATGCTGCTTACGTTCTGTATAAGGAGTTTTTGCACTGAGCGAGCCATAAAGCTGCAACAAACAGCTGACTGCAAACATTATCTTCTTCATGATACGTACCACCTCAATGGGCTTCATACCGTTACCCTTGTTTTGAGTGATTCGGCTTTATTCAGTTTCGAGGTCGTCTTGGTGGCTGTTGCTTTCTAGGTGGACCTTGTCTTTTAGGATCGTTCAGTTCACGTTGATATTGTTTATTGTCTCTCTTCAGCTGATTAAGCTCTTTGCGGATGGTTCCCATTGTTCCAGGGGACAGACGCGTGCTTTTTGATTGCTCGATTGTTTGTTCGAGCTGCCGAATGCGAATGTTATTTTTGCCAATGAGTTTACGGAGTTCTCTTTCTCGTGGTGACCCCCATCTGCTTTGTTTGACTGGTGCAAATTTCTGAGTTCCTGGTGCGGATACTCGAGCTAATCCGTATCCAGGATATGTTGGTCGTAAAGCCGAGCAGCTCAAGCTGATCAGCGCAAGAAATAATGCGATGGTTATGACGATTGTTTTTTGGTTCTTCATACCGTTTTTCCTTTTTTTGTTTTTACCGTTACTTGCTACGCTTAACCTCGCGAATCTTTTTGCGAGTATCTTTGACGAGCTGTTCAAATCTATCTACTTCTTTTTTATACAAATCAACTAGCTTTTCTAGTTTTTCAATCCGTTGTTTTTTCGTGAGGCGTCGTGGAAATGGTGGGTGGGAGCGTCTAGGCTGCTGTATGCGTTGCAGCCGTGGGGTTGGTTGAACTGGCAGGCTACTGATATGTTGTGATGCGGCACAACTCAAACTGATCAGTGCAAGAAACAGTGCAACGGTTATGATGATTGCTTTTTGGTTCTTCATACTTCTTCTCCTCTAGATTGTTTGTTTGCGTAGCTTTCTCCCTAGATAGCTACTTGGTTCCTTCTATGCGCTCAATATTAGCGGAAATTTGATCAATTCTTCTCGTGAGGCGGTCTCGGCGTTGTTGTAATCGGCGTAGCTGGCGCTTATACGATTCTTTCTTAGATCCGGTGCTCCGTCTGATTTGTCGTCGTTTTTCTGCCATATCATTGTCGATTTTTTTCCTATTTTCTGAAAATCGATTGAGGCGTTCGTGCAATCCTTTTGTTGATCGGCGCTTTTTGATGGTTTGCTTTGGTTCTGGTGCCGATCCCCAGAAAGCTGGTCGGTTTGGGGCTTTGAGATTACGTTCTGATGCGGTACTGCTTAGAAAGAGCAGAGCAACAAAAAGTGCGATAGTAACGACTAGTGCATTGTTATCCTTCATTCCATTCTCCTTTGTGGTCCGTTTTTGAACTTCTTCTAGTATTCCTCTACCCCCAACCTACCATAGAGAGACACCGGAAACCAAGAGTTTTGCGCAGTAATTTCCAAAATAGGTAAAGTGGGCCTTCATTTTAATGTTCCGGGAACTGCGTTTCCAGCCTTTTGCTCCATAAAAAAGAGAGAGCCCGGCGAAGTCGCCAGACTCTCTCCACTTCCGTTAAATAGGAGGAATTACTACTTAGATTTCTTCGTCTTTACGGGTTTTTCTCGTTTTGTTTTTACCTTTTTAGCTTTTTCCTTCTTGGCTTTTTTAGGTTTGTCTTTCTTAGCTTTATCCTTCTTGATTTCTGCCGCTTTAATAGCTGCTAAACGCAACGTATACATACGCAACAGGGCGATATGCTTTACAATTTTGGTATTCTTATGCCGAATTTTATCGGTAAATTCGTTCACGGCTTTTTGGTCACCCTTGTTTGCGGCTCGTGTACGATCAGCAATGTAGCGGTTTCTCTTTTGTACGGTCTTCCGTATCTTTCCATTTACATTACGGATCTGCTTGTTCAGTTTCTTAGGATCGGTGATTGGCTTTTCGGGCATGATCGTTTGGATCGTATACCACCGTTTATCAGCAGGCTTTTCCGCCTTCCTTTTTGCTTGCAGTGCTGATCCTGCGGTTAGTGATGCTATCAGAGCGATAGCGAGTAGTTTCTTCTTCATGTGTCCCTCCTCAGGGGTTTTGATGTGTAAGATAGGTTATACTTTCACTACTCTTACCGTAGCAAAACTGGCCTGGAAAAATCAAGGGTTTGGGCGAGAAAGTTGCCTAGAATAAGGGGTTTTCCCTGGGGCTTCCCTGGAGAAATATCGGGATATTTTATTTAGGGGATGGTGGATTCCACCAGTTAACAATCCATGCCCCCCATCCTTCTTTAGGTGCAGGTTCGGGTTCCTCAACTTTCATGTGTTCGGGAGGTTCTTCCTTGCGAGGGTTGTCATCGGATGTTTCAGGTGGGGATTTTTCTTCTTCTTCTTTGGGCGCAGGCAGCTCTGCCTTTTTTGGAGGAGGGGGTGCGGTTTCTCTCTCTCGCTCTGCTCGACGCACTTTTTCTTCTTCAGCGTGCCTCTCTGCTTTGCGTTTTTACTCCTCCGCTTTAGCCTGTTCTTTGGCCTCTGCTTTTGCTTTTTCTAAACCGCGTTGGAGTGCTTCAATCCCAGCGACATCCACACGCTCTTTTTCATTAAGGATAAATGTGGAGCTTCTTGCCAATGCTTGTTTGATTTTACTATTAAAGGAACGCCAGTTTTCATGTATCCATTTGCTCAAGGGGCCGTCTAGAAAATCTTTGAGGGCCTTATAATCGTCGCGCTTGGGCCACATTGCTCTCGGAATGTCCACATTGCTGTGTCCCCCTGTTATATATAAGAGAGAATCGATGCTTTGGTTAATGATGCGTAGATTCTTCTCTTCCCTTTGCATAGATTCCAAATCTTCTATTTTATCATGAGGCATTGAAAATCCCCGTTTTTGTAAATTATATTTCGTTTCGGGTGGCAACTTATTCCAGAATTTATGCACATTCTCCGCTATAGTTCTACCTTCTACTGTTTCCCAATCTATCTTTAGATCGGGGTCTTTTTCCACATAGTGGTTAAAAGTTGATGAGAAAGGTTGCCAGTCATCATGTCTGGATGCTTCGACAATTTCCTTTATGGGACCTTCTTCTTCTTCTTCTTCCTCCTCTTCTTCGGCTCTTGGTCTTTCTGGAGCGGCAAGTTTGATTTCCCCTTCTTTTGGTTTCTGTGAAATTTTATATCCAATACCTGCAAGGATAGCGATGGCGGTTATCACGATGGCGGCATAAAGCCGTACTTTTCTGATACTCTCTCGGCTGCACGTTGCTTTTCCTTCTAAGCAGGCAATGAATTTTTTTAATTCAGCCTGTGCTTGGCCGGCATATTTTTGAATACGCTTTCTTGCTTGCTCTTTGGGATTATCGAGGCCAACCCGTTTGGCCGCTTTGCTGACGTATTCTTTTGTGGCGCCCCAGGCACGTGCGAATCGGCCCTTTTGTGGTTCAGCACTACAAAGAACCGTGCTATGTGCAAGGAGTGTTATTGATACAATAATGCCGATGTATTGAGAGATCTTCTTCATCCTTTACCTCTTTTTCTACCAATCTGGATTCTTCTTCTATTTCCAAGGTAGCAGATAAGAGGATTGTTTTAGAAGGGTTGGGCATTCTTGGGAGGTTTTGGGATCATCTATATAGGTTGACCGAACAATCCTTCGAACTTCTTTCCGACAAAAGAAAGTAGGTTGTACGTTCCCTCGAGAGCTGCGCGTGTCGTTGGCGCTTTCTCTTTTGACCAGTGCTCTGATTGCCACCATGCAGATTGTGGTTTAGGGGATCCCGCTCCTTCTCCTTCGCTTTCATCGCGAGGTGCGCCATCTCCATGTCCTTCTTCTTTCTTGCCCCCCTTGTCGCCGTCTCCTGGAGCACCTTCTCCTGCTGAAGCCCTCGGATCTTTTTTCTTTTTCTTCTTTGCCCTTTTACTTTTGGGGCTTGGTGCAGGTGGTGGTGGTGCAGCTCCTCCTTTAGGACCCCGGCTATGTAGGGAGGATTTAAATGGCTTCAGATACAATCCCACCGTGATGAGAGCTCCGGCTACTACTACGGTGAATATTTTTGCGCGGGCCCATTCGGTTTCTTCTGAGGTGTATTCCTTGGTGCCGGCCAAACGGCGCCCGAATTTCCGTGCCCGTTCGCTGAACTTTAATGCCTGTTTTCTAAAGCGAGTAATGCGGGTGGCGGATGAAGCCTTCTTGGTGAGCTCTTCTGGGGGAGCGGCATTAGCGATGTTGAGGGTGAGAAAGAGCGAGATAACAAGGAAAGGGTTCTTTTTAAGGAACATGAGGATTCCGTTCGTTTTTTGCGACTATGGCGACTATTCTAGCAGAAAAGAGGGGTCTTCTCAATCGGAGGGCTGGATATCGGCGTATGCTTCTATGAGCAAAAATGAGTAAAATGCCCCAACCCATTGCGTTTTCTCTCTCCAATAGGCTAGGGTGAGTAGTGAAATAGGAGTTTTTTCCCATAACCGGGCATGAGGTGCCCATAACTAAAAGGAAGAGTATGATGAAGGGTCTTAAACTATTACTTGCATGCACGATCGCATTTTCAACGGTTGCACCAGCGCTTGCTAAAAAGGACGTGGATGATCGTACATTTTGGCAAAAGCATAAAGGTAAATTTGCTAAAGGGGCTGCTATTGCGGCAGCTATTGGTATTGCGATAGGGGTCGGTTTTCATGTCGATAAAACCCGGAGAGCGATAAGTAAAGCAGGCATAAAATCAAGCGACGACGAATTTGAAAATGCAGTAGCAGTGGTGTCATTTTTTGGGCCATTAGGTATGGATAGAACACTTTCCATTCTCTCTAAAGCAGTAGATAAGAATGTCATTACTACCAATTTTGCAGCTTATATTGTGTTTTCTGACATAGGGGCAGCCTTAGCTTACTATTTTGGAGTATCTCCAGCAGAATTTAGGGCTAAAGCT